>Ga0074199_1002428_pt1 | contig 11280 bp, 9 predicted proteins | sample EPASupsiteSAE347_FD_64528 | JGI IMG/M metagenome (GOLD analysis project Ga0074199, IMG submission 64528) | Bioremediated contaminated groundwater from EPA Superfund site, New Mexico - Sample SAE3-47 | ecosystem: Environmental > Aquatic > Deep subsurface > Groundwater > Contaminated ...
ATTTACACCTAACAAGTAGTGCTTGATAACGGTAAGCTTATCCGATTCTACTTGATGAATCTCTCGCATCAAACAGTCCAAAGATTAGATCATCGGTATATTAGAATAGTGTTTATAACAGCGATATTTGCCCGCCTGCTGACGCAGTCACGCGAGCAGGTTCTCTTAAACAGAAAAACACTAAAATGTAAAATGAACTTTGCAGTACTGATTTAGGTTTGTGAGTGCAGCAGGGATCGAACCTGCGACCCACGGCTTAAAAGGCCGTTGCTCTACCAACTGAGCTATGCACCCTACAAAAAGCCCGCAAAATTAGTGCTATATCAAAAATTATCCAAGAAAAACCTTGTCACCGGGACGAGAAAACAATTGGTCGTTTTCCGATCAGGAAGATAAAATCCGATAAATTATTTGCAACTCTTCATCCAGCGGTTTTTTCTTTTCCCAGGTCTCTGGCAACGGGATAAACGATACGGCGTTATTGGCCCAGCCGACCATGATGTCAGTCTTGCCGTTCTCCAATGCTTTGACAGCGTGATAACCTAACCGGCTGGCCAGCATGCGATCAGTCGCCGAGGGACTGCCACCCCGCTGGGTATGTCCGAGTACACAGACGTGGCAAAGAGTATGATATTTCTTTTGCAGTTTTTCAGCAATTTCATGAGCGTTACCGAGTTCATCGCCTTCGGCAATGACAATAAGACTGCTGGTTTTACCGGCCGAAGCCCAGGTTTTAATTAAATTGCCAAGATCCTCCAATGACAGCTGTGATTCCGGCACCAGAATCTCCTCGGCGCCACCGCAAATTCCGACTTCCAGCGCGATAAATCCTGATCGTCGACCCATGACTTCAACAATGAACAGCCGGTCATGCGATGCGGCCGTGTCCCGGATTTTATCGATAGAATCGAGAGCAGTGGTCACAGCTGTGTCATAACCGATGGTCAGATCTGTGCCATAAATATCGTTGTCGATCGTACCGGGCAGACCGACAATCTGGATATTTTGTTCCTGGTAAAGCGCATGTGCACCGTGGAAACTGCCGTCGCCACCGATCACGACCAAACCGTCAATCTCCCACTCTCTTAACATGTCAGCGGCGCGTTTGCGTCCGGCCGCATGCATAAAAGATTCACTGCGTGAGGTTTTCAGGAAGGTTCCGCCCTTTTGGATAATATTGCTGACCGAACGCCGGTGCAATGGCATGATTTCACCGTTGATCAAGCCTTCATAGCCGCTATAGATTCCGAATACCGCGATCCCATCATAAATCGCAGTCCGCACCACCGCCCTGACACAGGCGTTCATTCCGGGCGCATCGCCACCGCTGGTCAGAACCGCAATCTTTTTAACGTTTCCCATTTTATTTCCTCTTTCTATGTTTTCAGGTTTATTATTAATCTCAGAATTCAATAATGACCGATTACATTTTGATCGGAATTTCAAGGTATTGGGCATTGACGCCGTCCAGTAAATTCAGTTTCCGCACCAATTCGACATGTTTCTCTTTTTCTCCGACGAGTTCCAGGATAATCGAACCGACTTCCGAACATTGATCCAGCACACCTTCATGCAGACCAAGTCTGGTTTTGATGAAGCAGCCCCATTCGGTCAGAATCTTCTGGACGGTAACGGCCTCTTTCTTGCGTAAGTTCACGACGATAATCATAAAATTCTTGGTCATATTGCCTCCTCGTGATTATTGATTTTGAGCCGCCTGGATTAATTTCTCTACGGCCGGAGTTATCATTAGTTCAACCTGTCCGGCTGGTTGTTTGGCGGCTTTGGTAATTTCATCCGCTCTGGCCGACCAGGAAGCATCAGGTTTGGTTTTGTTTTGCAGATAACTGACCGCTTCCAATCCGGATTGCGCCAGGTGAGCGCTGGTTTCGGAAAGCCCGGCGATTTCCTGCAATATCGGCGAATGGTTTATAACCGGCATCAGGGCAGCATGATTCGCCTGCCAGATTTTCAACATTCCGACCAGATCAACACACGCCTGCTCGTCATGATTATCCAGATATTGCGCCACTAATTTATTAAAACGGCGGGCTATCATCGATTCCGGCCGGGCAGCATCCACCAATCGGGTATACGGCGAATAAGACGTATATTTTTTACCCTGAAAGTGGCGGTCGTAGATCTTGACCGGCTCGACGATATCGGCAAATATCTTCAGATTCGTAATATCCTGATTGTTCGTGAGGCGACGGAGCATCATATCGTAATTCTTAATATGCGTCAGTTCCAGTTCTTCCATCTGGTGACTGACGACATCCATGCGGCGGTACATATCATCAATATCGCGAACGGACTGCGGCGACCAGAAACGTTCGGCAATCGCAATTGTGCGCGGCCAGATGCGGGAATCGACGGTTTCATAGGTGACTAATTCCGCCCAGCTGGTGGCCTCACCGCCCAGGATGAATTTTTTATCGGTATCGCTGAGTTTGGAATCGGGCGGAATCGGATCGTTCAGATAATGGTACTCGGCGGGCTGGATCAGGTCGATGTAATAGCCATTGGAAAGAATTCCCATGTAGCCTTTTTGCGCCGATTCGGCTAAATACTGGTAGCCGCGCCAGGAGTGAATTACGATGTCTTTTGAAAGACCGGGCTGAAAAATCTCGTCCCAGCCGATCATTTTCTTGCCATGTTTTGTCAGGATTTTCAGAACACGCTGGTTGAAATAACGATGCAGTTCGTGATTATCCTTGAGTTTATTTTTCTTCATGAAGGCCTGGATTTCAGGATTGGCGTTCCAGTCGTTGCCGGTATTTTCATCGCCGCCAATGTGCATATATTCATCCGGGAAGAGGGCGGCCATTTCCATAAAAAATGCATCCAGAAACTGATATGTAAAATCTTTGGCCGGATTCAAGGTCGGATCCAGTACGCCCCAATTGCGCTCGACTTTGGTGGGCGTCGTCCAGCTGCTGAGTTCCGGATAGGCGAAAATCCAGGCGCTGGCGTGCGCCGGTACATCGAATTCCGGGACAACCCGGATACCGCGCTCGGCGGCGTAAGCGATGATTTCCTTGATCTGGGCTTGGGTATAATACAAACCGTCTGAGGATTTTTCGTACAGTTTCGGCCAGGATTTACATTCCACCCGGAAGCCCTGATTATCAGCTAAATGCCAGTGAAAAACATTCATCTTCACAGCGGCCATGCCGTCCAGATTACGCTTGATGACTTCGACCGGCATAAAATGGCGGCTGACGTCGATCATCAGACCGCGCCAGGTAAAACGCGGCACGTCGTCGATTTGTACTGCCGGAAAGTAATAACCATTCGCGTCGGCCTTCAGTAATTGCAATAATGTCTCCAGTCCACGCATGGCGCCGAGATCGGTTTCAGCCTGCAGTTCGACTTTTTCAGGAGTAATCGTGAGTTTGTACGATTCATCTTCATTGACGATCAATTGGCCGGTTCGCTTGACATTAATGATAAAACGAGCGGTATCATTAACGCTATTGGCATAGATATAATCCTGCGGAAAAAACAACCCGGTACGGCCGGATAAACGGCGCAAAACCCGCGTGGCATAACGAGCCAGACGTTCGCTGTCCAGACCATTAACTGCCACACTGAATTTAACGTCGAGCCTGAACTGGCCGTCGCCAATTTTAACCTGTGCCGGAACCGGCATCAAAATCATATCAGCCGGGAGAACGTTTTCAGCCCATAGAGCACCAACACTCAGCAGGCCAAGCAGAACGATAGACAAAACTTTTTTCATAAAATTCCTTTTATTTGGTTTTTTCAGTTTTCAGAAACTGATTCCAGACCCGCTGACTGGCTTTCCGGGCCTCGTCGCGAATCAGCTCTTCATCGAGCGTTAAGAACACGCCGTCGTCAAAAACGCGCTGGCCGTCGACCATCACCATAGTTACCCGGGAATTGTACATGCCATAGAGAATGTGCCCATTAATGTTGGTCGCATTAATCGGCGTGACCGGGACGTAGTCGAAAACGGCGAGATCGGCTGCCGCATCCGGAGCAATTTGTCCTAATTTACAGTCGAAGAACCGGCTGGCGATGGCGGCATTGGTCTTGAAGAGACAGCGCGGCAGATAATCGAAGATCAGCGGATTGGCGACACCGGCCTGACGCTGAGCCAGATAACCGGAGCGTAAAGTTGCCAGCATGGCAGAAGTCATACCATCCGTTCCAAGACCGACCGAAACCCCTTCCACCAACGGCAAATCCAGCCGCCCAACGCCGTTGTTCATGTTGGATTCGGGATTATGAACAATGACCGAATGGGCCTGCGCTACGATCGCCAATTCTTCCGGACTCAGGTGAATCCCGTGAGCCAGGATGGATTTCTTCCCGAGCAGGCCGAAGTTTTTCAGACGATCAGCCGCGCCGGCGTAACCGAGTTCGCGGCAAAATTCCAAGTCGATTTTATCCTCGGCGCAATGAATGTGCAGACCAACTTCCGGATCGTAACGCCGGGTGATCTCGGTCAGCGATTTTTCTGAAAGGGTGAAATTAGCGTGCAGGCCGAGCGTACCGCGCAGGTGTTTGTGATCGCGGTGGGCTTCGATAAAGGTCAGGTTTTCATCCAGACCGCGCTCGAAAATCCGCTCGCCATCGCGATCCGAAACTTCATAACACAGGCAAGCCCGCAGGCCGCTGCGCTCGACGACCGAAGCGATAGCATCAAGACTGCCTTTGACATGCGCCGGTGAAGCGTGGTGGTCGAACACGGTCGTTACGCCGGCCTGAATACAATCCAGTAGTGACAAAAGCGCCGACAATTGAATGGCTTCCGGGTCGAGCGCCTTGTCGAGTCGCCACCATAAATGCTCCAGACATTCCTGGAAATTAGTAACGGGCGCGATCGGCGAAAGTCCCTTGGCCAGCGCCGAGTAAAAATGATGATGCAGATTAATCAATCCGGGTAGAATGACTTTGCCTTGCGTGTCGTAAATATCGACTTTCTCTGATCCGGTGATCTTTGGAAAAACCGCCGACTCGTCGCCGACCATTACTATTTTGCCATTTTTAACGTAAACCGCGCCGTCTTCGTAAACTTTATTGATACCGTCGAATAATGGGCCACCATAGACGACAATCGCATTATTTTCTTTTTTATCCATGAATGCCTCTAATGATTGCGTTTGATAAATTGTCCCGACCGCTCACCTGCCAGGCCGTTTACATCGTTATAAACAAAATTGCCGCGCAGGTAAACGGCCTGAATTTTACCCTGAAATTCAAAACCTTCGAACGGCGTAAGTTTGCCACGTGACGGGAAATCCGCGCCGTGAATCATCGTGTTCCGCGATTCATTGATGCAGACGAAATCGGCATCACTTCCGACCTGAAGGGCGCCTTTGCGCGGAAAAAGTCCAAAACGACGGGCGGCATTGTTAGAAGTCACCGCGACTAATTGTGCTAATGTCAGATTGCCCTTGCGAAAACCTTCAGAATAGAGAAATGGTAAAAGCGTCCCGGTGCCGGAAATGCCACCGTAGTCGCTCCAGATCGAGCCGGTCTGTTTTTGTTCCGGGGGGCAAGGCGCGTGGTCGCTGGCAATAAAATCGAGTTCACCGGTGGCCAGCGCCTGCCAGAGTTTTTCAGAGTCAGCCTTGGTCTTGACGACTGGCGCCGTTTTCAGAACGCTGCCTTTTGCAATTAAATCATCAACGGAGAATGCCAGATAATGCGGGCAGGTTTCGCCGGTTATCGCTACGCCCTGTGATTTGAATTCGGAGATCAGTTCGGCGCCGCGGCCGGAAGATACGTGGACGATATGTAGCGGCGTGCCGCTTTTCTTGGCCAACTCTCCGATGCGTTGAATGGCGACAACTTCGGCTTCCGTGGGTCGGGAAAGTGCATAGGCCGCCGGATCGATTCGGCCTTCCGCCATTAATATTGCCATCACCGGTTGGACGATCTCGGCTGCTTCGGCGTGATGTCCAACTAAGGCGCCGATTGAACCGGCGAATTCAACCACCGTTTTTATTTCATCCGGTGTCAGATGCGTGAAAGTCGGCATCCCGGAAAGGGCATAAGTCTTGAATCCGACGACTCCGGCATTCCATAGAGCCCGCATATTTTCCTGCCAGTCCGGTTCGTTCAGGCAATTTCCGGAAACACCGCCCCACAAAGCATAATCGACATGCGATTGACCACGGATGGCCTTCAATTTGTTTTCGAGATTGGCGACATTCGTAACCGGCGGCCAGGAAGTACAGGGCATATCGATTACCGTTGTGATCCCACCCGTCGCGGCAAAGGCCGAACCGGCTTCGAAGGTCTCGCGTTCCTCGAAGCCCGGTGTATTGAAATGGACATGCGGATCGATTCCTCCTGGCAGAACCAGCATTTCATGCAAATCGACGATCCTGATACCTTCACCGACCTTGATATTTTTACCGAGTGATATGATTTTACCATTTTCAACTAAAATGTCGACGTTGACGGTTTTATTGCTTTGCATGGTCGGGATTCGGGCGTTTGTAAAGAAGGTCATACGGTTGTCATTCAATAGTCATACAATCGTCATTCAATTGTTGGATAATCACTTGGCGATTCTTTGACAGATGAAGAATTTCCAATGGATTTGATGTAATTATTTAACCGGATACTTAAATCTTCAATTGACTTCATCAATGATTGATATTTTTCATCTGATATCAACTTCCGATGAAAGGCTTTTGTGAGCCATGCTTTAGTTTCAAAAATCGAGCCGCGGGCGTAGTAGCAAAACAAGCGATTTTCGTTGTAATGAAATCGACCGAAACCCTCGGCGATATTAGCCGCGATTGAATCTGCAGCCCTGATTAATTGTTTTCCGATAGTGTCTTTTTCAAAGTAATTCCAGGATTTGACGGCATCCCAAACCCATTCACTAAATTCCTGGGCAATTTGGTATACTTTCAATTCGTCGATGTTCATTGTTTTTGTTCCTAATTACAATTGAATGACTACCGATTGACTATTGAATGGCCATAGTATGACATCATTTTTCTTTTGCCACAAGTTCATTGAAGTTTACAATCAGTCCATCGATTTTGGCCGCCAGCCCATGAACCTGGCCCCAGTAATTCTCGGTATCGTACCATTGAGCATTGATTTCCTCGACGGTTTTACCCTGTTGCTCGACCCAGGTGAAATATTTCAGGTTGTGGACGCGCTTGCGGTCGTAATAATTGAGTTCCTGTATGGCGTCGGTGCGCACGCCAACCAAATGGCTGTGAAAATCGCGTTCGGCACGGGCGGCCGTATAAGCACCCTGCGATTCCTCGTATTCCTTCAGTCGCGAGCCGTACATTTCCATTGAATCGGTGAAAACCGTCAGGACAATGTCATTGGAGGTCAGCTCGTAATAATTGGCAAATTTAATTGCGCTCAGCAGGTTGGCGATGCCGGAAATGCCTAGCAGGTTCAGGTCGGAAATAATTTTTTCAGAAACACCGACCTTGTTCAGATAATCATGCCCGGCAGGAGTGTTGAACAGCGGCAGAATGTTCATCGGATCGTCGTCGTCAATAGCGATCACCATGTCAGTGTTGTGGACGTTGTGAATCCAGGGCACATGCTTGTCGCCGATGCCCTCGATGCGATGCCCGCCGTAGCCGTTAAGCATCAGGGTCGGGCATTGCAGAGCTTCGGAGGCCGCGATTTTCGCCGATGGAAATTGCTTCTTGATGAAATCGCCGCTGGCAATCGTTCCCGCCGAACCGGTAGTCAAAACCACTCCGGCGACGCGGTCGCCCGGCTGGCTGATTTGCCGGATGACTTCCAGCATGGCGTTGCCGGTGATTTCATAATGCCAGAGGTAATTGCCGAACTCATCGAATTGGTTGAAGATTATGATGTCGTCGCGGGTACGGCGCAGTTCATGGCATTTATCGTAAATCTCCTTGACGTTGCTCTCGCAACCGGGCGTGGCGATGACCTCCCCGGCGATGGCTTTCAGCCATTCGAAGCGCTCGCGGCTCATGCCTTCCGGCAGAATCGCAATCGATTCGCAACCCAACAGGGCCGAATTGTACGCGCCGCCGCGACAATAATTGCCGGTCGACGGCCAGACCGCTTTTTGCGAAGTCGGATCGAATTGCCCGGTCACCAGGCGCGGCACGAGACACCCGAAAGTCGCGCCGACTTTATGCGCGCCGGTTGGAAACCATTTACCGACCAAAGCGACAATCCGCGCCGGGACTCCGGTCAGGGCGGGCGGTAACTCCATGAAATTGACTCCGCCGAATTGGCCGCCGGTTTTAACTGGTTCATTCTTCCAGGTTATGCGGAACAGGTTGCGCGGATTAACTTCCCAGAGGCCGACATTTTTCAAATCGGCTTTGATCCGGGCCGGAATTTTCGCCGGGTCTTTCTGTTCGGCAAAGGTCGGGATGATTATATGGCGTTCGCGGCATAATTGCGCAGTGCGTTTTAACTGTTTTTCGTTAATAGTCAGATCAATCATTGTTTATATGTCCTTTTTGAAAATTGAATGTGATTGTTGAGCAGAGAAAGAATTCACATCATAAAATAGCGGAAAGTTTAAAACATTCAAAGAGCGAGTTAGGTGGAAAAGCACTATTTATGCCTGATTTTACGTCCGGTCATTAGCTAATCGGATGCTCTCTGATTCCATCTGAACGGTTTTTTTCGTAGATTTGCATCAATGAAGAATAAATCACAACAGAGGACACAGAGAGTACAGAGGAATATAAAATGTATTTTGTGTTTTTTATACACGTGGGATTTATCCCGGATGACTCTTTTGTATATTTATTAAACTTAGAATAACGGATTAATATTATGAGAAAAAAACTATTTAAAACTTTCTGTGTTTTCTGTGCTCTCTGTGGTGCAATTCACTCTCAGACAGTCGTCAAACCCGGGATCGAAGTTCTGCTGGAACAGCGCCTTGATCTGATAATGGGCAAAGGCGTTGGGCTGATCACCAATCCGACCGGCGTCAATAGCAAACTCGAATCGACGGTCGATTTGTTGTATCGCACTCCCGGTGTGCGCTTAGTTGCATTGTTCGGACCGGAACATGGCGTGCGCGGCGATGTAGCGGCCGGGGATGATATAAGCGATGCTGTCGACCCTAAAACTAAAATTCCCGTTTATTCACTTTATGGCAAAAACCAGGCGCCCAGCGCCAAGATGCTGAAAGGCGTCGATATTCTGTTGTATGACATCCAGGACATTGGTAATCGCACTTACACTTACGTCTCGACTATGGCGCTGGCAATGCAGGCCGCCAAGCAAAACAATATTCCGTTCGTTGTGCTCGATCGTCCGAATCCGCTGGGTGGCAATCTGGTCGAAGGCCCGGTGCTCGATCCGAAATTTTCGTCTTTCATTGGTTTTTACCCGATTCCGTATCTCTATGGCCTGACCGCCGGTGAACTGGCGCGCTATTTCAATGTCGAATTCGGCATCAATTGCGACCTGACCGTCGTGCCGCTCAAAGGCTGGCGCCGCGACATGAATTTCACCCAAACGGGCCTGGAATGGGTGCCGACTTCGCCGCATATTCCGCAGAAGGAAACGGCTTTTTATTGTGCCGCGACCGGCGCGATCGGCGAACTCGGAACGGTCAATATTGGGGTGGGCTACACTCTGCCGTTCGAATTGGTCGGCGAAGAGTGGATCGACGGCGATCAATTAGCCCGCGAACTGAATGGGCGTAAACTACCCGGTGTAATTTTCCGCTCATGCAGTTACCGGCCGTTTTACGGCAATCGTGAGAAAGTGGCGCTACATGGAGTGCAGGTTCATATGATCAATTATAGCGTGATCCAGCCTATTCGCACCCAGATCCATATTTTGGAAGCCATTCATAAACTCTATCCGAAACAGGACATTTTCGATCCGAAACGGATCGGTTCATTCGACAAGGCTTGCGGCACCGATAAAGTGCGCCTGGCCATTCTGGGAAATAAAGACGCCGAGACTATCATCACCGGCTGGCAGAAAGATGTGGACGATTTTAAGATTAAAAGCCGGCAATACTATCTTTACCAATAATCCTCGAGGCTTTGCAATTTATCGCGAATAATTCTATATTTGCGAAAGTTGAATTATAGTGGAGAACACGATGAATCCTTTGAATAAATCTGAAAAAATCTGGATCGCGGTGGTCGTCGGTGCTGTCTGGGGTCTGGCCGAGGCGCTGGTCGGAATGTACATGCGGGAGACGCCGGTCTATTATCTGACCGGTTCGATCATGACCGGCATAGTTGCCCTGCTGTTGGCTTTCGGATACGGGGCGATTCGCCAGTTCAGGTTTTTGTTCATCTCGCTGGCGGTCGTCGTTCTTTTCAAAGGCCTCGACGCCTGGCTTCTGCATCTGCCAGCCCTGCATGGTTCGGTCGGCAATCCGCTTTTTGCCATCGTGCTCGAGATTCTGGCGCTCGTCTTAGTCGTCAACATCATCCGCCCGGAATTCAAATCCAAACTCCACGGGCAGGCTCTGACCGGCGGGTTGTACGCCCTGATCGCCGTCAGCGCTTTTCCGCTCGTAAAATATTTCACCGGTTTGCCAGCCTGCGTCGTGAAAGGTACGATCTATCCGCTCTCGCTCTATTATTCACCGTTCGCGATCGGCTTGTCGATGCTGACCTATCCGGCGGGCTATTTTCTGGGGGAACGCTTAGCCGCCCTGCTGTCGGCTGAAAAACCGGTCGCCGTCACTTTGCACAATCGCCTGCGCTTTCTCCTGCCGGGTACGGTCGCCGCGCTTTTAGGGATCGCCATATTAATCCGCCTGTAACCGGGCTTGCCGGAAATAACCGCTCAATCCCAAATCATCCTGACCGGCGCCATTGGAGCCGGTAAATCCACTTACGCCAGAAAATTATTGCAGCAGGCGAACCTGTCGGTGGCTGGTTTCGTGACGGAAAAGGTTATCGAGAAAAATGTCACAGTCGGATACACCCTGCACGAGATCGGCGGTGAGAATCACATCTTCGCCCACCGGAATTTCACCGATAAACCGCAATTCGCCGGATTCGGCATTGATCTGTCAGTTTTCGACGACTTCGGCTATGCCATCTTGCGGCGCGCCTTACAATCCGGTCGATTTATTTTAATCGACGAACTCGGCGTGATGGAACAAAATGCGCAGAAATTATGCGCGACAGCACGCGCGATCTTAGCCGGCAACAAGCCTTACTTAGTCGTCATCCAGCAACGCGCCTTAGACTTCTGGCTGAGCGGGATAAGGCATGGGAAAGTGGTAACAGTAACAGAAAAGGATAGAGTTAACTTGTCGGAGAACCTCTGCTATTTTATGAAAAGATATTA
>Ga0074199_1002430_pt1 | contig 11271 bp, 11 predicted proteins | sample EPASupsiteSAE347_FD_64528 | JGI IMG/M metagenome (GOLD analysis project Ga0074199, IMG submission 64528) | Bioremediated contaminated groundwater from EPA Superfund site, New Mexico - Sample SAE3-47 | ecosystem: Environmental > Aquatic > Deep subsurface > Groundwater > Contaminated ...
TCAGGCCCGATCCCAGGTATTTCTGAATGCCGTGGACCGAGGCGGGGGTCTTCGTCTGGGAGAAGACAATCTTGAACTGGCGTCCGTATTTCTCGTGGTTGGTCCATTCGCCTTTCATGCTGAGGACCTCCCCGGGAGTGGGACGGATCAGATTACCGACACAGGGGACAAGGTCTTTATTCCCTGCAACTTTGACCTTGGCAATGGTATAGCCGGTCTCTTCGTTGAAGTAGGTAATGTTCTCGATTTGGCCCTGGAGGTCCGTAAGATTTGTCTGGGTCATGAATATTCAGCCCTCGGCGATTACGATACTGAAAAATAACAATAACTATTCGAAATGATCAATCTTTTTTGTTTTTGTATATTCTTTCATAAATATCAGGATACAACTTCTTCGCACAGTCAGGACAAATACCATGGCTGAATTTGGCTTCCGAGTGATCTCTTATATAAGATTCTATCTTTTTCCAGTAACCCTTATCATCACGAATATTTTTGCAGGAAGAACAGATGGGAAGCATACCGCTCAATTTCTTAACCTCTGAAAGTGCATTTTGAAGTTCTGAAATCAGCCTCTCTCGCTCTTCCTCCGCCTGCTTGCGCTCCGTGATGTCCTGAGCGCACTGGACGGCGCCTACAATATCTCCTTGAGCATTGCGCAACCTTGTGGTCTGGATGGCCATAACATGCTCCTCTTCATTAATCCAAATCGAGCCTATACTTTCAAATGCCTCGGGGTGGATATTGCTCTTCCACATTCCCTTCTCTGCAAATTTATCCAGAATTTCCTCGTCCGTCATCCGGAGAACTAACTCGGCCAGTATCGGCGGCGCTTTATCTTTAAAAAGCTGACGAAGATCAATCTTCTTCCCTAAAACTTGCTCTTTAGAAATATCCGTGAAGAATTCGTTCACCAGATTCCACATTATGACCCGCGAATTGTGATCAATGACAAAGACGCTCACCGGGATTCCATCCAGAATTGATATCAGTTTCTGATGCTCCTTCGCCATAACCGCTTCCACCTGTTTGCGCTCTGTGATGTCCAGAAGTGATGCTACACTCCTTTTAGTGCCAGGAATTATATCAATATTCAGCAAGATATTCTTAATGTGACCTTTCTTATCCTTGAACCGAAATTCATAGCTTTTAGGGGCATCGATGTTACCAATTCTTCTCTGTCTGTGACTTACAATCATTCTTTCAAGGTCTTCTTTAACGACAAAATCTGTCCAGCTTTTTTTGCCTTCCAGTTCATTTTTTGTATAACCGGATAATTTCTCATATTCGGCGTTGGCAAGAATGATAGTTGTGTTTTCATCTAAGATAACCGTGGCTGTACCTGTATTCTCAAAAATGGTCCGATACCAGTTCTCAGATTCTCTAAGAGCCTCCTCCGCATGTTTGAGTTCGGTGATGTCGTTAAACATCACAAATGATGCTGGATCGCCAAGATAATTGATTATTTTTGCCGATAAAAGACACCATTTATGTTCGCCAGTTGCGGTTCTGAGCTCTGCTTCATATTCCTTAACAGATCCTTTTTCTTTCAGTTTCTCGATAAAAATATCCCGTTCAAAGGGAAGTACCCAATAATCAGATGCTTTGACCGAGCCAGGAGGTGAGGTATCAGAGAAGAATTCTGATGCGAAAATGTTATAGAAAATTACTGTATAGTCTTTTAGGGACGAAATGATCATTGGCATCATTGAGTTATCGACAATGAACCGGAATTTTTCCTCACTCTCCCGCAGTGCTTCTTCCATCCGCTTGCGCTCTGAGTCAGAGTGTTCCAGTGCTTGGATTTTCTGTCTTAATAAGGCATTCTCTTCGAGCACTTCTTGATTTGTTCTGGATGGATCTGTCATCTGATGCCCCCCATCATGATAAACGATGCTGGAATGGATTGTTACTCCCCGATACCCGGTTCAGCCCAAGCCCTGCTCACTGATTTCGATACGCTTAACAATCCTAAGAAAGTCGGTCCCACCCCTTTTTCATATCTCGATTCCGGCAGGATTGCAGACTTGTATCTCCATGCCGGAATCGCGCTTGCGATAACCGGAATCGGCGAGGGGACAGATCAGATAGTTGTTTCCCCGGTTATAGAACTTCCGGAATACCTTCAGGGCGTCGGCATTGAAATGATCCGGATGCCATTTACACTCAATAGCATCCACTTCATCGCGGTTTCGGACGATGACAAAATCGATTTCCCGGCCGTCGGTGTCGCGCCAGTACTGCCATGTCCGCACCGGGAAATGGGCTTGCAGGTACTCAAGGACCAGGTGTTCCCAAAGGAAGCCGTAATCATCTACTCTTAGCGGTTCCCAGCCGCGGCAAAAGCTCACAAAACCCGTGTCAAAGCCATACACTTTGGGCATTTTAACGATTTCTTTGCGGCCGCCGCCGAAGAAGGGACGCAGGATCGTCGCCGCGTGGGTGATTTCCAACGCCCGCAGATGACTCTCCACGGTCGGCCTGCCTATGCCCAAGGCGCCCGCTGTCTTGGTTGCATCCAACTGACCGCCGCTTTGCCTCATGATGTACTCGAAAAACAGCGTAAACTTTTCAGGATTGCGGAAACCAAAGAGCTTCTGGATATCTCTCGCAAAAAAAGAATCAATCCACTCACGGTAAAAGCCGGCCTCTTTGGTTGCCGACAACAATGCCTGGGGAAGACCTCCGTGATAGAGCCTCTTCAGCAGGGTAGCGTTTTCGAACGCAGGCAGTTCATCCCAGAGCACTGGGGTCAGATGAATAAGGCGCTTTCTTCCCGTCAGCGTATCACGGAATTTACTGCTCGCCGCGAGAGTTGACGACCCTGTCGCCATAATCTTCAAATGGGGAAAGAGATCGGCGCCAATTTTCAAAATAGTGCTCGGATCACTTAACTGGTGGACTTCATCAAAAACCACTACCGGGTGCGAACAATTACGATAGAACAGCTCCGGATCGGCCAGTATGTCGCGGGTAATGGGAAGATCACCATTGATATAGGCAATGCGGTCTTGGCCAAGGCTCTGGGCCAGAACCGTTTTCCCGGCCCGTCGCACCCCCGCCAGCCAGACGATTGGAGCTTCCTGCCAAGAGTTTTCAATACGATGCAGCCAGAATGGTCTCGGGATCATGAAAGCGTACTTAACAAATAATCCGATTAAATGTCAAGGACGAATTTCTTGAAAGATTAACTCCCGTAGGTTTTTGATGCATATTCATTCTCGATTTGACCTTGTAGGTCCGTAAGGTTTGTCTGGGTCATGAATGTTCAGTCCCTCTGCGATTACGATGGCAACAAATGACATGTTTCCGTATTTTTTCCAAGCACATGTTCCTTCGCGTCACCTGCAATTTTATACTGATCATATGGGGATCATGCTATTTTATGCCGCTTATCAGAGCCAGGCATCCTGCCAGCAGGAGAGCATATGTAACGAACATCAGGGCGTTGACCCTGACAATATCCCGGCTTTCGAGGGGGCGCAGGGGATCTCCCATGGTCGGCCGTTGCGAGGGCTGGCCGAAGTAATAGTTCAGCCCCCCGAGTTGCACCCCGAGGGCCCCGGCCATGGCTGCCTCCAGGTAGCCCGAATTGGGGCTGGGATGATTGCGGGCGTCCCGGAAGAGAATATTTATGGAATTACGGGCATTTAAGGCGGTAAGAACGGCGGCGGCAGGGACGAGGAGCGCCGTCAGGCGGGCGGGAAGATAGTTGACCAGATCGTCCAGGCGGGCGGCGGCCCAGCCGAATTCCCGGTATTGCTCGTTCTTGTAGCCGAAGGTCGAATCGAGGGTGTTGACGGCCTTGTAAAGGAGCGCCCCGACCGGGCCGCCGAGAAAGGCGAAAAGCAGGGGAGCCGTGACGCCGTCGGCGGTGTTTTCGGCGACGCTCTCCACGGTGGCCCGGACCACTCCTTGTTCATCGAGGACGTCCGTGTCCCGTCCCACAATTCTGCCCACCCGTCGCCTCGCCTCGGGCAGATCTCCCTCCTTGAGGCTCTCATAGACCTCCAGGCCATGCCGGGAGAGATCCCGGGCAGCGAGGGTCGTGTAGATCAGCAGGATAGAGACGGCGTCTCCCAGCCACGGATGAAGCAAGGCGGCTACGAAGACGATGCCCCAGGAAATCCCGGCGGTTGCCGACAATGCGCATCCAACCGTAATCACCCCGGCCAGGCGGGGATTGCTGATTGCTTTCTTGCTTACGGGCTCACAGCAAAGGGCAAAGCGCCCGATAAATTTGACCGGATGGGGAAACCAGCGGGGATCGCCGCAGATCAGATCAAGAAGGACGGCGGCAAGAATTTGATATTCAAGAGACATAAAGTCCTAACCCCAACCCCACCCCGATCATCAGTTAATACAGGCCAGTCCGGCCAGGGCGAGGACCGTTTCCGTGATTTCGGAAGCGGCGCCGATAGTATCGCCGGTAAACCCGCCTATTTTACGGTAGATATACCAGGATACCAGCCCGGCGGCGACAACCGCGGCGAGAGTGGCGACCAGCCCCGTCCAGGCGCCGACGAACCATCCGGCAGCCCCTAAAAAAATAATGGCGAAGACAGGATTCAGCCAGGAGCGACGGGCGATGAATAATGTTGCCAGACCTCCGTCTTTGCGGGCGTAGGGTAGGGCCGTCAGCATGAGAAGCATGGCGAAACGGCCGCCGATAGGCATTAAAACAAGGATGGCCAGGCGTTGCGGGAGCGGCAGGGGGACCAGGGCGGCGATTTTCAGGGCGATAATGAAGACAATGGCCAGCACCCCCATGGCGCCGATGCGGCTGTCCCGCATGATCTCCAGCATCCTTTCCCGGGCCCGGACGCTGAAGACGCCGTCGGCGGTATCGGCAAGGCCGTCCATGTGGAGGCCGCCGGTAATGATCAGGAGCGCCAGGACCGTCAGCACGGCAGCGGGGAAGGACGGGAAAAGACCGGAGATGAAATGGTCGAACAGGGCAACCAGGCAGCCGATCAGTAGGCCCACCACGGGGAAGAAAGGGGCGCACCTTTCGATGTCCGCCTCCCTGACGGTTTGTCCTCCCGGCACGGGAATAATCGTCAGGAACTGGATTGCGGCAAGAAAAGATTTCATTTAAAAATGTGCCCCGGCGAGTTCTTCGGCCAGGTCCATAAGACGGCCCAGCGCCCAATAGGGTATCGTCAACTGTCCAAGTCCCGCCCGGGCTGCGGATCGCGCTTCCCTGTCGGTGCGGGGGATCTGCTGCATAATCGTTTCGAGTAATCTCAAGTCCTTATCTAAGTTCCTTTCCTTTGATCCACATGGGGATGCCGCTGACCATGAAAACCACGGCGTCGGCCTCCCCGGCAAAGACCTGGTTGCATCGTCCGGCCAGATCGCGGAAAAGCCGCCCGGAGAAATGATCGGGAACGACGCCCAGCCCGACTTCGTTGCTGACGAAGATAATGGTGCCTTTATCTGACCGCGCTGTCCGCAGGACTTCCTGGGACGCCGCGATGATGTCCGCTTCGGACAAAGAGGCGCCTCGTCTTTCGGCCTGATAGAGGAGATTATTGATCCAAAGAGTGAGGCAATCAACGAGGATCACTCCTCCCTGTCGCTTCTCCCCTTTTCCTTTGCCTCGGCCTTCCAACACTCCCTTGGCAAGGGCGCCCGCCAGGTTGGTTTCTTCTTCAATGGTTTGCCAGTTACGGCCTTGCCGGTCCCGGCGGTGCTTTTCTATCCGGTCCGCCATTTCCCCGTCGACGACCGGGCAAGTGGCAAGATAGATCCTTGTTGCGGAGCGAGATTCGGCCAGTTGCTGGGCGAAAGTGCTTTTGCCGCTACGGCTTCCCCCGGTGACCAGGATCATCTCCGCCATTATGCTCTCCTCTCGGAATTTCCGGCTTCGACCCCGCTCCCGATCAAATCGGGTAGCCCAAAATTATCAATACGATCATCCTTAGGCGGGGTCAATAAGGCGGATATTCTCTCCAGCGAGGTGGTTAAGTCTTCCCGGGAAAACACCTCCAGGGAGACGCCGCCACGATAATTAATCAAGAAATTTGATATGATACGCCAGTCGTGTTGCGATATCTCCCGTAGGGACCGATGATCCTTCTTTCCGGCCGCACCGTGGAGGTGGAGCATCGCGATCTCCTCGCCATACGCCTCTATATATGTTCTCAGCTCTTCCTGCTGTACCAGGAGATGGCCGACATCAAGACATATGCTCAGATGTAACTCTCTGATCAGCGGATAAATCCACAGGAAAGGATAATCGATATTTTCGATGCCGATCAGATTGCGCTCCATGCCCCGTTCAAGGAGATATTCAAGGGAATAGAGGAGATTGCCTTGCCAATCCGAGGTATTAATATGCATTGTATCTTCCGGCGGGTTATTTTCCAGATGGAGGATGTATAAAGTGGGGTGGAGGGGCAGGGTGCGCTCGTAAAAGCGCAGGATCGTGTCGCAGGCCTGCCGCCGCATTCCCGAGTCGGGATGACCCAAAAATATGTCTGTCGGCAAATGCACGTTATATGACAGGTCGCATTCCCGGGCCAAACCGTTCAACTCCCCGATTACTTTAGGGGCTGGCAAGTTGTCTGCAAAGCGGCTTTCAAACAGGACCAGTTCCACCTCATCGACTAACGGTCCCAGGAACCTGACATTGGGGACAATGGCATCGGGCAATATATAGGAGGTTGTGCCGAGGCGAAAGGGGAAACGGCCCTTCAGCGACGGCACGGATAGGGACGGGATAAGCATTTTATTTCATTCCTTAAATTGCGTAAGTGGGTAACACACAGGCGGGGCCTTGTCAAGAAATGATGGTGCTCATGACATAATTTGACTTTTTGCGAGTCCCTCAAGCATAATAAAGCAGTAACATATCAAGGCCACAGAGGAAGACATGCAGAAAATCATCGTTCAGATTTATGAAGTACAGGAGCCGGGAGAGGCGGAAAAATTAATCGAGTTGGGCGTCGATCACATCGGCAGCGTTATCCTGGACCGGGAAAATTGGCGCGATCCCGCCATCCGGGAGGTGGTCCGATTAACGGCGGGGACGCCGGCAAAAAGCAACCTGATCCCGCTATTCAGCGCAGCGGATCAAGTGTTCCGGGTCTTGGACTACTACGAGCCCGACATTATCCATTTTTGTGAGCATATCCCGGCGTCAAATGGCAAACACACAGAAACATATAAATATATTCAAGATTATATCGTATTGCAGGAAAATATCAGGAACCGTTATCCCGGAATGCAAATCATGCGCTCCCTGCCGCTGCCCCGGCCGGTTACGGCGACAGCGCCGATCTCCGCTGCCGCCTTCCGCAGCGGTATCGGCGAGCTCGTTGACGCCTTCGGGCCGGTCAGTGATTTTTTTATGACCGATACGGTGCTGGGGACTCAAAGCGGGGCCAGTGATGAAGCCGAACAGCCCGTAGAGGGTTTTGTGGGCATCACGGGGGAAACGTGCGACTGGGATGTGGCCGCCTGGCTGGTCAATATTAGCCCGCTGCCGGTGATCCTGGCAGGCGGGTTGTCCCCGGAGAATACCTTTGACGCGATTGCCCGGGTTCGCCCGGCGGGGGTGGACAGTTGCACCCGGACCAATGTCTTGGATCCGCAAGGCCTTCCCGTCCGTTTCCGCAAAGATTTCAAAAGAGTGCAGCACCTTATAGAAGAAGCTCGCCGGGCTGAGAAAATCTTAATGGGGGCCTAGATAAAGCGGAGCGATAAGTGATAATCCCTGATGATCTTTCAGGGCAGGGTTCCGATGACAAATGGCCAGTGGAGGTCGCAGGGGACGCCCATGTTCAGCCAGGCGTTGCGGGTGTCCAGTTCTTCGTTGATGCGCGTTTTGATCGTTTTAACGGTTCCGTCGTTACAGCACACTTCCATCAAAGAGGGCAACTCTTCAATCATATGTGGCACATCGGGCAGGTCGCCGCCAATTTCCCGTCGATAAAAGTCACAGGCTTCTTCTTTGATATCGGCGGCAATGGCCAACTTGTTAATTCTGTATGCCTGCATATATGTTTTGCTTCAGCCTCTGGGCACAAAGGGCGAAAAAGTGTATTCTTTTTCCTTGACCCGGAAGGATGCTTTGTCCTCGGCGTTTTCCTTGATAATTCCCTCGATGATCCGCTTGCAGCCGAAATCGTAAAAGGTGACCTGGTGAGTGGGCGTCTCTTCAGGCGACAGATTCTTGTAGGCCTGTTGCTGTTCTTCCGGGGCAAGCCGGCGGATCGTCAGCTTCTGGCAGCGCTCCCGGTCTTCCTGGTCGCCGCTGCGGATCGACAGTACATAGTTGCCGTGAAATTTGATGGGCATCTTGATTTCCATAATTCCGCCTCCAAAGCATTAGGATAACAAAATGATGTAACGAAGAATGAAGGCGTCTATATCACATCCGGACCATCATATCCATATAAAGCTGAAAGGAAATTTTCCGGGATTCTGAGGCAGAGTTAATTACGGACAAGCTATGAGCCGGCGTTCTGGATGGTAAACACGCCGAGGCCAAGCAGCAGGATCAGAATTACCCGGCGGTATGTTTCTTCCCGGATCTTGCCGAAAAAGAAGTGACCGGCATATGTTCCCAACGTCAGCGGGGCCAGGGAATAAAGAAAAAGTTCCATAACCCTGTCCGTTACCATCCCCGTCAGGGCCTGAGCCGTAACAACCAGCAGTCCGGAGGCGAAATAGAACCCCTGGAGCGTTACTTTTATCAGTTCTTTACGCCATGGTTGCAGGGAGACATAGATAATTACCGGCGGTCCCGCCGCACTGAAGGCGCCGCCAAAGCATCCGGCGAGAAACCCGGTCAGATAGGACCAGATACCGCCAAGTTCCCGGCGGATTACGGGGAAGAGCAAACTGTACAGGGAATAGCATACGAGGATCAGCCCGAGCAGCGTAAGAATCAACCGTCCGTCCATCAATTTCAGCATAAAGACGCCCAAAGGAACCCCCGGGACGGCGCCCGCCAGGAGCGGCCATATCCGCTGCCATTCCAACTCTTTCCGGAGGGGAATCAGCAGCAGGATCGTCAGTAGGACCCCCACCATGGCTACGAGGGGAATCGCCGTCTTGACGTCCATAAAAAGAGCGAGCAGGGGAAGGGACAGCAATACGGAGCCGAATCCGGAAAATCCCTGAATAAATCCGGCCAGCAGCATAATGACGACAAGATAGGGCAGTGTTTCCATTATTCCCTCAAGTTCACGATTGTGAAGATATCTCGCCCAGGCTGGTATTGTCAAAGATTATAACCGGGATTATAAATAAAAAGTTGCATGATTGCCGGCCCCATATTATTAAAATCTGTCTTGCCATATGAATGGTTCTCAAAAAGCAGGCAAAATAAATGGTCATGAGGCAATATGTCTGGAAAAGATCGGGATAACGGGTCATGAGCCTTCGTCTGGCGATTATCGGCGGCGGGCCGGGAGGCCTGTATGGGGCGATCGCCGCCGCCCGGCAGGGTATTGAGGTTGTCCTTTTCGAGAAGGGAGGAATCGGCGATCATATCGTCTGCGGCGAATGCATCTTTGATTCCCTGGGGCTCATGGAAAAGCCCCAGGCAGGTGTGCTCTATAAGGTGGAGACAATCCTCTTCGAGGCGAAGGGTGTTCATCGGCTTGCCATCGGGGATTACCGCAACCTCTGGATGATGGATCGCCGCGTCTGGCAGCGGCAACTGGCGGCAAGGGCGGCGAATCTCGGCGTTGCCATTCATACAGGAGAAAAAATCAACATACATAACCTTCTGGAAATAAAAAACAATTACGATTGGGTCCTTGATGCGACCGGAGCGCCGTCCGTAACATCCCGGGGTTACGGTTTTTCGGGGGAATACCGGCAGGAATGTCTGTTGGCTTATCAGTATGTCCTGGCAGGTGATTTTTCGCACTTGCAGCAGACGATCAAAGTCGGCTTCATATCCCATGTAAAGCCCGAATATCTTCCAGGTTATTACTGGATTTTTCCGCAGGACGAGCATACAGCGAACGTGGGGGTGGTTTATGCCGGCGGGGCCGAAAGAGAATTCGCTTTAGATATAAAGGACTTACTTCATGAAGTTATGGAAAGGGAATCCCTGGGGGAGGCGGCGGTCCTCAAGAAAGGAGGCGGGCTGATTCCCGCAAGAGTCCTTACCAATCTGGTCCATGACAATATTATCCTCGTCGGGGATGCCGCGGGCCTTACCTCGCCCCTCCACGGCGGCGGGATTGACCTGGCCTGTATCAGCGCCGTCTTGGCAGTGGAGGCAATAATGAAGGGTAAACAAGGGGTTGCCGCATATCGAGATAAGCTGCTGGCCCTCATGAAAGACAAAATTGCCCTCGAAAAATTGATTATCAAGAAGATGCGGTCCCTGAGCTTTGGGAACTTTGATGACCTGCTCCAAGCGGCGGCGGTTAGAAAACCCTGGATCAGGACAAAAGTTGGTCTCCGCCATCCGGACCTGCTGATGGCGGCGTGGCGCTGGTTAAGAAAAAAACCGTGTGACTTGCCGTGACCTGCCGGGTACGGGGAAAAATATAATTTGCAGATATGGTTGCATATCCTTGAAAGCAATAGGATATGTTCTCCCACCCCTTCAAGGGGAGGGCCAGGGTGGGGATGGGGTTAATCCTCGATTCTCATTTGTCAGGTTTCTTCGCAAAATTGATTTGTCCCTTTACTATCAGGATCTCGCCTTCCACGGCTAAGGAGAGATCCTGGAACCGTCCGTAAACGGTATTGTCCTGGATCTTGATGGGAATGGTCTTCGGGAGGGGAACTTTGACGGGTTTGGCTAAGGGGGCGATAAAGAGTCTCAGCAAGGGAGAGATATCAAGCTGGATTCCCTGGAAGGCAAGGAGGAGGTCTTCCTGCTCCTTGGAGAGGGAGAGACTGATGCTGCCGTTCACCCGGCCGCGGACCTGCTGAATAAGTCCGGAGCTGCTGGTCACGTCGAAATCCATGGCGAGGGTCAGGCCCGGTGCCTTGGTGTCTTCCCGTTTATCAAACTGCAATTTCCCGGGATTGGACAGGGTTACCGCCACCGGTACTTTGACAGCGCCGAGGATGACGATCTCCTGCTGAATGGTCAGGGGGAAGGCCGCTTCGATGAAGGATTGGAGGGTATCTTTGCCGACCCGGATTTCCAGGGAACCGGCCGCCGCCGTGGCGGGCAAAAGAAAGAATAAACCAATCAAAAACATATAGATAAGTGAGCGCGCATTTTTGTGGGAGGAATGGGTTTTTACACGTTTGTCAAATAATGGATGGGAAAAATGTTTCATGAAAGCC
>Ga0074199_1002432_pt1 | contig 11266 bp, 9 predicted proteins | sample EPASupsiteSAE347_FD_64528 | JGI IMG/M metagenome (GOLD analysis project Ga0074199, IMG submission 64528) | Bioremediated contaminated groundwater from EPA Superfund site, New Mexico - Sample SAE3-47 | ecosystem: Environmental > Aquatic > Deep subsurface > Groundwater > Contaminated ...
AACAATTGATTCAGGAAAATATTCCTTCGCCGTTGATGTGATAATATCAAGGTATGAAAAATTCGAATTAAATAAAGCAGAAATAGCAAAAATATCAGGAATAAATTCATTAGAAATTTCAATTAAGGCATTTTTTAAGATGTCTTTAAAATTATTGACTTTTCCTTCCTCTTTACTTAAAACTATATTAAAATCCAATATTTTCATATTTACATAGCAGTATCTTTTGACATATGATGCAATAGAAAGCACTCCCAAAGGTACACTGGTAGGTATATAAGCTTCATAACTCTCTGAAGATTCAAGTTCCGACAAAGGCAATGCAGGAGGTATAACAAACAAAATATTAGCTATCAAATTAAATCACTTCCCATATTATTATTTTTTTAGACTGATCGCTAGAGTTTCCCTATTCCGGATCATGCTTCGTATTATCATAATCCTTCAATCAATATGTTGCAAACCAGATGGTCCGAATACGTTAATACTAAAATATCCCGACATTTCTTTCTATTCTAACTCTCTCATCCCTAAAAGCTTCCTTATTTTATTACAATAATCTATATTCTTACCACTATCAAATTGATAGCTTGCCCGTCTATTTCTTGAAAATGGTATCAAAACCCTACCCAAATCATTTTCTTCTTTTCCTATAAAATCTCTATTGCACTGATAATAAGTTTTGAATTTTCTATTTTTTCCTTTAATTTTATTTCTATCTCTAACGGCATCTAATAAGTATGAAGAAGTTAACAATACAGGCATTCTTTTTTGTGGATCTAATTCATCCAATTCAGTTTTTAGCTTTTTTATATACCCTGCCTTTGATATATCATCTTTTATCCAATCACTCCATTTGTTTTTATAAAAATCAGTGTCATGTTCTAAATAGTCTGGACATAAATTCTGTACATAGATTTGATTAAAAATTCTTGCAACAGCTGAATCTATGTCACATCCTTTTGGATTATTATCTAATATCCAAATTAAATTCGTCATGATATCTCGAAAATATGGATTCTTTCTATAATCACCATCATACTTATGATTCTTTATATCAAAAACCATTTCAAAGATCTTTTCCTGATCTTTTGTTGATGGATCACACCCTAAAACAATAACTTTTAAATTCTCTTTATCCTGGTAAAAAGCTCTTGGTTTTGGTTCTTGGTTTTTTCTTAATTTCGGGAAATCGTTTAACCGATTATTATTCCTAATTATTGTTTCTGCCAGCATAAAATCCAGTTCTTCATCAATATCAATTGACGATCCTTTCTGCATAATAATAGCATAAACCTTGTCTTCATAAATAAATTCAGTATCCATTAAATGCTGTGTCTTAACAATATATAGCGCCCCATTAACTCTATAATAAATTGGCAATTTTTGCCGTGGTACATTGACTAAGTCCGCATTTAAAAAATCTTCAAACGAGCCATCTTCTGGTAATATATTACACCAAAGAGGCGAATGCTCCGTTTCACAAACAGACAGTATTACGTTTGCATCTTTTTCTTTCATCTTTTCATATCCATCAATAATATCTTTATATGTTCTTAACGGTGATGTCGGTTGCAATAACGCAATAGTATCAAATTCTTTTCCTATTCTTTTATATTTATCAACAACATCCCTCACTACGTCCCAAGATGAAGCCTTATCTGTTGATAAGGCTTCGCTTCTTAGAAAGGGTACTTCAGCACCGCAATCTTGAGCAATTTTTGAATATTTTTCAGAATCAGTTGAAACCATAATTTCATTAAACATCTTACTTTTAATCGCTGCTTCAATCGTATAAGCAATTAGTGGTTTCCCGTTTAATTCTTTTATGTTTTTATCTTTTAAACCCTTTGAACCACTTCTCGCAGGGATGATTGCCAAATTTTTCATGTCAACACCATCTATTTCCTCAAAATTCATAGCACCCTAAATACTATACTGTGTCTTACTAAAAATGGATCTTTCTGATCCACTTGTTTTAATATAACTATAAATACTTTTCTTTTGGTTTAATTGATCCCAATGCACTAATGATAATCATATCGGTTTCGTTTGAATTTTCGTATATCTAATCTAAATTTCACACCCCATCAACTGTGAATTTCACAAGCATTAAGAGAAATTCACCTCCTTTAAGGTGTTGACTTTCTTGCTATTTTTCAGCTTCCACAATAAAAAATCCAACATTATATTTTCCACCCATATCAGTTCTTTCAACAGAATCAATTTTAATGTTCTTAAAACCTGCGCCTTCCCAAATGTTTTGTATTTCTTCTCTTGAAAAGAAATGCACAGTTCCTCTATGGGCAAGTACCCCTTCTTTAAGCTCTCTATATGTACCTTCTTCTATCTTTTTACCAGTATCATAACCTGAAGTTTTAAAATTAAATAGTCCAGTAGACATTATTTTTCCGCCACTTTTTAAGACTCTATTAATTTCATTTAAAATATTTTTTATACTATTAATCTTGTTTGCATAAATAACAGCTGAATCTATAATGGCATCAAAATAATCACTCTCAAAAGGAATATTTCCAGCATCCGCAACATACAGTTTTGCTTTTACGCCTTCATCGCGCATCCTATTTTTAGCTTTTTCAATGGCAGTTTTAGACCCATCAAATCCATATGCATTAAAGCCTTCTCTTGCTATAAACCAGGTTACTGCACCTGTACCGCATCCAAAATCTAGTATCTTAATATCTTTCCTATCCGATTTATAGAAGTTCCTTGCAACAAACCTAATCACTTCTTCAGCTGGATATTTACCCCACTCTTGTTCTTTATGTATTTCCTCCCACTTTTCATCAAATGTTTTCATAAATTTATATTCCCTTCATCAGATTCTTGCTTTTCATTTTTTCGAATAATCTCCCAATATTTCAATTATTTCAAATCGAATTCTATATCATAAAATTTCTTCTTCAAATCTATTTTATTTTTATAAAGGTAGCTTTTAATTACTCCTATAATTCTATCAGATGTGTTATCTGAACCATATGGATTAATTGTATTCTTTGCCTGATCCTTAAATTCTTCTGTACGGGAAATATTTATTGCCTCAATTATATCAGTTGCCAATGGCTTGCAATTAATAATACTCGATGCTTGCAACCTACCTTTTTGACGATCCCCAATATTAATTGAAGGAACTCCAAATGATGGTGCTTCAACTATGCCACTGGATGAGTTACCAATAACAGCAAAAGCATATTTTATACATGACAAATATCTTTGTGCACCTAATGAAGTAAATGCTATACAATTTTCATTCTCAAAAACATACTTCTCAATCATTTCGTTAATTATTCGACCATCCGCATCGGAATTTGCTTTCGTAAAAATAAATCGCATTTCAGGAAAATTAGAAATTGCTTTAAGCAATTCAACTATTTGCTCCCTTGCCGATCCATCTTCCAATGTAGTTGGATGAAATGTAACGCAGGCATACGGCTCCTTCATTGAAAAATTAATTAATTTCTCTAATTGATTTTTTTCGATCAAATCTATTGTCCGTATTTGTTCTACACCGACATCACCTAAATTAAAAACTCTTACGGGAGACTCGCCTAATTGCACTATCCTTTTTCTATATGCTTCACAAGCAGGAAAGTGCAGATAACTCATTTTTGTGATACAATGCCGAATACTTTCATCCACTGCGCCTTCCGTTGTCTCTCCACCTGAAATATGCGCAATTGGAATAAGAGCATTCAAGGCACAAGAGCATATCGGCAACAGTTCATGCCGGTCTCCTAATACTATCAGCAGATCCGGTTTTTGTCTTTCAAAGGCATCTGCAAAAGAAAGTGATGCTATCCCCATAGTTTTTGAAATTGCAGATGCATTGTCAGAACTCATCAAAATATCAATTTTTTCTGTTATCGGATATCCATCATTGATTATTTCATTAATCGTCATTCCAAACTCTGGGGATAGGTGCATTCCTGTCACAATTAAGCACAAATTCAGATCATGATCCTTTTCAATCTTATTAATCAAATTTCTTAACAAACCATAGTCAGCTCGGGTTGAAGTTACAATACCAATTTTCTTCATATTTCTATCAACTCATCTTCTTCAAAATCTCGCTTCGATAGTTCAGCCAAAATATCGAACCACTTCATTGGGCTAATTCCATTTCCAGGACGTTTTACTGCAAGATTTTCTTCTGTAAACACTTCACCTTTTGTTATTTTCCTTCTTGCTACAATACTCTTCCTTGCAATATTTATGTTCTTAATCTCTGATTGACTTGGTTTTTTTATACCGTCACCCATTGCTTTCTCAATATTTCGTATGCTTTTCACCATATTTTTAAGTTCGAAAGGTTCTAAACTAGCTTGATGATCAGGACCTTCCATATTTCTATCAAGAGTGAAATGCTTTTCTATTATCCTAGCTCCCAAGGCAACTGCAGCAATCGGAACATCAATTCCTAATGTGTGATCGGAATAACCAATGTCACAATTGAATTTTTTCTGAAGTGTTTCCATCGCTCTTAAGTTCACATCCTCAATGGGTGTGGGATATTCAGTATTGCAATGTAGTAATGCAATTTTTCCAGTACCATTATTTAGTAATATATCTACCGCATCTTGAATCTCGTCTATAGTCGCCATTCCAGTAGATAATACAACCTTTTTTTCAGTTTGTGCTATTTTCAATAAATACGGCAGATTTGTTATTTCTCCTGATGGAATTTTCCAAAATGGCATGTTTAAATTATTCAAAAATTCAATGCTTTTTAAATCAAAAGCTGTTGACAAAAATATGATTCCTTTTTTTTTGCAGTATAAATCTATTTGATTAAATTGTTCAAAACTAAGTTCTAGCTTTTTCACCATTTCGTATTGACTTTCATCAGTGCCTGTCGATTCCTTCTGATAATCAGCTTTTTCTGCTTTTCTTGATATAACCTCTTCTGTAATAAACGTTTGAAACTTTACACAATCCGCACCTGATTCTACCGCTACATCAACCAATTTCAAAGCCAACTCGAAACTTCCGTTATGGTTATCCCCTGCTTCTGCTATTATAAAAACACTCAATTTTCTACTCCATTCTATACTGTATAAAATATGAATTGTTGACATCAAAGCTCGAATCAATCTTCTTTCTTATATCCAATAGCTCATCATACGCTTTTTTATTAAAGATATTCCTACCTATACAGAATGGCAATCTCCCATTTTTATTAAACTGTTTCTTAAATCCGAATAAACTGTCTATTGCTGCAATTCCTCCTCCTAAATGGAATTGCTTAATCCCATGGTCAGAAGCCCACAATGCCGCCTCGTTTAACAATAAATTCATTGAAGCCATGTGTCGGAATTCTTTAAGCGTACCGGATAAGTGGTAATGCATATGCTTTTCATTATAGAAAAAAATTGCTGCACTAATTATTATGCCATCAGCGTAAGAATAGAAAAAAATAATATTATCACTCATTTCATTCATTAAATAATCATAATATTCCCGACCAAAATAATAATATGAACTCGCTTTGTTTTCATTCATTGTCAATTCGTAAATCCGAATAAACTCATCCATCAGTTCACCAGTGTCATGTTTTATTGACACCCCCAGTTTTTTTGCTTTTCTTATCATATTGCGATTCTTACTATCCATATTATTATTAATTTTTTCATAAGAAGCAGTATCGATAACAATCGTTTTTTTTATCTCTCTTATCTCACATAAGTCTTTCATGAATATCTGATTGTTTAACAGCGGATGAAAGCGAATAAATTGACTTATTATATTATTTCTTGCGCAGTAGTCATTTAATTGATCAGCAAATTTCTTTTGACTTATTTCGTTAAAGTCCCCTTCTATAATTGGACCTCCATAGCCATACGGTGTCGTTAAGTCAAGATATTTAGAAGGCAGAACTTTCCCTCTATAAACATTCATTTGGGATATATCATTCAACATTGCTACATAACAAAGTCTGCAATTAATATCTTCATAATAGAATAGTAAAGGCTCTCCATCCCCATGGTTCATAAATGATCTAGAATACTCATTAAGGTAATAAATATCACAATTCGAGAATGACTCAACTATGCTATTCCATTTTTCACTTTCACTATAATTTATTACCTGCATTTCATACTTCCTTTATAGTTTTTTAACATATTAACTAAATAGGCTATTTCATTTGACCCGTACCGTTGATCGATTGGCAGTGATAAAATCCTTTCGGACAGCTTTCTTGAACGCTCATTTCCATAGAGAGGAGTATCTTTCAAGGGCCAATGAATAGCACAGTACACTCTATTTTCGAGTAAATACTTCCTTAAGTTATCTCTTTCATCTAGTTCGATCGGTAATACGAAGGGGCACCATTCCGCCACAACTTTTACTACCGGCTTCAATCCTATATTGGTTATTTCATTTAACAAATGTTTATAGTTTTCTTTTCTTTTAGTAGTTATCTGTAATGTATCATAAAAGTTGAGAAAATATTCAGAAAAATACGATATTTTTTTAATTTGTTCATTTTCATCAATTTTCTTTTCAGCATCAGTTAAAATTTTTCTATATAGTAAATTCGTCTCAATTTTTTTATCCAGATAAAGGGTTTTCAATATCATTCCATATACTTTTTCAATATCAGTATTTCTTTTTAAATCCTCTACACCACTTAATTCTAAAGGATTTTTTGAATAAAGCACTCCACCATCGGGTATTGCAAACCATTTTCTCAAACTACACACACAATAATCACCAAATGTTTCGTACTTTGAAAACATACTATGTGTTGTATCTTCAATTATTATAAAATTGTTTTCACTTTTAATAAATAAGATTTGTTCAAGAATTTCTTCAGGTTGAAGAGCTCCAAAATAATTCATTATAAAAACAATCTTAGTGTTCCCATTAACTTTACTATATAAATCATCTAGATCAATTATTAAATCTTCCCCCAATCCGTAGTATTTAATGTCAAACCCCGAAAATGCTTGAATAACTGATTCACAAATATACTCTGGAAGTAATACTTCACCTTTTGGAATCTCTTTAATGAGGAATTTAATCGCACTTCTACCACTATCAAAATATAAAGCATAGTAATTATCTAATCTTTGAAAAATCGAATTTCCGGTTTCTTCTAATTCTTCAAATCTTATGTTAAATTCGCTTCCAAGTTCCACGCATTATCCCTCACCTAATTGAATCCTGTATTCTATCATTATAATTTACCTTACTTTTTTTATGTTTAACCAAATTGTAGTTATAACTTAATTTAAAACTGACTAATTACGATAGTAGTTAACTTTAATTGTTGGAGTCTCTAATTTTTTCAATTATTTTTTGTTAGTTTACCTCTAACCTTTTTCTCATCTTTTCTATTTCATCCAATTGCCCCATATCCATCCAACTATTTTCACTAATGGGGTATATCCCTATTTTTTTTCCCGCTTTTCTATACTTATCAATAATATCCGGAAATCCGATCTCAATATTTTCTTCAATTTCCTCAATAACATTTTTATCAACTATATACATTCCCGTATTGATAAAAAAAGATAACTCCGGCTTTTCCTTCATATTTTCGATTTCCCCAGTTTCGCATATTTCTACTACACCATAGGGTATTTTTATTCTTTTCAATGAACAAACCATTGTAATAAAATTATGATTATACTCATGAAAAGAACAAATCTTTTGATAGTCTTCATCAATAAGAATATCGCAATTTGAAAGTATAAAGGTTGAATGAATTTGACCTTTTAATAGACTTAAACCGCCACCAGTTCCCAAGGGTTGTTCTTCATCAATATAGTTCAGTTGATAATTTTTATCCAAATCATTAAAGTAAGCTTTAATCATATTTCTTTTATAATTAAGAATCAGATAAAAATCTCTGCATCCATTATTGTAAAAACGATTAATAATATGCTCCGCAATCGGGATTTCGCCAATAGGAATTAATGGCTTAGGTAATATTTTAGTATAGGGGTATAAACGTGTTCCCAAACCTCCAGCCATGATCACAACAGGAATGCTTAACTTTCTTTTTTTTTCTACTTTCTCATTATTTGAAAAAACAATTCTTATTATCTCATTCTTTTCGTTTACAATTGGCACTGCTTCAATTGAATTATTTAACATAAAAGCTTTTGCTCTACCTTTTTCACTTTCAAATAAAAATTTCGGCTCATAGTTAGCAAGGTTTTTAACCTTTGCCTCTAAATCTCCTTTTTTAAGGATCCATCGTCGTATATCACCATCGGTTACCGTGGCAACAAAGAAACCTTCCCTTATCACAAAGAGAACTTTTTTAGCGACCTTATCCAGTAACGCCATTGCTTCAATCAAAGTACAATTTTCATCAATTAAAAAATCTTTAACATCCAATTTATTCTCTCCCATCATCAACATTAAGCCTTTTTATAATTTTTAAGACAAGAGATTACAAACAGTACCTCTTCCCTTGTCAAATTGGAACTACAGGGAAGATTAACCACCTTTTTTTGATAATTTTTCGCCTTTTCTATTTTATATGCATAATTATCCTGATAGGGTTTTTGATCACTGATCAATCCCCAGATTGGTCTAGTTTGGATGTTTTTTTTAGCCATCTTCTCAATTATTTCATCTTGCTTTAAAGGATAATCAATATCAAGTGAATAAAACCAGTAATTAGGCCGAATCCCTTTTCTAAAGTCTAAAATCTTTAAACCATCTATTTCTTTTATCCCATCTTTATAAGTATTATAATTTTCTTTTTTAATTTCAATAAATGCTTCAAGCTGTTCTAATTGGGCAAGACCCAGAGCCGCCTGTAAATTGGTCATACGATAATTATATCCAATCTCATCGTGGTTGCAGTATAGCTCATCGCTTTTTGCCTGAGTGGTAAGGTGCTTCGCTTCTTTCAAGAGTGCTTCATCATCAGAAACGATCATTCCACCCCCACCAGTTGTTATGATTTTATTTCCATTAAAGGAATAGACTCCGATATCGCCAATGGTTCCTGCATATTTCCCGGCATAAGCGCCATTGTTATAAAATGTACCTAGAGCTTCAGTGGCATCTTCGATGACTTTTAAATGATATCTCCTTGCGATTGTCATCAAACCTTCCATATCAGCCATATTCCCAAAAATATGAACGACGATCACGGCTGAAATATGCTTATTTGTGGTTTTATTAATCAGCTTTCCATCCTCAAATCTGCATTCATTCTGACAAAATCCCAGCAGTTTATCAACATCCATACACAGTGAATCATCACAATCCATAAAAATCGGTTCTGCTCCAATGTATTTTACTGGATTGACTGCTGCAATAAATGTCAAGGTTGGAACAAGTACTTCATCTCCTTTTGTTACACCGCATACTAGAAGTGCAATATGAAGTCCAGCCGTGCCACTTTGACAAGACACTGTACCTTCAGCATTTACATAAAGTGCTGTCTTCTTTTCAAACTCATTGACATAGGGACCACCTGTGGATACCCACTCTGTTTCGATTGCATGCGTAACATATTCTAATTCTTTTCCTTTTAAATTGGGCACAGAAAGCGGAATAAATTTTTCACTCATGAGCCCCTCCTAAATATTATAAATATCTGTTTTATATTGATCTAAATGTTCTTTGAAAAACTCAATCGTTTCTGCAAGTCCTTGTTCAAATGTATATTGTGGTTTCCAATTTGTCAACCGCTTGATCTTTTCATTGGAACCCAAAAGCCTTTCAACTTCGCTTTTTTCAGGCCTAAGTCGCTGTTCATCACAAACAATTTTAGCCCCAGGGTTAATTTGTCTGATCAACTCTTGTGCAAGCTGACCAATAGAAATTTCATGCTGCGTTGCTATGTTGATTTCTTCTCCAATGGTTTTATCTGATTTTGCTATTTCAATAAAACCATTTACGGTATCTTTCACATAATTAAAATCTCTTGTCGGTGACAAAGATCCCAACTCTATAGCTTCTTTTCCATTAAGCAATTGTGTGATGATCGTCGGGATCACTGCCCGCGCCGATTGTCTTGGTCCATACGTGTTAAAAGGCCTTACAATAGTAAGAGGTAAATTAAAACTGCGGTAGAACGATTCGGCTAATCGATCCGCACCAATTTTTGTTGCAGAATATGGTGATTGACCTTGAAAAGGATGTTTCTCATCGATAGGTACATACTGAGCCGTCCCATAAACTTCAGATGTTGAGGTAATTAGTACCCGTGATGTTTCCAATTGTCGAGCAGCTTGTAATACATTAAGTGTACCTTTTATATTCGTATCCACATAGGTGTCCGGTGAATGATAACTAAATGGTATAGCGATAAGTGCTGCCAAATGAAAAACAGTTTCAATCCCCTTCATAGCTTCCCTTACACCGTTTGGATCTCTAATATCTCCTGGAAACACTTCCACCTCCTTCATTATTTCTTTTGGCAGCGTATCTAGCCATCCCCAGGTATTAAATGAGTTATAATATACGAATGCCTTTACCCGTTTACCAGACTTTACTAACTCCTCGGTTAAGTGACTACCAATAAAGCCATCTGCACCCGTTACTAACAGTCTAGTCATTATTGACACCTATATATTTTCCGACCGTATTTTTTAGAACAACCATTATTTGTTCATTAAGTTCCATATCGCAATACAATAAATTTATAAAAATCTCAGTTGGTTCGAAAATTGTTTTAGCAATTACTATGTGGTTCTTTTCTCTTTTTGCTGAAGTTGCTGTATTTACCAATAGACCATACTCAACCCGATTTAGTGGTAATGCGAGTACAGTAAAAAATAAGTTCTTTTCCATTTTCACACTCCATTGATCCATCTCAGTATGAATATCATTAACCTTTCTTGCATTATTTATACTTACCGCTTCTTTTAGTTCATGTAAACATTTTCGAATATGACTCAATATTTTTTTGTAATTTTCAAATTCACCTTGCAGATTGCTCAATTGTTCCATTATATAAGTTTTATCATAAATATCATGTCTTTTTATGATCTGGAAATTATCATCAACAATGCTATTTTTCACCAATACAATATCAAATAAATCATTCAATTCTTTAAATGGCGCACCTTTTATATCAGCTCCACCAATTGTTGTATTATAAGCAACTATTTTATACTGTTCGATGATTATTTCCATCATATTTTTCATTTTCACAAAAGAATCATTTGTTGTGACATCATTTCCAGAAACGTCTTTTACTGTCAAACTATTATTATCGTTCACAAGGTTCAATCTATTCTGATTATACTCAATACCTTCAGCATAACTTTTATTA
>Ga0074199_1002433_pt1 | contig 11259 bp, 9 predicted proteins | sample EPASupsiteSAE347_FD_64528 | JGI IMG/M metagenome (GOLD analysis project Ga0074199, IMG submission 64528) | Bioremediated contaminated groundwater from EPA Superfund site, New Mexico - Sample SAE3-47 | ecosystem: Environmental > Aquatic > Deep subsurface > Groundwater > Contaminated ...
GTTGTTGAAAACAGCAAAAAAGAATTTAAAGGCCGTTTTACTAAAATTTCGGGCGAGGTTTTAGAAGGAGATCCGGCAAACGAAATAATAATAGCTTCCAAGGAAGGCAAATATGACATGATTGTTCTTGGGGCAAAAGGGCTGTCGGCTGTAGAGGCATTTTTAATCGGCGGCGTAACAAGAAAAGTCGCGAAACTTGCCGGTTCATCAGTAATGGTTGTCAGATAAAGCAATAGACAAGGACTGGTGGCTGGGGACTAGGGACTGGTTCATGGAGAAATCGCTTCGCGATTTACCATTATCATTGGATTTTGAAATTTGAATTTGTTTAGAATTTAGTGTTTAGAGTTTATGATTTATTCCAAATATATAAATATTTTCTTTTAAATTTTCTACGTCTTTGTTTTTTAAGGCCGAAAGTAATTCAGGGACTGAAATATTCTCTTTCCAGTAACGCCACGAGTAAAGTTTTGTCATATTAAATTTGCCGAAAGTTTTATCTTTTAGAAGCTTATTTAAATCACTTTCTGAAACAACAATTCTTGAGCGCTCCGGCATGACCGACGGAAATTTTGACAGGTCTTCTATCTGTATGACGGGTGTTCTTAGGAAATAGGAGTATACATAAACTTGCCGTCTTACCGCGTAAACATTATTTTGTTTTAGATAGCCAAGGGCTGACTTAGGCAGAAGGCATGGGTTTAAGGATGACCAGATCATTATCAAAAATATTATAAAAAAAGAATAACTTACGGCGCATTCTATCGTTTTATTTTTAATAAGATACCATACGCACATTATAAGAAAAACTGCCCCAAGGAAAGAGGGCATAAAATAGTTTGTTTTTAAGCCCATCCAGGAAACAGCTCCGATTACGGCAAACAGGGTTGAAAACACCAATACGGTAATATAGGAAGTTATTTTTAACGCGGCGCTTTGCCGGAATTCCTTTATTGTTCCGGCAATTATAAGCGCGCCGTACGGCAGGGCGGGGATTAAAAAATGCTTAAGTTTTATTGCCGGAAAGAAAAACACAATTACTGATGATGTAAGAATTAAAATCAAAAAGCCGTATTCATTCTTTTTATAAAGTTTGCGGGTTATTATCATAATAACCCCGGTTATGAAAAAGAGCGTCCATGGAAGTAAAAATTCCAGATAGTAAGATAGAAAATTAAAAAGCGAATAATGCCCGGCGGTAAATTTGCCGAAATTTTCTCTTATTATAAAGAATGAAAACCATTCATTCCATAATCCTTTAACATACATCATAAAAGGCCACGACAATATTATCGCCGCGCCGGTAATTATTCCATAAATTGTCCACCTTGTTTTAAAAACCGGCCATTTTTTAAAGAATAAACAATAACTTAAAACAAACAAAATTAGTATTAATGCTGAAATCGGCCCTTTTACAAGGGTTGAAAGCGCCGCCGCCGCGAAAAACCCGAAGACTGCCCATGGTTTATCCTTATTAATTGCCAGATGAAAGAAATAAACCGATAAAAGTATTAAAAACATAAGAGGGGTATCCATAAGGGCTACTCTGCCGTAAACGATTACCCCGAAAGAAGTTGCCAGAATTAAAGAAGCGAGAAATCCGTAGATTATTCCAAAAAGATCTTTTCCTAAAAGATAAACCAAAAAAATTGAAGAAATTGTCATGATTGCAACGGGTATTCTTGCCGCAAGCAGAGATGTTCCAAGGAGCTTAAAGAATAAAATTATTGCCCAGTATAAAAACGGCGGCTTAAAAAACGCGGGTACGCCGAACCGCAACGGTATCCAGTATTCTCCGCCTTCGTACATCTCTGTCGCGATATGAATGTAAAGCGGCTCGTCATCGGAGCGAAACACATTAATGTCGCCTATGTAAGTGAAATAAATAATGGAAGAAATAACAATTAAGGCGAACGGCAGAAGAAATTCTTTTCTTAATAAAAACTTTTTCATAAATATAAATCCGAATGATCCGTATTAATAAAAATATAATACTTGTTAAGACATAAGTCAAATTTACCTCATCTCAGCTCTATTGACTTGGGCGGGAGAATAAATTATTATAGAATCATTAACCAACCGGTTAGTTAATGCATATGGCGTAGGGGCGGGTCTTGCGCCCGCCCTTATGGAGCAAGATGTCTATATTTGTAATGAGGTTATTATGCCTAAAAACGGTGGTACATATAAAAAAATTTTGCTTTCCGCGGAAAAGGTTTTCGCGGAAAAAGGCTACGACGGCGCCGGCATGCGCGAGATAGCCGATACCGCTAAAGTTAACAAGGCGATGCTTTTTTATTATTTTAAAAGCAAGGAAAAGCTTTATTCCGCTATAATAACGGAAGCTCATAAAGAGATGAATGAAAAAATATCAAAAGTTGTTGATATGAATGCGGCTGCGGGTGAAAAAATTCAAAAACTTGCCGAAATTTTTACGAACCTTCTTTTTAAACGGCAGGATTTATTTAGAATAGCCTTAAGGGAGATGTCGGAATTTAAAGAAAAAACAAAATTTTCCGGCAGGGAACATGTAATGTCAACAATTGATGGCATGGCAAAAATAATTAATGAAGGCGTTAAAAATAAAGAGTTCAGGGAAATAGACCCGTTGACGGCAACTTTCGCGTTTTTTGGGTTCATAAAAACGTTGTTTGCTCAGCGGTTTTTTACGGGCAAAAAACTATCGCAGAATGAAATCGTTAAACAATCCTGCGATTTAATTCTTAATGGAATAAAAAAATAACATTTGAATGAGGATATTATGAAAAAATCTATATTTTTGCTATTATTAGTTTTTACAGTTTTACTCTGCGGCGTTTATGCGCAAAATACTGTAAAAAATGACAATAACGCGGCCCCTCAACCGTTACAGCTTTCTCTGGATAAATGCGTAAAAATAGCGCTTGATAATAATAACAGCGTCAAGATAGCCGAGTCTAAAATAAAAGAAAATGCTTTTAAAGTAGGAGAAGCTAAATCCGGGCTGTATCCGCAGATTAATTTAACGCCGACATACATAAGAACTGAACCCTTGCAAGAATTTAATCTTAATGGAATGAGCTTTGTTGTGGGAAAGAAAAATAATTATGACATAAATTTAAGCTTAAGCCAGCTTATTTACAGCTTTGGAAGATTAGAGAATACAATAGCGGCGGCAAAGTTGAAAGTAATAAGCTCAAAGCTGGAAAAAGAAGCAAACGATAATTTGCTTATTTTAAGGGTAAAGGAAGACTATTATAATGTTTTGCGCGTAAAAGAGTTCGTAAAAATAGCTGCTGATTCGGTTAAAAGCAATACCGCGCATTTAAAAACGGCGCGCGACTTTTTTAATGAAGGGGTCGTGGCGAAATATGACGTTTTAAGAATGGAAACAAAAGTATCGGAATCTCAGCAGGGTTATATAAAAGCGAGCAACGCGGTTGATTTAATGGAAAACAACCTTAAAAATACCATGAACATGGATTTAAGCACGCCCATTGCCGTAAAGACGGAAAAAGCCGATGTTGATTACATATCAAAACTTAATGACATAAACGAATTTATAAACGCGGGCCTTACCTGCCGCCCTGAAGCTAAACAAGCGTTTGTCGCCATTGATATGGCGGTAAAACTTTTAAATCTTGCCGCTTCAAATGACAAGCCTAATCTCAATCTTGTGTATAATTATGACTGGAAAAATCCCACGGGTTACTCATTGCCAAACGCGGGAAATCTGGCTGTGGCCATGTCCATTCCCATATTTGACGGGTTAAACACGCAAAACATGGTGGGCGCGGCGAAGGAAAACCTCACTCAGATGCGGATATCGGCAGATGAGGTCAAAAACAATATTACTCTTGATGTAAGGCAGTCATATCTGAATTTTTATGAAACCCGCGCGCGCCTTGAAGCGGCGGCCAAAGCCGTTGCGGAGGGCAAAGAAGCGCTGGATATAGCGGAGGTAAGATACGATTCCGGGATTTCAACGGCAACCGAGCTTTCCGACGCTCAGCTGGCTTATGATACCGCGAGCGTGAATTATGCCGAAGCGCGTTTTGATTATAAAGTGGCAATTGCGAAACTTGAAAAAGCGGTCGGCGGAAAACAGTATTTTGAAAAATTAATTACGAGATAACTCACTAATGAGAAATTATGGAAAGGAAACAAACCACAGAGAACACAGAGTGAAAAGATAGAGTACGCAGAGTATAATGACATGCTTTGCATGTCATTACGTATAATTCTCTGTGCTCTCAGGTGTTTGATTTTTCTCTGTGATCCGCCACAGGCGGACTGTGGTTAAAGGAGTAACTATGAAAAGCAAAAAAATTGGAAGATGGGTTATAATAATTATTATTATTTTTGCGGCGATTCTTATTTTTCAATATATAAAAAAGGCGCGTCAGAACGCGCGCGGCGCGGGTGAAGTAAAAACCCCCGTTAAGTTAATAAAAGCTGCCGCCGGCGAAATGGATGATATTATTTCTTTATCGGGCACGCTCGCCGCGGAAAATGAAGTTATGCTTAAATCAAAAATACCCGGCAAAATAGCCGCGATTTACGCTGAAGAAGGGCAGACAGTTTCAAAGGGCCAGCCGCTTCTTAAACTTGAAGATGTGGAATTTTCCACTCAGCTTCACATGGCAAAAGCGCGCCTTCTTCAGGCAAAAGAGGGCGCCTTGTATCAAAAGACGGCAACTCAAGTTCAGATACAAAACGCTCAGCAAAATCTTAATGACGCGAAAATAGATTATGAGAGGGCAAAGGTTCTTTTTGAAAAAGGCGCGATTCCCAAACAGCAGATTGAAGACGCGCTTTTGCGTTATGAGGTTTCAAAAACAGCGCTGGAGCAGGCAAAGTCCGGCGTTCATCAAGACATGATACAGAAGGAAAATATTTTAGCGGCTGAGGAAAGCGTTAAAGCCGCGCAAGCGCAATTTGATAATACGATAATTTCCGCTCCGTTTGACGGAATAATAACAAGAAAAAATTGTAATTTGGGACAAGTCGTTTCCGCGGGTGGAGAAACGGCCTTATTTCAGATAGCGGACAATTCAGACGTTTATTTTGAAGGGTTTGCGGCTGAAACTGATATTGAAAAAATAATTCGCGGCCAAAAGGCAAAGGTGGAAGTTTACGCTTTAAGCAAAACTTTTAACGGCGAAGTTAAAAGCGTGTCACAGGCCTCTGACTCTGATAACAGGTCGCTTCATATAAAAATAAAAATTACGGATAGCAATTCAAAACTTAATTCGGGGCTTGCCGCGGGGGGCCAAATAATTGTTAAAAAATACATGGGAGTGCTTCTGCCGGCGTATATAATAAGAGGCGCGGAGAATAATTATTTTGTGGTTGTTCCCGGCGGCGGAAAAGCAAAATTTAAACCTGTTAAAGTCGGCATAAAAGACGAAAATAACGCCGTAATAACGGAAGGCTTACAGGAAGGCGAAAATGTAATTTCAATGGGGAATGAAACGCTAAAAGAAGGCGACCTGATTATTATTGAACAAAATTAGGGGACTGGCATTAAAGTTGCAAGTTGCTTCAAACAAATTGCAACTTTATGTGCCTGTCCCTTAAGCGAGACCGCCGGTGGCGGACTCGCCCGAAAGGCAGTTTACAATGAATTTTTTTAAATTTGCAGTGACAAGGCCTGTAGCCGTAAGCGTTATTATGCTGGGCATAGTCGCCATCGGCTTGTTATACGCTCCAATGATCAATATAGAATCATTTCCGCAGATTGAAATTCCCGTAGCTTCCGTTGTTACAATGTACCCGGGCGCGGGCCCTCTTGAAATAGAACAGCAGGTTACAAAACCAATTGAAGAACAGGTCGGCAGCATAAGCGGAATAAAACAAATTTCATCCTCATCAATTGAAAACATGTCCATTGTAATGGTTGAATTTAACTACGGCGCCAATATGGATATTGCCATGGCTAATGTAAGGGAAAAGCTGGACATTGTTAAATCAAAATTGCCGGATGATGCTAAGGCTCCTACGGCTTCGGCGCTGGATCCCGCCGCGTCCCCCATATTAATTCTGGCGTTTTTTGGGGACCAAGATTCAAAAAAATTAAGAAGTATTGCCGATAATGACATAAAACCGCTCTTTGAACAGATTGCCGGCGTGGGTTCGGTAACCGTTTCGGGCGGAAAAGAGAGAATGATACAAGTCGCCGTTGATAAAGATAAAATGCAGGCGTATAAAATGTCTCCAATGGAGATTGTTTCCGCTTTAAAGCGCGAGAACATAAATCTTCCCGCCGGTAAAATCATGGGAGATTATCAGCAGTTTAATTTAAGAGCCATGGGAGAATTTTCTTCTTTAAAAGATATTGAAAATGTTCCGGTCGCGATCCGCGACGGCGTGCCTGTATATATAAGGAATATCGGGGAGGCTCTTGACTCAAATAAAGAAATTACCACCATCTCAAGATTTGTTGACAATAGTGATAAAAAAGCCGGCTTAAAATCAAGCGAATGCGTAACAATGGACATAAGAAGAAATCAGGACGCGAATATCGTAAAGGTAGCGGGACTTGTTAAAAGGCAAATTGAAGAAATAAATAAAAATTTGCCAAAAGGCACGGGAATTTATGTCGCGTATGACTCCTCTGAATCTATTGTAGAAGCAATTGAAAACTTGACTGAAACGGCAAAAGAAGGCGCTATTCTTGCCATACTTGTTCTGTTTTTATTTTTAGGCAGTTTAAGGTCTACTTTTGTCATCGCTTTATCAATACCAATTTCCATAATCGGGACATTTCTCATAATGTATTTTACAAATGTAACGATAAACATGATAACGCTTACTGCCCTTATATTGGGGATCGGGCGTATAGTGGACGATTCCATTGTCGTGCTTGAAAATATATTCAGGTATATGGAAGAAGGGCGCAATCCGGTTGAAGCGGCGATAGAAGGAACCAAAGAAGTCGGCCTCGCGGTAACTGCTTCAACTCTTACCACAATATGCGTATTTTTCCCGCTTTTTTTAATAAAAGGAATCGCCGGCCAGATTTTTACGCCTCTTTCAAAAACATTCGCGTACGCGTTATTAATGAGCTTATTTGTCGCGGTAACGGCAATACCGATGTTAAGCTCAATTCTTTTAAAAGATGAATCTCACAGAAAAGAAGCTAAGAATTTCATAGATAAATTCGTGGCGGGATTTAATAAAATATTTGAAAACCTGTCTTTATATTACGGTAAAGCGTTAAAATGGTCGCTTAACAACAGAAAAAAAGTTGTTTTAACGGCCGTTGCGACTTTCGCGGCAAGTATTTTAATGCTGCCGTTTGTTCCTTTTACTTTAACGGAAAAATGGGACAGGGGCGATTTTGTTGTAAATGTTGAAACGCCTCAGGGATCTTCTCTTGAAAGAACCGATGATCTTGTAAAGAGAACCGAAAATCATATTGTCACAAACATACCTGAGCTGAAAGCCCTTATTTCTTCAAGCGGCAAAGCATCCGGGCAGTCGCACGCGGGCACAGCGGCAGGCGGTCAACCGCATATAGGCGGCATGACCGTTAAGGTTGTGCCAAAAAATGAAAGAAAAAAATCTATATATAAAATAATGGAAACCCTTGAAGCGCAGGCCGCAAAAATGGCGGGCGGCAAGATAACGGTAAGGGATGAATTTTCAATTACCGGGAAAAAAGCTCTCGCCATTAACATAAAAGGCCCTGAAATAGATACGCTCACAAAAATTGCGAATGAGCTGCTTGATAAAATGAAAGCAATTAAAGAATTAAAAAATATTGATCTTAACTGGCGCGCCGGAAACCCCGAATATCAGTTTATAATTGACCGCGAAAAAGCCGCGGGCTTAGGCCTGGGTTACGGCAATACGGCGACGGTGGTAAGACAGCTTGTGGCGCAGGACAAGATAAGCGTTTACCGCGAGGGCGGGAATGAATATGACATAGTGGTACAGCTCCCAAAAGAGAAAAGATCAAGGTTAAAAGACATAATGAAAATGACTATTCCCGCGCCTTCGGGGGCGCAGGTGCCCTTGAGTTCCATTGTCACCGTTAAGCAAACAACCGGACCGAGCCAGATTCCGCGCCTTGACAGGGTAAGGTACATAAGCGTTGAGGCGGATCTTTCCGGAGATAAAACATTATCTCAGGCTATGGTAAACATAATGCCGGTATTAAAAAGCTATAAATGGCCTGCCGGGTACTCATGGGAGATAGGCGGAGAAGAAAAAGAAAGAAAAGAAATATTCGGCCAGATGTTTACGGTTCTGGGGCTTGCGGTACTATTTGTTTATATTATACTTGCGGTGCAGTTTGAATCGTTCATACATCCCCTTACCATAATGATAGCTATTCCGCTGGAACTATTTGGAGTTTTTGCCGTGTTTCTCATAACAAGATCGCCATTATCAATGTTCGGCCTTTTGGGAATTATCATGTTGACAGGCATTGTAGTGAGTAATTCAATTCTTCTGGTGAATTATATTATTATTTTGCGTCATAAGGGAATTCCGAGGGATGAGGCTATCCTTCAGGCGGGCCCCGTGCGTTTGCGGCCGATATTGATGACGGCATCGGCAACGGTTTTTGCCATGATACCGCTCGCGATGGGCCTTCGTTCGGGGGCGGAGTTATTCTCAAGTTTAGCCAAGGGCGTTATCGGCGGGCTTATAACATCAACATTCTTAACGCTTCTCGTCATACCAGTTGTGTATTCTTTGCTTGACGAGGCCGGCCCAAGGACGAAAGCGATGTATGACAAAGCAGCAGGATTTTTTAAAAAAATAAACAAAAAATTAAGGACTTAATTTATACGCTTAGCGGTCGTAGCCCGGTGCCTTTAGGCGCCGAACGAGAAGAGTGAAAAAATAAAAAAGGAGGAAAATATGTCAAACGCAAAAGAGGTAACTGACGCGGTTTTTAAGAGCGAGGTTCTGGATTCGGCAATTCCAACCCTTGTGGATTTTTGGGCGCCGTGGTGCGGGCCGTGCAGGATGATGGCGCCGGTGCTTGATGAAATCGGAGTAAAGCTTGCAGCAAAAGTCAAGGTGCTTAAGCTTAATGTTGACGAAAACCCGTCATCTTCGGCAAAATACGGCATAACGGCGATACCGTGCCTCATAATATTTAAAAACGGAAATGAAGTAGATCGTATAGTCGGTTTTGCGCCCGCCGATGTAATAGAAAAAAAGCTGACCGCGCAATTGTAAAATTAGGAAAGAGAGAAGAGTGAAGAGGGAAGTGAAAAAAAACAAAACAGAAGGAAAATATATTTTTTTATTGAAATAATAAATAAAGTGGACAAAATTTAATATTAAAAATATAAAGAAAGGGGTGGAGTAAATGGCTTGTGGAAAAAAATGCGCAACGAAAAAAGCTGCGCCTAAGAAAAAAGCAGCAAAGAAAAAGAAATAATAGTAAATAGGGAATAGAGAATAGGGGATAGGGAATAGCATCGAAGAGAATGCAATTTACTGTCCTCTAATTCATTTATAAGGCATTACTGTCTACTGCGCGGTCTCTAAAGCCCTGCGGCTACCGGCATACTATTTAATAGGAGGAGAATCATGAAAAAAGTTTTATTGTTTGCAATATGTATGGCCGTCATTATAAACTTAATGTCGGGTATTGTTTTCGCCGCGGAATGCGCGAAATGTCAAAACAATCAAAATTTTACGGCAATTATTCATACGCAGGCCGGACATCAGTTTAAAATTGAAGTTAAGTCCAATCCGACTACGGGCTATAAATGGACGCTTTGCGGGGACTTAAACCCGGGTTTTCTGAAATTTGTATCTTCCCGTTATCTTGCCGGTAATCCCCAAATGGCAGGTTCAGGCGGAAAAGATATTTGGACATTTAAAGCTGTCGCGAAGGGCGCAACAAAGATATGTTTGAAATACTCGCGCCCGTGGGAAAAAGACGCGGCGCCGGCCGAAATTAAGAATTATAAAATAGTTATAAAATAGAAATCACGCCGGCCATTCTTCCGGTGTCTTTATTATCTCTTCTGTAGGAATAAAAAAGTTCTTTTTCACAGGATGTACATAATTTACAGCTTGAAATATGTTCTTTTTTTATTCCGGCTTTAAGCAGCAGGCGATAATTTATCTGATTTAGATCAATGGACCATTTTTGTAGGGGCACATTGCAATGTGCCCCTACTACTTTATTTATTAAATCAGCCCATTCCGGATACGCGGAGTTAAACGCGTCATAAACATCTTTATCAACAAGAAAGCAGCATCCTCCTATGCCCGGAGATATTGCCGCGAGGCAATCTTTTGAGTCAGTGCCGTATTCGGCAGACATTTTTTTTAAGGCCTCTCCTATAATATTTTGAACGGTACCGCGCCAGCCGCAATGCATAGCGGCTACGGATTTTTTAACAGGGTCAAGTATAAATACAACAAGGCAATCGGCAACAAGTATTGCAAGCGGGGTGTCCGAAAGGTTTGTCATCATAGCGTCTGCGGCGCCAAGTATAGTGTCTTTTTCGATTTTTTTTTCAATTTTTATTATGTTGTTGCCGTGTATTTGCAGTATTTTATTTTTAAAAGCATCTTTAATTATTTCTGAAAACCTTGCGCGGTTTTCTTTTACATTTTTAATTTTATCGTTTGTTGTGAAGCCAAGATTTAAGGACTCATACGGCGCTTTACTTACTCCGCCAATCCTTGTTGAAAACACGCATTTAATAAGCCCCGTCCTGTCAAAAGCGGGAAATGAAATATATTTAACACCGGAATGTTCGCTTAAAGTGTATGCTGTGTTATTATTCATGTGTTCTCTTTATTAAGAAAATTGCGGGTAGGCCGTGTTTGAGGGTCAGGCACTGCACAGGTTGCACTTTGGCAAGCTCAGCACAACCTGCGCAATGCCAGACCCCTGGTTGTTATTTTGATTTTATTTTAAAAACATATTAAGGCACGCCGTTATTATGCTGAAGACGAGAGCTCCCCAGAACGCGTTTGAAAAACTCATTACCTGAAAGCCGGATATGAATTTGGAAGCCATATAAAATATTAAGCCGTTGATAAAAAGAGTGAGTATGCCTAGTGTCAGGATATTAACCGGCAGGGTTAGTAAAAGAAGTATCGGCCTTATAAAGATATTCAATAAGCCTATGACAAGCGCGGCTACAATTGTCGTCTGCCAGCCGGCCATTTTAATGCCGGAAACGGTATGCAGCACTACCAAAAGGGCTACACAGTTAATAAACCAGGTAAGAATAAAATTATTCATATGAGCACCTTCCTTTTTAGTTGATTTTCTGCTAAAATAGTTAAAATCCT
>Ga0074199_1002434_pt1 | contig 11258 bp, 2 predicted proteins | sample EPASupsiteSAE347_FD_64528 | JGI IMG/M metagenome (GOLD analysis project Ga0074199, IMG submission 64528) | Bioremediated contaminated groundwater from EPA Superfund site, New Mexico - Sample SAE3-47 | ecosystem: Environmental > Aquatic > Deep subsurface > Groundwater > Contaminated ...
AAATCATTACAAATCATAAAATCCGTCTTGCTTGGTTGTTCCCCTGCTTTCACGAATATCTTATTGAAAATACGATGATATATAATTACAGGATTACAGATAAAATTGAGCGTAGTTAATTATAAGAAAAATGGTTTGATGAAGAGAAAAAATCGGATTCATTCAAAACGATGTGTGGATTGTTTGGTGAGTTATTTGGGGTAATAAATGAAAACGAAGAAGATTTTGTTGTCAGAAACAAAGAAATACGGCAGGCGGCTTAAATCTGCACAAGAAAGACCCGCAAGCAACCTTTTTTCTATTACAAACAAACAGAAAAATGAAGCCGTTGGACTTATGATTATTGGAATTGCTGCTTTTCTATTTTCTCTCCTCTATTATCTTGGCAAGTCTAAAATTGGCGGAATAGCATCTTTTTTTGCAGTATATTTCGGCCTTGGAATTTATCTTTTCCCGGTTTTTTTGCTTATTATCGGATTTCAGTACTTTATTAACCGGTCTTTTGAAAATTATTTACCTAGAATAATCGGAGTTGCTTTTTCAATTTTATTGACATTGGGGCTTCTTGATCTTGAAGGTGGTAAGATCGGAGTCCAATTCTTTGCGTTTTTTGCACGGCGATTTGGAGAATATCCATCAAAAATATTATTTTTCTTTGCATTACTTTCATCTATGATTTTTGCTTTGGATATTCTATATAAAGATTTTCTTGAGTTTATTGTAATTCTTCTTCATTTCGTGTTTAGATTATTTCGATTTGTATGGGAACTATGTATCTTATTGCTAGTGTTGGGATTAGATGCATGGAAAACAACAGTTGCGTATCTCTACAAATTCGCGTTTTCATTTTTGTCGATTTTTCAGCATCAGGAATCACTGGTAATTAATGAATCAGGCCGATTACTGTCGTTTGATTCAATAAATATGAATGTGGAATCAAGTAATTCAGAAATAAAGATTGATAAAGCGGTCACTCAAAAATCAACGGAATTATCCACAGGCGGGGTGTTACTACCTGAAAAGAGTGAAAAAATTCAAACCGACGATCTTAATCGAGAACAAGATGGTTTATTGCAAATGTCAAATTCCGTTCCTATTTTGCAGGTGACAAATATATCAACGCAAATATGTATCCCATCCATCACAAATTCATTGGATCCTTTGGATAGACAAAGAACTTTTTATCAAAAAGAAAATTCAGGTAATGAATTCGTTGAGAAATGTGAAAAAGTTAACGAAGAAAAGCCTATCATATTGGATAAATCGATATCGAATGGCGTAGATAACACGAATGAGCACCTTGAAGAAATCGAAGTGCAAAATTCGGTTATGACCATTGAAGAATCCATGGAGAAAAGGAATTCTCCGGAATCGCTTGACGATCATCCGATCGATAGAGATTTGAAAAAGGACAATCTTGATGCTCGAAGTTTCAATAAACCGATTTTTTCTGAAGCGCTTTTACCACCGGTTTCATTGTTGAGCGTTGTCCCGCCCAGGGAAAATGAAAATGCGGCTGATCTTTCAGAAAGATCGGAATTACTGTTGAAAACATTATCTGATTTTGGAATTCAAGCGCAGATCACGGATATTGTAATGGGGCCTGCAGTATCCCGATTCGAATTGAAACCGGGTTTGGGAGTTAAGGTTTCCAGAATATCCTCTTTAGCTGATGATCTTGCATTGGCTCTCTCGGCACCTTCAATTCGAATTGAAGCTCCGATTCCAGGAAAACCTGCTTTGGGGATAGAGATTCCAAATCCGAAACCCATGCCGGTATATTTCTATGATTTGGTGAAAAACGAACGATTTCAGTCGAAAGAAACCATATTGAATTTGGCGTTAGGTGTTACGATCAGCGGTCGACCTGTATTCGCTGATTTGACTGAGATGCCTCATTTATTGATTGCCGGAACAACCGGGTCCGGAAAATCGGTTTGTATCAATACAATTATCGCAAGCATACTTTTCCAGGCTCGTGCAGACCAAGTAAAGATGGTCATGATCGATCCGAAGCTTGTTGAGCTCTCTTCCTATACGGGAATTCCACATTTGATTTCTCCGGTGGTGACTGATCCCAAAAAAGCATCCGCGGCGCTGTTATGGGCGGTAGAAGAGATGGAAAGAAGATACGAACTGCTGGCCGGATGCGGTATCAGAAAAATTTCCACATACAATGAAGAGTTGCCGAGATTAAGAAGAGAAATTGACCCCGATCTTGAGCAAATGCCCTTCATTGTTATTATCATTGATGAATTAGCGGATCTGATGATGACGGCGTCAGCCGAAGTTGAAAGGTCGATTTGTCGATTGGCTCAAATGGCGCGTGCCGTTGGTATTCATCTGGTTATTGCAACACAACGTCCTTCCGTGGATGTTTTAACGGGAATAATCAAGGCGAATCTTCCTTCTCGGATTGCATTTGCAGTAGCTTCGCATGTTGATTCCAGGACAATCCTCGATACCAAGGGCGCGGAAAGACTTTTGGGAAAAGGTGATATGCTGTTTGTTCCAAAGGGTCGAAACAAACCTCTCAGACTTCAGGGCGCATTTATTTCCGATAAAGAGCTTTACGCACTCACGGAGTATGTAAAATCGCAAGGGAAGCCTGATTATATGGAAATTGCACCCGCGAATGGTGAAAAAGGTGACGATGTTCATTCCGATGAAGAAGTTGATGATCCGGGCGAGGACGAGAAGTTAATGAATACGATTTTAGATTACCTTTCGACCCAAGAAAAAACTTCTACAAGTATGCTTCAAAGGAAATTCAAGATCGGTTATAATAGGGCCGCACGAATCATGGATATGCTTGAGGAAAAGGGCTTGGTAAGCCCCCTGGACGGTTCAAACAAGCGCCGGGTTCTTGGAAAAAGGAGTAGCTCTTAATCATGAGCAAAATTGTCTGCCCATTCTTGGGATTATTTAAAGGGGATGATAGATTTGAAAAATCGTGCATTTTAGAGAAATGCACTTTTTTCAATTCAAATTCCCACAATTGCCTTTTCCAAGAAATTGGAAAAGCATCACGTGAATATCTGGTTTCCCTCAAGCAAATGGCTGAACAGAATGAACTACTACTTCTTAGGGAAAGAACAGCAACCTTTTCTAAAGATGAAAAGCAAGAGCGGGTCCAGTTGTATATTTCACAGGCTATTATTTCGATGAATGAAGGAAATCTGGAACATGCGCTTCTAGATTTCAAAAAGGCCTTGATATTAGATCCCGACAATCCGCGAATTTTCCAATCTTTGGGTGATATTTATTCCATCCAAGGAGTTTTTGACGAAGCGATATCTTCATTCAAGAGGGTCTTGAAAACCGAGCCCGAGAATGGAGAAACTTGGGTAAAATTGATTCTTCAATATCGCGCCATGTTCGCGCCTCTTCCACACAAGGAAATGCTATACGAGGATATAACGGAGAAATTAAAAGAAGAACTTAGGCAATTGGAAAGCGAATCGATGGCCAATTGTGTTATGGGGTTCATTTTTTTAATCCTTCATTCCGGTGATGCGGAAAAATTCAAGGCACAAAGAGATGAGGCTCGAAGCTTGATGGAAAGGGCTTTGGAAATTCGTCCGAACAATATATGGGCGCACCTGGGAATGAAAGATATTCTCTTTTACGACAATGCATACGATTTGGCGATCGAACAACTGAACAATGCCATTAGGTTGATTCCTAAACATCCTAGGTTGTTTTTTGAACTCGGTGAATGCTATCTTCTGACTCAAGTTGAGCATCCGATGATGGATGAAAGCGCCCTTCACCAAGCTCAAGATTCATATAAAACGGCCATTGAGCTTGATCCTTCGTATGCTCCGCCGTATTTTAGGCTGGCGTTTATTAATGAGCAAAAACCCAGTTATGAGCAGGCTGTTGAATATTACAAACAAGGTCTTGCACTTAATCCTACGAATATTTTTGCCCATTTTCGACTGGGAAAAATCTATGCGTTGAACGGCATGCTGGATCAAGCGATAATGCAATTTCGAAGGGTTATCGATTTATCCATAAAGCATAGAATGGAGAATTATCAGGAAGGTTATATCTTCAATAAAATGCGTTTTTTCAAAGAAGCAAATCCTCTTGGAGCCTGGATTGAGCTGGGAAATATCTATACGAAGCGCAGACAATATACGGAAGCTCTCGAAGCCTATCAAAATGCTCTCGCAATAGATAAATCAAGTCCTTTGGCGGTTGTTAATCAAGTAAATCTTTACAAAATACAGAATCAGGACAGCAGGGATGCCGAGACGATCTTTGATAGATATCTGGAGCAATTCAAGAGCTCGGCTTTAGTCGATTCACAAAGCGCCATAGCCCATTTCGCCTTGGCTTACGCTTGCCAGACATTTCCATCCGTGGTACCCGAAAAGCGTGAAGAGAGACTTGAGCAGGCTTTAAACGGATATCAAATGGCGATCAATCTTGATCCGTCATTCAAGTGGGCATTTTGGGGTTTAAAGGATTGTTATTTGAATCCGACCGAGGGATTGACATCACTTTTTGATGAGGCTATAGATGCTTCTTCTCATGTCGTTGACATGGACCCGGAAGATCCGCGTGCCTATTTTGAGCTTGGCGAAGTGTATCGAAAAATGAATCAGTTTGATCAAGCCATGGGCAATTTTGAACTTGCGGTTTTAAAAGACCGAACGTTTATCCCGGCTTATTTCAGCATGGCGGAAATGCGATATACGGCAAGTCAATATGAGGAAGCAATCAGGCTATACCAAAAAGTAATCAGAATCAATCCCAATTTTGCCCGCGGTTATTACGAACTGGGACTGGTTCAAACGGCAACCAAGCAAAACGAAAAAGCCTTGAACAATTTGAAAAAAGCAATCGAACTGGACATGGATTATCTCGATGCTTATTTCGCTACAGGCGAGATTTATTTTTCCGAAAAGAATTATGACAATGCACTTGTTCGATTCCGGAGAGTATTGGAATTGGATAATCGGCATGCAATAGCACATTATCGAATTGCCAAGATTCTTCATCACCGCAACCAAATTGATGAAGCCGTCGGAGAATATCGCCACGCGATTTCATTGGCTGAAGATCCCTCCACCGTGCATTTTGATCTGGCCCACCTTTACTCCGAACAGGGTAAATGGAAAGAAGCACAAATTTCTCTTGGGATAATTCTTCAAAGAAACCCCACGCATATCGAGGCTTTATTGGAATATGCCAATACATTGGAAAAGCAGAATAATAATGATCAAGCGGAAAGGGAATATTTGAAGGCAATTGAAGCCAATTCCGACAACCTTGTTGCTCATGAAAGATTGGCGTGTCTATATGAGCGAACCGCTCAAATATATAAGGCTGAAGACGAGTTTTCCAAAGTGGTTAAATTGGATTCCAAACATGTCGGTGCACACATGGCTCTTGCTAAGATCTTCTTAACAAGAGATCTCTTGGATAAAGCATTGAATTCTTTACATGCCGTAGTTGATATTGATGCACGGAATTTTGATGGACATATGGAGCTTGCCCGTATTTATTCGGCAAAAAATGTTCCCGAAAAAGCGATTATGTCTTATAAAACAGCTTTGTCGATAAATCCTTCTTCCGCTAACGCTCGATTAAAATTGGCTGGTGTTTACGCATCCCAGGAAAAGAATCAAGAAGCCATGGAAGAGTATACGGCGGCGTTGGAAATTGATCCGAATTTGACCGAGGCTCTCAATGCGCTTGGTGAACTTCATTACAATTTTGAAATGTACGATGCCGCGGCGAATTCTTTTAGGCGGTTGGTTGAGCTTGAACCTCAAAATCACACGGCGCGGTTCTTTCTCGCGGAATCGCATTACCATGTCGGCGATTTGGAAAAGGCTTTGGATGAATATCTGAAAGTCGTAGAAATAAACGAAGAAAGAACTGATGCATTGGTTCGCCTGGGGAAAATCTATTCTTCCCTGGAAAAGTGGTCGGAATCAGCGAAATTCTATAAAAAGGTTTTTACTACCGACCCGCAGAACTCACAAATTCATTACGAGCTCGGGAAAGTTTATGACCGACTGAATATGCTTTCGGATGCGCTTACCGAGTTTGAATCGGCATTGAAATCGGATCCCACGAATCCTGAAATAGTCACCTGCATGGGATTAATTCACAGAAAACAAGGCAACTTGGACTTTGCCATAGAACGATTTCTCAAGTCGATCGACCTGGATCCGCGGAATCCGCTTCCCCATTATGAGATCGGCAAGGCATATATAAATAAAGGTCGTGTTGATAAAGCCATCGGGGAATTCAAGGAAGCAATCCGCATTGCTCCTGATGATAATAATGTCAACATGGAATTGGCTAAGGCTTATTCCAGTCAAGGAATTACAGACGAAGCCATTGAATCGTATAAAAGGGTAATAAAACTGGAGCCTAATAATTTCGCAGCTCATTTCGAACTTGGATCAATCTACTCTACACAAGGAAACATTGATGAAGCCATAAGAGAATATAGAAATGTGATTGCACATAATCCCGATAATTTTAGGGCGCATTTTGAACTAGGTCGCCACCTCCGGGATAAAGGTTCATCATCGGAAGCCATAGCGGAGTTTTTGGAAGGCATTCATCTTGAAGCCGGCAATTCAGTCATACATTATGAGTTAGGTGAAGTTTACTTTAGGGAAGGGGCTTTCGACGAGGCTTTGGAAATGTTCAATAAGGCTCTGGAGTTGCAGAGCGACTATGTTGACGTCTATCAGAAATTAGGAACGATTTATGCCCATCAAACAAACTGGGAAAAAGCGAAAACGTTCTTCAATAAAGCAATTGAACTTGAAGCTGATAACTACTCGGTCTACAGTGAATTAGGTGAAGTATGTGAGAAACTCGAAGATACCGAGGGTGCGATAGACGCTTTCGAGCATGCTCTTCATTTTAAACCCGGGAATGTTAACATTATTTATCGATTGGGAGCCAAATACAAAATCAAAGGGGATTACCAAAAGATGTTGGATTTGTATGCCAAAGGTCTCGAATTGGCGCCGAAAAATGCTCATGCTTTATTTCATTTCGAATTGGGTGAGGCTTATAAAAACTTGAGTCAATTCGATGCCGCAATGGGCAAGTATGAGGAGGCATTGGCATTAAATCCCGACTTGATTGAATGTATTTATGCTCTCGGGGGTATCTATTGGGAAATGAAGTATTATGATAAAATGGTTAACTTGTATAAGAAGGCCATTAATCTATATCCGACAAATAGTCGAGCTCATTTTGAATTAGGAAAAGCCTTGCATAAAAAGTATAAGATTCCCGAAGCCATAGATGAATATAGAAAAGTGATCAATCTTGATTCGAATCATCAAGAAGTCTATTTTGAACTTGGCAGCTTGTACATTGACAACGGGATGATAAAGGAATCGCTGGAATGTCTCAAGCGTGCTACCACGATCTCTCCCGATAATGGAGACGCCTTTTTCCTGTTAGGTAAAGTCTATGAAGAGCTCAATGATAAAGAAAAGGCAAACCAAGCTTTTCAAAAAGCTCGCTCAATGATGACGGAAAATATAGAATTACTTGTCAAGGTTGGAGCGGATTACCTGGAAAAAGGGAAATTTGATGAAGCTTTAACGGAATTGCAAAAGGCTGCGGAACTGGAAAATGTTACCAGCGAGGTATATTATTATATGGCGAAGGCTTATCGTGCACTGGGAAAAAATGAAGATGCGGTTGTCGCACTTGAAAAAGCCGATCAACTTTCGCAATAGCTTATGAATATTACTTATCGATCTAATTCAAGGAAATTTCGGAGTATGTTCAAACCCATATATAGGAGTCGGGTAGCATGATTAATCGGTGGGAAATCCTTCTCGAAAAGGGACAGACTTATTACGACCTTGGACAATACGAGAAGGCCGGCCAAACTCTTTCTCAGGTTCTTTCCGTGAAACCCGATTTACTTTTAGCCATTAGGCTGAAAGCAGAATGTCATAAGGCTCTTGGTCAAAATGAGGATGCCATCAAAGCATTGGAAAGTATTATCAAAGTTAATCCCGGAGATCCGCAATCTCTTAGTTCTCTGGGTCGGCTCCTTCTAAATACCGGAAATGCCGAGAAAGCGCTGGAAACTTTCTCAAAAGCTCTCCATTACAGTCCGGATGATCCTAAGATGCTTTATGAGGTTGGGCGGCTATACCTCTCCAAGAATTATTATGACAAAGCGGAAGAATGTTTTAACCAGGCGGTTGCCATCGATCCCAAATTCCACGATGCGATTATCGAGCTTGCTCGGATATTAATTACCCGTGATAATATTCCGGCCGCCATTGATCTGTATTCACAAGCATTGCAGAACGATCCGGATAATGCACAACTTCATTTTGAATTAGGCGAAGCCTTTAATTTAAACGGGTTGTACAACGATGCCTTGATGGAATATAAAAAGGCGGAACGATTGAATCCCAATAATCCCGAGGTTCATTTCAGAATTGGAAAAGATCTCGAAGCAAAAGGGAAATTTGATGAAGCCTTGAGCAAGTATGAGGCTGTTAAAGAACTCGACAATGGCAATCTGGAAGTATATTACCGATGCGGAAAACTGCGGCAGAGATTGAATCAATCTGACCGAGCCATTGAGGAATTCCTGCAAATAATTAAAATCAAGCCTGATTGGTTGGAAATAAGAAGCGAACTTGCGAATCTCTACGGAGCCAAGGGTGCCTACGATGAACAAATAAAGCAATTTGAAGCAATCGCCGAAATGGATCCTGGAACCACCGAGATATTGATTAACCTCGGTACTTCTTACGAATCATCGGGAAATATTTCAAGAGCTTTGGAGTTTTTCCATAAAGCCTTCAAAGCCGATCCGGAAAATTCTCTAATCAATGAGAAAATTTATGAATTGGTTCTTGCCGGCGGTCCGTCGGAACCTTACTTGGATGCCCTTGAAGCCTTATCTATTACGCGTCCGGAAGATGCCGATCTTTTTTTGATTCTCGGTCGAGCTTATCGTGACCGCAACATGATGGATGAGGCAAATGCCTATTATGGACGAGTGCTTGAGCTCGAACCCGATCGCTCCGATATCAAGGGTGAATTAAGAAGCATTTATCGCAGCAAGGGCATGGTTGGGGAAGAAATCGATGCTTTGGTTCAATTGCTTGAAAAAGATCCCGACAATGTCGAGTTGTGGAGAGACTTAGAGGAGCTTCAGCAGAAAGCGGGGAATAAACGCGAGCTTATTCCCATCTTACGAAATTTGATCAAATTGGATTGCAATGCGCAATGGTCCCTTAAATTGGGAAAAATATATCAAGAGACCGGGCAAATTGATGAAGCGATCACTTCTTTCAAAAAAGCACTGGAGCTTTCTCCTGGTGAAGCGCAACTTCATTATGCCTTGGTCGATCTTTATCGTGAAAAGGGTTTGAATGAAAAAGTCATAGAAGAATATCAAGCAATAATTCAGAATAATCCGAATGATTTACAAGTGCATCTGGAGCTGGGCAATTTATACAAAAATCTCGGAAGAGCTTCGGAGCAAATAGATTCGATTAAAAAAGCGATTGATCTTGGTGCGCAGGAACCGATGTTGTTTTTGGAATTGGGTGATGTTTTATGGCAAGCCAAGAGGGTGGATGAAGCAGGACAAGCAATTCAACGCGCGAAAGAGCTTTCTCCCGATAATGCCAAAATCATACAACGTTTGGTTGAAATATATTTGGCTTCCAATAACCAAGCCGAAGCTATTCAAGAATTGGAAAATCTTCGCCAAATGGATCCTGAAAATACCGATTATTACGTAAAGATTTCGAAAATATACCAAGCTCGGAACATGATTGAAGAAGCTCTAGATATTCTCCTGCAAGCGCGAACCATTGCGCCGCAGAATGTTGACGTTGCCCTGGAAATAGGGAAATTATTTTTAAACTCCCAAAAATTTACTGAAGCCATCGAGCTGATGAAAGAGATCCGGGCCAGCAATGCCGAGGATAATCGAGTTACTGAAATCATTTCGGAAGCTTATGCGAAATCCGATCAACATGAAATGGCGATACTTGAATTGAAACAACTTATTACGAATGATCCATCCAATATGAACGCGCGAATTCAGCTCGGCAGAGTCTATGCCATTGCGAATATGTTCGACCAGGCGACAATGGCGTTCAAGGACGTGATCAAGGACGCGCCCGATGAACCTATCGGTCATGTCGAACTTGGTAGGATTTATATTGCCATGGGACAATCTTTCAATGATGAAGCGATGATTGAAAATGGAATTACGGAATTGCGTGAAGCCGTCAAGACCGGTCCCAACTCAGTAGCGGCACATTATGAAATGGGAGTTGCTCTTAAAACCAAAGGAAAACTGGAAGAAGCCTTTGCCGAGTTTGAACTGGTCTTGAAAATAGATTCGCTGCATATTAAAGGCAAAGAGCTTTACGAGGAATTATCGCAAGCCAAATTGAAGAACCAAGCGGCGGATGGTTTAAACCAGGCTAGAATTTTCCATGAAAGAGGAATGTTCAAGAACGCTATTTTGGAATATGAAAATGTTCTGCAACTTACGCCGACAAATGAAGTCGGATGGTATGAACTTGGAAATCTGTTTCTTGAACAAAATCAGACTGATAAAGCCTTGGAATGTCTGAATAAAGCAAAAGAAATAAAATCGAATTATCTTGATGTCTATATTTCGCTTGCAAAAGTTTATGGAAAAATGAATGAACCGGATAACGCTTCAATGGAACTTCAGGAACTGCTTGGAGTTGAACCGAGTCATCTTGAAGGTTTGATAATGTTGGGGGAAATATTCCAGCAAAAAGGATGGGCGGACGAAGCAATAGAAAAATACGAGGCGGCTCATCAAGTCGATCCTCATCAAATGACTCCGCTGCTCCAACTTGGAATTCTTTTCAAAGAAAAACAGGACTTTGATACCGCAAGAAAATGGTTTCAGAAAGTCATTGAAATTGATGCCGCCAACTCTACTGCATCGGATTTCTTCGCTAATCTCAGCGCCTCTCAAAGATCGCAGGAAATCGGTGAAGCGATGCAAAGAGCTGAAGAAGCTGAAAAAACCGGAGATGTTGACGCGGCTATTATGCATTATGACAGCGTAATTGATTTGGATACTCGAAATTTGGATGCAAGATACCATTTAGGCCGACTTTATGAATCCAAACATATGTATGATGAAGCTACATTTGAATATGAACAGGCGTTAGCAGCCGATGCCATAGAAAAATTCAAAGATCTGCCGGCGCGTTTAGGTGATCTCTACACTCGCAAAG
>Ga0074199_1002435_pt1 | contig 11241 bp, 12 predicted proteins | sample EPASupsiteSAE347_FD_64528 | JGI IMG/M metagenome (GOLD analysis project Ga0074199, IMG submission 64528) | Bioremediated contaminated groundwater from EPA Superfund site, New Mexico - Sample SAE3-47 | ecosystem: Environmental > Aquatic > Deep subsurface > Groundwater > Contaminated ...
GGAAACCATGGAACGCCTGCGGAGCGGCGAAAGAAATGCAGAAGGTAGAATGCAGAATGCAGAATGTAAGAACCAAAAGTAGTAAAGAAATGCAAAACATGAGAGACAAGAACGGAAAACCGCGAACGCAATGTATGCGTCTGATCATCATTCTGCATTCTGCATTCTTCATTCTTCATTTCAGCCTATGAGTCTTTACATCTATGCGGTCATGGATTCGGAACGGGAGCTTGACGCGCCGTTGTTGGGGTTGGACCGCTTGCCGGTGGGGCTTATCGCCTGCGGCGGGATGAGCGCCGCCTTCAGCAATTTCGAACGCTCCGGCGGTCGCCTCGGCCCGGATGATGCCCTGGTCCATGAAGCCGTTGTGGAAAAGCTGATGACGATAGGCACGGTGCTTCCTTTCCGGTTCGGCACGCTGTTTGCCACCCAGAAGGAGGTTCTGATCATGATGGTGGAGCATGTGACGGAATTCCGGGAAAACCTGGCCAGGCTCCGCCACAAGGTGGAGTTCAGCCTCAAGGTGCTGTGGCCGGTTGAAAGCGTCGCACAACAGGTTGTCCCGTCGCTCCCGCCCGCCAAATCCGGCGGCTACGGCCTGTCAAATTCGGCGGCGGGAAAATACATGACCGAGCGGTTTGACGCGTTTCGCATCAATCAACTCATGGAAAGCGAGGCCGACCGGCAGATAGCGGAGATTGACCGGCGATTCGACCGTTGGGCTGTGGACAAGAAACTGGAGCGGCTCCTTACGCCCAACCTGCTATTGAAGGCCGTTTACCTGGTTGAGGCCGGCCGGCAGGACAAATTCAAACAGGCCTATGCGGGCATGCAGCGCGAAGCCGGGAACCTTCATTTCTTGTTCAGCGGCCCCTGGCCGCCCTATAATTTTGTGCGCATGGAAAGAGGGGGTTCACCACGGAGACACGGAGGCACGGAGCGTGATCCGTCTCCTTGATCTCCTTCCCTCTCCACACAGAGTGTTGCGTGCATTTTGCGCAGGGCGTTGCGCCCTGCGCCAAATGCACGCAACGATTGGTCGGAAGAGAACATGAGAGGAGAAGTATCTCTGTGCCTCCGTGTCTCCGTGGTGAGGTTTGTTTTTGCTGTGTCAAGCTTCTGCATTTCATTGGAAGGATGCTCATGAACCGGATTGTTGAAACCGACGCGCCCGAGGCCTTTGCGCAGGAACTGGCCCAGGTGACGAATATCCTGCCCCGGCGCATTGAAGCCAACCCCGACAATGTGGATAAAGGGTTGGCCAAACTGGTGCTGACGTTGATTGAATTGATACGCAAACTGATGGAAAAACAGGCCATGCGCCGCGTGGAAAACGGATCCCTGACAGAGGAGGAAATCGAACGCGTCGGCGAAACCCTTATGAAGCTGGAACAAAAGATGGGGGAGTTGAAAACAGTGTTCGGACTCAAGGACGAAGACTTGAACCTTCACCTGGGTCCGCTGGGCGATTTGATGTAGGAGCAACCATGCATACAAAAGAACCCGGCATCCAATGCCCGACCTTTCTAAAACAGGAGCCGGGCATTAATAAATTAACAAACAGCATTAATCAGGCCGAAGATGTTCGTGAAAAAGCCGCCTTTGCCCGGGAATTACAGAGGGAAGTCCAAGTCCTGCTGGAATGCCCGGATTATAAGAGCGATGGCGTGGATTGCCGGAATTGCCACTTTCTGGCCACGGTGCGCAAGAAAACGGCCGAAGTGATCATCATGGCCCGGAAACTGGCCTGAAGAAAGAAATGCAGAATGTAGAATGCAGAATACGGAGTGAGGAGCGAGAAAGGTGGCCAGTGTCGTGCCGACTTGTCAAATAAAGTGTTTTAACGAAGGCGGAAAAGCTGGTTAAGGCAGGCCGCCAAAGAGAAACAGGAAGGAACAACCGAACAGCAGAGATTGCAAAAGAACAATTTGGTTTCATCTGGTTCTCGTTCTGCATTCTTCATTCTGCATTCTGCATTTAAAAAAAGGAGCCCTATGACCACCGAAAAATTAATGACCCATTCGATCAATGCCACCAACCTGGCCGATATCCTGGAACGGGTTCTGGATAAAGGCATCGTGATTGCCGGCGACATCAAGATCCAGATTGCCGATATTGACCTGCTGACCATCAAAATCCGGCTCCTGATCGCTTCCGTGGACAAAGCGCTGGAGATGGGCGTCAACTGGTGGCAGACGGATGCCTATTTATCCACGAAGGCCAAGGAAACCGAATTGGAAACCAAGAATACGGACCTGCTGAAGCGCATTGAAAAACTGGAAGCCCGGGCGCAAGTCGCGGGGTAAATTCCAAAGCTGACCACGCCCTGCCCGATCCGCCCCTGGCGACGTGTGTTGCCGCGGCATAAATGCACGCGGATAAACAAAATAAGTTGCGAAGTATCAAAATAAAAACGGATGGGAAAATGAGTGCTTTTAAATGTCCGAAATGTGGAAAAATAACAGGTGGAAACGAAAAGTTTTGCATGGAGTGTGGTCAGCCACTCAACATTACATGCCCGGGATGTGGCGAAGTATGGCGTTTTATGTTCGATTACAGATTTTGTCCCGTTTGCGGTCAAAACATAAAATAAGCGGGTGATTCACTGTCACTCGCTGTGGTTGGGACTCGCATAGTTCGCATACCCGGCGCCGCAATACGCCCCCCCCCAGCCGCACCAGCGGTTGCGACTGTAGAATGTTCATCGATTGCAGCGAGTGTTGCTGGCATATTACGGGTGTTCCAGCATGCGCTTCATGCGGGTAAGAGGTCGGCGGTCTGGATATCTTTTGCGTTCATGCTCCTGCTCTGCGCCGGGATACTTATCGTTATTTTGGAGTTGCTTCGGCATGCAGGTCTTAGTCTCTTCCGCTGTTTGTGCCGGTAGACGAAGTAAAAGGAAGACCAAATAATGAACGACCTCGAGACAGCTTTTGATTCCGTGACCGAATTAATCTCGGTTCAGGACGCGAATTACAAGCTTATAAGAGTCAATAAAGCCTATGCGGATGCTTTTAATACGAAACCGGACAAACTGGTCGGCAGACGTTGTTATGAGGTGGTGCACGGAACAACATGCCCCTTTAAAGACTGTCCTCACGGACAGGCGCTGAGGACGAAAAAGCCTGTTACGCGGGAGATATTTGAACCGCGTCTTGGAATTTATCTTGAGGTATCCGCCTCGCCGTTTTTCAATGATAATGGCGAAGTCGCAGGTACTGTTCATATTGCCAAGGATGTCACCGGCCGCAAGCGGATGGAAAATGCGTTAAAGGAAAGTGATGCGAACTTCCGTGACTTTGTCATGGCGGCATCGGACCCGATCCAGTTGCTTGATGTCGATGGCACGGTTCGAATCTGTAATGAAACGATGGCGCGGGCATTTGGCTTAACCGCGGCGGAATTGACCGGCCGTAACGTGTTTGTCGGTATTCCGCCGGAACTCGCGGCCGAACGAAGCGCGTTGCTGGATCAAGTCATCAAGACGAAACAAGCGATTCATTATAAAGAACAGGTTGGAGCGTGCTTCTACGAAACCGTTGTGACTCCGATCATGAACCCAAAGGGCGAGGTGACCAAGATTGCGGTCTTTCCTCATGACATCACCGATCGCAAACGCCAAGAAGATCGGCTGGCTAAAATCAATGCGTGTTTTCTGAAACAGGGCCGTGATGCCACGGAAAATCTCGGCCGCCTGACCGCCCTCTGCGGCGAACTTTTAGACGGAACCTGTGCGCTCTATAATCGCCTGGAAGGGAATATGCTATGTTCGCTGGGCCAATGGCATGTCCCGGTTGATTACAATCCGCAGGATAAACCCGAAGGCCATATCTGCTACGATGTAATCCAGCGCAATCCGGAGGAGGTGGTGGTGATCCGGGACCTGCCTTCCTCCATCTACGCCCGGACTGACCCTAATGTTACCCGGTATGGTTTGCAGACCTATATCGGCAAGACGGTTAAGTGCGGAAAACAGCCGGTGGGATCGCTTTGCGTGGTTTATCAGAAGGACTTTTGTCCCACCGAAGACGACAAGTGGATCATGGGCATCGTCGCGTCGGCCATCGGCATGGAGGAAGAACGCCGGAGAATGGATCAGGCGTTGCGGGCAAACGAGCAGAAGTTTCGCGCCCTGGTGGAAACGACCAGCGATTGGATTTGGGAAGTGGATCGCAACGGTGTGTATACTTACGCCAGTCCGCGCGTCACGTCGTTGCTGGGCTATGCGCCGGAAGAGGTGTTGGGGAAAACCCCCTTCGATCTGATGCCCCCGGATGAGGTGCAGCGTGTACGAGGTCGGTTTGAAGCTGTTGTGGCGGATCGTTCGCCATTTGCGAACCTGGAGAACGTCAATGTTCACAAGAGCGGCCGGCAGGTGGTGCTTGAAACCAGCGGGGTTCCTGTCGTTGATGGAAAAGGACAGTGGATCGGATATCGGGGCATTGATCGCGATATCACCGCGCGCAAGCGGGCGGAGGAAGCCTTGCGCGAGAGCGAGCGCAATCTCGCCATTACGTTCAATTCCATTGGCGACGCAGTGATCGCCACGGATTCCCAGGGTTGCATTGTCCGGATGAATCGGGTGGCCGAACAATTAACCGGCTGGCCGCTGAAGGAGGCGAAAGGTCGGCCGCTGGGTGAAGTGTTTCAAATCGTCAATCAGCACACGCGCCAGCCTGTTGAAAACCCGGTGGCCAAGGTGCTGGAGACCGGAAAAATCCAGGGCCTTGCCAACGATACGCTGCTTGTTTCCCGGCAAGGCGCGGAGCGCATCATTGCCGACAGCGCCGCCGCGATTGTTGATGACATAACGGGGAAAATTACCGGGGTGGTGCTGGTGTTCCGGGACGTGACCGAGTCCTATGCGCTTCAACAGCAGATGAAGATCAAGGATCAAGCGATTGAAACGAACCTGTATGCGATTGGTTTTACGGATACGAACGAAAAAGTGAGTTATGTCAACCGGGCGTTCCTGAAAATGTGGGGCTATGAAAATTCGCGGGAGGTGCTCGGGAAATCGATCGTTGATTTTCTGAAGGATGACCAGGAGTTGTCACGGTTCAGGCAGACCTTCCAGCGCGGAAATTATGGCGTGGGGGATTTGATGGCCCGGAAGAAAGACGGCACGCAGTTTCCTGTGCATATTGCCGCAAGCGCCGTGAAAGACGCCGCCGGAAAACCGATTTGCCTGATGGCGAGTATGGAGGATATCACTGAGGTTAAACAGGCGGAGGAGGAGATCCGGAAACTCAATGCAAGTCTGGAACAGCGTGTCACGGAGCGCACCGCGGAGCTGGAAGCGTTCGCCTATTCCATTTCGCACGATCTGCGCGCGCCCCTGCGGGCGATTGACAGCTTCGCCCGAATTATGAGCGAAAGTCATAGTTCACATGTCGGGAAAGAGGGGCACCATTGTCTCCAGGTCATCCAGAACAATTGCCGGCAAATGGACCGCCTGATTCAGGGGTTGCTGACGTTTTCCCGTCTGAGCCGGCAGCCGTTGAATAAGCAGAATGTCAATATCCAGGATCTGGTCAACAGCGTGCTAAAAGACTTTAATGCCGAACGGAAAGAACGTTGCGTTAAAATTATCCTGGGCGATTTGCCCTCCTGTGAGGCCGACCCGGTTTTGTTGCGGCAGGTGTTGTTTAATCTGATCTCGAATGCCTTGAAATTCACGCGCCAGCAGAAGGAGGCGCACATCGAAATCGGTTCTCGGCAAAAAGACAACCAATGCGCGTATTTTGTCAAAGACAATGGCGTGGGCTTCGACATGCAATACGTCCATAAACTGTTTAATGTGTTTGCGCGTTTGCATCGCAGCGAAGACTATGAAGGCACCGGGGTGGGACTGGCTATTGTTCAGCGGATCATCCTGCGTCACGGCGGCCGCATCTGGATCGAGTCGGAAGTCAACAAGGGCACGACGGTCTGTTTTACGCTGGTGTAATAATCGGAGGGCCAAACCCCATGAAAAACAATGTGCCGATCGAAATCCTGCTGGTGGAAGACAATCCCTACGATGTGGAATTGACGCTTCGCGCTTTAAAGCAATACCATATTGCCAATCACATTCATACGGTGCGGGATGGCGCGGAAGCTGTGGAATTTATCTTCTGCACCGGCGCCTATGCCGATCGCGACTTCAGCGCTCCGAAACTGATTTTGCTCGATCTGAAACTGCCGAAATTGGACGGCATGGAAGTTCTCCAGCGGATCAAGGCGGATTCGCGCACCAAACTGATTCCCGTGGTGGCGCTCACCACCTCTAATGCGGAGCGTGACGTTAAGGAATGTTATCAGTTGGGTATCAACAGTTATATTGTCAAGCCGCTGGATTTTAAGCAATTTGCCGAGGCCATCCGGCAGGTTGGCCTGTACTGGCTGCTCCTGAACCGGCTTCCATCGGAGGAGGGACCGGAAAGGGCGATCGTTTAGCTGAACTATTGCCAGGAAGGAATGTTATGTTAGATCTGAAAGACATGGCGATGTCCGCGTTGGCGGCGCCGGTGTTGGGAAAGTACATTCAGCCCTATGGAAAGCTGGAGTCGCTGAATATCAATTCAGCGGAAAAACGGATTGACATCCAGGTCTTGCCCAAGGGAGAGGATCGTTCCGTTACCGTGACCGTGCGCGGGGGCGCCATAGTGGCGGTGGCAGGCAAGCAGTTCTTTACCTGGGAGTCGGCCGTGGTCTCGCGGGCATGGATCCAGAAACTGGCGGAAGCCATTTTGCCGGAAAAGCGGATTGCCGTGCCGGCCGCCGCAGCGGCCATTCTGAGCAAAGCGCTATGATTCCAAGCAAGTCATATCTGTTGCACAACCGAAAACTATGAAAAACTCATTTTATGCTAAACATTTAATGAACTACAGCCTGAATGCTTGTCATTCCCATGAAAATGGGAATCCGGAAAAGTCGGACTGGATTCCCGCCTTCGCGGGAATGACAGACGTATGACATGGTTTAATATTTCAAATATCTTTGGCTATTTTTTCTGTTATGCGGATTCACGGGAAATAAGATGGATAACACTTCCATGCCTTTGCGAGTGCTGATTCTCGAAGACCGGCCGGAGGATGCGGAATTGATGCTGTATGAACTCCGTAAAGCCGGCTTCCAGCCCGAGGCGCACCGTGTGGATACGGAAGCCGACTTTCAGGCTCACTTGGCGATGAATCCGGATATTATTTTAGCGGATCATTCGCTGCCGCAATACGGCGCGCGTCAAGCCCTGCAATATCTTCAAGAGCGCGGCCTGGATATCCCCTTCATTATTGTCACCGGCGCGCTCGGCGATGAGGATGCCGCAGCCTGCATCAAGGAGGGGGCCACGGACTATCTGCGCAAGGATCGGATGGCGCGTTTGGGCTATGCGGTCTCATCGGCGCTCGAACGCCATGAAATGCAAAAACGCATACTGACTTCGGAAAAGATGGCGTCCATCGGCGCCTTTGCGGCGGGCGCCAGCCATGAGCTGAATAATCCGCTGGCCTGCGTCATCGGGTTCAGCACGGTAGCGCTGGAATCGCTGTCCGACAAAAGACTGAACAGGATCAAGCTCAGAACGGCGCTCGAAAAAATCAGTCAGCATGCCCAGCGTTGCAAAAGTATAGTTGCCAGCTTATTGGCGTATGGCCGGGCTTTCAGCCTGGATCCGGAACTGGTCCGGGCGCACGAGGTGCTTGAAGAAGCCCTGGTGCTCGCGGCGCGCCAGACATCCCTGGCCGATATCCAGGTGATGAAATCATATTGGTCCGATTTCCCGATCATCCAAGTGAACCGGGAGGCCCTGGCGCGGGTCTTTGTGAATATTATTTTGAATGCTTGCCAGGCCATGGACGGCAAGGGTGTCTTAACCCTGACGACACGAAAACACGATCCATGGGTGGAAATCGTGTTCCAGGACACGGGCAAGGGCATCAGCGCCGGACACTTGCCCAAAATATTCGACCCGTTTTTCAGCACGCGTGAAGTCGGCGAAGGTACAGGATTGGGATTAGCCGTCTGCGCCGGGATCATCCATGCCTGTCAGGGGGAAATCAAAGCCGAGAGCCAGGGGGCAGGGCAGGGGGCGATAATCATCGTGCGTCTGCCGGTTACATCAAATGTGGAAGGAAGGAGTCTATGATAATTAAACGTCCAGGAATTTCAATCCCGCCGGGTCAGGGGACCCGGCCTGCAAAAAATGCTGTAGGCCCGGTGCCCTCACCGGGCGGTGTGACAGTTGCCTCCTTTGGCAGTCTAATTAAACACCACAAGCGGAAAAAACGGGGCACTATCCTGGTGATTGATGATGAGCCGGATATCTGCGAACTGTTCGAACGGATTTTTTGTGCCGAAGGCTGGACGGTCCTGAGCGCCCATAATGGACTGGAAGGCGTGGCCTGCAACACCGCAAGTAATCCGGATGTCATCATCCTTGATTTAAAGATGCCCAAAATGGACGGTGTCGAAACGCTGAAGGCAATCCGTAAAACGGACCCGGCGGTAAGGGTCATCATCCTGACCGGCTATGGCAGTGCCGCAACGATCAGGGACGCGCTGGATTTGAATGTTTATGAATATATCAGCAAGCCGTTTGAAAACGACACCATCCGGCGCGTGGTTGGCGATGCGCTGGGGGACAACGGGGGTTGAAGAAATGCAGAATGCAGAATGTAGAATGCAGAATGGGAGAGGGGCAAATTGCGGAATGCGGAGTGCGGAATACAGATGGGGAAGAAAAAAACATGCGTAAGGAATCCGGCTTGATTTATGTGCCGATTCTGCATACCCGCATCGAGACGCGGGAGATTGTCGGCTCTCTGCGGGGCGAGGCGGGACATCGTGGCGAGGTGGCATTGTCCGCCGGCGATGACCGGTCCACCGGCGATGACCGGTCCACCGGCGATGACCGGGCCACCGGCGATGACCGGGCCGTTCAGGAGATGTGGGCGGGGATTGCCGCCAAGCTTAATGACGCCCATCTGCCCTATGAGCGGGTGCGCATCTTCCAGGAAGCCATGCCGGTCTGTGGCATGGAAAAGGAAATCGCCGAAAGCCTGGCCGCCCAGGGAAGCCGGAACCATCAACTGGTTCTGGACTTGGTTGGCCGCGGCGCCCGGCTGGAGGGAACGGAGGACCCCGACCTGCTGATGCAGGAACATGAATATCTTGCGGCCTTCATTGCGGCGGGCGCAGGCCGCCTTGATCGGGCCGCTTTTGAAGCTTATCAGGCCAAAAGTAAAGCGCTGATGGAACAACGTGATGCTTTTATCGCTGCGCGCATTAGGAGCACCATCCGCGATGGCGAATTGCCGCTGGTGTTCATGGGCGTGCGCCATCAACTGGATAAACAGCTCGATGGCGACTTTATGATCACCTATCTCATCTACCGCCTGCCCTTCCGGAAGATCGGCGATATCTACAACGTGTGAACCCATGGGCAAGTCAACCGATAAAAAAATGCCGGCGGCGTTCGCGCCGCTGTATATCAACGAGGCGCTCCTGGACGGCCGGAAGGCGCTGGCCCTTTTCAAATTCACTCAGCTCTTTTTTCCTCAGCATGGCCCCAACCTTGTGAATCTGCTCCTGGACATGGAGAGCCAATCCCGGCGGGTGATTGCCGCCGTACCCCTTAAGGAACGCGAGCAGTTGATCCGTGACCTGGATGGGGTGGTCGTAGAACTGAAGTGCATAGTCAAAGACAAGGGCCGGGAGATGATGAGTCTTCCCATCACGCTCATGCCGGCGGAAGTGCTCCGGTGGGCCGCCGTGGGCAAATCAGTGACACAGGATTGGGAGAAACAGCGGAAGACAATGGAACGCGTCATCATTGCCCTGATCGAAAAAGAGATTCAGCGCAAAATGAAACTGGTCCTTGAAACCTGCCTGAAGTCGCTGATGGTCAAGCCCCGTTTGCCGGCCATGCTCAGGGAGTTGATCGGCCGCGGACTGGTCAATCGCGACGGTAGGCTTGCGGCCAACGCGACCATCATGGACCTGGTGTCGGGCCGCTACGCGCGCCTGTTTGCGGACCAGTTGCCGGAAGAGGTCGTCAACGAAGCCTGGCTAATTCGGAAGACCATCCAGACCTGCGCCCGCCATAGCGGGCAAAGCGAGCCGGGAGAAGATTACGCGGTGCTGGTGCAGGAGGCCCTGAAATCACAGCACCTGCTGGACGTGACCTTGAAGGTCATGCGGCAGAAACAACACAAGGAAAAGCGTGAAATCCCTGAGGCCGTCCACCGCCATCTTGGGGGACGGATGCGGAGAAGGCGGTAAAACCCAACGCGGTGCAGGAGGACATTATGCGAACACTCTTTTACGTTCCGATCATACATACGAGCGCCGATTTGGGGTCGCTGGCCCCGGCGGTAGACCGGCGGGGCATTGCGGGATTGGGCGAAGATCTCTGGACCCGGCACCGCCTCGCCGTGGAAGGATTCTGGAGAGTCATCGCCGCTTGGTGTGATGCCGTCAACGCGGCGGGTATGAAGCTCTACCAGGACGGCATGATCACCGACGGCGAAATCGGACAGAAGATCGTCGCGGCGGGTGTCAAGGCCGGCAGTCAGAATTACGAGTTGGTGGACCGGCTCCTCCGCCGTGGTGCTATGCTCGTCAAAACCGAGGATTTTGCGCTGGTCAAGCAGGAACGCGACCGCCTGTTGGCCATGACGCAGACGAAGTCAACGACGGCCAAGCTCATTGCCTTCATGAAATATAAATTTATCAAGAATCGCCTGCTGGCGCAACGCGATCGTTTTATCGCCGGACAGATCGCGCAGACCTTGCCGGAAAATCAAGCCGGCATACTATTCATCGGGGCCTATCATGTCATCCGGCCGAAACTGCCGGCGGATATACAGGTTCGTGAAGTGAAAGATATCCAAAAAGTGAGCGCATACCAGCAGTTGCTTCCCTTTTACCGGACCCACAAGGAACAGTTCGAAGAATTGGGTCGTTACCTCATTGCGCCGATTGATACTTGATTTTACCGCCGGTCTTTTTTGGTTTTCATTATGCTTTGCTCTTGACGGGGCGAAGCGGAAAATCCATATTGATTTTATCCGCACGGCGAAAGGATGGAAATATAAACGCCTCTTTCAGCGGCGTATTCCAATCGAGTGCATGGGAATTTCCCGCCAGAGGCGGATCCGCCTACGGTGGACAATCCCGCCGGGTCAGGGGACCCGGCCTACAAAAAATGCTGTAGGCCCGGTGCCCCTCCAGAGGCGGGCAAGCCTCACCGGGCGCATA
>Ga0074199_1002436_pt1 | contig 11235 bp, 8 predicted proteins | sample EPASupsiteSAE347_FD_64528 | JGI IMG/M metagenome (GOLD analysis project Ga0074199, IMG submission 64528) | Bioremediated contaminated groundwater from EPA Superfund site, New Mexico - Sample SAE3-47 | ecosystem: Environmental > Aquatic > Deep subsurface > Groundwater > Contaminated ...
CAAGTTTTCCTTCGATCCTGCCGGGCGATTGATCGAGGAAATCCGCCCCGGTGTAAAAACGACAAATACTTTTGACTTGGCCGGTAGGCTTTTACAGCTAAAGCATGAGCGCGATCACGGCCATGAAAAAATCGTTGCTTTGCGGCGTTACACTTATTCCTCCGTGGGAAATCGTCTTAGCATGCTGGACGAAGGCAACGGTCTCACTCGATATTTTTACAATGGTTCGGACTGGCTCACGAAAGCCGCATACCCTGATGGCCGGCAGGTTTCATATGGGTACAATGGCGCGGGAGATAGAATTGAAGAGCAAATCGAAACCCCGACGGTTAAAGGCCATGGCAGACACGCGGTTATCGGCACCGATACCGTAACAATTCCGCTGTCCTACGACGCAGGTGGCAAGCTGATTTCAAGGGCGTCTGACACTTTTGCCTTCGACCCCGACGGCAACCAGATATCCGCCGTAGAAAACGGCGATGAATCCCGCTATTTCTGGACACCGGATAACCACCTTACTCGAATCGAAAAAGATATCGAATGTCCGAAACATAGTCACAAAAGGTGCAGACAATGCCCGCAAATCTTTACCATGGCTGAGGAATATTCTTACCTGCCGGAATCCTGGAAACGAATCACCAGAAAAACCGGCGATCAAACCTTCGTCAGCATTTATGACGGTGACGACGAAGCTTTGGAATACCAGCTTAAAACTCATAAAGACAAAAGAGAACACGATTGTGCCTGCCGTTGCGGTGATCACCGAAAACCGCATCTAAACCTAATTCGTGAATTCATTGGTGGCCCCGGAACAGATGATTTGCTGGCAACACGCTACCACGGGCGCAATCTCTGGCATTTAACCGATGCTCTCGGTTCCATTATTGGCCTAACAAACCGAGGCGGCAACGTCGTTTCCAAGATCGGCTACGATGTGTTTGGAAATCTGAAATTTCCTGATAAGCCGGGTTTTGGCCTGCCACCCCTAAAAGAAAGCGATCTCGACGACTACCTCGACCGCTGCGACGCTGGCCGGGCCTTCGAAAATTCCGGTATAGATCCTTATCATCTGGGTCGTCACCATGGCCGCGTTATTTCGCCTTATCTATTCACAGGAAGGCGACTGGACGGCTTCAGCGGCCAATACTTCAATAGAGCGCGATATTACCAACCAAAATACGGCAGGTTCTCAAGCGCTGACCCCATAAGCTTTTTGGCTGGTCCAAATCGGTTTTTATACTGTGACAACAACCCGCTCCTCTACACTGATCCCTTTGGGCTGGAAGTCGTTGCAATTTTTGATAAGGCTGCTGGAACCCTAACCGTTACCGATCAACAAACCAAACAAACCGTCAGTATCCAAAACGTTTTTTCGGGACAAACCGGGGCTCAAGAATGGCAAAAGAACGTTGGGCCGATACCCAATGGACCTTACATTATTGGGCTTGGGTTTAATGCAAAACCTGGTTCTACCGGTGATTACCAATGGTATCCGGTCTTCGGCCTTGATAGCTCAATGGACCCCCGTCAAAGACCTGCCGTTACCGTAAAAGATCCTTCGGGAAAGGACATTTCACGAGGTGGTTTTTTTATTCACACCGGTAGCGTAAGTTTAGGCTGCGTTACCATCAAATCCGATGTTGAATGCGGCCCTGATTACCCGAAAAGCTCAGGCTATGACCAGTTAAAGACCCTGGTTGATAAAACTAAACCCCTGGAATTCAAGGATGGGAAATTCTCTGGCTGGCTATATGTTAAATAAAAAGCGGGTCCTGATCGGCCTTTTCATATTCTTTGCCGTTTTTGTTGTTATTAGTTGGAATGAAGCCCAATTGAAAAGCGAATATATGGGAGCTGTTTTGAAAACCCTGGAGAAATTGCATGAAATAGCAATTTCCCGGGGCGAAGATTCGGAAAAACGGAACCAAATTAACAATGCTGTGAAAGCCTTGTCTGAACCAAAACAATTATCAACTCTTGGGCGACTTTGCCACGGAATTCAAGGAAACATCGGTGGAGAAAACCTGAAATATGAAACCTTTTTCAGTTGGGCCGGTATGGATTGCGTAAATTTACTGGGTGAGAGCAATTCTGAAAATGCCAGTCAGGAGCTTAAGCTCCTTAAAGATTATTGCCAACCTGAAGGAGGGGAAGCTATACTTTTTCTTGAGGCGGAGAAAAAGCAACAGGAAAAAACTCCCGAGAGGAGATAGAAAAATGTTTACTGCAACCATTATGCTTCTTGACCTTCGGAATTACAGCAAACTTACCTCAAATGGGCAAGAAGCTGTTTTCAAAGAACTTTTTCCCGAGATTCGCAAGATTCTTGATGAAAAGGATTACAAGCCTGTTGATTCCAACACTTGGGGCGATTCGGTTTTAATGGTTTTCAATAATGTCGGTAGCGCGGCTGCAGTTGCCCTTCGAATAAACAATCTTCTAAAAACGAAGATTTGGGAAAACAAAGAATTAGAAGAACTGGAAGCAAGGATTGCCTTACACGTTGGGGAATTGGAAAACGGCACTGACCCAATTCGGGAGTTAGGCCAGGGTGGACACCATGTTTTTGGTTCTGATCTTGTAATAACCTCTCGAATTGAACCTATCGTTCCACCGAAAAATATTTATGTGACTGAACAAGCAAAAAATTTGCTAGATGGGGAAATTCAGAAAAACAAAAACCTAAGAAAGAAAACCAAATTTTCTGATATGGGCGAACCTCAGCTTGCAAAGGGTTTCCCGGCAAGAAAATTATGGTGGTTCGGCCAGGAAGATGATTTACCTCCTCCAAAACCTGACTCGGCAGGGGTATCGGAACAACATCGTCTTTCAACACAGACGCTTTTACGACTTCATGCCATTCGAGCCATTAACGATTTATTGGTAAGTTTTCACAATTGGGCTCAAAGTTGTTCTGACATAAAGCAACTCAAAAAAGCGTTTAAAGATTACCACAAAAGAATTCTCTTGGCCCTTCGTTTTCATGATACCCAACAAAACCAGTTCGAAGCGGATGTTTTGAATTTGAACAAACTTGTTAATGGCAAAAGAGCCTTTTCAATTGATAACCCTTCCACAAACGATTTGGGTAAGAAGGTTTTGCCTAAAATGTATTTGGATTTTGACACCAGCAAGCAAACTTTCTCAAAACCATCAGTAAGTGATGGGATTGCCCCGTATATTATTTGGGCTAGCAAAGCTGATTTTGCTGATGTGGCCGTTGCATACGATGTAAATGAACGGCCACAAACCGAGCTTTGGTTTCGGACAAAGAAAAGTGAAGGGGTTGGGGCATACCATAAAGCTGAAACCCAACCGATGTATAAGGCAGCTAATCCAATAGGCAACATTGTACCTTACACTTCAATTCTAAATGTGCCAATTTTTTCATTAACGAAAAGTACGCCAAAACCGGGGGAAGATGTTGAGAAAGAATATTTGGGGGTTTTAAGCATCACCTCAGTAAAAAAGGATGCTTTTTCAGTGCAAGATTTTGCGTGGGCAGAGCTTGCAGCCTCTTTAATTGGGTCTTTTTATCAAAGCTTCCAAAGCAGAACTGCGAATATTCCACAACCAAAAGGAGGTGTGAATGTCCAATGAAACAAAATAAAAAAAATGGTATCCCCAGAAAAGAAGAAGGCATAATTCTAAAAAGAATTCAAGAAGAACTTGGAAATATTGTTTCTAGCCACAAGAGAATAGCAAAGAATTCTGAAATTCTAATTCAATATGCTCATCAAAACCCCCGGGATGAAGGCAATCTGATTTCCAATAGAGCGGTAATAACCACCAAAAAAACCGCAACTCTGGGAGTCCCCGGAGCGGAAGCGGTGGGGGCGGACGGGAAGGGGCGGTAGGGCAAGCGATGGCGAGGCGGATCTGAGAAGGGCTTGAAAAGCCATTCTGGCGGGGTAAGCAAGTTGCATATTTGGGTCCCGGGAAGATAGCTGCGTAATATACGCTAAGGTTTTTCGGCTTGCTAAGCCGACCAAATTTTGAGCTACCCCAAACCAGCCCGCCGGTTCCGCTGCATCGTCAGATCAGCGGAGGGCGTGAGCCCCAAGAGCCAAGGGCGGCGGCGGGCCGATGTCCATTTAAAAAGCGTTTAAATGGCAAGCGAAGCCGCAAAGGGCATGACAAAAAGCCGCCACGATGGCGGATTTTTGGCGGGACCTTTGCTTTAGCGAGCGATTCGGCCCGCCTGCTTGCCGCCCTTGGATCGCAGCCGGCGGGCGTCGCCGAAGCCACCCAAGGCATGGAAATCTCGTGCGCGGTTCAGGCTCGGGACCCCGTCGCGGGGACCCGACCAAGCCGCGCCACCGTTTGGTTTTTTAGGCTGGTTGCCTAGTATCGTGCTGGGCTAGAAGGGCGTCCAGAACTTTCAAAATTGCTCTTCGGGCCTGAGGTGGTAGTTCCTGAATTCTTTTCAGGCGCTTTAAAAATCTTGCTTCCTTCGGGTCTGTCAAAGGTTCCGTGGGATTAACTTTTCCCAAAAGCTCGTCAATGCTAGTCTCCAGAACACTGGCCAAGTCAATCAACATCGGTCCGGGCGGCTGGGCTTCGTCTTTCTCGTAGTAAGCAACCATTCTTTGAGAAAGTCCGACTTTTTTCCCAAGCTCCGCCTGGGTTAATCCCCGGGCCTTCCGAAGTCTGCCGAGTCGTTCACCAAAACCGGGCATTATCTCTTCCTTTAACCACGTGCTTTCAAGGCTTACAATCACGCTTTCGACCTCCATATTATAAATCAACATTTTCGATGATAAGTTTTTGCTTGCGTCAAATATACATTAAATGTATAATTCTGTCGAACAGAAAAATAGCATAAAATTTCATCATTTGCTATTGACAACATTTAGGAGGTAACCGGAAATGGCACTTCCCCGCATCGCTCCCGAGGAATTAGAGCGGCTAAAGACGGAAATTCCCATTCAACGGCTGGCTGAGGCGCGAGGAATCAAGCTAAAGCCCCAAGGAAAAGACTTGGTAGGGCTTTGCCCGTTCCATGAGGAGAAAACGGAAAGCCTCAAAATAGATCCGGTAAAAAATCTCTGGCACTGTTTCGGCTGTGGGAAGGGCGGCGACAACATCGCCTGGGTAAGGGAAGCGGAGGGGGTAGGCTTCCGCCATGCCGTTGAAATCCTGCGAGAGGGCGCTATTTCCACGGGGCCGCTTTCCGGGAAGGTCACGAAAACCGCCACCATTCCGAAGCTTGCCCCGCCGGTCGATTTCAACGCCGACGATCAGGCGCTTTTCCATCAGGTCATCGAGTATTACCACCGCACATTGAAACAGAGCCCCGAAGCGCTGGCCTATCTGGAATCGCGGGGCTTGAAGAATTCCCAGATGATCGACCATTTCAAAATCGGTTATTCCAATCGCACCCTTGGACTGCGGCTTCCCGACAGTAACCGCAAAGAGGGCGCGGCGATCCGCCGGAAGCTTGCCGCCCTGGGCCTCTATCGCGGCACCGGCAGGGAGCACTTTAATGGATCAATTGTTTTCCCCATCTTCGATGAAGGCAACAACGTCACCGAGATATACGGGCGGAAAACCTGCCTTAATCCAGACCCGCGAATTCAACCTCATACCTACCTTCCGGGGCCTCACAAGGGAGTTTTCAATATCCAGGGCTTTCAAAACACAAAAGAAATAATCCTTTGTGAAGCCATCATAGACGCCTTAACCTTCTGGTGCGGGGGTTTCCGCAACGTCACGGCGTCCTATGGCGCGGATGGTTTCACGGCGGATCACCTGGCCGCTTTCAAAAAGTATGGAATAGAGCGGGTTTACATCGCCTACGACCGGGACAAAGCCGGAGAAAGAGCGGCGAAGACGCTTTCCGATGAGCTGGTTCCCGAAGGCTTCGAAGTCTTTCAAATCCTCTTTCCCCGGGACATGGACGCGAACGAATACGCCCGGAAAGTGACCCCGGCTGAAAAATCCCTCGATTTCGCCATCCGTAACGCCGTTTGGGTCGGTAAAGGAAAACTTATATCTCTACAAGATTCAGAAACCAAGAAGGCGGAAGGCCGCCCCGAAGAACCAAAAGCGGCAACTAAAGAGGAAAATAACTCTGAGGAAATTCCAGGCCCGGAGGCAATTTCCCGGCCTTCGAGCTTGGCAGAGGAACCACAAAGTCAGGGAATAATTTCCCAGACTTTGAACAACCAGCAGGATATTTTCCCTTTAGCTGCCAAAAAAAGCCATGAATCGCCCTCTACGCCTGCCCAGGAATCAACCAGGCCGGAAGAACCACCAAACCAAAACCCTGAACCGGCGCAGAATGCGCCGGTATCCCGGCCCCCGGTTCCTGAGCCCGTCATCGAAATAAAAGCCGAGGAAATCATCATCAAGATTGAGCCGCGCCGGTGGCGCGTTCGCGGGTTATCAAAAAACATGAGCTATGAATCAATCAAGGTCAACCTCATGGTTTCAAAAGGTGATACGTATTACGTCGATACCATCGACCTGTATTCCGCCCGTTCCCGGCTGAGTTTTATGAAGCAGGCTTCCGAAGATTTGAAAACCAAAGAGGATGTCATTAAAAGCGACCTTGGAAAAGTGCTTCAGAAGCTTGAAGAGATCCAAGAAAAGCAAATCAAGGAAGCCCTTGCACCTAAAGAAATGGAAGTCGTCTTGAGCGAACAGGAAAGGGCGGAAGCTCTGGAACTGCTCAAGGATCCAAGACTTTTAACCCGCATTCTGAGCGATTTTGATAAGTGTGGCACCGTGGGCGAGGAAACAAACAAGCTCGTAAGCTATCTTTCCGCCGTTTCCCGGAAGCTGGAAAACCCGCTTGCCGTGATTATTCAATCATCATCGGCATCCGGGAAAACCTCTCTCATGGAAGCTATTTTAGCCTTCATGCCTGAGGAAGAGCGGGTAAAGTATTCCGCGATGACTGGCCAGTCTCTCTTTTACATGGGAGAAACCAGCCTTAAAAACAAAATACTGGCCATCGTCGAAGAAGAGGGCGCGGAACGCGCTTCTTATGCCATTAAGCTTTTACAAAGTGAAGGGGAATTGACCATCGCTTCGACCGGGAAAGAACCTTCTTCCGGGAAACTCGTTACTCATGAGTATCACGTCGAAGGCCCGGTAATGATCTTCGTTACCACCACTAAAATCGACATAGATTTAGAGCTTCAAAATCGCTGTATCGTTCTAACGGTGAATGAGGGCCGAGAGCAAACCCGCGCCATTCACCGATTACAGCGGGAAATGGAAACGCTGGAAGGGTTAACCAGGCTTCGAGGTCGAAGCCCTCTTTACAAACTTCACCGGAACGCCCAAAGGCTTCTACGCCCTCTTTTAGTGGCAAACCCTTACGCCCGGGAATTGACTTTCCTCGATGACACCACGAGAACCAGGCGCGACCACAAAAAATATCTGACCCTCATTCGGGCTATCACCCTGCTTCATCAATACCAGCGACCCATGAAGACGACCACCGTTAACGGGAATTCGGAAACTTTTATAGATGTCACTTTCGAAGACATCGAACTTGCAAACAGGCTTGCAAACGAAGTTTTAGGCCGAACTCTCGATGAACTTCTGCCCCAAACCAGGAAATTTATAGAGATTCTCGACCAAATGGTCAAAACCCGCTGTGCGGAAATGGGAATCGAACAGGAAGATTACCGGTTTCACCGCCGGGAAATCTGCGACTTTTCCGGCTGGTGCCTGTCACAGGTGCGGGTCCATCTGGAAAGACTGGTAGACATGGAATACGTGCTTGTTCACAAAGGCTTTCGGGGTCAATGTTTCGTTTACGAGCTTCTTTACAACGGGGAAGGAAAAGACGGCCAACCTTTTGTACTCGGTCTTATAAACCTTGAAAAGCTCAAGGAAAAAACCAACGGATGCAACTACGTTCAAAAGGTGGCGGACTTTTCGCCGGGGGTGGCGGAGTCAAACGAGGAGTTAGCGGGGCCAAAACGGCCCCAAAACGGGGGTGAAACGGGGGGATGGCGGACTCCGGAAAGCACACTTTTACCGGCAACCGGTGCGGGTCTCCCGGGCGACGATTCAAAAAACGCGGAAAATTCACAGATACGGCATGGGAAACAAGATTCGCCTACGAATCTTCAACATAAGCCTAAAGACAAGGGAAACGGCTCTGAAAAGCTGCTTCAAGAGGAATCCTGATGGGTCGCCGTGGAATATTCAAACCGAAGCTGCCGATTCCCGGCGCGAACGATCCGCGCGGAATGGGTTCTCTCATCCCGGAATTCATCGAATGGGCGCGGGTAAGAGGCTATGCCCCGGCTACGCTTGAGACCAACGAAAAATACCTTCGATTTTTCGCAACCTGGCTCGATACAAGGGGTATCACCCGACCGCAGGAAGTGACCCGGCCCATGCTGGAGCGGTTCCAGCGGCATATTTTTCACTATAGGAAACAGGACGGTAAGCCGCTGGCCCTCAATAGCCAGTTATCCCATATCCTGCCGGTCATTGCTTTTTATCGGTGGCTGACCAAAAGTAACTACATTCTTGCGAATCCTGCCGCCGATCTGGACATACCCAGGAAAATCAAACACTTGCCTCGGGCGGTTCTTTCGGCTCAGGAAATGGAAAGGGTTTTCCAGCAATTCAATATCATCGAACCTCTGGGCCTTCGAGACCGGGCAATCTTCGAGATGTTCTATTCAAGCGGCATTCGAAGGGGGGAACTGTCGAGGCTGAAAATTCTCGACGTGGACGCCGAGCGGGGCGTGCTGTTCCTCAAGGAAACCAAGGGCTGGAAGGATCGTACGGTGCCGATCGGCGAGCGGGCTTTAGCCTGGCTGGAAAAATACCTTCGGGAAGTGCGGCCCTCTCTGGTGGTTCCACCCGATGACGGAACCCTGTTTCTTTCCATCGACGGCCACGCGCTTAGCCCGGACGCACTCACGGACATGGGCGCGGCTTACGTCAGCGCGGCCAACCTCGGAAAAAGCGGTTCCTGTCACCTGTTCCGGCACACAATGGCAACCCTGATGCTGGAAGGAGGCGCGGATATTCGCTACATTCAGCAGATGTTAGGCCATGAAAACTTGAACACGACGGAAATTTATACCCGGGTTTCCATTCGGGGATTACAGGAGGTTTTCAAGAAAACCCATCCCGGAGCGAATTTGCGGCGCAACCCGGAACGCCTGGAGGAATTGGAAGCCGAGGAAAACAGTATCAAGGAAAGGGAAGCCCTGCTTTCCGCTTTAGTCGCCGAAGGAGAAGCGGAAGGAATGCCGGAAAAACCCACAACCAAGGAAGCGAAAAAGAAACGCAAGCTTATCAAAAGGCTTCTGGGAAACCGTCTCAAGCTGCTTCCGGGGGAAGTGGTGAGGCAGCACAAAACATCCGGAAACCGGAAAAAGAAACAAAAGAAAAAATAACCGGTGGCACGGCCTGGTCGGGTCCCCGCGACGGGGTCCCGAACCTGAGCCGCACGTCTAAAATCTCACACTATGCAATGCTGGGAAATGCAGCCCCGCCCACCGGCTGCGAGAAAAGGGCGGCTAAGACGGCGGGTCGAACCGCTCGGTAAAGCAAAACCCTCGCCCGAAACGGCCTTCCCTGGCCGTTTCCGTCACGCCTTTTGCGCCTTCGCTTGCCATTTAAACGCTTTTTAAATGGACATCGGCCCGCCGCCGCCCTTTTCTCTTGGGGCTCACGCCCTCCGCTGATCTGCGATACAGCGGAACCGGTGGGCTAGTTCGTGGTGGTGCCGGGCCTGATCGAGCCAGCAAAGCGGAAAAAGGAGACCAAAAGCAAAAGCGCATCTAAAGGGGAAATGCGTTTCGTATCTCTGGTATCCCTGGAAAGGTCCATCTGATGAGGATTTCCAAGGACAAGAAAAAACCTTCCATTCTTTTCTTTAGTTGCCTTTTAAGGTAAAATGAATTCATGAAAAATAAGTTTGTACTCGGGATCTTTTTCTTTCTCATACTGATGACATCAAGCGTTTTCGCCTCGATGGTCGAAAACTCGCGTCAAGGGTCTCCGGCAATTTCCGCCGAAATGCACCCGGAATCGACCCCTCAGAAACCCGGAACACTACTGGGTTTTGAGCTTCGTTTTCTGGGATTTTGCATCCGATCCGGAATAAGGTGGACCGACCCCAGCGGTTTAATTTTGTGGCCAACTGACCCGGCCGAACAGGCTAGGCTTGAGAAGCTGTTTCAGGAAAATAGGAATAGCGCTGAACAAGAAAAGCTAAAAAGGGTTAAAGAGAAAGTTGAGGCGCTAAACCGGTATTTTCAAGAACATCCCGAAGAACTAGAGGAACTTGGCCGTCAATCCTACGAAGAAACCATGAATTTTGTCATGGGCATCAGCCTTGAATGCCCGCGACCAGGTCGAGCAGGTAAGCAAGCACGCTTGAAGGATCTCTTACAAGATCCAAATTTGTCTTCCGCTGATCGTGGCTGGATACAACAAGAACTTAACGCTATCGAACGCGGGGAACGAACTACAATCAGGGTGCCGCCGGGCAAAAACCTTGCTCATCGGCGAGGCAGCCCTGCCAAAGAGGGGTTCGGTTATGAATTCAGTGATCTGCAGGATATTATCATCCACAAAATCCAACATTTCTTTGAGGGCTACTAATGGCTTGGCTACCTTCTCAAAATGAAATTTCTGCTGTCCTGAATCTCGACGGTCCAAAGCGATATTCCTATCTGATTAAGCATGTGGCGGACGAGGAAAAGATTTGGGGGTTATTTAGGGATGGTTCTTGGGCTTTGGCTGCTGATGAAAGTGGCACCCAATTAGTTCCCGTTTGGCCTCACTTCAAATTTGCCGAAATGTGTTCGAATGGGGTCTGGGACGGGTTTGCCCCCAAAGAAATACCTCTGAAAGCTTGGCTGGAGCGATGGATACCAGGGATGTTAAAGGATAAGAGGATGGTGGCGATTTTCCCTACGCCAAATGACAAGGGCGTTTCTGTTGAGCCCAAGCGCTTTGAGGCTGATTTACAGGAAGAGTTGGCCAATTACGAATAACCTCTAAATTTGTGGCTAGAGTTCGGTTCGGAAAAAATCTCATAAAAGGAACCCCCGCGGAATTCCGCGGGGGTTTTTAGTGGGCTAGGCCGACCAGCCCCCGAACGACCACAAACCAGCCTGGCGGCATCCGCTGCACCGAAGGTCAGCGGTGGGTGACTGAGCCCCCAGGCCGTCCCGGCCGTGGGGTGCGAAGGAACCCGGAGGCTGAAAGGGCGCGGCGGGCGATATCCGAATAAAAACGGTTTAT
>Ga0074199_1002437_pt1 | contig 11230 bp, 10 predicted proteins | sample EPASupsiteSAE347_FD_64528 | JGI IMG/M metagenome (GOLD analysis project Ga0074199, IMG submission 64528) | Bioremediated contaminated groundwater from EPA Superfund site, New Mexico - Sample SAE3-47 | ecosystem: Environmental > Aquatic > Deep subsurface > Groundwater > Contaminated ...
CCCTCGACATCAATGGGTTATGCGAAGTTGTAAGGAGATTTCGTGCAACCGCCTGTCAATTGTCCAGAGCGGAACCTTGGTCAGCAGGGCGGACATGAGCAGATGAATATCAATATACCCCAGCCCTCTTCCCATCAGCGTGTAATCTTCAATGAAGTCGATGAGTTCCTTGTCGTCTGCGCGGGTCGCCATGGGAAGCTCTTGGAGGAGATTGAGTATTTCCGTTCTGTTTTTGAGATATCCGCAGGCAAGCTCGCCAATGATAAACGGGTGACAGATGACCTGGCCGTCATTTAACAATGCGTCAAGTCCGATGGTTCCGGATCGGAAATGATCCACCCAAACCGAGGTGTCGACCAGAATCATCTCATGATTCCTCGGGTCTTCTTCGCGGGATCATTTCCAGATTCTTTTCAGTTCCCCCCAAGCCGGCGAGTCTTTTCGCGCTTTCCTTGGCGATGAGCGCCTGCAATCCGAGCTTGACCAAAGAGGTCTTTTCCGTAACCCCGGTCAATTTTGCAGCTTTTTCCAGCAAGGTATCTTCGATATTCAGCGTTGTTCTCATGGACGATCCTCTTCGTATGCATTATTTGTATGTATTAGTATGCATATCTTGTCTGCCATTGTCAAGGCCAAACACGAGGAGAAATATTTACGCTTCGGTGTCGTAGCCGGCTTTCCGATGCAGGTATTGAATTTCACATCATGGCCTTATGCCCCCGGCTGCTGGCAGGATTTTGCCAGCAGATCCTGCCAGCTTTCAGGGCGAGGAACGGCCGGCGGTGTAAATAGCCACCACCGCCGGCACGATCATCAAACCCTGCGTCAGCATTGAAACGATGAGGATACATTTGGCGATAATTCCTCTTTTTTCGAAACCAGTCACGATCCACGGGATTCGTTAGTTGGCAAAGGCCCCATACTTAAGGGCCTTCAGGCATTCCCGCACGCTTCTAAAGTCGGCGGGCTGCCCCCAGCCGAGAATCCCGGCTTTTTTTGCCGCATCGGAATCAGCCTTCATCGTGATGAGGGCCTCGCCGAGCTTCTTGGCCTTGTCAGCATCAACATGCTTTGCCGCAATCATGGGCCACTCGGGATACAACTCAGTGCTATGCACAAAGGGGAAGCTGTCCTTGATCTGGTTGATGATCTTGAAGTCGGACATGGAGATCTTTCCTTCCGCAGCCATGGCCTCCAGGAGATCGGTGCGGACGGTTCCCGCATCCATGGTTCCGTTTTTCACGGCCAGAATCACGTTGTCATGCTTGATGCCTTCCTTGAACTCGGCGAAATCCTTTCGGTAATCGATCCCGTTCTGAAGAAGAAGCCGCATGGCCATTTGGCCGCCGCCAAAAGAGATCGCTTTCACCACCATGAATTTTTTGCCTTTGAGGTCGGCAAGATTATTGATGGGGCTGTCCTTGCGCGCGAAGATCACTCCGCCGAATTCCTTGACCGGTCTGCCGCCCGCCGAGTTGATCTGCATGGCCACGGCCTTGGCGCCGTACATTTTTTCCGCCTCCACGAAAAAAGCGGAGTTCGCCAGCGCGAAATCGATTTTGCCGTCTTTCAGCATGGGCTCAAGGGTGGCGAACTGGAGGGGCATAATGGTAACGGGCTCTCCCATCTTGCCGGTGAGATACTCCCCGGTCGCGGCCCATTCCTCCATGACCTTGGGCGCACCCCGCAGGGACATGACGCCGATCTTGATTTCTGCCTGAGCTGCCGCGACAAACATGGCGCTGACCAGCAGGGTTATACACATCATCCCGATCTTTCTCATGCTGTGTCCCATAACATTTCTCCTTGCTGTATTGTTTCATGCTTTCCCCGAATGATCCGGAACCGAAATTGCTGTCGATGCTGAGATCGCCGTACATGTAGCGCCAGGGATAGATGCGCCGGGGAGGCCTGCCCACCGCTGTTCGCGGGGATAGAGCTATATTATCAAGCAGCGGAATTCCCTTCTGTCTTGCAGGCGACACAAACACGAATAAAACCGGGAGGAGAGAAGAAAGGTGAGTAACTGGTTATTGCGGACTGTCGCTTGAGATGGAAAACAGGATAAGAGATGGCCCCACTTTTTCAATGGACCTTTTCACGCCCCTGGCTGCTGGCAGGATTTGGCCAGCAGGTCCTGAAGCTTCCAGGGCGAGGAGAGGCAGGCGCAGCCCTGGCTGCACTCGTTGAGCAGGGCGCAGAAGTTGATGAACTCCTCCATCAGGTTGGTGGTGGCCTTTTTTTTGTATTGAATGATCTGCAGGGTCCGTTTCATGTCAACCCCTTCCACGGGCAGCCCTGCCAGCCATCCCTGTTCCACCTCCCGGCAAACGGTCAATTTTGAGAGGCAGGCAACCCCGGCGTTCGATTCAACCGCCTTTTTGATCGCCTCGGTGTGGCCCAGTTCCATGATCACCTTGAGCCCGGTGACATGGCGGCCCAGTTTCTTCTTGAAAATCTGGGCCGTGCCCGAGCCCTTTTCCCGCATGACCCATTCGCATTTTTCCAGATCCTCCGGCACCCGGAAGGTTTTTTGGGCAGCCATTTCGCTGGCCGGGCTGGCGATCACCATCAGTTCATCCTGGAGCCAGGGAATCGTTGATATTTGATCATTGCTGACCTCGCCCTCCACAAAACCCAGATCCATGCTGCCGTTTACGATGAGTTCCTCGGCATGGCGGGTGTTGCAGACCTCCATGTCGATGGCGACCGAGGGATGCATCTGCTTGAAGGCGCCGATCAGGTAGGGCAGGACATAATTGCCCACGGTGGAGCTGGCCACGATTTTGAGGGCGCCGACAACCTTGTCCTTCTTTTCGGTCATCAGGGTCTCGATGTTGTTGATCTGGCAGAGGATCTCCTTGGCAAAGGGCAGGAGGTACCGGCCGCGATCATTGATCAGCAGGGTGCGGCCCCGCCGGTCAAAAAGAGGGCCGCCCAGTTGGTTCTGCAATTCGTTGAGGGCCATGCTTACCGCCGATTGGGTCAAAAACAGTCTTTCGCTCGCCTTGGTCACCTGCTGGGTCTCGGCCACGGCGACAAAGATTTCCAGTTGTCTCAGGGTAATGCTCATCGGGAACTCCTTGTGCAATGATGGTTTGGCGCACCTTTTCCTTCACTGTTACCATAAGTAAAACTTGCCATAAACATTTATATTATTCATTTTTATTTATCTCTGAAGGCCGCTACAGTGTCTTTACTGTCGCCTGAGCGAGCCACGAAGATACGTCAGCAAAAAGGAGGAATGGTCATGGGAAAGTCAGAAGATGGTCTCTGTAGGATTACCCCTCTCCGCAACGCCTCTCCAGGGAAAAGCGGACAAGCTCCGGGAGATCGTCCGGGGAATAGGCTCGATACCGGGGGCGGGAGGCATATCCAGGCCGGCAACATGCCGGGAGAGCACCACGGAAAATTCCCCCGGTTCACTCCGCGTCAGGAGATGTATGTGTTTCATCAAGGGGTCGGCCGGGTGCTCGACATCAGCATGGGCGGCGTGTCGTTTTCCTACATTGCCGACAATCAGCCGGTGGAAGAGCTGCCGGTGGAAGGAATCCTCTTTACCCACAGCGGCCAGCACATCCAGGGGGTTCCCTTTGAGATCGTGGCCGATGCGGTGTGTTCCCGTTTTTTCTCAAGCGACTATTTTGTCCGGGAAAGGCAGGTCCGTTTTGGCGAGCTTTCCGAGGACCAGATCCGGCAGCTGGAAAGCTTTATCCTGACCAACGCCCATATCCCGCAGTTCTCCTACGACACGCGGTACACGGAGTACAAATCCGTCTACGCCACCTCGGGACTGTCTTTTTTTGAGAGAAAAGTGCGGACGAGGGAGGAGAATGCGGATGTACGCCTGGCTTGATCGGGTCGACCTCAGGATTGCCCAGGGGATGGACCGGTACTGCCAGCCCCTGATGCGTTACTCCATCGCCCTGATCTTTATCTGGTTCGGCCTGCTGAAGCCTCTGGGCATGAGCCCGGAGGAGGAGCTGATCAAGCGGACGGTCTACTGGGTTTCTCCCCAGATCTTCTTGCCGGTTCTCGGCTGGTGGGAGGTGGCGGTGGGGTTGTGCCTGCTCTACCGGCCGTTGATCCGCATCGCCCTTCTGCTCCTTCTGCTCCAGTTGCCCGGAACGATGCTGCCCTTGATCCTGTTGCCGGAAATCTGCTTTACCCGGCCGCCGTTTGGGCTCTCCCTGGAAGGGCAGTATATCGTGAAGAATATCTTTTTGGTGAGCGCGGCTTTTATGATTGGTGGCAAAGTCCGCGCCCAGTGATCGCCCTCAGCACCGGCAAGTACTCTTCCCCTCCTTTGCCGGGGCGACCGCGGCCCTGCCCAGCCCTTCTCCCCTGGGCAGGGCCGCGGAGTTTTTTGTAAAGGGTATGATTTCCCTCCGGCAAGAACTGCCTTCAGCGTAACCCCAATTCCAGTTTGGCGGGGACGGCCTTGTCCTGTTCCTTGGTCTGCACGGCGGCGCCGCCCGCTATCCGGGCCGTATCCGCTCCGCCCGGACCCGTGAGTTCCTTGACGATTGCCATTCCCCGTTGTTCGGCCAGCGATTTCAAATCCGTCTCGGTTACGGCTGCGGCTTCCACCAGATATTCAAACAGGGCCTGGTAGAAATCGTGATCCTCGCTGGCCCGCCCGATCAGAGCCAGGGCCGGGTTGACCCGTTTGATCTTGTGGCCGGATGCCTCTTCATAGCGGGACTGAAAGGCGGCCAGCCTGTTTCCCGCCAAGTTTTCCAGGGCGCGTTGGGTCTTGGCGTTGTCATAGGCAACCGGGCCGGGGTCTTCGTCCGGTTCCAGCTTCCCCCCGGTTTTTTGCGCCAGGGCACGGCGTACCTGGGCCGATTTGAGGGCGGCGGTGTCCAGGCCGGGCTCAAAACCGCCATGCACGGTGAGATGGAACTCTGTGCGCTTGCCAAGCACCTCGGCCACTTGTTTGAGTTTTTCCTGCTCCGGCGGGGCCAGATCCGCCCGGCCCGGCTCAAAAAGGATCATATCCAGATTTTCGGAATGTCCGCCGAACAGGGCGCCCAAGGCCCGAAACGGCGAGGTCACGATCTTGGTGAGCAGGTTGAGCAGCGCCTGCCTGATGAGGTGCCCGTAAGAGAACTCCGGATGGTCGACATTGCCGCGGATGGGCATGGCGATATCGATTTTGCCCTGGCTGTCGGTGAGCAGGGCAATGGCCAAGTCCAGGGGCAGGTTCATGGCGCTGGGGCTTTCAATCCGGTCGCCCAGGGTGAAATCTTGCAGCACCACCGAGTTCTCGCCCAGCAGCTCGCTGTCCTTGATGTCGTAGCCCAGATCGAGGTTGAGTTTGCCCGAGGCGATGGTGCGCCCGGCAAAGGTGGCGCTGTAAGGAGACAGGGGCGTCATCGCGACATTGCGGAAGAGAACCTTGATGTCGGTGAACTGTTTTGGGTTGGACGGGGCAAGGCTGCCCTCGGCTTTTGCCTGGCCGAATTTGCCGACCCTCCCTTCGAACTTGAGCGTGGCGCGGCTGGCTGGCTTGGTGGAGATGCCGGTAACCGCGCCTTTGCACTGCTCGATCCGGGTGGCAAAGGGCAGGACCAGGCTGAGGTCGGCAAAATCCACCACGCCGTTTTCCAGGCGAACCCGCTCCACAGCCACGGGAAAGGGTTTCTGGTCTTCCTTGGCGGGTTGCCCCGCGGGCTGGGGCCGTTGCTGGGTGTCCTGCTTGCGGAGTTTTGCAAGATTGATGCTCTTGTCCTTGAAGATGATGATCTTTGTTCCCGGCTCCAGCATCCGCACCTCCCGGATGGTGAGGCGGTCCGGGTTGAGGCTCAAGGCAAGGCCGTTGATTGCCGCCTCTTTCCAGGCAAGGAGGCGGTCGCCGGTATCGTCTTCCTTGAGGAGTAAGTCGTTGATTTTTGCGTCGCCATCAAGGGTAAGGGCTCCCTGTTGCTCTTCGCCCTGGGTGCGAAGCAGGTGCACATCCGCCGAGAGGTTGCCGGAAACCAGGGCAACGGCGGCAGAACGGTCAACCAGTCCATCCAGCGGTTTGAGGCTGAAGCGTGAGATTTGTGCCTGGGCCTCGATCCGGTCGCCATTCTGGGAGACGGTTCCGCGCAGCGCTGCCTCGCCTCCCTCTTCGACGCCGGTTTTAAGATCGAAGGCCATGGGCTGGGTGGGATGGCCGATGTCGTTCACCTCGGCGGCGAGGTCGCGCAAGGTGTAGGCGATTTTGGTGGCCTGGTCGGCAACGCCGAGGCTGAAGCCGTTTATTGCAAGTTGATCCAGGGAGGTTTTCCAGGGAGGCTCCTGGCTGCTCCGCGCATCTCCTTTGCTTGGCGTTGTGGCAGGATTCGCGGGGGATGCAAGGCCCCGGTTCAGGGTGAGTCCGCCGCCGGACAGGGCAAGATGTTTGCCCGAGGCGCTCCGCTTGGCCAGGTCAACCTTGGCGCTGGCAAGGGAAAGCTTGGTCAGTTCCAGGTTGAGGTCTATGGGATTGGCCGGGCTGACGTTGCTGAATCCCACGGTGGAGCCGGCGATGGTGAGGGAGTCAATCCTGATCTGCCAGGGCGCGGAGGGTTCCTCATTCTCTTCCGGTTCGACAAGACCCTCCCAGTTGCCGCGCCCGTTGGCATCCATGCTGGCTGTTGCCGCAAGCCCATGCACAGCGATGGCAGGGAACTCCACCCGATGTTTGGCCAGATCGATCCGGCCGCCAGAGGCGGTGAGCGTATCGAGTGTCACGATAGGCTGGGGTGCGTTCGTGCCTTGTACGGCGAAGCCCTGGAGGGTGACGGCAACAGGATGTACCTCAAGAGCAGGCTTTCCATCCTGAAAGGCAAAACGATAGCCTGCCGTGAGCGCAAGGGTCCCGGGGGGGGGAGCGATATGGACCCGCTCCGGGAGAAAGCGCCAGATGGTGGCGGGCTTGAAGTTTTTCAGCTCAAGGGCGCCAGTGGCCAGAATCGGGGCAAGGGACAGATCCCCTTTCCAGCCAAGGGAGCCGCCTTCGGGCAGGGCGGCGGAAACCGCATAGGCCCCGCGCTGCTCGGGCAGGGTGGAGACCTTGACCAGCTCTATGTTCAGCGGGTCGATGGCAAAGGGTTGGGGGGGTGACTTTTTGCTTTGATCCGCAAGGCTGGCCGAGCCGCCGGACAGGGAGAAATGCTGGAGATAGAGACGGGGCAGGGGCTGTGGTTCGCCAGAAGCAGGGTTCGCTGCAGGGTTTGCCGCCGGGTCTTCTTTTGTGGCGGAGCCGGAGGGGTTCAGCCGCGCCAGGTTGAGGCGGCCGTCGCTGTCGATTGTGAGGCGGAGGGCGGGTTTCTCAATGACCAGCTCGGCAAAGGTCCAGGTCCGGCGGAACAGGCTTTCCGTCTCGAAATCGACGAACAACCGCTCCACCGCAAGAATCGGATCGTTATCGCCCTCCTGCGCAAGGCGCAACCCCTTGATCTCGCAGGTGAAAAGAATGGGGTTGATCCGGAGCGCGTCCATGGTCAACCGGGCGTGCAGTTGTTCCGCAACGTATTGCGGGAGCAGCCTGTTCAGCAGATAGGGGGCAAGGAGGAATCCGGCCAGGGTGTAGACAGCGGCGAGGAGTGCCAGCCCCACGGCCAAACGCGGACAGAGGCGGCGGATGGCTGGAGGAACGAAGCGGAAAAACACGGACCCATGGAAAGAGGTTTGTTGTTCGGACATGACACGACACCTCCGGAGACAATGCCTCCGGAGGCCTGCCATTTAGAATGGGCTGGCCCTGCGGAAGCAGGGAGCTTTTTTCCTATCCAAGTACAGCATAGCAGAAAAGTTGCAGGACAATAAGGCTGTAAATTCCGGCCAGGACATCGTCCAAGACAATGCCCATGCCGCCGTTGACCCGCCGGTCGATGATCCGGATGGGGTAGGGCTTGAAGATGTCGAAAAAACGGAAGATGAGAAAACCCAGCAGCCAGATCAGGGGATTGTTTGGTGCGCCGATCAGGGTGATGAGCATGCCGATGACCTCGTCGATCACCACCACGCCTGGGTCTTTGCGGTCCAGAATCTTTTCCGCCTGCCCGGCCGTGATGACCCCGATGAAAAAGATTCCCGTCAGGGCAAGGGCATAGTGGCTCGGCGCCAGCTGGCGGAGGAAAAAATGCAGGGGCAGGGCCAGCAGCGACCCCCAGGTGCCTGGGGCCTTGGGCAGATAGCCCGCGCCAAAGCCGGTGGCAATGGTCATGAATAAACGATCCATTTAGGTTTCCTCGCAGGTGCGTGTAAAAGGTATGCCTGTGGTTCGACAAGCTCACCACGAACGGAAAGGTCTATGATTTTAAGATGACCACCGTTCGCCCTGAGCCTGTCAAAGGGGCTCTTTTTTAAACTTTTCGCTCTCGGCGCGGCCCACCTCGGCGTATACCTCTTTGAGCGGCACGCCATGCGCGGCTGCCACCCGTTTGCAATCCTCGTATTCCGGGGTCAATACCTCTCCGGTGGGAGTGGTTACCTTCTTTACCCGCACCGCGCCCCAACGGGTGGGAATGGTGCCGATCTCTCGGGGCAGGGTCCAGCGCTGTTCGGTGCGAAAACGCAACCCGATGGCCGTGGTCTCGCTGAGGATGCATTCCTTGACCGCCAAGGATGCAGACCGGTCACAGATCACCCGCAGCAGGAAGCCGGGCCGTCCCTTTTTCATCTGGATGGGGATCAGGGCCACATCCAAGGCGCCCAGGGCGAAGAGCTGTTCACTGAGATAGGGAAAGGTTTCCGGCGACCAGTCGTCCAGATGGGTTTCGATTACCTCCACCTCCTGGGCTTCGACCGCGATCCGGGCGGTGCCCAGGATCAGTCGCAAGAGATTGGGCTGGCCATTGGTCAGCTCCTGGCTGCCAGCCCCGTAGCCCACGCCGGTCATGGCCATGGCTGGCATGGGGCCAAAATCGGCGGCCAGCGCCTTGACTATGGCCGCCCCGGTGGGGGTGACCAGTTCCTGGCTCAGCCCGACCCCGTAGGTGGGCGCCCCTTGCAGCAGTTCGCACACTGCAGGCGCGGGCAGCGGCAGCATCCCGTGGGCGCACTGGACCCAGCCGCTCGGCATGGGCAGCGGGGCGCAATGCAGGGTGGTGATGTTCAGGGCATCAAGGCCGATGGCCGCGCCGACTATATCGATAATAGCGTCGATCCCCCCCACTTCATGGAAATGCACGGTATCCACCGGCTTGCCATGCACCTTGGCCTCGGCTGCGGCCAGCAGGGAAAAGATGGAGAGCGCTGTTTCCTTGACCGGTTCCGCAAGCTTGCTTGCGGTGATGATCTGGTGGATATCCGTTAGGGTGCGGTGGGGGTGTTTCTCCGCGCTTTGCACTGAGAGGGTGGCGGCGGCGATGGCCCCGCAGTTTTTTTTGCCCACGGTCAGGGTGTAGCCGTCAAGGGGGAGCAGGGAAAGCTGGCTGCGCAGCTCCGCTTCCGGCAGCCCGGCATCGAGCAGGGCGCCAAGGAACATATCGCCGCTGATCCCGGAAAAACAGTCGATATAGGCGATGGTGCGCTGGTCAGTCATTTTTCTTCACCGGGCCAGGGTTGGTGGCGCCGTTTTCTGGAAAGGTCCGCCTGCTGTAGTGGGTGAGCCAGGCGAGAATCCGTTTGTGGTAGAAGGCGTAGGGGATGGCGATCAGGGCGGAGATCGCCAGGAGAATCGCAAATTTGAGATAGTTGCCCTGGTAGATCTCCGCTCCCTGGAAGGAAAGGAGCAGGGTGCCTGGGATCCGGCCCACCGCGGTGATGAAGAGAAACACCGGCATCGGCATGTGGCTCATGCCCAGCAGATAGGCCAGGGAATCCTTGGGAAAGCCGGGCAGGAGAAAGAGGATAAAGGGGATGGCGAAATCTCCCTTGCTGACCAGATGGTTGAACCGTTTGTAGATGGCGGAATGTTCCAGGTTCCGGCGGACCAGATCGCTCAGCAAACGGCCGACGGCAAAGGCCAGCATGGAGCCGATGGTGAGCCCCAAGGTGGAATAGGCAAAGGCTGGCAGGGCGCCGAAGAGGTAGCCGCCCAGGATGCCGCTTGCCTCGCCGGGGATGGGGGCGACCAGCACCTGGAGAACCTGCAGGGAGATGAAGATGAGCGGCGCGAAGACGCCTTTGGCCAGGATGGCCTCCCGGATATCTTCCCCGTGCTGCCGGGAATTTTGCAGGTAGGAAAGAACCCTGCCGAAAAGGTTGTCCTGCTGGAGCGCATAGAAGGTAATGGCCCCAATCCCGGCCAGGATGAGAACAAGGTAAAAGATGCGGCTTCTGAGAAATCGGGTCATGTGGGGAACCGGAGGCCGGGGACAAGCGGCCTGCCCCTCAGAAAGGCGTCCGCGCTCATCCGTTTGGAGCCCTCAAGCTGCACCTCGCCGAGGCGCAGATATCCTTCGCCCGTGGCCACGGTCAACCCGTTCTTGTCGGCCCTGCACAGGGTGCCGGGCGCTTCGCGCACAGGGCCAGCGATCACCTGCGGGGCAAAAAAACGCAGCCATTTGCCATCCAGGGTGGTATGCGCCATGGGCCATGGGTCCAGCCCTCGGATCTGGCAGCTGATTTCCCTGGCCGGTCTCTGCCAGTCGATCACGCTTAACTCCTTGGTGAGCGGGGGCGCCGGGGTGGTCAGGCTGTCGTCCTGTTTCTGCGGGGGGAGGTTCCCACCCTTGAGGCGTTCCAGGGCTTCGATGAGCAACCTGCCCCCGAGTGCGGCCATCTTCACGGCCAGGGTGCCCGCGGTGTCATCGGGGCCGATGGCCAACCGTCCCGGCAGGAGGATGTCGCCGGTGTCCATGCCCTCGTCCATCTGCATGATGGTGATGCCGGTTTCCGTATCGCCGTTCAATACCGCCCACTGAACCGGGGCCGCGCCCCGGTATTTGGGGAGAAGCGAACCGTGCACGTTGATGGTGCCCAAGCGCGGCAGATTGAGCACCGGCCCTGTCAGGATGCGGCCGTAGGCCGTGACCACCATGAGGTCTGGGCGGTAGGAGCGAAGCTCTTCAAGAAATTTCGGGGTCCGAACCTTGGTGGGCTGGAGCACCGGGATGCCGGCGGCCAGGGCCAGCTCTTTCACCGGCGGCGGGCTGAGCTTGCGGCCTCTCCCCTTGGGCTTGTCCGGCTGGCAGACCACGGCAACGACCTCTTCCCCGTGGTCGAGAAGCGCCTGGAGCGAGGGCACGGCAAACTCGGGGGTTCCCATGAAAATGATGCGTAAGCGATCACCGGGCACCCTGTGATCGCTGGT
>Ga0074199_1002438_pt1 | contig 11226 bp, 10 predicted proteins | sample EPASupsiteSAE347_FD_64528 | JGI IMG/M metagenome (GOLD analysis project Ga0074199, IMG submission 64528) | Bioremediated contaminated groundwater from EPA Superfund site, New Mexico - Sample SAE3-47 | ecosystem: Environmental > Aquatic > Deep subsurface > Groundwater > Contaminated ...
TCCGGATGGCTTGAATAGACGATTTTCTGGCTTTGAAGGTCCTGGACCAGGATGCCGTATTTAATTTTCTTGAAAAAAGGCTCGGAGCCGAGGATCTTCTCAATCCGGGCCGCCGGACCGGAAGACCCGGCGGCGGGGGCGGACGAAAGGGCCGCAAGTAAAATGAGGAGCAACGGAAAAATAGTTCTTTTCATCTACGGCTTATTCTGCCTCCCATCTTCCGTCTCCTGTTTTTATCCTCTCCAAAGCCCTGATGCCTGGAGGCAAATTATTACGATTTTGTAATATTTATACGCTTGACTTCACCCCGAATTGCCTTTATACTAAGATAGTGAGGATGGCTGTATGAAAAAAGACTTGGGTAAATTGCTCACGACCACCCTGGCATCGGCCGCAGTAGTTGCGGCGGCGGGCGCCTCGTATGAGCTTTCCCTGATGGATAACCGCCCCCTGGAAAACCCCGTCAGAGTCACCCTCTCCCAGGAAAACAAGGAGACCGGTATCTCCCGCGAGAAGCTCCGGCTGCCGGGGTTTCCTTCTTCTTCCTGTTTTCCCTATCTGGTGACTGACTGCGGCTGCGCCGAGTGCAGCGAATGCCCCGGCTTTTGTGATTTCCAATGCGCCTGCTTCTGCCTTTACGGGGATGGAGGAACCTGCGACTGCTTCTGCGACTGCAGCGGCATCCCGAATGATTGCACAGCCGGCAGTCCCTGCAGGTCGTGTTCGTGCTCCTCTATCTGTATAAGCCCAGACTGTATATGCCAGGGTCAGGCGTGCGCCTGCACCGAAAATTATTGCAACTGCGATTGCAACTGCGACTGTCCCTGCGACTGCACCTGCTCCTGCGACTGCCCCTGCGCCTGCAACTGCGACTGCGACTGCCCGTGGTCCGGCGGCGACTGCGCCTGCGGCTGCGCCTGCACCTGCGACTGCCCCTGCGCCTGCTACTGCATGTGCATGTGCAATTGCTTTTGTTCGGGCGGACATGACTGCATACCGTTGTGCAGTTGTGCCGACTGCGTGGTCGAGGCCTGTGCCTGAAATTTAAGATGGAGGCCATCTTTCGCAACATGAAAATAACTTTTAAAATCGCGGCCGTCTGGTGCCTGGCCCTGTTCCTTTTTACCGGTTGCAGTTCGCCCGGCAAGAAGCAGCAGTTGCCGCCGCAGATTCCGCAGCAACAGGCGGCACAGCCCAGGAGCAGAATCAACGAGTATCTGAAATCAGGCAACTGGAAAGGGTGCCTGGCCTCTTTTCAGCAGGAAGCCGAGAATAATCCGAAATCCATCCAGGCCCACTGTTCCGTGGCCGGAGCCGCCATCAAGGAGCACAACCTGGAGCTGGCCGAAAAAGAACTCCTTTTAGCCTCCAGGCTCGATCCCAAATCGGCCCTGCCGGAGGCCTACCTTGGTTGGCTTTACGCCGAAAAGAAGGTTTATCCCAAAGCGGAGGAACACCTGAAAAGAGCCAAAGAGCTGGACAGCCAGCTTGCCGTGACCTACGAGTTAACCGCCTACGTCGAAAAACTCAAGGGCAATTACGATGCGGCTTTAACCCAGATCGAAGAAGCCCAGAAGAAGGAATACAAAAGCTCCCGCTTACTCTCTACTGCCGAAATATATTTTGCCAAGGGTAATAAGGACCAGGCCAAAACGGACCTGAACGCTGTGATCAGGAAAAACGGGAATGATTACAGGGCCCTGACCTCCATAGGGGCCGTGTATATTTCCGATAAAAATTACACCATGGCCAGGAAGGTACTGGAGCGCTCGCTTAAGATCAATCCGGGCCTCCCGGCTACATACTTGAATCTAGGAGTCGCCTACATGAAACTAAACAGCATCAAGGCGGCCATAAAGACCCTGGAGAAAGCGATTATCCTGCAGCCCACGAATGATAAAAGCCACTTCTATCTGGGGCAGGCCTGTCTCCTGGCCAAGAACAAGAAGAGGGCCGAGAGGGAATTCATGCAGGCCGTGAGCCTGAACCCGGACAACAAGAGAGCCGCCGAGGCCCTCGCCGGTCTGAAAAGATGATTTCATGACCGAGATCTCCACCACCCCGGACGCAACACCTGCTCTCACGATTGCAACTCCCTCTGAATTTGAGAGTGTACTCCGAACGGAGGCTCCGCCGGACGGCGCCATCCTCAACCTCCCCCTCCTGCCCTCCACCGAGGGAGAAATTCTGCGCTGGTTCCGAAAACTAGTCAAGCACGGTTTTCGGCGTTTTGACATGCCCTTTGTCCTTCACGACGGCTGGCAAGAAAAAGAGCTGAAGAATCTCAAAAAAAATCTGCGCCGGATTTTCCGCGAATACATCCAGCTGAAAGCAAACCATCGGGACCTCAAGGTGCGGGAATTTGAGGAGGCCCTCTCCGGGGACGGGAGTAAAGAACCTTCCCTGGAAAGCCCTGAAGACTGCCCGGTGTACAGCCGTGAGCTTAAGGCGCTGGCGGATTTTTACCGGCCCGCTTTTCGCCGGGCCGAGCTTGGAAGTTACCGGAGCCGTATTTTTATTCCCCTCTATAACGAAAGCCTCCCCCTTCTGGGCCACCTTGACCCGGAGCAGGCAAAATTCGGAAATCCGCGGCGGGGGCTCCCTCCCGACTGGAGAACAAAACATACTTATCTCCCCTGGGAAAGCCTGATGCTCTCTCCCTACACATTTTTTTACGACCTGGGGAAGTATACAATCCTGTACCACTCCCTCCTCATTAGAAAAGTATATGGAGACGGTCTTCTGGGAAAAATCTACGAGAGTTTCCAGAGCGGCACTCCCCTGGAGGATGAAGAGGCAAAGTCCTTCCTGCCACTTCTTCAGGAGGAAGGATACCTCATTCCGAAGGGGAGCGACCCCCACGGACCTCTTAAGGCGGCCCAAAAGAATTTCACCCTCCATAAGCCTCACATCTCCATCCTCTACCTCCTGGTAACCAACAATTGCAACCTCACCTGCGCCTACTGCAACATCGAAAGCGAGAAAAGAAAACCGGCGGGCTTCAGTTTCTCTTACATGACGGCCGAGGTCGCCCGGGAGGCCATTGAGCTCTTCATCCGCACCCGGAATCAAAACACGGATCCCACGGTCATCTTCTACGGCGGAGAGCCGCTTCTCAACTGGGAGGTCATGAAGGAGACTCTCTTCTATCTTAGGAAGCGGGAAAAAGAGGGCGTTTTCGGTGAGCGAAAGCTCAAGATTCAGATGGTCTCCAACGGGACGCTGATTACCCCGGAGATTGCAAAAATTTTGAAGGAAACCGGCGTCAATGCCGGAATCTCAATTGACGGGATGCGCCGCCACCACGATTTAAGCCGCCCCAAGAGAGAAAAATGCGGCTCCTGGGACGACTCTATCCGCGGGTTCTTCCTGTGCCGTAAAGCGGGGATGAACCCCGGCATCTCCTGCACCCTCGGAGAACACAACATGCCGGAAATCCGGGAAATAGCGGAGTACTTCGCCACGGAACTTGAGATCCGGGGGCTGGGATTCAACATCCAGAAAGGCCTCCCGGCGGACCATCCCTCGGTGGTCTGTCCCGGGCTGGCCACGGAAAAAATCATCGAGGCCTTCCGCGTCTTCCGCCAGTACGGTATCTTCGAGGACCGCATCCTGCGCAAAATAAAATGTTTCATCGGGGAAGCTATCTGGTACCATGACTGCGCGGGATACGGGGGACAGATCACCGTCTCTCCGCAGGGTTGGGTGGGCCCCTGCCACATTTTTACCGAGGACGGCCAGTTTCTCATCGGCGATATCGCCGACCCTGATCTGGATAAGAAAATCATGGAAGGGGAGGTGCTCAAGACCTGGTGCCGGCGCACCCCCGTGTTCATGAAAGAATGCCTCGCCTGCGAAGCTCTGGGGATCTGCGGCGGAGGCTGCGCTCTGCAAGCCCATGTTCGGGGAAAGGACCTCTTCGCCATGGATGAAGAGTTCTGCCTTCATTGCAAGACCGCACTGCGCTGGATGTTCGAAGAGCTCGGCGACTCCCTGCTGGAGAGGAAGCTTCTGACATGCTGAACCTGCCGGCTTTCCTCACGCTTGACATAATGGACGATTCCTTCTACGACCCCCCGCGGCTCGACGAGCTTCAGTTGCCTCTGGCGCTCTCGTCGTGGGAAAAAATCCTGAAAAAATCGGTGCCTCCGGGCATTGAGCTTTATCTCGGAGGCCGCTCCGACCCCGCGAGGCATCCGGAATTCAAGGAGTTCCTGGCGCTCCTCAAAAAGCTCGGCATACCCTTCAGCCTGGAGACCGCCTCGCACGAGCGCCTGGATTGGGACCTCGTCGCTTTGCTCAAGAAAATTCCCTCCTTTCTGAAGCTCTTTGTCCCCCTTCTCTCTCCGCCTGACAATTCGAATTGCCCTTCAGATCCGAAGAGCAAGGAGCGTATGGAAGCGGCTAAAGACCTTCTTCAGAGGGCCTCTAAAAGCGGCCTCCGCACTGAAGTCTCCTTGCCCCTCCTGGGAATCAACTTAAACCGCCTCGAAAAAACAACACAAATGGCTGTAAAGCTGGGAGCTTCAAAAATAATCTTCAAGCGATACCTGGAACCGATCAAAGGAGGCCTTCTCCCCTCTAAAATACCGCTCGGTAAGGCCATCCAGGGCATCATCCGGATGAGGGAAAAAGGATATCCCTTTGCTCTCGGAAACTGTTTTCCCCAGTGCTTCAGCCTGAGCAAGACCTTCGCCTGCACCGCGGGCAGGGTCTTTCTGGCGGTGGATCCCTTCGGCAACGCAAGGCCCTGCCACCACTCGAAGACCATCCTGGGAAATCTCCTCGAAAGTTCGCTGGAAAGCCTCTGGACATCAAAAGCGGCTGAAGACTTCCGAAACGCCTTTCCCGAAGGTTGTTCCAACTGTTCCAGAGTGCGAGACTGCCTGGGAGGCTGCAAACTCTCCCTCGAAGTCTGGGGAACAAGAAACGATCCGCTCTCGGCGCCGCTCAGGAAAATAAAGCCGGAAAGCGCCGAATTTTTCCACCAGGCGCCGCTCATCGGGGATTTTACCGTGAGGGAAGAGCCATCCGGCCCCGTCCTTCTCTCGCACCTGGGAGTCATCCCCACCAGAAGCGGCAGTTTGCCTCTCATCGAGGACCTCAGGAAGGGCACCACCCCCGGACAACTTCTCGCCGCCTTTGGCCCCGGAGCGCTGGAATTCACCTACTCGGCCTTCCAGAGAGGCTTTGTAGACTTTAAAAGGGGACACAATACTATTTTCTCTTAACAAATGGGAAAATATTCCTTTGGCGCTGTTGATGCTCAAATAAAATAGTATTGTGTCCCCTTTTAAAATACAATCTCCATCCGGCAATGTTCGCAGTCGAAGCGGAGAGGATGTCTTTTTTCTTTTTCGTCCACCAGGAAAAGCGGCTCTTCGAAGCTTACAGCGGCCTTGCGGCTTTCTTTCGGGCAGAGGTCGAAGTGGGCCTTAAGACAATGGCGGGTCGTCATGACGCTCCGCCCCCGCAGGGAGAGGCCGCTTTCGGCGGCCCGCTCGAGGGACTCGACCCCGTGGCGGCGATAGAAACTCTCCGCCCGTGAATTAAGAACATTGGCCCTGAAAGTCAGATGTTTTTCAGGGTATGGAAAATCATTTTTCATAATGACGGCGGCTTTCCTGGGATAGCTCTCTTTTCGCTTCCTCCGAAGCTCTTCGACGAGGGCCCTTCGCGCCTCATTGAGCGCCTTGAGCGAAAAGTGAGGCAGAGGATTAAGATTGATGCGGCACTCTTCCGCCTGAAACTCCGTCCCCCCGAGACGGGTGAGATGCGAGATAATCTGCTCCCGGGCCTTCTCCTGATCCCGGGAGATCTCTTCAGGACAAGACAGGTTGACGGCGGCCCGGAGGCCATCTTCGTCCTCCGCCATAAGCATGATGCCGGAGGACTCCCGGCTCAGGGAGATCCGAAGAGAAATCCTGCGCTCCTCCCGGGCCCCTCTCAGCTCCCTTTCAAAAGCCACATCCAGATTTCGGAAGATAAGGGTCCCCGCCCGGATTCCCTCCGGGCGCTCGGGAAAGATGTCTTCGCCTGAAACGCGCTTGATTAAAGTACCTTTCAAGTTCCGCCCTTCGTCAAAAAAACAAATTCCGTCCCCGCTTCGAAGGACTGAACCGCCCTCGACCGAGAATGATTCCCTTCCGATGCGGAGCACCCTCCCGATTGGCTCACCAGTGGATTTCTGAGTGTCTGGTGAGAGGACTCCCTTTTTTCTCCCATCGATGAAATAATCACAGTACCCCCGGTTGAACGTCTTCCAGGGATTCGGAATAAAGGAGACGGAACTTACGCCCGAAGAGCTCTTTTCGGCACCGCAGAGAGGAAGGACCTCGTCGAGTTTCCGGCGGTAGAAGCTCACGATATTCTTGACATAACCGACGTCCTTCAGCCGGCCCTCTATTTTAAGGGAGGTGACGCCCGCCTCTATGAGGCTCCTCAGGTGCTCCGACAGATTGAGGTCTTTAAGGGAGAGAAGACAGCGGCTTTCCGCCAGGACCTTTCCGGCGGAATCCACCAGACTGTATGCTTTCCGGCAGGGCTGGGCGCACTCCCCGCGGTTCCCGCTCCGCCCACCCATGGCATAACTGAGATAACACTGCCCGCTGTAGGAGACACAGAGCGAGCCGTGAATAAAGCACTCCAGCTCGACGGAGGTTTTCCGGCGGATTTCCCGGATTTCTTCCAGGGAGAGCTCCCGGGCCAGTATGACCCGCTGAAAGCCGACCTTTTCCAGGAAGAGAACCCTCTGCCAGGTCGTATTGTGCGTCTGGGTGCTGGCCACCAGCGGGATTGGGGGAAGATCAAGCTCCAGGAGACCCATATCCTGTATTATAACCGCATCCACACCCGCTTCATACAGCCGCCGAATCAGCTCCCCCGCCTCCGAAAGTTCGCTGTCGTTCAGGATCGTGTTCACGGTGGCGCAGACCCGCACCCGGTAGGGATGGGCGAAAGAGACGAGACGCTCGATATCCCCGAGGGAATTTCCGGCCCCGGCCCTGGCTCCGAAGCGCTCCGCAGCGATATAGACGGCGTCCGCGCCGCAGAAAATCGCGGCCAAGCCGCATTCCAGGTCTTTGGCGGGCGCCAGAAGTTCAATTTTTTTCATATCTTCATTGTATCATAACAGACCGCCACTTGAAAGTTCAAGTTACATATGTTACAATGTTGCCAGTTCAAAATCGAAAGGAGTGAAGTTTTAATGGATCCTCTTGGTTCCGGAATGAAACCCGAACTTTTGAAAGAGAACATGACCCGGGATGGAAATGTAAAAATTATTATCAGTGCCAAGGACCCCAAGGCCCTCGAATCGCTGAAGGACTCCTTCCTGGATTCCTCGCCGAGCAACAAGGTGACGAAGGACTTGAACCTAATCAATGCCTTTGCAGCCGAAGTAGCCCCTGATTCTCCCTGGCTCAAGGCCAACAGCCAGAAACTGGGCGGCTATCGGGTATCGCTGGACAAGGAAATACACATTCCACCGGAACCGAGGGCGGATCAGATCGATCCCCGCCCCAAGCTGGATGTCGCCATACCAACCCTCGACCTGAAGAAGGTCTGGGATCAGGGAATCACGGGAAAGGGCGTCACCATCGCCCTGGTGGATACCGGGATCGCACAGCACAAGGACCTGAAGGACCGAATCATCGGTTTCAACGACGAAGTCAACCAGAAAAAGACGGCCTATGACGACCAGGGCCACGGGACCCACTGCTCGGGAGACGCCGCCGGAAGCGGGGCCGCCTCCTCGGGCAAGTACATGGGACCGGCATATGAGGCCAGCCTCGTCGGCTCGAAGGTGCTGGATGCCAATGGCTCCGGTTCCTTCTCCGACGTCATCGCCGGCATCGAATGGGCCGTCGAGAATAAAGATAAATACAACATCAGGGTGATGAGCATGTCGCTGGGCGGCACCGCTTCAGGCACCTACAAGGATGACCCGGTCTGCCAGGCCGTTGAAAAGGCCTGGGATGCCGGGATAGTCGTCGTGATCGCGGCCGGAAATTCCGGACCCGGCGCCGAAACCGTGGGAACACCCGGAATGGATCCCAAGATTATCACCGTTGGGGCCTTTGACGACCGGGGCACTCCCTCCAAGGCCGACGACAAGATGGCCTCTTTCTCAAGCCGCGGGCCGACACCCTACGACGGCCTGACCAAGCCTGACGTTATTTCTCCCGGAGTGAACATCATGTCCTGCTCAAACAAGGGGGACACCTACAAGAGCGCTTCCGGCACCTCGATGGCCACCCCTATCGCCGCCGGAGTCTGCGCCCTGATCGTTGCCGCCAACCCGGATCTTAAACCCGATCAGGTCAAGGAAATCCTCATGAAGAGCGCCGACAAGATGCCGGGCACCGGCCCCAACGACGAGGGAGCCGGAGTCATAAACCCCGACAAAGCCGTCAAGATGGCCCTCGCCATGAAGTAGGGGCGATTAATTAATCGCCCGTGATTATACCGGGTTTGTTTTGATTATGTAGGGGCGGTTCGCGAACCGCCCCTACGTTTATATTTAAAGAAAGGAAAATGCCCCGCGTTGTGGAATGATAAACGTGAGGTGCAATGTGGGGGCGATACTACTCGATGGGAAAAAAATGGCCCAAGACATCAGAAAAGAGCTGAAATCCCGGGTTCAGTCGCTGGCGGATGAACGTGGCCGAAGACCCGGGCTGGCAGTCCTGATGGCCGGAGACGATCCCGCCTCGAAAATTTACGTCAGGAACAAAATAAAGGCCTGCGAGGATTTGAACATATATTCCGAATTGCACGCCCTGCCGCACGACGTACCCCAGGCCGATATGCTCATCCTCATACGGGAATTGAATGCCCGGGATAACATAGACGGCATCATGGTGCAGCTTCCGCTCCCCCCCCATCTTCCAGCCGCAGAGGTGACTGAGACCATAAACCCGGACAAGGACGTTGACGGCCTTCATCCCTTAACGATGGGGAAACTTCTTCTGGGGCAGGAGACTTTTTTGCCCTGCACCCCGATGGGCATCCTGGAAATCCTGCGCCGTTCGGACACCCGGATATCCGGGAAAGAAGCGGTGATCATCGGCAGGAGTTCGATCGTCGGCAAGCCGCTGGCCCTCCTGCTCCTCAAGGAGGACGCCACCGTTACAATCTGCCACTCAAAGACTGAAAACATCTCCGGCGTCGCCAGAAGAGCCGACATCCTCGTGGTGGCCGCAGGCCGTCCGGAGATGGTCACGGAGGATTTCGTCAAAGAGGGAGCGGTCGTAATAGATGTCGGCATCAACCGGGTGGGCGGAACGATCGTGGGCGATGTCAATTTCCGCGAGGCCGGGAAAAAGGCTTCCGCCATCACCCCGGTTCCCGGAGGCGTCGGTCCCCTGACGATCGCCATGCTCATGCGGAATACAGTTCGCTCGGCTGAGATGCGGCTTGCCCGCCAGGCCGTAATTATGCATCCCAACCCTGGAGGAGGATAGCTGATGGAAGGAAGAGATCCGGTGGAGAGCCGTCATCGCACGATAGGCCCGACCACCTTTGCGGAAAAAGATCTAAGCTATTATTTGAGGATGATTCGCGGCGACTTTTCAGAGCTGGAGGAAGTCCAGACTTCGAAAGTATCCGGCCCCATCACCCCGAAAAACATCGTCCTCCTTTTCACCTCGGACTCACTCGGCCGGGACAGCACGGAACTTGGCCGGCGGCTCCTGCGTTTCTTCCTGAATTCCCTCGCCAACAACAGAATAAAGCCCAAGGCGATCATTCTGACTAACTCGGCCGTCTCGCTGGCCTGCGAGGGCTCCCCCGTACTCGGAAAGCTGGCCATACTCGAGGAGCAGGGAATCAAAGTGCTGGTATGCGCTCTCTCCTGCGACGAGTTCAAGTGTGAAGAAAAGGTGAAAATCGGCTCTCTTTCCGATATGGATGCCATCTGCGACAATCTGATGAATGCCTGGAAAGTGATCAGCCTCTGAGCCGCATGATTTCGATTATAATCCCGACCTATAATGAAAAAGACAGCCTTCCGGGACTCCTCGATAAAATTTTCGCGGCCCTGAAGCAGGCGGACATGGAGGCCGAGGTTGTCATCGTGGATGATAATTCCCCGGACGGAACGGCGGAAACGGCCTCTTCCCTGGGAGAGCGCTACCCCGTGCGCGTACTCCGCCGGGCCGGCAAACTCGGACTCTCATCGGCCGTAATCGAGGGATTCGCCTTTGCCTCCGGCGATATCCTCGGGGTCATGGATGCCGACTTGAGCCACGACCCGGGGATCATTCCCGCCATGGTCAGAGCCATGGAAGACGAAGGAGTTGAATTCGTCGTCGGGAGCCGCCATGCCCCGGGCGGCGGAATCTCCAACTGGCCCCTTAAGCGGAGGATCGTCTCTTCTGTAGCCATCCTGATGGGGACCCCCCTCACAAGGATCCGGGACGTCACTTCCGGCTTCTTCTTTTTGAAACGGTCCGTCATCGAGGGCGTGGTCCTCAATCCCATCGGCTTCAAGATATGCCTGGAGATAGCTGTCAAGGGCCGTTTTACGCGCTTTCGGGAGGTCCCCTACGTCTTCACGGATCGCGCAGGGGGAAACAGCAAGTTCAACAAGAAAGAAATTCTGAACTATCTCAAGCAACTGGCCGATCTTTACCTCTATCGCCTCAGCGGACGCGGGGGAGGCAAAAGACCCGCCTAGAAAAGGCCGGTATCCGATGTTCAAGAGCTGTCAGGAGCGCTTTCCTTTACTTTTTCAGATCATTCGCTTTGCCATCGTGGGGACGCTGAGCGCCTTCGTGGATTTCGGCCTTTACTCACTACTCCGCCCCCACCTTGGAGTCTCCTCCAATTACATCAGCGTCTTCATCGCCATGATCTTTAATTTCCTTATCAATAAATACTGGACTTTCGGCTGCTTCGATCATTCCCGCCTCCTCAAACAATCGGCTTATTTTTTCCTGATATCGGGTCCCGGCTATTTTTTGAATCAGGTGATCTTCAATTCCCTGCTCCAATACACGGGAATCGGGCTGCTTTTCTCCGGCTACGGGGATTACGTCGCGAAAGTCATAGCCATCTTCATCGTCATGTTCTGGAATTTTTTCGGAAATAAATACCTGACTTTCCGGAAAGTCGCGGTTTGACATCGTTCTTTCTATGTTGTATTATTTAAACATGGTTCGAAAAAAGCTCTCTTACCTCTCAATCCTTCTTCCAATGCTTCTCCTGGCATCCTTTTCTTTCCCT
>Ga0074199_1002439_pt1 | contig 11224 bp, 5 predicted proteins | sample EPASupsiteSAE347_FD_64528 | JGI IMG/M metagenome (GOLD analysis project Ga0074199, IMG submission 64528) | Bioremediated contaminated groundwater from EPA Superfund site, New Mexico - Sample SAE3-47 | ecosystem: Environmental > Aquatic > Deep subsurface > Groundwater > Contaminated ...
AGCTCGCTGCTAGGGAGATCAGCCTTCTCATTTAACCTACAGGAATGGCCGAAATTGTAGGCCCGGTGCCCTCACCGGGCGTAGGGTGGCCGAGAATGACACAGCCGTGTCCGAGGTTCCATTTTCTGGAAAAAGCTATTGACAACGACCCGGTTTTTATAGTACTGTTCACGTAAACATGAATAGAAATCGGCCCATAACCAAAACAGACGTCGCCCGGGCGATCGGGGTCTCGCACATGACGGTAACCCGCGTTTTGCATGACTCGACGCTGGTGCGGGAAGCCACGCGCAAGCGCGTGCTCGCCGCCTGCCGGCGGTTGAATTACCGGCCGAACCTGATCGCCGCTTCCCTGCGCATGCGGAAAAGCCATGTGTTCGGCGTGGTCGTGCCCAGTCTGTCGCATAGTTATTTCGCCCGCCTGATCAGCGCCGTCGAAAGCAAAGCGGGCGCATCCGGTTACCATATTCTGGTGACACAAATCCTCAAACAGGAACTGCAACACATAGATCAGATATCGTTCCTTTTGGGCCAGCGCATCGAAGGCGTATTTATAGCGATGCGCCGGTGCGGCAAGCCGGTCTATGATTGTTTTAAGTCCGGAGGCATTCCCATTGTGTTTCTCGATAATCCCGGTCCGAAAGGCGCCGTATTTATCGGGACGGAGGATTATCAGGGCGGGTTTAAGGCCGCCGCCCATTTGATCGGGCTGGGCCATCGGCGGATTGCGCATATCACCGGTCCCACCGATCATTATACTGCAAGGCAACGGCTGCAGGGATATTTGGCGGCATTGAAAGCGCACGGCATCCGGAGCGATAAAAACGACGTTATATTTACGAATTTTCAATCAATTGATGGATACCAGGCGGCCGAGCGCCTTTTTCAGGCCGGGGCAAAACATACGGCGGTTTTCTGCGCCAACGACTATCTCGCGGTCGGATTCATGTCCTGGGCATACAATCATGGGATTAAAGTGCCGGAACAGATGTCGGTTATCGGGTTTACCGGGGATGAAATCGGGCAATACAGCGCGCCGCCGCTGACGACCATGGTCCAACATACCGGGATTATGGGGATCAAGGCCGTCGAACAGATGCTGGCGCTTATCGAAGGTCGGCGCGTGTGTTCGCGCATATTGGTGCCACCCGAACTGCTGGTTCGCGGATCTACCTCGAAGATTCAACCGTTGCAGTAACAACGAAACGATCGAAACAGGAGGCCGTATGGATATCCGGATAAATCTGGCAATGATCGTTGTGGCGGGAACGGCAGCGCTCGTGTATGGAAAGCCGGAGTGGCGTGAGCGGGTGATTCCCCAGCCCAGGGAGATGACCGTTCAAGGGAGCGTAAAAGCGTCTGCCTCCACGATCAGCATGGAACTCGCGGCGACAAACGCGGTACAGGCTGAAACCATCCGGCAGGTCATGCAACCCTGGGCGCAGGGCAAGCCCGGCGAGGCCAAGGTTAAGATCGCGTTTGTGTTGTTGGACGACGCGCGTGTTCCGGAGGCTCTGCGTAAGCGGCTGGAGGCGTGTCCAAACCGGGATCAAGCCTATGCGATTACGGCACAGGCGCCGGCTGACAAGGGGAAACTGGCCCTGATGGTTGCGGCGCCGACCGCCGTGGGGCTGCTGTATGGGGCGCAAACCTTGAGCCAATTGACGGCGCCGGCCGGCAAAGAGAAGGGAGCCACGGAGCGGGAAGTGCCGATCGTGGAGATTGTGGATTGGCCGAACATGCGGGGCCGGGGCGAATGGGGCAGCAACGTGGCTGCGGACATGGATTGGTATTCGCGCTGGAAGATGAATTGGGTCAACACGTCGGCCGGATGCCATTTCGATCCGAATACGGGCGCGCCGTTAATTACGAGCGTTAAGGCCGAGCAGATATCCCATGCCGCGACCTTCGGGATCAATCTTGTCCCCTTCATTCCGCATATGGGCGACAGCATTTATGGCGGCAACATGGCGGTGCTGGGCAAATGCCGCGATAATCCGGCTTATAAACACTTGGCGCCCATGATCGCCACCCCGGACCCCAAGAAACCTTTCGATCCCAATCCCGGTTACCCAGGGCCGGGTTTGTGCTTCTCAAGCCCGGTGACCGCGGACGTTTTTACCGAGTGGCTGCGCCAGACGGTAAAAATATCCTATCCGTACCACAAGGACACCATGATCTGGCTTACCGAAGTCGAGCACACGCCGTGTTGTTACTGCAAAGAGTGCGCCGGGAAAAGCAGGTTCGAGCTCGAGACCGCAATGTGTTTGAAGATATTTGACCGGGTAAAGCGGGAATATCCCGGTTTGTTCATGTATGTCTGCCTGACCCAGGCCAGTTATCCGTTCAACGACAAAATTATAGCGAAGGTAAAGGATCGTAAGGACGTTGGGCTGGTGTATTACAGCGGGAGCCTGACGTATATTTCCGACTACAAACCGATGATTTATCCGTTGCTGACCGACTATGCGCAATCCGGCCGCCGGTTGGGTGTATATCCGCAAGTGACGCCGAACTGGTATACGGTGTTTCCCTGGACCGCGCCGCAATTCATTCATTTCCGGGCCACGGAGTTCGTGGACAAGCATTTGGACAATATTTGCGGGTACGCGGTGCCGGATAAAAAATATTATGATTTTAACATGAAGGCGTTGGCGGAATGGCTGTGGAACGCCAAGGGGCGCACGCCGGTGGAGTTTGCCCGCACGTATGCCCTGCAACAAGGCTCTGCCGACCCGGACCTGTATGCGCAATGGTCGCTCAAGGCGGGTGAGGCCGGCTGGGCCCTGGCCGAGTCGGACTTTATCAAGTACATGGCCGAGGACCCGCTGTTGGTTTTTAGGGGTATGCAGTCGTTTATTACGCGGAGCGGTATCACATCCGTGGCCGACTTTCGGGCAGACTTGTGGGGTATGAAACCCTTCGTTACGCCGCAAGGCATTACGACAAATCAGCTGTTTGCCCGGATTCGCAGCCAATTGGAAACGGCCCAGGAGGCCGTTGCTTTGGCGCGCCGGCTGGGTCTGCCCGAGGCGGAGGACGAGTCCGAAGCCTGTTATGCGGCCATGCGGGCGGCCTGTTTATACGAGGAATTGTCCGGGATTATTACCGGCCGCAACAGCGCCGCCTCCCGCGCCGAGCTGGCGCAGAAGCTGGATGGGATGGACGAATGCGCGCACATTATCCGCACCCGCGTGTTCAGTTGGGCCGACCGGATCGAAGCCCGGCGCGGAAAGCGGAAAATGCAGGAACGGGTGGATCACACGGCCGTGTGCCTGTTGCGCGCCTGCGATGCGCTGCGAATCGTGGCGGCGACGCGGTTTGGAGTGCCTGACCCGCGGCCGGAAAGCCGGGTTACCGAACTGATTGATTGCACCGGCGCCGGTTTTTGGGGGACAAATTTGGTAAACACCTTCGAAGTGTTCGAAGCGGACATCAGCGCCCGTGTGCCCCCGGAAGGCGGCAGTTACCATGCATGTTTCGATTTTGGCGGCGTAGTGCGCAAAGTTGAAGCCATTGCCCAGATCGGAACGAACCGCGTCACGCTGGCACTCTCCCCTGAACCGGCCAATGACTACGGTTATATCCAGGGGGAAAATTATATCGAGTGCCGGTTAAACATCCCGGCCCGGCCGGCTTACTCCCAGCTTTTTCTCAGAGTCGAAATGGAATGTCGGCGTCAAAAGTGGCTTGACGATCGCGGGTATTACGAGGGTTTGATCGGCTGGCGCAAGGTCTGGGCAAAAGGCGCCTCGCCCTGGGAACAACCGACAACATCGGCGGCCGCGCCCGTGCAAACAACATTACCCCTACGGATTGGCGTGGCGCGCGGCCTGGCCGATGCCAAATTGATAGCGTGTTTGAATCGGCAACCCGGGATCAAGGCCTTTATTCTTTACAATTACCAGCCCGATACTTTGACGGAATGCGACGCTCTGATATTTCCGCAAAAGGAAAGAAGTCCGCTGCGCTTGATACGCGGTTTGCCGGCAATCCGCCGCTGGGTGGAGCAGGGCGGCGGGGTTATGTTTCTGCATGACGCGGTTGGATACCGCAGGAACCCGGCCGTATTTCCCGAGGTGGGGGCCGGCATTGAACATGCCAAATTACATACCGTCCAGATAGCCACCAATCATCCCGTGACCGCCGGATTGGCGGCGAGCCAGTCGTTTACACCAGGTTTTCAATATGACCACATCGCCATACATGTGGGGGAACAGGGGAAAACGGTGGTTAAAAACGAGAAAGGCCAGCCGGTGATGGTCGTGGGTGAAATCGGGCAGGGCCGGGTGGTCCTGAACGGGATGTTGACCGGCCGGAAAGGCGGGAGCGACGATGGGGCCGGGACGGATACCGAGCCTGAAGGCGACGAGCTGAAAGTGTTGTTAAATGCCGTTCAATGGCTGGGAAATCGTAACGTACGGTGACCAGCCAGCGTAATGTAACTGTTAATTAAAGGCATAGAAATTTCAATATTACTTCAAAATGCCATCCGCCATTGACAGACTGGATTCCCGCTTGCGCGGGAATGACAGGGTGGGCACGCATTGTTTGTCATTCCCGACCCGACCGGGAATCCAGAATTTTTTGTTGCGGCTTTGCCGCCTAATGCAGCCATCGATAAGGAGATTAAGACCATGTCGCTGAATCAGCCTTTGCCGAAACCCGCTGATCTTTGGAACACCAAGTTCGGGTTTTTATGGTACAATGACGAGGAGATTTTCCATGATTCCCAGGCGGACCTTGACCGGAAGGCCGCGCAACTGGCCGATCTGGGAATCAATCATATCATCACCTTCAGTTGCACGCATTTTCGCTGGTCGTTCTGGCGGCACTGGCCGTTCTTGAACGAGGCGCTTGCCAAAGTTGTCCGGGCGTGTCATGGCCGCGGCATTTACCTCACTGAGCATCATTCTTCCAACGTGACGTTCAATCCTTTGAATGCGGAGGAGGAGCGCTATGCCGAACGAACGTTGAAAGGTTGCAAATCGGACATACGTTCCTGGCCGGGTTTCCTCGAGGATTGCAAGGCGGACTCGGTCATTAACGGCGCGCGTCTTTCGGAATTGCGCCAGATTGACGGCCGCACGGGAAAATGGGCGCGTTCGGAATATCACGGCTGGGCGTTATGCTACAATAACCCTGACTATCGCCGGGCGTATTTTAAGTATTTGGAGACGATCTATGCCGTAGGCGTGGATGGGATCATGACGGATGACGTGCAATGGTGGGGTGACAACAATGCCTGCGCCTGTGTCCATTGCCGCCGACTTTTCAAGGAGCAGACGGGCATGGAATTGCCGCCGGCCGGAGATGCATGGAAAGCATGGCACGGGAATCAGGAGGACGAAGTCTTTCGGGCGTGGCAGGCCTTCAAGCTGCGCTCGAACCTGGATTTTCACAAGGCGGTCAGCGATCATTACCGGAGCCTGGGGCTGCGTTTGTTACGGCCGAATTACCGTTCGTCGCCGCTGGGCTTTAACCGGGGCGGTTATATCTGGGAGACTGTTCCGGATTTGGACTGGGTGTTTCAGGAATGCTGTACTGCGTGCGTTATCCGGTATTGCTGGCCCTATTTTGCGATTCATACCCCTATGCTCCGCGCCCTGGGCCGTTCGCGCAATATCCCCGCGCTGAATTTGTACTATCCGTATCGGCCGGATACGGAACGCTTTTGCTGGGCCTTGTCCATGACCCTGGGCGTCGGCTATTTTGCCACGTCGGAGGGCGGGAACGCCTATGTGGAAGAAAAAAAACTGCGCGCGTTCGAGGCGCGGCATGAACGCTTGTTGCGGCAGCCGGATTCGATTGCGCGTGTGGCGTTTTACGACTCGCGCCGAACCCGCGATCTGGCTTTTGAGAAGGACCGCACCCGCAACTGGAGCGGCACCGACGGCTTGCAGGCCTGGATCCGTGCCTGTTTGTTCCGCAATCTGCCGTTCGATCTGGTGATGGAAGAGGATTGGCAGCGTCTGGCGCAGTATCGCGTGGTCGTCCTGCAGGAGGCGACGCTATTGAGCCGGGCGGAGATCGCGGCCTTGGTCGAGTTTGCCAAACAGGGCGGCGCCGTGGTCTGGTCGCAAATGGCGGGAACGCATGATGAGACCGGCCGCCGGCGTCCGCCCGCTGAATTGGCGCAATGCTGGAACCTTGATGCTTGGCCCGGACTTGGAGCCGGAGAAAAGCCCGGAACATTTCCGGTCGGGCAGGGCCGGTTGGTTGTATTGCCGGCCAATTACGGCTTCGGCAACATGGAAAAAAAGTATGCCGATTCGGTCGTTGCTACGCGTCCGGCGCGGGTGCGGTATGTTCCGATCACGAAGGAGGATCAACGCCGGCAGGGTGACGTGGTCGGATTATTAACTTCGCTGTTGCCCAACGGGCCGGATATGCGGGTCGAGGGCCTGCCGGAAGGCATGTTGGCAACGTGCTATATGTCGGCGGACAGGCAATCTCTGGTGGCGCATATTTTGAACAGTGCCGGGACATTGGCGGTCACATCTCCCGACGGACTGGTGGGCCATGACGATCGGATTCCATTTCCCGATCATGCCGCAGAACCGGATATCCGGCTGATTATCCGGAAGCCGGAGGGAGTCGACGCGGCGGTGCGGAAAGCGCTGGCTTATACCCTGGATGAAGATGAGCCGGCCAAGCTGCTTTGCCGCGACAACGGCGCAACCGTGGAAATTCAAGTGCCGGCGCGCTTGGCGCGCCATTACGCGTTGATCGAAGCGCCGTTGGACAGGATTTGATAAGTAAAAGAAATACAGTAATAACAGGAGGAACAGTTATGATCGCCAAGAACCGCGTTCTGCCGGCCGAAGTGCATTTTACGGAGCAAGCCTGCCAAATTCTGGCCGACATGAACAATCATCTGCATCCCGATTATTTGAAATTATTCGAGCAATATCCTTATGCCGACGGCCTGCGGGATATCACGATCTGCCAGTCGTCCGCGCCCACGGATGCCGAAGCTTTGCTTCAGCAAGTCCGGCAGGAAAAAATGTCCTGCGTCATTATCGGCTGGCTGGTCTATATTACAAACTTTGTTAATGCCGCGCGGCGCAAAGGCATGGACCCGCACCAGTACGCCGACTGGCTCTACGACCAATGCCGGCAAATCAATTCCGAGGTCGGATATCGCGCCGCCTGGATCGAGGCCTACGGCGAGGTTGCCGACAGCGTGTGCTGGCCGCGCGGCAAGACATTTACGAAAAAGGAAGCCCTCCAATATTTCCGGTCCTGGCTCAAGGACGGACGCTCTCACACCACGCACTGGGGTTCCCTCAGCGCGCCCGACGTTATTTCCTATTATACCGACGCCAAACGCCGGGATGAGAATCTGCGCAACCTGCCGATCTATTTCAGCGAAGCCACGCTTTTCGGCATCCAGGAAGCCTTCCGGCTCGGATTTCCCCTTGTGATCTACGAAGGCGGATGCGGCGCCTCCAATGCGTTTCAGACCGGGATCGCCTTTGTGCGCGGCGGCGCCAAAATGTTCGATGCGTTCTGGGGAGTTGACCTTTCGCCCTGGTACGGCAGCGGTCCTTGCGGACGCGATCCGGAAATCACCAATGCCGGGGCCTGGTATGACGGCATGACGCCGGATCAGATGTTTCGCACCTGGCTCACCGCGTATCTCTCCGGCTGCAACACCTTTCTCCATGAGGTTGGGTACTGTTTGTTTTATACTTTCAACGAAAAGGGTCGCCCCTTGCTTTCCGACGCGGGTTACCAAGCCATGCGATTTTATCGGCTGGTCCGTGAAATCCTGGCCGAGCGCGGCTCGGTTGCGGTCCCATTTGCCGTCATGCTCGAGGAAGAACACGGGTACTGCGGCGGCGGCGCGCGCGAGTTCGATGAGAATGGTAAAATTGGCGATTCAGGGGAGGACACGTCCGAGGAACGGCTTGGGATTTGGAAATCAAGGCTGGCGGGCATGTCGCGCGGCGATTGGCAGATTCACCATGTCATCACCACCCTCTTTCCTTACGCGGACAACCTCTACAACAAGTTGCGCAACGACTGGCCGACGAACAAGATCTTGCCCGCCAGTGACTTGCGTTCCAAACTGAAAGTCGGCGAACTCGATCCGCGCGGCTATGCTAAAGTCCTGCGCGACAGTTTGCTGGCCGACTGTTTCGACATGGTCACCGAGGACGCGTCCCTTGAAGTGTTGAACAAATACTACCAGGCCGTTGTCCTGGCCGGCGAAATAAAAACCGATAATGGCCTTTGGGACCGGCTCAAATCGTTTGTCCGCAACGGCGGGGAAGTGGTCCTGGCCTTAGAGCAACTCGACGACAAAGCGCGGGAGGACCTCGAATTGGAGATCAGCGGTCCGGCCAAGGCCATATGCCTTGATGAGGAGTTCGGGCGTGAAACCGTCCTCTTGACCCCGGTCGAGTTCCCGAAAGATAAAATCAAAGTTCATATTGCGGATAAAGAGACGAAGCGGCCGCTGGTGCTCGATTTGGCCGAAGGCCAGGGCCATTTCCATATCATGCTTTTCTCTTACGGCTTGGATCTGGCAGGGGCCAGGATGACCTGTATTTGGAAATCCCTGGTCGAAAATCTTTACGTGAAACATGTCGGTATCCGGAAAATAGGCCCTGCCTGTCAGATGATCGTCAACAGGCGCAAGGAAGATACATTGGTCACTCTGCTCAATCACACGGAACGGGACTGGCAGGGCGAAGTTGTCTTCGAACGCAAGCAATATCCGGAAGTCGCTGAAGTGCGGGACATGCTTTCTGATGCCGCCTATCCGGACGACCTGGTGGAATTCAAACCTGCCTCCGTCACGGTCAAAGTCAGGGTGCTTGCCTTTGAGTGCAAGATATTGTCCTTCGGACCGCGCCGGGAACATCAACCTTACAAAGGCCCCATGGTCAAAACCACGGGGATGACCGAGGAAGACACCCGGTTCATCAAGGAAATAAAAGCCAAGGGGCCAAAGGCGATCCTGGGAACTGTTTAAACTTTCCAGTCATTTTCCCGGATCCTGATCGGGTTAACTATCGCGTATAACAGCAATAAGGATAAGGATAACCCCATAATGAATCGAAGAGGTTTGGTCAAAGCCGCAATCGCACACAAAACGACCGAACGTGTTCCTTATTGCATTTCCTTCACGCCGGACGGAGAGAAGCGTTTTCAGGAGTTGATTGGAATACGCAGTGCAAAGGACTTTGCGGATAACGACATCATTCAAGTCAAAGCGCCATGGTGGCAGTGGCATCAGCTCGGTCCGGAATGGCAATCAATGGAACCTCCCCCCACGACAGCCACGGTCCTGGGCAATGGCAGCTACAAGGACTTCTTTGATTCACTTAAGATGTTTCGAGACAACAGCGACAAATACATACTGGTGATGATATACGGTTCCCATTTCGAGAAAGCATACTTCGCCAGAGGAATGGAAAACTTCCTGGCCGACATGGCAGGCGATCCGCCCTTTGCCCGGAAACTCCTGCACCGCATCATTGAAAAAAACATGGTCATGTTGGATAATTTTCTGTGCGCTCCCGAAATAGACGGCATCCTTCTCGGCAGCGACTGGGGCACCCAATTGGATTTGATCATGTCACCCGACACATGGCAGGAGATGATTCGCCCCGGGGAACAGCGAGAATACGACTTGGTTCACAGCTATGGGAAAGACGTGTGGGTGCATTCATGCGGGAATGTCGAGAAGATAATCTCGTCTCTCACGGAAATGGGGCTGGATGTTTTGAATCCGGTCCAACCGGAAGCCATGGATCTGGCAAAGCTGAAAAGAGAATATGGCAATAAACTGACATTCTGGGGAGGGATCAGCACGCAGCGGGTTCTGCCTTTCGGCACACCAGATGAAGTGAAACAGGAAGTGCGAAGGGTTAGGAACCTGATGTCTGTGAACGGGGGATACATACTTGCTCCCTCACAGGAGATCCAGGACGATGTGCCGGCTGAAAACATCATAGCTCTGATAGAAGCAGCAAAAGAGATGATTTAAATAATACTGTAAAAACAGGAGCAGTTATGATCGTCAAGAACCGCGTTCTGCCGGCCGAAGTGCATTTTACGGAACAGGCCTGCCAGATTCTGGCCGACATGAACAGTTATCTGCAGCCCGATTATCTGAAATTATTGGAACAGTATCCTTATGCCGACGGCCTGCGGGATATCGCGATCTGCCAGTCGCGCGCGCCTACGGACGCGGAAACATTGCTGCAGCAAGTCCGGCAGGAAAAAATGTCCTGCGTCATTATCGGCTGGCTGATCTATATTACAAGCTTTGTCAATGCCGCGCGGCGCAAAGGCCTGGACCCGCGCCAGTACGCCGACCTGCTCTATGACCAATGCCGGCAAATCAATTCCGAGGTCGGATATCGCGCCGCCTGGATCGAGGCCTACGGCGAGGTTGCCGACAGCGTGTGCTGGCCGCGCGGCAAGACATTTACGAAAAAGGAAGCCCTGCAATATTTCCGGTCCTGGCTCAAGGACGGACGGTCGCTCAGCACGCACTGGGGATCCCTCAGCGCGCCCGACGTCATTTCCTATTATACCGACGCTAAACGCCGGGACAAGAATTTGCGCAACCTGCCGATCTATTTCAGCGAGGCCACGCTTTTCGGCATCCAGGAAATGTTCCGGATCGGGTTTCCACTGGTGGTCTATGAGGGCGGCGCCGGGGCTCTCAACGCGTTTCAGACCGGGATCGCCTTTGTGCGCGGCGGCGCCAAGATGTTTGACGCCTTCTGGGGGGTGGACATTTCCCCAACGAACGGCAGCGGCCCCTGTGGACTTTGGGCGGAAATCACCAATGTTGGAACCTGGTATGACGGCATGATGCCGGACCAGATGTTTCGTATCTGGCTCACGGCGTATCTTTCCGGCTGCAATACCTTGCTCCATGAAGTGGGATACTGTCTTTTTTATACCTTTAATGAAAAGAATCGTCCCCTGTTTTCCGACGCGGGTTACCAAGCCATGCGATTTTACCGGCTGGCCCGGGAAATTCTGGCTGAGCGCGGCTCGGTCGCGGTCCCATTCGCCGTCATGCTGGAGGAGGAACACGGATACCGGGGCGGCGGCGCGCGCGAGTTCGATGAGAAGGGCAAAATTGGAGATTCAGGGGAGGACACGCCCGAGGAACGGCTTGGGATTTGGAAATCAAGGCTGGCGGGCATGTCGCGCGGCGATTGGCAGATTCACCATGTCATCACCACCCTCTTTC
>Ga0074199_1002441_pt1 | contig 11212 bp, 14 predicted proteins | sample EPASupsiteSAE347_FD_64528 | JGI IMG/M metagenome (GOLD analysis project Ga0074199, IMG submission 64528) | Bioremediated contaminated groundwater from EPA Superfund site, New Mexico - Sample SAE3-47 | ecosystem: Environmental > Aquatic > Deep subsurface > Groundwater > Contaminated ...
CGGACGGCAAAGAGCTTTTCCGGCATGAAGGATTCTTCGGAAAGGATGATATTCTGGCAAAGTGGAAGGAACTTGGTTTCACCTTTAATGGAAATAATCAATGAAAACAAATGTGGAAATACAGGCTGGCGTATGCGGTTTTATAACCAATGTCTCAGCCGAAAGTGAAGATAATCAAAACGTAAATTATGAGATTAAATCAAATTGTGAAAAAATTGTAGCATTGGCGGTAAAGTTAAACAAAATCCAGCCGGTGGACGCTTTTCAGGAAATAAGTCCAACCGGTGAGGGAAAAATCATTCCTGTCGTGCGCGAGACCCTGAAGGGCTGTTGCGCCGGATGCGCCGTGCCGGCAGGTATTTTCAAGGCCATGCAGGTTGCCGCCGGATTGGCCCTGCCAAAGGATATTTCTATTGCCTTTAAATGAATCGGTTAAACCAATGGAACAATTATTTACATCATTAACCCATGCTGTCGAAGGTTCTCCATTCATTGCGCTCATTGCGGCGTTAAGCTGGGGTATTTTGAGCATCTTGCTCAGCCCGTGCCACCTTGCCAGCATTCCGCTTATTGTCGGCTTCATTGACGAGCAGGGCAAAATATCAACGGGACGGGCCTTCCTTATTTCGCTTCTCTTTTCAACCGGCATACTCATAACGATTGCAGTAATCGGGGCCGTCACGGGATTGGCCGGCCGGATGATGGGCGATGTTGGGCGCTACGGCAATTATTTCGTAGCGGTTATCTTTTTTATTGTCGGGCTTCATCTCCTGGGTGTGATTCCAATGCCCTGGTCCGGACCATCGCGGGTTGGAATGAAACGCCGTGGACTGTTAGCCGCATTCATTCTTGGCCTGATGTTCGGAATCGCACTCGGCCCCTGCACCTTTGCTTACATGGCGCCCATGCTGGCGGTTACATTCAAGGTGGCGGCGACAAATCTTTCCTACGGAGTTTTATTGCTTGCGGTTTACGGCGTGGGACATGGCGCGGTGATTGTGGCAGCGGGAACATCCACGGAACTGGTCGAGCATTATCTCAAGTGGAATGAGAAGTCAAAAGGCGCCGTGATTCTAAAAAAGATTTGCGGCCTGCTGGTCATATTGGGTGGATTGTATTTAATTTATACTGCAAGGTAAGCAACATAGAAAGGAATGTAACATGAAGATTGGCATAGTTGTGTATTCAACCGATTCAGAAACAGTGTGGAACGCGTTCCGTTTGGGCGTCTTTGCTCTGAAGCAAGGCGATCAGGCAAAGGTGTTTCTGCTTGCCAAAGGAGTTGAGTGCGAGAAATTGAATACGGAACATTTCAATGTCACGGAACAAATGCAGGCTTTTGTTGATAATGGTGGAAAGATACTGGCCTGTGGAACGTGCCTAAAACTGCGCCATTCGGGAGGAACGGAACTCTGTCCGCTCTCAACCATGAAGGATTTGTATGAGATTATGAAAGATTCAGACAAAATATTGACGTTTTGACATCATTGTCTGAAATGATCTTGAAACCAATTAGACTTATTCATTCGCCGTTCAAGGAACCGGCTGGAACGCCAATCCAGCCGGTTTATGCCGAAGGAATGCCAGACACGGTTGAGATATCTAAAGAATTCGCGGAAGGATTGCGCAATCCAGAGGTTATTGTGTAAGTATTTCTCTCATGGCCAATGACGAGGAAATCATGCTTGCGGTGGGCAAAGGCGATATTGACGCCTTTGAGGAGATCGTCTTGCGCCACCAGAAGACGGCTTGGCAAGTGGCCTACCGTTTCCTTGGAGATGCCGCTGAAGCGGAAGACGCGGCGCAGGATGCGTTCATGAGGATTTTGGCTGCCGCGCCCCGCTACCAACCGTCGGCGACGTTTCGGACTTTTCTTTACCGGGTTGTATCCAGACTTTGTATTGATCGAAAGCGAAAGATGCATCCTGTATTCACTGATGCCCCGCCTGACGCTCCGGACCACCGGCCATCGGCGAGCAAAAACCTGCTGACTTCCGAACGGGCAAACGATGTGCGCCGAGCACTCGACACGCTTCCTGCCAACCAACGCATGGCTGTTGTTCTCAGATACTACGAGGGTCTTGATTATCGGAATATTGCCGCCGCGATGGAGATTACGGAGAAGGCGGTTGAACGATTGTTGGCGCGCGGCCGCGCCCGTCTTAAGCAAGAACTGGCAGGTTTGCTTGAGGGAGGAAACTGACAAGGGGGATATTCAAGACTGGTTCGTTTATTAGTATTGAAAGGCATGGAACATGAACTGCGCGAAATTCAGGAAAATGGCGAATGTCTATCTGGACGAAGAAACACCGCAGACGTTACGCGCCGCGATACAAGCGCATCTGAAGACATGCGCCGATTGTCGCCGCGCATATGAAATGACGAAACGCTTGGCCGGTTTGCTGCAAACTGAGCCGGCACCAGATGTACCTGAGGGGTTTGCGCGTCGCGTGATGACACGCGCCAGACAACAAGGCATTCCGAAGCCCGTTCCGGTTTTGCTTTATCCCGCTCAATGGTGGTTTGAACTTGCGAGTCCGTTGCGGATTGCGGCTGCGGCAATGTTGGTGATCGGATTGGCAATGGGGGCATTAATGGGATGGGATGTCGGACAGAATGGAAATGCAGCACCCATCCTTACCAAGACAGACACCCTCAAACAGTACAGCCTGGACTATCTGGGCGATGCGCCGTATGGATCTCTGGCGCAAGTGTTTTTGACTATCGGGAAATAGTGGGCAAAAAGGAATATAAATTATGAAAAAGACAATTGGCATATTGCTTATTCTGTTATCCGTGGGACTGAATGTGACTTTCGTTACCGTATGGATCGCGCACCGAATGCCGCAGCTTCAAGGATATTCCTGCCATGGCGGAGAATCCGGCTGTCCGTTTCATATCCGTTTAGGAATGACAGACCCGCAAAGGCAGGAATTTGAGGCGCGGCTGAACAGGTTCCGCGAATCTTCTCAACCCATATGCGCGGAGGTCCAACGACGCCGGTTAGAGTTAATTGATTTGCTGGCAGTTCCTACCCCGGACCGGACAGCAATTCGCGCAAAACAGGATGCGATATTGGAAGGTCAACGCCGGATGCAGGAACGGGTTATCGAAAACTTGCTTGAGATGAAGGCTACCCTCACGCCAGATCAGCAGAAGAAACTGTTCGATATGATTCGGGAGCGCAGTGATTGCGCCGGGCATGGTCCCATGATGATGGGCCTGGGTACGAATATGCCGTGTCGCCCCTGAATCCGTGACCGCGCAGTTTGCCAGTCATCATCTGCCCCTGCCATGATCTTTCAGAGAGGGGGATTTTCATATCTTGCGCGTTTATACTTTATGAACGGGGCGTATAGACCCGCAACAAAAGTAGAATAATAGGAATATGAATTTCTCTTCGAAGAAGGAAAGCGGATACGGGATATGAAAAAAAATCTTTTTGTGCTGTTTACGCTGGCCACGCTATCCGGGTTTGTTTTTGCAGGAAGCTTCTTGTTTCAGGGAAAGAAAGAAACGAACGCTTCTATCGAGACTGAGACGGCGAGAAAGAAAAATATCGGCGCTTCCATTCTTGCGACCGGCACGGTAAAACCGATCATCGGAGCGGAGGTCAAGGTGGGAGCGCGGATTTCCGGCAAAGTCGAGCGTCTTCACGCCAATATCGGAGACCGGGTGGAGAAGGGTCAGGTTATCGCCGAAATAGAACAAAAAGACCTGGAAGCTCAGGTAGCCCAGGCAGAAGCCAATCTCAAGGCTGCGGAAGCCGGTATAGGAGTATCCCGGTCTTCTTTGTGGCCGGTCTTAAGCGCTGAGACGGATTATGGCTATCAGGATACCGCGTATCCTCCGCAGCAGGGGCAGAATTTTGCCGGATTAAAAGTAACCCTGCCGCTTTTTAATGGTCAGGATTTATATGCCATCAAACAGTCTAAGGCAACCAAAGAAGCCGCCAATGCTGCGCTTGAATTTTCCAAGGTTCAGTTATCCTACGCCACCATTAAGTCTCCCATTTCCGGAGTAATCGCTTCGGTAACCACTCAGGAAGGAGAAACCGTCGCGGCCGGGCTCAATGCTCCGACGTTTGTGACAATTATTGATCTTTCCAGACTTCAAGTGGATGCATTTGTGGACGAGACGGATATCGGACGGGTTAAGGTGGGGCAAAAGGCGTTATTTACCGTTGATACCTATCCGGATAAAGAATTCACCGGCAAGGTGAAAGCGATTTATCCCAAGGCGATTATTCAGGAAAACGTGGTTAATTTTGACGTGGTGATAGAAATCAACGATCCCAATATTGAACTTTTGCGACCGGACATGACTACCAGTGTAACTATTTATCAGGAAGAAAGAAAAGGGGTTCTGGTGATTCCGCGTCCGGCGGTTATTAAAGAAGGAAACAGCAAATATGTTCTGGTAAAACAGGATTCAGGAACTTTTGAGAAAAAGGCAATCAAAACCGGCATGCAAAGCGGAAGCGACATTGAAGTTGTTTCGGGGCTTAATGAGGGAGACGTTATCGGCATTAAGCGGGACTAAAGGGAGGTTTTGGATGATAGAATTTAATGATATAAGAAAATCCTTCACCAGCGGAACCATGCGCACGGATGTCCTGAACGGCGTTACCTTTAAAGTCAATAAAGGGGAGTTTGCCGCCATCATGGCCCCTTCAGGGACAGGCAAGACTACTCTGCTGAATGTTCTCGGTTGTCTTATGAAAGCCACAAGCGGTTCTTATTTATTCGAAAAACAGGATGTTGAAACATTGAATGACGATCAGCTTTCCGAAATCAGAAACAAGAAGATAGGTTTTGTTTTTCAGTCATTTAATCTGCTGGAAAGAACGAGCGCGCTTGATAATGTTCTCCTGCCGCTTGTCTACGCCGACATTTATCCTGCCGATGCAAAACAAAGCGCGGTTAAGCTTCTGGAATCCGTCGGGTTAGGCGACAGGATTCATTATAAACCGAACGAACTTTCCGGAGGCCAACAGCAGCGAGTTGCGATAGCCCGCGCTCTGGTTAATAAGCCGGCTGTCATTTTCGCGGATGAACCCACCGGTAATTTAGACAGCGAGTCTTCCAAAGAGGTTATGAATATATTCAAGACACTGCACGCCCAGGACAGGACCATTATCCTGGTGACCCATGATATTAATATTGCCCGCCATGCCGGACGGATCATATTCTTAAAAGATGGCAGAGTGGAAAAAGAAGAGGTGCCGGCATGAAAGCCTTAAGGGTCGTGGGAGTTTCCATCGTTACCATTGTTAAACACAGAATGCGGGCATTTCTTATTATCCTTGCCATTGTGGTCGGCATCGCCACGCTTACCGTCATAGTGGCCTTGACTGAAGGCGCAAACAAGAAAATTATACAACGAATAAATAATTTTGGCCCCGATGCGATCGTCGTCCATTCCGGCGGCGGTAAGATTCGCGGACCTTCAACGGCATCCGAAGCGAACATTACGAGAAAAGATGTTGATGACATTGAAAATATCGACGGAGTGAAACTGATCACCTCTTTTCAAGTGGCTTTGGATATGCCGATAAAATATGGGAATAAGTTTACCGCTTCCTGGGTATGGGGAGTTGAGCCGAACTGGAAGGACGCCTGGCGCAGAGGCGCCTCCAAGGGAGAATTTATCACCGATTCAGATAACGAACGATTATCCAAGGTATGCGTCATAGGCCAGACCGCTGCCAAGGAATTGTTCGGGAACGTAAATCCCGTAGGGGAAAACATATTAATAGAAAATGTTTCTTTTCAGGTGGTTGGAATCCTGGAGAGAAGAGGCCTGTCTCCGGTCGGAACTGATTTCGACAATCTTATTGTCATTCCGTTTACTACAGCATCAAGGCGGTTAATGAACCAGTCGCTGTATATCAGCACCGCCAGGGTCATTGTGCGCGATCCTTCGCGCGTGGAAATTGTGGCCAGGCGGGTTAAAGAGCTTTTAAGAGAGAATCATCATTTGGCGGCAACCGAGGAAGATGACTTCAGGCTGTCTACGCCGGGGGAAATTGCAGAGATGGTAAAAAGCACGGCAACAACATTAAAACTTTTCTTGTGGCTGGTTGCACTTATATCTCCTTTCGTTGGCGGCATTGTTTTAATGAATATCATGCTTATGGCAGTTTCGGAGCGAAAAAGAGAGATCGGGTTGCGCAGGGCAATGGGAGCCAAGAAAAGGCATATTATTGTTCAGTTTCTTGCGGAATCCGTAATACTTACCTTTACAGGCGGGGTTATTGGCGTGGGCGCGGGAATTGGCATTGCGCTCTTAATCGACCTTTCCGGAAAACCGATCAGCATTACCTGGCAGTCTTTTGCGATCGCATTTTTATTTTCCACATTCATAGGCTTATTTTTTGGTATTTACCCTGCTAAAAAGGCAGCCGCGCTTGATCCGGCGGCTGCCTTAAGCCAGAAATGAAGATAGTCAAAAACATATTAATCTCCAGGAAGATTTTATTGGAACGTAAAGCAAGGACAATCCTTTCTCTCTCGGGGATTATTATAGGTGTTTGCGCCGTCATCATCATGGTTGCCATTGGGAAAGGGACCGAAGAAAAGATCGTTTCACAGATAACGAAGATGGGAGGTAATTTATTATTGGTTAGCGCGGGGCAAGTTAAAATTATCGCAGGCCGGGCCCGGCAGGTTAAAGCAGTTACGACCCTTGAGTTGAAAGACGCGGACAGCATTCTAAACGAAGCCGGCAGTGTTAAATATGTCGCTCCTGCGCAAGCCAGAAAAATACAGGTAAAATTTGAAAATCTCAGCACAAAAACCACTGTTAGCGGGACAACCCATGATATAGTCGCAGCGCAAAATTACTCTCTTAAAAAAGGGCGATTTTTTGATGAAGATGAAGACAAGGGCCTCCGCAGGGTGGCGGTTGTGGGGGGAACAGTCGTGGGAAACATATTCGAAAGTCATGATCCTGTCGGGAAAATTATTCGTATAGGCAAGGTTCCTTTTGAAGTTATCGGAGTTTTATCTTCCAAGGGCCTGGATGTTAACGGAATGGATCAGGATGATCAGATATTTATTCCGATAAGAACTGCCTTGAGGAGAGTTTTCAATTTGACGTATATTAATGCGATCTACGTGAAAGTAAAGAACAGCGGTTTAATGGACCAAGCCGAACAGGAAATAAGCGGTATTCTGCGGAAACAGCACCATATAAAAGAGGGCAAGGCAGATGATTTTACCATTCAGAATCAAGCAACGGTTCTGGAAATGCAAAAAGAAAGCAGCAAGGCATTCACGCTTCTTATCGGAAGCATTGCCGCTGTTTCTCTTTTGGTCGGCGGGATCGGAATCATGGCTGTCATGCTCGTTTCTATCAGGGAAAGAATAAAAGAAATCGGCATAAGAAGAGCGGTGGGCGCCAAGAGAAGAGACATCCTTGTTCAGTTTTTGTCCGAGGCTATAATCCTGAGTATTAGCGGCGGCATGATCGGTGTTGCCATAGGAATTACGGTTTCGCTGTTTGTAGCTTTTTTTGCCGGATGGCCATTTATTATTTCAATAAATACTATTGCGGTATCTTTTCTTTCCACTTTTATCATCGGCGTCTTTTTTGGAGCGTATCCGGCGTTAAAGGCTGCCCGCCTTGATCCCATAAGAGCATTACAATTTGAATAAGAAGATCGTTTCAGATTTTTTGAGACGATTAGCCAGAAATGTACAAGCAAGTAAAAGAATCGGGGCATATCCGAATTTATAACTTTTGGGAACGGATTCTCCATCATAACGACTCCCAACTCCCATAAAGATTTACTTTGCATAAGACGGCTTAATGGTTATTATATGTAGCCATATGAAACGGATTGCCGCTAGTCTGTTAAGTATTGTTTTTGTTCTGGGAGTCATTGTTTTCCCTGCGTTGCATGAAGCGCATTGCGGCCTGTTTTACTTAACAACAGGGACAAGCCATGCGCAAAACTCCGGCGGATGTGATGGAGAAGCTCCCGCCGGTCATGATTCGGATCATTGCCCGATTTGCCAGCTTGCCCTCACGCCGCTTATCGTCGCTTCGGCGATTCCCGTGCCAATCCTGACTGCTTCGGTTGGAAAAATTATTTTTTTGCCGACGGATACTCCCTCCGTCCGGACATTCTGCGACCCTCACTTCGCGCGCGGTCCTCCGAACGCCTGACAATTAAATTACTCAGACATCACGCAATGCCGGCTTATCGGTCCGCATTGTATCCATTGATCAACATTTCAACCGAAGGAGGATTCTTTGAAGACTTTACTGTATTGCCTGTTTATGATTCCGGCCCTATGGGCCGTCTGTTCATGTTTTGCAGCTGGCGAGGAGGCAACCACCAATACGCTGGAAGAACTCAAACAACTGCACTTGCGCATGGACGCTCTGGAAAAGAAAGTGGCAGAGGATAAACAGAGTGCTCCGGTTATGACTCTGGGCCGCGCCGGTTCTGCTTATATGAACGTTAGTTTTGACGTTCTATTTAATGCCGGCTGGTCATCCACGCCGGACGCAAAGGAAATTGAGCCCGGTTGCCACGATCCGGCGCAGAGGGGGTTTTCCATACGCAACGCGGAACTTGCGCTTGACGGGGCCGTAGATCCTTATTTCAAGGCGTTTGCAGACGTAGTTTTTATGACCGATTTTGAGGATACAACCGAACTGGAACTGGAAGAGGCCTATGCGCTTTCCTCCAGTCTGCCGTATGGCCTACAGGTCAAGCCCGGCCGTTTTTTCGTGGAATTCGGTCGGCAAAATACCCAGCATCCTCACGCATGGGACTTTGTGGATCAGCCATTGGTCCTTAACCGGATGTTTGGCGAGGACGGCCTGCGGCAGAATGGAATGCGACTTTCCTGGCTTGTGCCCACGCCAAACTATACGGAAATCATGCTAGGAATGTTTAACGGCCAAGGAGGAGATGCATACAGCTTCAGATATCTCGGCGAAGATGATGAAGAAGGAGTCCGGCGTATGTATGGCCATGCAACCACGAGCCGCGCGATTAAAGGCATGGGTGATTTCCTATACGTGCCGCGCATAGCATCTTCTTTTGACCTTACGGACGTCCAGACTCTTGTTCTGGGTGCCTCTGCCGCAGTCGGTCCGAATGACACCGGCAATGAGGCAAGAACTTTGATTTATGGACTGGACACGTTCTGGAAGTGGAAATCATCGCATGCTGAAGGAGGTTGGCCGTTTGTCACCTGGCAGACTGAAATCCTGGCGCGAGACTTTGAAGCGGGCGTTGACGAGGCGGCCGGCTTGCCCTCGGAAACATTGCATGACTGGGGATTGTATTCCCAGGTGCAATGGGGGTTTATCCGTTGCTGGACTACTGGACTGCGCGGCGAGTATGTAACCGGCAACAAAAGCGCCAGCGAAGAAGCCAACGAGGAGCGTGCCACGACAACACGGGTTTCACCGAATGTGACGTGGTATCCCAGCGAGTTCAGTAAAATACGGCTGCAATACAATCACGACTGGCGCGAATACGCTCAAAACGCCGATGCCGTATGGCTGCAACTGGAGTTTATGCTTGGCGCACATGCCGCGCACAAGTTTTAAGATAACAGATAATAAATGAACCGAAACCAATGGAGGACCTTAAAACATGAATACAAAATTTATTTTTCCTGAAATAATACTGGCTCTCAGTCTCCTGTTCGGACTGTCGCAATCCGGCCAAGCCAAACTCAATGTCGTTGCCACAACTCCCGATTTCGGGGCCATAGCCCGGGAAATCGGGAATGATCTGGTTCAAGTCAATGTTCTTGCCAAACCAACCGAAGATCCGCATTTCGTTGACCCGAAACCCAGTTATATCGTCAAACTCTCCAAAGCCGATATACTCATTGAGGGTGGCGCGGAACTGGAAATGGGCTGGCTGCCGCCGCTGATTGACGGTGCTAGGAATTCGAAAATAGAATTGGGTAAACCGGGGCGTATTCTCTGCGCCGAAGGATTGGCGTTGCTGGAAGTGCCGACAACACTGGATCGGTCCAAGGGTGATATACACGCGTTGGGGAATCCGCATTTCATGACGGATCCCATGAATGCCCGCCATGCGGCTGAGCGCATCTGCGATGCCTTCAGCACTCTTGACCAGGAGCATAGCGCCGTTTACCGTCAAAGACTTGATGCCTTCAACGAGCGTCTTGACGAGAAACTGGCTGCATGGAAAAAGCAACTTGAGCCATTCCAAGGCAAACGTCTGGTTGCCTACCATAATTCGTGGCCATATTTTGCTAACCGCTTCGGTGTGAGGATTGATCTTTTCCTTGAACCAAAACCCGGTATTCCGCCGACGCCGGCGCATTTGGCTGAAGTCGTTACTACAATGAAAAGAGAAAATATCGGTGTCATTATTATCGAACCGTACCAGAACCGGAAAACAGCTGAAACTGTGTCCGAGAAAACCAATGCAACCATTCTGGAGTTCACTCAGTATCCCGGCGGCGTTAAAGGCACAGAAGTTGGATACATTGAATTGATTGACTACCTTGTCAACACACTTGACACAGCATTAAGCAAAGAAAAGTCAGCGGAGGAACACAAACCATGAGCGAAGCATTTTCAATTATGATGTGGCCGTTTCTGGCCTGTCTCCTGCTTCCGGGAATCCTGGTCTATATGGGACTGCACGTTGTGCGGCGTGAGATTATTTTCGTTGATCTCGCGCTGGCACAAGTTGCGGCCATGGGAATATGTCTGGCTATTGTCCTGGGGCATGACGCGCACGATTGGCAAACCATCGCCTGGTCAGGCGGATTCACATTCATCGGAGCGGCCGTGCTCACGCTGACACGTTCCAGCGACAGGAATGTTCCGCAGGAGGCCTTCATCGGAATTATATATGTGGTTGCCGCTGCAGCTGGGTTGCTTCTATTAAGCCGCAGTCCGGAAGGTAATGAAGAACTGCGACGTACCCTTGTCGGCGAGGTGTTGCTGGTGCGGCCAAGCGAGGTTCTTCGCACCTTTGCCATATTTGTGGCAGTAGGCGTTGTTCATATCATCTTCCGCCGTCAATTCATGCTCCTCTCTTTTAATCCGGAACAGGAACGCTCTCAGGGCCTGCATTTATGGTTCTGGGATTTTCTCTTTTATGTACTCTTCGGCGTAGTCGTAACCAGTTTCGTGCGGATTGGCGGAGTTCTGCTGGTCTTTTCGTATTTAATCATCCCAGCCGTATCCGCCAGGCTGCTTG
>Ga0074199_1002443_pt1 | contig 11193 bp, 12 predicted proteins | sample EPASupsiteSAE347_FD_64528 | JGI IMG/M metagenome (GOLD analysis project Ga0074199, IMG submission 64528) | Bioremediated contaminated groundwater from EPA Superfund site, New Mexico - Sample SAE3-47 | ecosystem: Environmental > Aquatic > Deep subsurface > Groundwater > Contaminated ...
TGATTTTTTTTCAACCTTGGCGCTTTTTAGTAAAATTACCAATAAAAAACTCACCAGTTGTTGGTAAGTTTTTTAATCTATAAAAAAATTCAAATTTTGCTAATACGCAGACCGAAAATATTATTGACATATTTTCGCAGTTGGATGATCAAGGCAAACAAGTTTTACAAGAGAGTCGTTTTCGTTTTCTAGCTTCTTAATTCTCTCCAGCATACTATCTGTTGTGGTAGAGATTTCCTGAATAGATTTAATGATTGGTGCTACAAAATCATTGTATCTAAGAGAATAATATCCATTATCATCCTTCGCAATCATACCGGCACTTTTATATCCGAACTTTTCTAATACTTCATCCACCTCCTGAGCAATAAGCCCTGTTTCCCTTTTCTTGCCTGCATCGTTCTTTCGGAAATAATCTACAGGACGCAGTTCTTTTATGAAATCTATTCCGAGAGGCACATTTTGTATATCATCTTTCAAACGACGATCGGAAGTAGTTGTCCATGGCACTTGTATCCCTGCATAAGTGATAGCTGTGTTCCCGATTCGCACCTGATTACTTCCTGTGTTTGAAGGGAGATTTGCGCCATACCCCATTGCAATATTATTACTGCCCGTGGTATTCAAATAACCAGCAGCTTGTCCAATCGCGGTGTTAAAACTACCCGTGGTCGAGTAAAGGGCGTACGTTCCATTCGCCGTATTATAGGATCCGTTGGTATTATAAAGAAGGGAGTAATAACCATTGGCAGTGTTGTTACTGCCAGCCGCGTTGGAGTAAAGGGAGTAATAACCATTGGCAGTGTTGTAGTTACCGTTGTTGTTATAGAGGGAAAACACTCCATTCGCAGTGTTTTGTGATCCACTGGTATTCCTACCAAGAGCAACCACGCCATTCGCTGTGTTATTTCTTCCACTAATATTTTCTCGAAGAGCAAGCACTCCATTCGCGGTATTGTAAATACCAGTGGTGTTGTTCCGAAGTGCTTGCCCTCCGTTCGCGGTGTTATTAGAGCCACTTGTGTTAAACGAGAGGGCAGCCGATCCATTTGCAGTGTTACCGGAGCCAGTGGTATTTGACTTAAGGGCATATTCACCGACCGCAGTATTAGTATTAAAACTACCACCTCCCTTCCCAATCGTAACGTTATTTACAAGAATATCCCCCACTACATCTAACTTCGCCATCGGAGTCTTCGTTCCAATGCCGACATTACCAGTAACTGAATTAGCATACAGGGCATTTGTTGTACTAGCGACAAGAAGATTGCCCATTATCAAAGTATTCTTAGCAACTGATAGTCCACCGCCAAGATTTAAATCAGCGATATTGTTTGTTGGCGGATTCGAACTGGGCGCTGTCCAGGCAGCCAAGAGAGATTGAAGAGAAATAGAGAAACCGAGAGTTAAAAAGATCGTGATCACTAAAATCGTTCCCAATTTTAATGACCTATTTAGTTGTTTGAGCATAAATTTTTTAAATCATTAAGCCTAAATTATCATTTCCCCGACTACTTCTGCTCAATTCTATGGCCGGGAGATTCTATTATCCGGTTTAATTTTTATTTTCTATTTTTTATCCGCAAACACTACTAATCTTTCAGAATAGCTCTTAGTATTTTCGTTCCAAATTCCTTCGCAGGTAATGAGATTAAGATGCGCTTTTCCGTCATTTGAAATAAACACATCTTCAACTATATCATCTGGATTATATTTCCTAATTTCACGCACTGCAAAGGTGGTTTTCATTTCTTTTTCGTCTTCAATATAAATAACATCTCCTTCGCTTAATTTATTCAAATTATCAAACACCGACTTACTGCCATCTTTCCAAAGACCGTAATGTCCGGTAATAACCGAACTACCCTCAGCCCCCGGAAATGGTCCAAGATTATACCAAGCCGCATTGCTAGGTTTTTTTGGAACATCAACCGCGCCGTCGGATGTAAGCCCGACAGATTCAATAACGGCATCGACATTAATTTTAGGAATCTTGATGTGAACCGGAAGTCCTGAATCAACTTGCACCTCAGGAATATTATTTTGTACCAATTCGACCTTTTTATCAGTAAATACTTTTGGCTTTTGATAAAAATTCCAAAAAGACAGACTAAAAACAAAATAGGAAATAAGCGCCAAAGACAATGCGAACGCTACAATAATATAATTAAGTCGTAACCATTTTAATATCGTTTTCAGTTTCATAAGTTTAATAGATTCTTAATACAAAGAGCCTCGCCTTTGACGAGGCTCTTTTTGATTTGCGAGACCAATATTCACTAATCATTTTCTACGTCTAAATTAAGCCTTACGTTTTTTCGAAACTGCAATAAACATAACTGAGAATAACATAATAATGCTTGAAGTTTTCACTACATCTAATAAGATATTTTTTTCTTCATAGTGAACGCCGGTATTGGGCAACTTTGGCACACCTGTGTCCAGCGCATTATCTTTGGGAACAGCTGCAGCCACAACTACGGTTGCAAGCGCAAAATCTCTCGCCGTCAACCCATTGGCGTCGCCACTTACTGACGCCGTGTTGGTTGTAGTCTTGGCAATATTCATTTGGCAAGTATACTTCCAGGTTTCAGTAGTATCAAGTTTTGAATCACCATTTACATCACCAGAAATATATTTCACGGTACTGCATTTATCATCAGTAACGCGGATATTATTCAACGCAACTATTCCGGGATTCGTGACATTTTTAGTAAATGTAATCACTCCACCCTCGAAAGGCAAAGTAAACGCGCTCGGAACTTTGGTAATATGAATCAATGGAGCCACTACCGGCACACCGACAACGACATGCGCGCTGGCAATATCCGTCGCCATCAAACCATTTGCCCATCCAGTCGCTACAACAGTATTTGTATGTGTCTCCGTAAGTGTTGTGGCACAACTATGTACCCATGTCTCATTGATATCAAGATTGGCATTTTCATTAGAATCTCCAGAAACTAGAACTATCGGACTACAAGTATCACCAACCAATTTTATATCACTCACGGTGACTGATCCGATATTGCGAAGCGTATAGGTATATGTCACTAAGCCTGGGCCAGTTGGCAAAGACAAAGGGTTCGGCACTTTTACCACTTCTATGAGCGGTGGCACTGGTGCAGTATAAACATACCCGCCTGATGACGGTATTATGTCATCATCATTTGTAATTATACAAACCTTCCCATCACCTGGATTAAGATTTAAATGTCCTGTTGCGTCACAATCGCCAGAAAATGTTTGAGTATAATCAGGATCAATAGTCTCAGTTATCGTATAAGCCGCGGCTGGGAAAGTATTAGTTACACCAGAAACAACAGAGACGCCATTCACAAACAAGGGAAAATCTGTCACGGTTTTAGTCCTGCCATTATCATTAATAACAGTCTTAATTACATTAATCGTTGCCGGAGCAATATCATCATTAGTGATCGTACAGGTTTTATCATCACCGGTTGCAAGCACTACGCTACCATTCACATCACAATCTCCGCTAAAACTTCGGGAATAAGAAGCATTTGCATCTTCGCTCACAACGTATGTTCCCGCTTCAAGCAAATAAGTCGTTCCAGGAGTCGTAGTTCCGCTAGCCGGACTTCCAGACACATCAATGCCTGCCGATTTTACATAAAGGCTAAAATCAGACGAAGTCGCAACACCGCCATTATCATTAATCACTTGTTTAACAATATGAAGAGTAGCCGTAGAAGCTGAAATTTTATTAGCATCAAGAGTTACCAATGTTTGCGCCAAGGCTCTGCCATTCAAGACCGCCCCGGTTTGCATTACAACTTGAGTAGCACTCAAGATGTTTCCATTGAACGTCGAGTAAGTTCCGAGAGTTGCGCCGACACCACCGCCAACTTGCCAAAAGACATTCGAAGCTTTCGCTCCGCCAGTAAGCAACACTTTAATGCCAGCTGGAACACTGCCGCCGGAAGCAATACTAAGATTTCCATCAATTTGAAATATCCAAACATCGTTTGGTCCACCCGCAAGAGTAACATTGGTTGGAATAATTACATCAGTGGTCCACTTATACAATCCCGGCACAAATGTTTGCCCGCCAAGATTGCCGGCAAACAAATTAGTGTCACCAGCCAACGCAGCTCTTCCTGCCGCATCAACATAAGCAGCACCCATATCGATAACGGCATCATCTACTAAAGTCTTATTTGACAATGGCGGATTGCCAGCGAAACACGATTGATCGCCACTGCCAACATATGCGGCATCAACGCCATATATTGTCCCAGTTATCTCAGAACAAAATACATCATTCATCGCAGCTGCCGTAATCGGACTCGCACCGATATTGCCGATTATTTCAGAAGCATGGCTTCCAGTATTGGTAATGCCTGTCTGTGATAAAATCACAAAATTACCAGCCGATGATAGATCGACTGGCGCCGGACCAGCCGCATGAGCAATTAATAATCGAGTAATACTGATCACAAATATAGCGACCAATACAACTAATGAGACCCTCTTAAACTTTTTCATATTTTTTTCTTTAGTAATAAATATGCAAATACGCTTTTTCCAAGCGCGTAAGTGCCCCAAAAAACAAAATAAACCCTGCCTTTTCTAAGCACGGGTTTATGTAGATGTAATCATATGAATAACTATACTCTAATATTAGGAAATGTCAAGGAAAATTTCTCTTCTTTATAATACAAATAAAAAAGCGCAATTTGTCTAAAATTGCGCTCGTTGTTTGCATTCTCCAGACTATTGTAGTTGAAGTTCATAGGTTAGGCATTCTTCCATTTTCTCAATCGGAATTTTAAAAAATACTCGATAGTCCTCACCTCGATAAGGATATTCCGAACCAGGAAATTCGCACTGATAGACAAAAACTTTTGTTCGGTAACCGAGCACCAATTCCATCGGTTTGGCCTGTACATTGTCAATCGCCAGGCGATCTTCACGCCAACCACGCCGTCCAAGTTCGTTCACCAAGAAATTATGCAACTGGATTGTTTTGCCCTGCTCAGCACGCCGACCGTCACCTTCCTGGTGTTCAAATCGAGTTGTCACCGACAAACCGACAACTTTTTCCTCGTGCGGATAATTAAAATCCCGAAAGGTTTTATGCAACGTGGTGACCAGGTCGGCCGCCGAAACATTAGCGCCAGAGCAAAACAACATCACCATCGCCAACAAAATTGACAAAAAAGTTCTTTTTTTCATTTCTCTCTCCTTATATTGAATTATTAAAATGAGCAAATTATAAATACATATAAGCACATTTATTGCAAAAAGTCAAGGTAAATAAAAAAGGCTAGTTGCGTCAAACAACTAGCCTTGTATTTTTGGAAAAATCACCAACCCCACTTATCGTTCCAGCCAGACATCCCCTGATTGCAATCATTACTACTCTTTGCCTCCGGGGAGTCTTGCTGTGGTAATGATGCCGTTTCTGACGACGATGACCTCTTGCCGGTAAACTTGTCCATCAGCACGCCGGCTACCTCCTTAGCGTTTTCGTCGCTCCGCCGTTCAAGCTCGGCGTGCAGATTGGCTGGTAACTTCAAAATATCGCCAATTCGTATCGTCATGCCGACCTTCCTATGTTCATAAGTACGCCATTTCCACACCGAGCGCATTTGCTCTCGGGAGCACCATGATCTCGACACACCACTACGCCACACTTCGGACATCTGGCAAATTTCCTGCCTTGAAAAATGGCAAGACCAATCAAGGGTATCCCCAAAAACCACACGCCCTGAAAAGTCATCGGAATCCCGAGAATCACCAACATAATTCTTCCAAAAAGAGGCATTCCATTCGACTTTCTCCCGCAAAAATCACATTGATACATTGCCAATTCTCCTTGATTGAGGTTATTAATGATAATTTCTTAAAAAGAGCAACACCGCTTTAATCATATTTTTATATCATATATCTAGATTTTGTCAAATAAAAAACCGCAGATAGAAATTTCTTTCTACTGCGGTATATTTTTAACTCTTTGTGTAAATAATCGGATCCGGAGCATCACTTGCTTGCCCGTTGAATGCCTCAAAACCATCAACGTAAACCGAAACATTTGATGTTTTCACAATGAAGCTTGCCGTTCCCTCAGAGTCCGTTCTTTTTTCTTCCCCCGAATAAAGATTAACCCGAACACTTGGGACGCCATACCCCCTTGCATCTTTCACAAAAACATTAATCGCGCGTGCCATTTCTTTCTCCTTTTATTTGAAGTTATTTTTCACAAAAACAAACAAGACAATCGATCCTGCTCAAACCACTTTCAAATTTGCCAAGATATAACATCCAGCCACCATCAACCTCTTTGCTAAGATATGGCACGCGACAACGATTATATTTGTCACGCCAAAGAGCCTGCTCAGTGTCAAGCGAAACCGTGTTTTTATCATCTGGTAATTTATTTGAATAGTTTTTCCAGAGAAAAACCAATCCCTGCACACCGACAAGTACGGCTTTTTGCGACTTCAAAAGGATTAAACACTCCTCGGATGTCACATCCTCCCTAATAATAAACATTTTTATGAGATAAGATTTTCCCGGAACAAGATGATGAGTAACATTTGAAAAGTTTTTATCAATTAACTTGTCCTGATCCTGCTTAAACCTCGCCGCTTTTCCCGCAGACGACCGAAAGAATTCTTTAAGCTGTTCGTCATGATTATAATCGACTGGCACATCGACATCAAAGATATCCAGAAGATAAAAACAATCAACTAGATTCCTTCTCATTTTCCTCCTCCTTTATAAATTTACAATGAACAATAAAAAATTTCCCCAACCCGGGAAAATAATAAAATAACACATAAAAAATAATAATGCAAATGCCAAATAGCTTGACAAATTCAGAATTATAGGATAATATAAGCGTATCAAAGGAGGAAGCAATAATGCTTTCTTTTTATTTTATAAAAATTTATTTTTTAAATACGATATATGTATTCAGTAATCCTCTGCGGCGGCTCCGGCACTCGCCTTTGGCCACTTAGTCGAAAAAACTTCCCTAAACAATTTCTAAAACTTTACAGCGACAACTCGCTTGTGCAAGAGACTTTTTTGCGTATGAAAAAAGTCATGCCGAGCGAAAATATTTTCTTTGTGACGAATAAAGAAAATTATTTCAATGTCTATAACCAGATTCGTGATTTGGAAAAAGATTTCAATAAAGAACAAATTTTAATCGAACCGGCCAGTCGTAACACCGCACCGGCTATCACCTTGGCGACAAAATATTTAGTCGAAAAAGTGCAGATCGAACCAACCACTCCAATTGCTTTTCTGCCCGCTGATCACTACATCGGCAATGAAGAAGAATTTACGAAAGTTTTTCAAAAAGCCATGGACAATGTCAACGGCTTTATCGGCACCATCGGCATCACGCCGACCGGACCGGAGACTGGTTTCGGCTATATCCAAAAGGGCGATAAATCAGGCGACTTTTACAAAGCCGTCGAATTCAAAGAAAAACCTAATAAAGAAACGGCTAAGAAATATCTTGACTCCAAAAATTATGTCTGGAATTCTGGTATGTATCTCTTCAACGCCAAAACCTTCGTCAGCGAATTAAAAAATCACGCCCCGGAAATGTATCAATCTCTGGCCTTGTCCTATGAAGATTTCTTGGAAGGCTTTGCTAAGCTCCCAGATATTTCCATCGATTTCGCCATTTCCGAAAAATCAGAAAAGGTCGTCGTCTTCGAAGGCGAATTCGGCTGGAGCGACATCGGCTCCTTCGACAGTTTGGCAGAAATTTCCAAGACCTTAAAAAATGAAGAGCAGAAACACATCGGCATCAATTCCAAAAATGTTTTCGTGCATTCCACTAATAACAGACTAGTCGCCACTCTCGGCATCGACGATATTAACGTCATTGAAAATAACGATTGCATCTTGATTCAGAAAAAAGGCAACAGCGAGGATGTGAAAAAAATCGTTGAATACCTAAAAGAGCACAAACGTGAAGAAATCGAACACAATATCGTCTCCTACCGACCATGGGGATCTTATGAAATCCTAATCGACACGCCGATTTACAAAGTAAAAAAAATCGTCGTCTATCCAGGCAACAAGCTAAGTCTGCAATCTCACTACCACCGTTCCGAACACTGGATCATTGTCCGCGGTTTAGCCAAAGTCACCAACGGCGACAATGACATCTACTTGCGTGAAAACGAAAGCACCTACATCCCATCCCTCTCTGTGCATCGTCTTGAAAACCCAGGCAAAATTAATCTGGAAATGATCGAGGTGCAGACTGGTAACTACATGGGTGAGGATGATATTATTCGTTATGAAGATATTTATAATCGAGCTGTGTAAACAAAAGCCATATTACTCAAATAAAAAAAGCTATTCGTCAGACGGATAGCTTTTTATGCTTCTTTCATTTGAATTGGAGAATATATTCCTCTTTGCAGGCGGAACCGCAATCGCTCAACGCGGCATGCAACGCCTTCGTTTTTGTCGCGCCAAAACCGGTATATTTACTGCCATTACTGGCAGTAACTTGGCAACATTGCGCATCGGTCTTTGCAAACTGAGTTGCACAACCGCTCAGTTCTAATGCAACTAAAATCGCGATAAGTAATCGTAATGACTTTAACATTTCACACCCTCCCGGATTTTATAGTGGTTAAGCTTCGAATGAACAAATAATTATAAAAATAATATATATTTATAGCACAAAAATCAAAATAAGTCAACCATTTGACTAAATAATAACTAATATTAAACAAAATACATTTTAATAGTGATAATTTTTACCGTTCGCAATCATCTGTGCCCTATAAATCTGCTCAACTAGCACCAATCGCGCCATTTCATGCAAAAACGTCATTTTTGATAATGACAATTTGCCATCCATCTTGCTTAAAGTTTTTTCCGAAAAACCCAAAGCGCCGCCGATGATAAAAATAATTTCTTGGTTCGTTTTATTTAAAAATTGCGAGAACTCAACAGAAGAATATTCACGACCACCTTCGGTCAGGCAAACGACCTTCTTGTCTATATTTTTTTCAAGATAGTCCAAAATTTTCTGGTTCTCTTTTTCTTTCGCCTGATCACGATTCGACTCGCCAAAAGACTCCGCCATCAACTCCACTACCTTGATTTTGGCATACGGTTTCAAACGTTTTAAATATTCCGCGACACCATCGCGATAAATTTGTTCTTTTAATTTTCCTACGGCGAGGATTGTTATATTATGCATAATGTTGTTGTTAGTCGCCGCCCCTCACCCCGGCCATCTCCCGCGGGGCGAGGGAGATATAATTCGTAATTTTTAATTCGTAATTTTTAATTCAAGCAACAAGGCCGCGCCGATTGCGCCGGCTTCGCTGCCAAGCTTGCTTTTTAGAATATCAATCTTCTTCGCCTCTGGATTGCTAATAAACTCTCTCATTGTCTTTTTTAATTCCGGCAAGAACAAAGGACTCGACTCCATCACACCGCCACCAACAACAAAAACTTCCGGATCAATTGTGTTCACCACGTTCGCCAAAGCAATGCCAAGAATTTGTCCCACTTCCTCATAAGACTTGATTGCAAAATCATCACCGTGGTAAGCCTGATCTGAGAGCTTCGCCGGACTGGTTTGCAATAATTTCATGTAAGCGTCTTCCAAGGTTATTTTTTCAGAAAAATTGACAATCATGCTACAAATTTCCCCAGCACCATTTCTGTGTCCGCGATAAATTTCACCATTTACCCACCACGAAGCGCCCACGCTCGTGCCTAAAGCCACACCAAAAACATTTGTATGTTTTTTTGCTGTTCCTAATTTTACTTCTGCTCGAATAAAACACTTGCCATCATTATCCATTACCGCTCGATAACCGGTTTTCCCTTGCACCACTTGCGACAATTTTACATTTTCCAAAATTTCTACATTCGGCGCTCGCAAAACTTTTTGCTCATCGAAGTCAACCAAGCCAGCCACGCTCAAGCCGATGCCGACTATCTTGCGCCGATCCTTCTTCGCTTCTTCCTCCAAAGGCTCAATCAAGGCCTTAATCATAATCAATAAATGATCCAAGCTGTCCTTTGGTGTCGCTAGTGAAAGTCGGGACACTACTTTTTTGCCATCAAAAAGAACCGCTTTCATATTTGTGCCGCCAATATCGATGCCAATTGTGTAATCCTTGCTCATATGTTTATTAATTTTCGAATTATTAAACGACTCCTTCATTCGTAATTCGTAATTGATAATTGATAATTATTTATATAAATCCTTCGCTGCTTCCCAAATCTCAGGATTATTCTGCGTCTCTTTCTCCCAAAACCACCACTCCACGCCCCAAAGATAAAACTCACTGAATCCCGTTGTCGAAGAAAACTCTATCATGTCTTTGAATTTTTGCAGATTCATCGTCCGACTTCTTTCTTCTGCGCTCAAATCCTGAAACGGTTTAGGTCCCCATGGCTCACCCTGCATTTCGATTACTATCCATTTGTCCGGCTTAGCGAAAAAGTTTGCGACATTTTTCTTGAAACGGAAAAAAGCTGGCGTAATCGGATAATGGACATATCTTTCCAATTTTTCTGAATAAGTATCGCGATACATAGTTGTGCCAAAAATATCCGCTCGCTTGGCTGCCGGCACCCACAAGGATAATTCACCAGAATCAGTTACCACTACTGGACGCGTATCTAGTTTTTTTACCAAAGCAATTTCTTTATCCAAAAAATTGCTATCAAGTGGCGGACAAATACCGAAATATTTCAAAAAAGGTTCGTTTTCCACCTGCCAGGCGATAATGTTTTTATTATCCTTATAACGCAAAACTGTTTGCTCTAAATATGTTAGCACATATTTTTCTTTTTCATCCTTGTCTAAATTATTTGCCCATTCCGGATAATGACACTCCGGCCAGCGTGGCAAGCGGCCGCCCATTGCTAAAATAATTTCACTATTACGTTTTGATGCTTCGTTTATTTGCCAATCCAAGTCTTTCCAGTCAAAATCACCACCCTTGCTAGTTTGCAAATCATTCCAATACGCCGACAGGCGTAATTTTCTCACACCCAAATCATCCAACATGGCGATAAACGTTTTTTGCCAATCCAGACCAAGCGCCATTGCCTGCTTTTTTGAATAGGTCATGCCATATTTTAACTCACTTTTTTTAGGCACATGCGACTGACTCAATATTATTATCAAAACCAACAAAACAAAAAAAGGTAAAAAAATATATT
>Ga0074199_1002444_pt1 | contig 11174 bp, 9 predicted proteins | sample EPASupsiteSAE347_FD_64528 | JGI IMG/M metagenome (GOLD analysis project Ga0074199, IMG submission 64528) | Bioremediated contaminated groundwater from EPA Superfund site, New Mexico - Sample SAE3-47 | ecosystem: Environmental > Aquatic > Deep subsurface > Groundwater > Contaminated ...
ATATAGCGCACCGAAGCCCCATCGACCGGGTCGCATGGCTAAGTAGTGATAATCCAATAAGTTTTCATCAATTAACTTGACTACCTCACATTCAGCTACTATTACTAATTAATTATATTTATTATAACCTCCTTTAATATAGAAAAGGGGGCATGAGTCTGAATTTGAGTCCTAAATTCTCAGAAGCAAAATTGCGAATGGTTCGTCGCATTTTGGAGAGATTGAAAATCGAGTATAAGGTATTTCTATGCACCTCGACCAGATCTATTGACCATAGAGTATTTCAATACATAAGTGGTATATTTTTAGAGAGAGGACGAGGAAATATGAGCAAATACGCCCAAGTAGTCCCTGGTTCAAGCAAACAATCTCTCCAACATATGATCTCAAAATCTCACTGGAGAGATGATCTCATTTTGAATCAAATCCAGAAAGACGTAACGAAGTTGATTGGCGACGAAACCAATGGTTCCATTCACATCGACGAATCCGGCTTCCCGAAGCAGGGTGAAAATTCAGTAGGTGTGGCTCGCCAGTATTGCGGGAGATTGGGGAAAGTTGACAACTGTCAGGTAGGTGTTTTTCTAGGATATGTCAATGGAAGAAATCGAACTCTGATCGATGAGCGGCTGTACTTGCCGAAAGAATGGGCAGAAGATCTCTTTCGCCGAAGAGATGCAGGGGTGCCTGATGAGATTACCTTTAAAAATAAGGCTCAGCTTGCTAAGGAGATGATTCTTCATGCCAGAGATAACGGAGTGCCGTTTGGTTGGGTTGGTATGGACTCAGCCTACGGTGATTTGCCTTGGCTTCGAAATGATCTGGATGCAGAAGGAATAACCTACATAGCCGATATTCATCGCGATACGTGGGTCTGGCTAAAACTGCCTAAAATCGGTATTCCTGAAAGAAAATCTCGCCAGGGACGCAGTCCTACCAAGACAGTGGTATTAGATGGAGAACCTTCTCCAGTCCTTGTTGAGGACATCGCGAAGCAGATTCCATCCTCACAATGGGTTCGAGTATTTTTAAGAGATACGGAAAGAGGTGAACTCTGGACACAAATTGCATCTCTTCCAGTGTATCCTCGGGAATATGGTCTTCCAGGAAGACTACAGCTTCTGATCTTGAGGCGAGACGATGATACTAAAAATATCAAGTATCAACTCTCGAATGCTCCGCTTGATTCTAGTTTGAGTAGCATCGCCAAAATGTCTCACAGCAGATATTGGATTGAGCGAGCATTCGAAGATGGCAAGGGAATTGCAGGTCTCGCTGATTATCAAATCAGAACCTGGACGGGCTGGCATCATCATATAACGCTCTCTCTTCTTGCCATGCTTGCACTCTTATCCATATCCTTCGAAGTTGGGGAAGATGCAGATTTCTTAACGGTCCAGGATGTCAAGCTAATCCTTGAGCTGATACTACCTAGAAAACATTATCGTGAAAGAGATCTAATTAAATTTATTAACGATAGATATAACTGTAGATATCGCGCCAAGATGTCTCATTATAAATTGCAATAGCTTCTTTGGAACGCAATATATTTATTTAATTATAGCTGTGCTTAGGTCAATTAATAATAATATTGAACAGAATATATGTTTACCAAATATGCCCTCCGATAAATATGACCCAAATGTTATGATGTATGGTTTTAGATTGAGCCAATTTCTGGCGTCTGGGGCGCCAAAATCCGTGAAGGAAAGTTAATATGCGTAAGTCAAGTTAATGGGGCTGATAAAATGCAACCTGATGAGCTGGATTTAATCTCCAGAGACGAAGCCCCCATCCTTGAAACCATGAGGAGCATATATAGCGCCATCCCCATGCACCATCTGGCGGCAATTCACGGCAAAATCGCCGGTGCCATGATTGTCGCCAATGCGGTTGTGGATGCTCTGCCGCTCATTCACGGACCGGTAGGTTGTGCCTTTCAAAGAAAGCTCAATCCCTTCACTCTCTCATCTACCTTCTATGACAGTCCCTGCACCAACCTTAACAACGTGGATGTGGTCTATGGTGCCGAGGAAAAGCTCAGCCAGGCGATTGTCGAGTCTTATGAAAGGTATTCTCCCAAATTGATTATGGTAATCACCACCTGCACCACAGACCTCATCGGCGACGACATCGGCTCAGCTGTAGAAAAGGCAAAGGAAAAAGTCGGCTGCGATGTGATCTATTCCACCGGCGACTTTGTGGGCAAATCAAGGCCGGTGGGCATTCAAGACTCCCTATATGCCATGGCAGACCAGATGATCTGCCGGGAGGACGTGCCAAGACGCGAGGGCTCAGTCAATCTGATCAACTCTCCTACCCAGAGAAACGCCAAGAAGCTCCAGGAGATGGCCGGCCTTCTCTCTCAGATGGGGATCAAGATCAACAAGATCTGCTTCGATCATACCACCACCAAGGACATGATGGACCTGGCAAGAGCCGATTTAAACATCACCGGCTATCGCATGTCCTGGGCGGAACTCATGAAAAAGAGGATGGATGTGGAATACTGCCAGATCACCGGGTGGCACAGATACAATCAGAAGAAAGACCCTGAGACGATCAGCCCGTATGGATTGGCCGGCAGTACTCGCGTCCTTAAGGAGATCGCCAAGATCATGGGCAAGGAGGGAGAGGCTGAGTCAGTCATAGAAAAGAACCGGACTGCGGTGCAATTGATGCTGAAATCCGCTTCAAAAGAGCTGCAGGGGATCAAGGTGGCCGTACCTGTGGGCTTCAGTCTCAATCTGCTGAAAGACATAGGCGTGGATGTGGTCGCACTCATCTACCGAACCCAAACCCTCACCCACGGGGTGACGGACAGGGCCATCCAGGAGATCGAGAGGGCCAACTTGAGCCTGGCGGAGATCTATGATTATCATCCTGAGCTTCTGATCAATCCCACTCCACAAGAGGAGCTGAAGACCTTTAAGAGACTGCAGATCGACCTGGTCATGGCTTCGGCGAAGATCGCTCACTTCTATAACCGGGAGGGATTGAGAACCGTGGATGTAAACGATTTTACCCAGACGAAGATGAGCGTGGGATTTCTGCCTTCTCTGGAGCTGTGCCGGGTCTTCCGAGAAGCTTTGGGAAAGGTGAGAATGCGCTCACCACTACTTGATTTAATGGAATTCGATGATGGAATCAGCAATCTCACGCCCCACTGGGCCAAGATTGCCATGTCATTCCATCATCTGCGCTCATCAAAATTCAAGCAGAGCACTTATTATCATTTCCAGGGCCTGGCAGGGGTGGCACTCAATGAGCATAATATATGATCCATTACATGACTGCAAGATGGTAGGAGCCCTTCGGGCATTGCACGGGATCAGCGATTGCATAACCATTATTCACGGCAGAAACGGCTGCCACTGCGGAGCGCTTCTGCTGCAAACCTTGGGCTCGGAGCAGAACAGCGTGCGTGTCCTTTTCAGCGGCCTCAAGTCCAGCGATGAGGTCTATAGCGGCGAGGAGAGGCTGGCTTCTGCTATTCGCCTTGCCGACCGGAACTTCAGCCCCAGGGTGGTTGCCGTTTTAAACTGCAGCGCTCCTGTCATCATGGGCGAGGACGTTGAAGGGCTGGAAATGCTTCTGGAAGGCGAAATAGAGGCAGAACTGATCGCTATGGACACCGGCGGACCGGAGGGACCGGCATGGCTTGGCTATGAAGAAGCTCTCTCACAGCTCGTCTCACGGATGAGGACAAAAGAAGTCGAGCCTAGAAATGGGATCAATCTCCTGGGTTTCAAAGCGGACGATTTTTGCAGCATGGGAGACCTGAACGAGATGAAAAGAATGCTACAGGATCATAATCTGCACATCAATTGCGTCATGAGCTGTTCCGACTTTCAGGAGGTGCAAAGAGCACCCCATGCCAAGCTTAATGTGCTGCTGGGCGGAGACGGCCTGGAGTGTGCAAAGGCCATGCAAGAGCAGTTCGATGTTCCTTATGTTGCTGTGCCTTATCCCTATGGCCTGAAGAAGAGCCTGGAGTTCATTGAGACGATTGCAGAGGCGATGGGAAAGCAAGCTGATCCACAGATCCTGGAGAAGGAGAAGGAACGGATAAAAAAGACCGTGGAGAGGGCGCACATGTTCTTCCAGGGGATCTACTCAATGCCGGTGGCAGTCATCGGAGAGAGCGGCAGAGCCTTTGATCTGGCCGAGTTCCTCAGCGATGAGCTGGGGATGGAAGTGAAATTGCTGGCTATATCTTCCTGCAACTATGTCACCTCTGAAAAAATAGACGCAATTAACTCCCCCAATCTGAAGCTGATGATAGAACCCGATCGCCATGATATGAACCAGGCACTGAAAGATGCGAGGGTGAGCCTCATCTTCGGATCGAGCTTTGAGAAGAGGATCGCATCTGAGCTTTCGGCATCTCTGCTGCGGATCTCTTATCCGGTGATCGACCAGATTTCTCTATCGAATCTGCCTTATGCCGGTTTTTTCGGAATTGCCGCAATCAGCGAGAACATTATTAATTCAATTCTAAATCGGAACAAAGAAGAGGTCAGAGCATGAAAGAGCCCTTACAAATTGCGTTTTATGGAAAGGGAGGCATTGGAAAATCCACTGTATCCTCTAACGTTGCCGCCGCCCTGGCAGAGATGGGAAAGAAGGTCATGCAGATGGGCTGCGATCCCAAGGCGGATTGCACCAGAAACCTGAGAGGCGATCGAGATATACCCACGATACTGGATGTGATGAGAGAAAAAGGAGGTGACAAGCTCGAACTGACCGAGATGGGCAAGGGCAAGAGCATAGATCTGGACGAAGTTGTATTCTCCGGCTTCAAGGGCGTCTTATGCGTTGAGGCGGGGGGGCCGGAGCCAGCTGTGGGTTGCGCGGGAAGAGGAATAAAAGTTGCAGTAGAGCTGCTCAAGCGCCTTGGAGTCTATAAGAGCGGACTTGATGTGGTCATCTATGATGTACTGGGAGATGTCGTCTGCGGCGGTTTTGGCATGCCGTTGCGCCAGGGGCTGGCCGATGATGTTTACGTCGTAACTTCCGCAGATTATCTGGCGATCTACGCTGCCAATAATATCTGTAAGGGAATACAGCGTTACGCAGGCAGGGGCGGATCAGCTCTGGGCGGCATCATTTACAACGTTCGTGGATCTCTGGATGATCTGGAACTGGTGGAAGAATTCGCCGCAAAAATTGGATCAAGGGTTACAGGAACGATACCCAGCGATCCTTTGATCCAGGAGAGCGAGCTTTACGGCCAGACCGTCATAGAGTATGCCCCAAATTCTCAGGCTGCAGATAGATTCAGGATTCTCGCCCGGTCGATCCTTGAGAACGGATCGACTGTGGTTCCAAAGCCTCTCTCCAGAGAAAACCTGGCAATAATGGCACAGAAGATAAGAGAGGAGAGCAGAAAAAAAGCGGGAATATCAGCGGCTGCATGAAAATTTGATTATGCTCGATATCCTCCAGGAAGCGCTGAATACGACTGTGTCCACCATGACGACCGTATTCCTGATGCTCTTTCTGACAGGCATGATGTCGGAGATGGGTTTATTTCATCGAGTCTCATTCATTGCCAGGCCTCTGACATCGCTATCCCGCTTGCCGGCTATTTCTGCTTCCACCTTTGTGATCAGCTTCGGCTCTGCTCTTGCCGCCAATACTATGACCGCCCGGCTGAAAGAAGAAGGGCTATTGACGAATCGGCAGGCTTTTCTAAGTGCCTTGATGAACACCGTTCCCGTCTATTTTCGGGAGATGTTCACATATCAACTGGCGTTTGTGATTCCTGTCTTAGGCATTTTTGTGGGAGGAGCATATGCGATCATATTTTCCGCAACGGGGATAATAAAGCTGCTAATTGTTGTGTTCTTCGGTAGAAGATATTTGGTTGAAAATTCAATAGCACTTGAAGGGACTATCAAGCCGCCTCCCAAAAAGAGCATTTTGCAGGCAGCAAAAGGATCTTTGGCCGGTGAGATTACCATCTTTTTCAGAATGGCCGGCATTTTCTTCATGATGACATTCTTAATTCTCTATCTGGATGAAATTGGCGTTCTTGCTTCTCTTGATGCTGTTCCACTGTCTCATTTCTTCCAGGTTCCTCCGGAGACCATAATTCCGCTGACGATATTTGTAGCCAGCCCCAAGGCAGGAATGTCTCTTCTTGGTCCCATGATTCAAAATGGCAATCTTTCGGAAGCGAAGGCCCTGATTGTCCTGATGCTGGGCAGCATGTTCATGCTTCCGTTTATTGCTCTAAGGTCACAGGTGCCCACTTATGCTTCGGTGTTCGGCATGCGCATGGGTTTCTCATTGGTGGCAATCTCCACGGTCATCAGTATACTGGTGAGGCTGATTGTCCTATGTCTAATGATTATGATTCAATGATGTAGTCGCATAATTAATGTTACAACATCATTATTGCTGAGGAGTGAGGAGAATGTATCTAGAAAACTCAGAAATTGGGAAAAAATGTATGTTATTAAGTGAGCTTCCTGAGGACGGAACTCTGATTGCCACTGCTCGTGCCCTGTATCCGGGCCAGCACTGCTCCTTTCGGGCAGTAGCCGGAACCTTGCCTCTGATTAAAAACTCCTATGCTCTGCTCTTAGGCCCGGCCATCTGTTTGTATAATGCCAAGCTCTCCATGAACATGAGATCCCTTACCTCAGACCCTCGCCCCAATAATCTTCTTTTTGTGAATTATTCTCAGGATGATATTATATTCGGTTTTCGCGAGAAAGTCCGTACTGCAATCCTGCAGGCAGACGAAGAATATCACCCGGAGGTCCTGTTTCTCATCACCTCCTGCCTGCAGGAGATAGTAGGTGAGGACTTCGATTCCTGCATTGATGAGATCCGGCCTCATGTTCATGCCAGGCTGCTGATAATTCATACTGAGAATTTTACCTGCGAGGGGGCAGCTCCCGGCATCGAGAACATGTTCAAGTCATTCTTTGAGCTGATGACGTCCCAGCCTAAAGAGGAGAAGACGGTCAATCTCCTGGGCCTGTGGACCTCTACTGCCAGAAAGACGGAGCTGGCCAGGCTGCTGTGCAGCAAGGGGATCGTTATCAAGAATGTAATCCCCTCCTATTGCACGCCCTCAGAACTGCAGAAGGCACCGGGTGTGCAACTGAACATCGTTTTAGATCAGTATGCTCTGCCTCTGGCAAAGATGATGAAAGAGCAATTCGGCACGGAGTATATTTACGCTCGCAAGCCCTATCTGCCAGACTCAATTGAAAAATGGTATAAAGATATTGCAGGAGACTTGAATATTGATCTGTCCGCTGAGATCGAGGAACTAAAGACACAGACAGAGGAGTTGCTCAGCCGGGCTCGCATAGCTCTTGCCGGCAAGACCTGCGCTGTTTCCAGTATTTCGGGAAGAACCTTCGACCTGGCTCTGCTCCTCTCTCGCCTTGGAGTCGAGCCCAAGGTGATCCTGATGCAAACGGTTCTCCCCGACGACCGGTCCGACATTCAAGAGCTCTTGACGCAAGGAATCGATCCCATCATCTTTCGAGGTGATAATTCCCTGCAAAATGAAGAGCTTTTTGCGGAGCTTTCACCAGACATATCCCTAGGTATGCAGGACCGCCAGGCTCTGGCCAGGATGGCAATCATGCCCGTAGTTTTGTCAACATCATATTACATGCTCGGCTTTGAGAGCACCAACGAGGTCTTGCGTCGGCTCCTGGAGAAGCCCAAGAGCCTGGAGGCACTTATGTACAAAGAGCAGATTCTGGCAAACGGAGAGTGCTAGTTATGGATCTCAAGCACAATGGCTTTCCGGTGCCATCCGACTATTTCGGCGTCTTGTGGGCATTGTCTGGCATAAAGGATCTCTTGATTCTGGAGCATGGGTCCACGGGCACCTGCAACTATAACGCCTTCAATTACATGATCATGAATCGGCAATCCCCCAAAGGCAAGCTCTTCTCCAGTGGAATGGATGAAGACGATGTTGTCATGGGCAGGGATGAGAAGGTCAAAGAAGCTATTGCTGAATTGGATGGCAAATATCGCCCGGAAGTCATCGCTCTGGTGGCTACAGGTGTCACCTCTGTTATCGGATTGGATCTGCAGGGAATAATCGAAGAGATCCAGTCCGCCACTAAGTCCAAGCTTCTCTCATTTTCCAGCGGGGGTTTTTCTGGAGACTACAATCAGGGCATCAAGGAGGTCTTTCGCTCTTTGGTGAATAATATTGTAGAAGAGCCCAGAGATATAAAGCCGTACACGGTAAACATAATTGGGCCTACCATCGATTCCTTTAATAATGTATCCGATCTGGCTGAGCTGGAGAGGATGCTCATGCTCCTGGGGGCTCAGGTCAATACCGTCTTTACCTGCAAAACCAATGTCCGCGATATCAAAAATCTGGCAATGGCTTCTCTAAACCTGGTTACAAGAGATACCGGGCTTGAGGCTGCAAAGATGCTGAAGGAGCGCTATGGCATTCCTTACTACTACGGCCTTCCCTTCGGTGTAAGAGGTTCTGTTGAATGGATGAATGATGTGGCAGGCATGCTGGGACTGAGCCTTAGCAGGAAAATACTGGCGGAGGAGATTGGAAAATACGGTTATTCCATCTTGGAGCTGGTAAATTTCCTGCAAAACCTCGATCATCTGAGAGTTGTGATCTCCTGCCCATTGGACTATTCCATTGGTCTGAAAAGATTGATGCAGGACGAATGGGGCATAGATCCGTCTTTGGTTGTACTGCCTGAACTGGATAGCGCGAGCCTGGAAGAGGCTATCGCCGGCATCAATCCACATATCATCTTCGGCAATTCCTACGACCTGATGATCGCCAAGAATGTGCCGATAAAGGTCCATGCTGCGTTTCCTGCATTCGATCACATCTATAGATATGATGGGACTCCGTTTGTGGGATTGCGGGGCCATGCCCATCTCACGCAAACCATCATCAATCATCTTAATCAAAATCCTGAGGTGTTTCGAAATTGAAAAAAATCGCCATCTACGGCAAAGGTGGAATTGGAAAGTCCACTACCACTGCCAACCTTTCTGCGGCTTTAGCGGAAAATGGCTCAAGAATAATGCAGATCGGCTGCGATCCCAAGGCGGACTCCACCTGTATGCTCATGAAGGGAAGACAGGTTCCGACAATTCTCGACACTCTGAGGCGCAAAGCAGGAGCGGCATCTTTGGAAGACCTGGTCTTTTCCGGCTTTGCAGGTGTGCTTTGTGCCGAATGCGGCGGCCCGACTCCGGGCGTGGGCTGTGCCGGGCGGGGGATTATCGCATCCTTTGAGAAGCTAGAGGCTTTGAAAGCCTATGAGACCTATAGGCCTGATGTGGTCTTGTACGATGTTCTCGGCGATGTGGTCTGCGGTGGATTTGCCATGCCGCTTCGCAAGGGATACGCCGATGAAGTATACATAGTGACATCCGGGGAGAAGATGTCCCTTTTTGCCGCTCGAAATATTGCCCAGGCTGTGGCCGAGTTCAAAGGGCGGGGATATGCTCAGCTGCAAGGCTTAATTCTCAATGCCCGGGGAATTGCCAATGAATTGGAGAATGTGCAGGCTGCTGCCGCTGAGATGGATACTGTTTTGGTTGCCGAAATTCCTCGCGATCCTACCATCCAGGTATGCGAGAGCATGAATGTTACTGTCATCGAGGGAGCACCAAATTCGGCATTGTCGATGAAATATAGAATGCTGGCGCGCATAATTGCAGGATAGATCTTCCTGCAGTTTGCGGACCGAACATACTCATTACAGGGATGGAACAGCCCGTAGCGCCCATAGAACCAAAAAGTTTTGGCAATGAAGTGGGAAGCCGCGCCCTTCAGGACGCGGTAGTTCACGTTGCCAGCATCGCAGCCAGCAGAACTAATAGGCTATTCTCCAATCCTGGCCTTCACTCTAATACGTCCTCAGGGTAAACGAATATCCTTCCTTCGGGATATTCAAGCCCTATCATTTCGAGATACTCCTTATAGACAGACTCAGGGTCCAGCTTCGCCTCCGGATGAATTACCTTGGCGAGATAAGTGAGTCCCACTATTTGGTCTGGACCTGCCATGAAGTCCCAGTTGAATATGTAGACTTTGCCATTCTTCACTGCAGGCACGGAGGCTGCAGCAGCCCGGTCCATGATCTCATTGATAGCGCCCTCAAAAATGACACCATCGTTGGAGGGAGGGGAAGCCCAGCCCAAAGCAGTGGCACCAGATGCTGATGTCCGGCGTTTTATTATGATGTCGGGCTTCTGCGAGATAATGTACTCCCAGTCTATCTTAGGGTATCCTTCGCTGCGCCCGCTGAAGATATTGTAGGCATTGATCGATTTGACCATCTGGCCAGCACCGGATGTAGGCCCCATTCCTGATAGATCTGTGCCCTTTGCATCCCACTCCACATATATCTTGGGCATGGTTGTCTCTTTCACCGCCTCCTTTATGTCGGATTGCTTCTGGTTATACCAGTCCATATACTCCTTCGCCTCAGCTTCCCTGTTCAAGATGACTCCCAGCTTTTCCATATCCGACGTCATGTTTTCTGGGTAAAAGAAGTCTAGGCCGACGAAGGTTATATTCTCGAAAGGAGCAAGTGCCTTTGCATGGGCCTCAATTCCATAGGATTTTCCCGGGTAGCTGTAGCCTATGAAGATAATATCCGGAGCTACTGTATCATTATCACCTTTTGCAATTGCCCCGATCATCTCATAGTCAAGCTTGTTAAAGGTGCCCACAGATGGTACTTTTTTTAGCATTGGGAAGTAATAGCCTGCCTTTTCCTTTACAGTGTTCGATACGGCCACTATCTTATCTCCCTCGCCAAGCATGATTATGGCCTCGGCAACGTCTCCGTTGTTGACTATTATCCTTTGGACGGGATTATTGATCGTGACCTCCCTGCCTGCATCATCCATAATCTTCTTGGGGTAATCTGAACCTGAGCTATCTGATGCCAGGGCTGTGCTGATTACGACCAGCGAAAGACACAGCGCCAGCACCGACCAGGCCAATAATTTGTTTATTCTCATCTCCTTATACCACCGCCATTCATCATCATCCGTAGATTGTCTTTCAATCTCATTCATATAATTTATAATTTCTATTCACTATTTCAGCTATAATTAATAAGCTTTTTGGTTTTATTATTACAAAACACATTTATATAATTAATTGTCCATATGATCACGTCCAATGAATT
>Ga0074199_1002448_pt1 | contig 11139 bp, 11 predicted proteins | sample EPASupsiteSAE347_FD_64528 | JGI IMG/M metagenome (GOLD analysis project Ga0074199, IMG submission 64528) | Bioremediated contaminated groundwater from EPA Superfund site, New Mexico - Sample SAE3-47 | ecosystem: Environmental > Aquatic > Deep subsurface > Groundwater > Contaminated ...
ATATTAAAATACTATGATTCAACTAATTAGAAAATCGATATCGATAGGCCATTTAAATTATTGAACGAAATATAGTTGGCTTGGTTTTATAATTACACTGACAAAGGATTCTTATACCATGAATTTTATTTGTTGAATGAAGGAGATGGGAAAAATGCCATTAAGCATCTTGCTAGTGGATGACGTAGAATTAAACCGCAAAGTAGCATTATTAATGCTCAAGAAGCTTGGTTATCGAGCGGATTTTGCTACAAATGGTTTTGAGGCAATAGAAGCCCTAGAACATGAGTCCTATGATATCGTGCTTATGGATATCCAGATGCCTGTGATGGATGGATTGGAAGCTACAAAAATTATCCGGCAAAGATGGCATCAAAATCCAAAGATCATAATTGTCACAGGATTAACCAATTGCCAAGATGCTTGCCTTGATGCCGGTGCAGATGATTTTCTAAATAAGCCGCTTGGAATCGAAAAATTGAGAGCTGCAATCGAATACAACATGCCGATTTCACCATTTGTGTCGAGCAACCTAGAAGAATTTGCTGCTACATCAAACCTCTGTGCAATGGAGACAATTCCTATTTAAATAGTATAGACATAGGATGAAGTCTCCCTGGCGTCTGTGAGGGGATCGCAACCAGGTACTGGGCAGGATGGCGCCTGACTCTCTAGGCTATGTGGCAGGCGGAAGGAACCCAGTTTAGCAGGATTCTCGGAGATCCTCATAAGGAGCCTGACATGGAGAAGAAGCGCTGAACATGTTTTGGGAGATATAGGGGGAAATCACTTTATAGCAAATTATAATAGTATTTGCCTGGCGGGTATCCTCGTCACCACCTAGATGAGATGGCCAGGGCCCCTGGTTCTAGCCATTTGCATCATGAGAGTATCTGCAGCTTGCCGGGATCCTTCATTCGATTTTCGGGAAGAACATGGAAATTGGTTTCAATGTTGGCTCATGTCAGTTGGGTTTACGAGGCGCTAACCATATTAGCACTAACAAACCATACATATCTTCTGGCTATGCTGTGGTAAGTATGACATGCTATTCTCGCCCCTCACCGGTGCTCCTCAGCATGGCCTCAAGAATGCGTGATTACATGCGGGTTGTGGCAGGCATACGGCTTGGGCGGCCAAGAGGGCTCTGAGTATGTTGCCCAGGTCCTGGGCGGGCATCATCACGATAGCGGCAGGCAGCACAAAAGGAGGAAGAGGTCCAAGGGATCTCCCTTTCTTTGATAAGATAGTCACGAAGAAGGCAAATAGGCAACAGGTAGCTGGAAGCGCTTATCTGCCGACAACGTCGATCACTTTGTAGCCTACAATCAAGAAGAATGTGAGTACCATTGGCACAATGGCCAGGTTCAACATGGTTGACAGGCGCTTATTCCATTGTGATGAAGCCGACAGAATTTCAGAGGCACTGAGCAAAACAATAAGGCAGATGACACTTATAACACTGATTTCAGAGACTCCAACCGTAGCAAAAGTAGTAACCACTGATGCAGTGCTCGCTGCGCTCATGGTGCTACTTACCGTACTCAACATCGAGGATAACATAATCTTCTCTAGACAATTAGTTTCGAACTATTATTGGGCTTAATCTATTTGCATTTTACTCATATGTTGTATATAAAGATGACCGAGAGAGAGAGAGTTTGATAATAATATTATTTGATATATTTTTATTTAAATGAATGCCTACTGCTTGCTATGCGAATGGTCCGCCGCGCTTTCACTTTAAGCTGAGCCAAAAAGATCAACCAAAACTCCATGTAGTGATCGGGGTAGCGCTGAAGATCCTTGCCAATCCAGGGCTAGCTGGTGCTTGCGGCCAGTTGAGCGAATCGCAGGTGTCCGCTCGCACGGGCATGCTGGATGGCTTAGATCTGCAAGGGCGGCAGAGACGCATCTTGAGGATGCTGGTGGTAGGAAACCAGTCAAACTTTATTTCGCGCTCTCTGGACGGCAGGAGTTACACCTCTGCCAGGATCACCGCGAATTCCTAGCCGGTTGCAAGAGCATGGTAGCGCCGGTCTGCCTGTTCTGTCGGCTTTTCTCTGAATCGCATTTCGTCAGTGCGCTGTGCCAGTCGTGGCTCATCCTGGCGGCACGACTCATCTCTCGAGTGGTCGGCCTGCGTTATCTTGTGAAGATACCCTCCCGCTGAGTTCAGGCAATAGGCGCAGAAAAGCCTCTCTTTAAACATCTCAGGGGGGATGCACCTTCTCCCAAGCACTGCATCATCTTCCGCCAATTCGGCATGATCAGATCTGCGAAAAAACTGGGTAGCGTGTAGCCCTGACTCTGGCGGCAAAGCTGGCCATCGCCGCTCGGTTGGACCAGTTCGGAGCTGGCTTCTATCTGGATCTGCAAGCTTCTCTTGAGGTTCGACTGGGGGAAATAAAGCGAAAAGGGCGGAATAAGAGACGGCAATGACCACGTCTCGAGTACGCCACAACATTCTTATTTTAAAAATGGTAAAGGGCAGATGAGGTTAAAGCATGAAACTAAATATTGTTTGGTTTTTATTAGCCTTTGCAATGCTGGCATCTCCATCTCTATCTCAGAATGATATGGCCAGCTACTGGATGAACAAAGGCATTGCTCTTGATAACATGGGAAACTATCAGGAGGCGGCAAAAGCATATCAAAATGCAACTGAAGATAACTCAAGCTCCTATTTGGCATGGAACTATCTTGGACTTGATCTCATGATTCTAGGAGAGTACAATGAGTCGATCGTTGCATTTGACAAAGTCATTTCCATTGAGCCTGCGTTTGCATGGGCCGCATGGAATAACAAGGGTATGGCCCTCGCTGCAATAGGAAAATATAAGGATGCCATTGAAGCCTACGACAATGCCATCAAGATTGAACCCAAGAATATCAAAGCCTGGAATAATAAAGGCATTGCTCTCTTGAGCAGTGGCGATTTCAACGAGTCCATAAAAGCTTTCAATAAGGCATTGGAGCTGGAGCCAAAAGCTGCCTTGACATGGTATTACAAGGGTCTGGCCCACCTAAATGCAGGTAAATTCAATGAATCTGTGAATGCCTTTGATGGAGCGGTGAAGATCGAACCGAAATTTGCCATGGCCTGGAATTACAGGGGCATAGCTCTCTTGAACCTCAACAGAACCGAGGAATCAATCGAAGCGTTTGACAATGCCACCAAAGCGGACCCCAATTATTCGGATGCCTGGAACAATCTGGGCTTGACACTTAATGCAGCAGGCAGATACCAAGATGCGGTAAGCGCTTTCGATAGAGCGATCGACACAAAAGGCACAAAATCATCATAAATTCCAACATTTTCTTTTTTCTTGCAGATGCTCTTTGCGCGAAAGCTTGCTTGGAGCCGTTGCTTAATAGAAAAAAAAGAGAGCTGCCCTTAGGCATCCAGTCCCTTATGCATGGAACTAGGCCTTTGCGGGCACATCAAAGCAACTGCAGTCGAAAACTCCCTTAGCTGATATGATCGACCTCTGATCCAGAGGATTCATGCTTGAGTATCCGCCAAAACAGCAGGGCAACCATGAGTCCTCTTTCTTAACGCGGTCGAAACGCGATTTCATGCGAATGTTCTTGGCGATATCGTACACCCCCACGAACCGCTCATCGCCACCGTTAGCGACATTGAATTCCTCATCAACCTGTGCCCACTTGAATTTGGCAATGCCCGTGCTATGTGTCTGCAGCTTGTACTGCGTGTCTCTGGTGGCTTTGACATCACTGGAATCGATTTCTTCATCTGTAGCAAAGATGGTGGCATTCAGCCTCTCCAAGCTCATGTTCAGGTTCTGTTCCTTGGAGAACTCGTGGTTGTAGAGGAAGCTCGCAGTCACATAATCATGATTGTTGCCCACAAACTGCTGGTTATTGATCTCCTTGCCAGCGTAGTTCAGGCTCTTGTCGTAGCTGAAGTTGACCGGCCACTTCTCATAGAATTCGATGGTATATACATCAGATCCGGATGGCTTTTCGATCGTCAGATTTACAGAGTTGTTGATGTGTGATTTGAGCGAAAGCTGCTCCTCAGAGCTGAGGGATCCTTGCAGAGCAGAAGTCCGCTCCCTAATGCCCAAGTCGTTAACCATCATATCCTCGTAGCTGGAATGGTAAGGACTCAGGATTCCGTACCGATAGCTTACCGGCGAGATATTTCCCTGAACCGACTGCTCGAAGGTGAAGCTCAGGTTGGTGCTCTCTCTGGATATTGACCATGAATCAGAGTTGGTCTTCACTGCGCCAGTCCAGGTTGCACCCTGGGCTGCAAATATGAGGGCTGCTGCGAGCAGCCCGACTAGAAACGCTTTCATGAAATCCCCCAGTATAAATCTAAAGATGGATGAGATGTAACCCTCGCCTCTGCAAGGTTGTACGATCCTGCAGGTTTGGTTATACCATCCACCCCTGGAATTGACTGATGAGCAACTCCGGCAAAGACCTCCCCATTCGGCCCGGATCCAATATGCCTGGCTAGAGCTGAGCTTTCATCCCAGCTAGTGTCGGCCTGGATATAGCGCGCATAAGCGTTGCTGTTCGGTCCACTGCTGTATGCTCCAACCGCAGAACCCTGGTAGTCAAAGGTGGGAATTAATTGAATGGCACCGGCTCCAGCGGCTACTGCAGCGAAGGAATCTCCTCTTGACCGGAGATCAGTCGCAACAGCAGTCGAATGGTAGCCATCTGTCTCTGCTCCTATAAAATCCGCGGAGGCCCGGCTGCACTCGCCAACACCTAATGCGCCAACTAATGCACCCTGTGCTCCGAGATACCTGCTGAAGTCGCTGTAGCTATTTTTATGGTATTCTTGGCTTTCTGCATAGAGAGATCCTGCCCCAGCCAGAACCGCTGCCAGGTTATCTCCTCGGGCTTTGGGATTAACCGCAAAGGCATATGTCTCCTGGCCATTTGTTCCCGCCGCTATGAAGTCAGCCGAAGCACTGCTGTGGTCACCGATGCCTAATGCACCGACGAATGCTGCCTGTGCATCAATATATTGGCCGGATTCATACGTATGCCTGTGGTGGCCATCGCGATCATATACATAGCTTCCTGCATCGATAGATCCCGCTCCAGCCAATACCGCTGCCAGGTCATCTCCTCGGGCTTTGGCATCAGCGGCAAAAGCAGTGGTCTCGTCACCGTTTGTTCCCGCCGCTATCAATTCCGCGGAAGCGCTGCTGTGGTCACCAATGCCTAACACACCGACTAAGGCAGCCTGCGCATCGAGATACGTGTCGGCATAGTATTTGTCGCCATGGCGGCTAATGCTGCCGTATTCGTACTGGCTTGCATAGAGATTTCCTGCCCCGGCCAGTACCGCTGCCAGGTCATTTCCTCGAGCTTTGGCATCGACTGCAAGAGCTGCTGTCTCATCGCCGTTTGTTCCCGCCGCTATCAAGTCCGCGGAAGCGCTGCTGTGGTCACCAATGCCTAACGCACCGACTAAGGCGCCCTGTACGCCAATATATTCCTCGATGCCATAATCGTAGCCGTGATGGCGGCTATATTCCTCGCCCTCGTAGCTGCCTGCATAGAGATCTCCGGCACCAGCCAATACCGCCGCCATATCGCCTCCTCGGGCTTTGGCATCGACTGCAAGAGCTGCTGTCTCATCGCCGTTTGTTCCCGCCGCTATCAAGTCCGCGGAAGCGCTGCTGTGGCCACCAATGCCTAACGCACCGGCTAAGGCGCCCTGTACGCCGATATATTCCTCGATGCCATAATCGTAGCCGTGGCGGTGGCTAATTTGCTCGTATTCATAGCTTCCTGCATCTAGAGATCCCGCTCCAGCCAATACCGCTGCCAGGTCATTTCCTTCGGCTCTTGCATCAGATGCAATGGCATTAGTGCTATCGCCGTTCGTTTCTGCTCCTATGAAGTCCGCCGAAGCGCTGCTGTGGTCACCGACACCTAACGCACCCACTAAGGCACCCTGCGCATCGAGATGCGTCCCGGCATCATAACTATCGCCGTGGCGGCTATTGCTGCCGTATTCGTACTGGCTTGCATAGAGATTTCCTGCCCCGGCCAGTACCGCTGCCAGGTCATTTCCTCGGGCTTTGGCATCGACCGAAAGAGCGGCAGTCTCATCGCCGTCTGTTCCCGCCGCTATGAAGTCCACGGAAGCTTTGCTGTGAGAACCAATGCCTAATGCACCGGCTAAGGCTCCCTGAACTCCGATATATTCACCGCCACCGTAATCGTAACCGTGATGGCGGCTATACTCCTCGCCCTCGTAGCTGCCTGCATAGAGATCTCCGGCACCAGCCAATACCGTTGCGAGATAATCTCCTCGGGCTTTTGCATCAGCGGCAAAGGCATCAGTGCTATCGCCGTTTGTTCCTGCCGCCATGAAATCTGCGGATGCCTTGCTATCCTCGCCAGCTCCGGCTGCTAATGCCAACGCCCCCTCCACGCCAAGGCCTCTGTACTCTTCCAAGAGGCTATTATGCCTGGAGCGATAATAGTAACCTTCTGCACCGTACCCTACGCTTCCGGCGGCTGCACCAACAAGTGCCAATCCATTGCTCTCGACTTTTAGGCGATCTCCCATAGCCAAAGTTCTGCTGCCATCGGTAATCGCACCAACCCAGTTAGCTTTGGCCTTGCTGTCGTCACCAATGCCAGCTGCCCCGATGATAGCGCCCTGTAAGCCAAGGCCTCCATCGTAGAATGCCATCACAGATCTGCCGAATGGCTGAAAACCGGAAATACTTTGCAGCTCGAAATTGCCTGCGCCAGCAGCCACAATGGCAGCATCATTGCCTTTTGCCTTTGCATCAACCTCGAATGCCGAAGATTCACGACCATCTGTTTGGGCCCGTATATAGTCTACAGACGCTCGACTGTTTTCACCGATTCCCACAGCTCCCGTAATAGCTCCCTGACCATAAAGGCTAATAAAATTCGCGAATTGGTTTTGTGTCAGGAAGCCTTGCAGGGCACCAGCGCCAGCGATAATTCCTGCCGCTTCATCTCCTTGCGCAGTAATATGGGAACCGTAGGCAACCGGATCTATGGCATCTGGAACCTTTACTACTTCTGCGCCCATAAATCCGCTGATGCTTCCTTCATTGCTGGCACCTGTCACGATGAACGCGCCCTGATCATCAAATGAATTGAAATCATTTAAGCCAACAAAAGCGTACCCAATTGCCAAAGGATTAATGCCGCTTGCCTGAAAATACTGAGTTGAATAGATGCTACTGCCCAGGCTTAACGTCTGTACTGTGCTCAAGATTCCGTTTTCTACACCTATATATTGACCTGTGAACGCCGTGCCGCCCATATAATTCTGGGATCCGACCAGGAAGGACTGAGCCAGAGTGCCTGCGATATTTGCACTCTGGGTAGCGCTCATAGTTGTCGAGGTTAGATAAGCGCTGCTCTGCACCCACCCAGAATCAGCCTTTATGCCTGATGTGGCGCTATAGGTGTTTGATGAGAATCTTTGCTCTAAATTCTTTTTGCCGCCGCCAGAAACCTCCCTATAATCACGGACAGTTGTCAGTTGCGGGTCTCCCGATACATCTTCATAAACATAAACTGAGTCATCAACATCATATTGAGAACTAACATCTATATCGTTTAATGAGTAATCGATTTCTATCCCAGATACTGATTGTACATACAAAATGGATATAATTACTAAAAACGCTAGCAGGCATTTCATGGCGTCTTTATCCCTCCATTTTTTTATTTGCATTTATGGTATATAATCTCTTTGGAATGTCCATCTGCGTAACATTTTTTATTCAGGGAAATATCACCGATATATTCTCATTCTCCAAGTTAAACGATGTCTGGAACTGGAAACATGGTAAAATCAATCCATGTTTCTGCAAAATCCCGTCTTATGTGAAATGACGGCGGCGGACCCACGCGCAGCAAGCTTCAGGGTATTGCGTTTTAAAATAATTAGTAATTTTTTATTTAACTGAAGACCAATGTATGTGTTTTCCGCCTAATCATCAAGCTCCAGCGAAACCACATCCTATGCAACCCATAAGTGAAAAGATGCATATTCCGTCCTATTCAAGAATATTCTCAATTCTTTCCAGAGCCTGCCCAATTCGGCTTTGAGATATGGCATACGAGAGCCGGACATAATCTGCTCCCCCCGGCCCAAAGGCCGATCCGGGCGTGGCCGCGATGAGGGCATCCTTGAGCAGCTTATCGGTGAAGACATCTCCACCGCCCAATGCAGATACATCCGGAAATAGGTAGAAAGCTCCCCCAGGCACGTTGCATGGTATTCCCAATTCTTTCAACCCCGCGACCAGCATATTGCGACGCGTCCTAAACTCCTTCACCATAGAAGCGACCTCGCCCTGTGGTCCCTGTATCGCGGCAACTCCCGCACTCTGCACAAATGTTGTGGCCTGGGATACGGAGTGAGATAGTAGTCTGATTACCCATTTCATGGTCTCTTTGGGGCCGGTAAGGTACCCCAGACGCCATCCCGTCATGGCGTAAACCTTGGAGAATCCGTTAATGGTCACGGTCCGCTCCTCCATTCCCGGCATTGAGCCTATGCTGATATGCTCGCGATCATAAATTATCTTCTCGTAGATCTCATCGGAAATGACGAAAATATTATGATCTACAGCCAGGTCGCGAATCTCCTCCAACACCTTGCGATCGAATACAGACCCTGTGGGATTCGAGGGAGAATTGACAATGATAAGCCGCGTCTTGGAATTGATGCTTTCCTCGATATTTTGAGGCATAAAATTGCTGTCCACTCCACCCCAGGCGACGCGCCCTCCGGCGAAGGCCACACAGGGCCCATAGCTCACCCAGGAAGGTCCAATGAGAAGGCATTCATCGCCCTCGGAGATGAGCGCCTGAATAGCTGCAAATACGGCCATCTTGGCACCCGGGGTTACAATGACATCATCCGCGGTGACGTTGAGCGAATTTTCCCGAACTAATTTATCGGCAATGGCCCGCCGCAGCTCGGGAATGCCCCCCGTAGGAGCATAGCGCGTCTCGCCCTTTCTGATGGAGCTGCAGCCCGCCTCGACAATATGCTTGGGGGTATCGAAATCAGGCTCACCAACACCCATATCTATGATGTCCTGACCGCCGGCAGCCAGCCTTTTGGCCATGGCAGAGATCTTCAAAGTGGTCGATTCTTGAATAGAGGCGATTCGGTCGGAGACCATATCGCTAGATACCCCCCATGTTCTGCAAGAGCTTGACCGCCGCCTCAACCGCCCGCTTGGCATAATCCACTCGCTTGTGGGCATCCGGCCGGGACATCTTGGGACCGGTGATACCCAGAGTCACAGGCTTGTCATGCTCTAATGATAGATCCATCAGCTTTCTGGCCGCTTGGGAGACTACTATTTCATCATGGGCGGTCTCCCCCTGAATTACGCAGCCGATTGTCACAACCGCATCAATATCCTCGCGACGAAGCAGCTTCTTGACCATAAAGGGCATGTCATAAACGCCAGGAACATAAACGACAATAGCAACCTCTGCTCCCAGGAACCGGGCATGCTCCCTGCCCAAAAGCTCCATCTGATAGGTGATGTCCCTATTGAACTCCGAGACGACGAATCCAAGTCTTGCCATAAGCTCCAAACCCCGTTAAAAGTAGGCACTTTCCTTCCTTGCTTCTCTAATAAACCCATCGATTCACTTTACGATCAAAACGCATTTATCCTCGGCAATTGTCCGAAGACGAGGGTGCCCTATGAGCTTAATTTATCTTAACGGAAAGTTTGTTCCGGCGGAACAGGCTGCAGTTTCGGTCTTTGATCACGGATTTCTCTATGGAGACGGAGTCTTCGAAGGAATAAGGGCCTATGGAGGGCGTGTCTTCCGGCTCGAAGATCACGTGAGGAGGCTCTTCGACTCGGCAAAGGCCATCTTGCTCTGCGTTCCCATGAGTGAGGAGGAGATGTGCGAGGCAATCCTGGAGACTCTGAGGAAGAATAATCTGCGCGATGCTTATATCCGGCCCATTGTTACCCGAGGCTATGGCGACCTGGGCCTGGATCCCAATAAATGCAGCCTGGCATCGGTCATCATCATTGCCGTCGAATGGGGCGCAATGTATGGAGACCTCTATGAGGTTGGACTTACGGCGATATCCGTCTCCGTGCGCAGAAATGCTCCGGACGCCGTGCCGCCCAATATCAAGAGCCTGAATTATCTGAATAATATCCTGGCAAAGATCGAGGCCAACATCAAGGGCGGCAATGAGGCCATCATCCTTGATTCACGGGGACTGCTGTCAGAGGGAAGCGGAGACAACATATTCGTCATAAAAGGAGGAAAGATCCGCACCCCCCACACGATAAACAACCTCAAAGGCATAACCAGGGAAGCAGTCATGGAGCTGGCTGAGGCTCATGGCTATGATTTAAAAGAGAGCGATCTGGGACTGTTTGACCTTTACACGGCAGACGAGGTCTTCGTTACGGGAACAGCAGCAGAGGTTGCGCCTGTTACCAAGGTAGACGGCAGGGTCGTGGGCGACGGCAAGCCCGGACCGATTACTAAGGATCTCATGGCTGCCTTCAAAGAGCTTGCCAGAACCACCGGTACAACCATATTCAAATGAGTTGATAATTCGAGTTCGAGGGTCTTCCCCTCAACCAGTTTTTTTCGCACTAATCGGCCAGTACTTTCACAGAAATGCTTCTGCGTCTTGGACCATCCAATTCAAAAAAGAGTATCCTCTGCCACACTCCCATAACCAGTCTCCCCATCTCTACAGGAATTATAAGGCTATTTCCAAGCAACATAGCCTGCAAATGAGCATGAGCATTGCCGTCACCCCCATCATGCAGGTAGCCGGCGCCCCGGGGAGCAATTCTCTGCAGAAGACTCAAGATATCATTAATCAATGCGCCATCTGCTTCATTAACAGTCAATCCCGTGGTTGTATGAAGAGAATAGACCAGCATGATGCCGTTTTCTACGCTGCTTTCTCGTAAAGTTCGCAAAACTCGATCTGTGATATCAATAACATCCACTGATTTGCAGGTTTGATATGAAAATAGGCCTCACGCATACCTATGCAGCCGCCATTTCTGAGGTGCATGTCCTCACGACCGAGTATCCTGCCTTTTCAAGTAATCTGATCATAGAGCGCTCTTTTTTCTGTGT
>Ga0074199_1002449_pt1 | contig 11135 bp, 8 predicted proteins | sample EPASupsiteSAE347_FD_64528 | JGI IMG/M metagenome (GOLD analysis project Ga0074199, IMG submission 64528) | Bioremediated contaminated groundwater from EPA Superfund site, New Mexico - Sample SAE3-47 | ecosystem: Environmental > Aquatic > Deep subsurface > Groundwater > Contaminated ...
TTTAAATCTTCCATTAGTAGAATGGATTGGTTTTAGCCTCATAGAAGCAAATGAAGTTGAGGATAAATACATAATAAAATGCGAGTTGAAAGAGAATTATTTTAGTGTTGTTAAAACCAAATACACAGTTGAAGTAAACGATAACGGAGAGATCATCGGAGTATATCGGGGAGCATGAGTGCCGAATTGCTTATGCATAACCGAATCGTAATAGATACAGGACCTTTATTGCTATACTTGGTTGGCTTCATACGCATCAAAGAACTTAAGCAATTTAATTACAATGAACGAGATTTTATTCTGCTAAACATATATCTGAAAAATATTAAAAATATATGCGTGACACCTCAGGTGTTGGCAGAAATATCCAATTTAGCTAAGAGACGCTTAGGGAGTAAAACCTTCCCCTCATTTATAATAAGTTGTTGTAGATCTTTGGAAGTTATTGGAGAAGAATATATCCATAAGGATGAAATTATTAACTCCCATAGTATATCTATCTTGGGAATAACAGATACGTCCCTAATTTTGGCTTCTAAGAGAGGTAATCTAATTCTAACGGATGATGGACCGTTTTTCTATTATTGTATCCAAAATAATATACCTGCAATCAGCTTAGACACACTCAGAACATTAATGCCAATGGTATAACGCAACGCCTTGGTAACCGTTATTACATTTCTAGACAACGAAGACTCAGCTTTTTTTGGATTCCTGAAAACCTAAGCTCCCGGAAGAGTGGGCACAAAGTTTTGGTACTTCTATAATTTTTCGTTATTATTTTTCATATCAGCTTCAATGACTTCTTCAAAGGCATCATTTTCGGTATTATTTAGTATGAATTCTCCATTTTTGGAATTCGGGATGCTATAATATTTTTGTGGGCACATATTGCCCTGCAAATGGGCTGTGAAGGGGCATATTTGAGGTTATTTTTTGAAATAGGTGCGATTGCATCGAGATAGCCTGTTTGATGCGCCTACCAAATCCGAGAGCTTAGGCTGAAAACCAGGCGTGCAGCCCGAAACATACCTGTTCTTTAGGGTGGAGTGGTTGCACGCAGTTTGATTTCAATATCAAAATTTTAGAGTTATGCAGTTATTCTACAAATAAAAAAATAAAATCTTTGTGAAAAGATGAAGAAATCATCACTTGCTTTCCAGCGCCTCCGCCAGCCCCGGAACCTCTCTTGCGCCCTCAGGCACGCAGAGGCTCGCGCCCCGGAAATCCTGGCCGATGGGCTCGAACCTGCCGCCCAGATGCTCTGCCAGGAACGCCTCGGCGACTGCATAAAAAGACAGCCGGTTCTCCGGCCTGGCAAAACCGTGGCCCTCGTCCGGGTAGAGGACGTAAGTCACAGGCAAGCCCTTCTCCTGCATAGCTTTGACGATCTGGTCGGACTCGTTCTGCTTGACCCTGGGGTCGTTGGCTCCCTGTCCGATGAGCAGGGGCCGCACGATCCTGTCGGCGTAGGTCAAGGGCGAGCGCTCCCTCAGCAATGCCCGGCCTTCCTCCGTGCGGAAATCACCCACTCTGGTGGTGAACTGCTCGATGGCGGGCTTCCAGTAAGGCGGAATGGTCTCCAGCAGCGTGATCAGGTTGGACGGACCGACAATGTCCACGCCGCAGGCGAAGAGCTGCGGTGTGAGGGTGAGCCCGGCGAGCGTTGCATAGCCGCCATAGCTTCCGCCCATGATGGCAATCTTTGCCGGATCGGCGATGCCGGATGAGACGGCCCATTTTACGGCATCGACCAGGTCGTCATGCATCCTGCGCCCCCATTCCATGTTTCCGGCATTGATGAAGTTCTTGCCAAATCCGGTCGAGCCGCGGAAGTTGACGCTGAGGACGGCATAGCCGCGGTTCGCAAGCCACTGATGGATGGGGTCAAAGCCCCAGTAGTCCCGCCCCCAGGGACCGCCATGAACGTAAAGGACCATCGGCAGCGAACGGTCGGGCCGGCCATCACCGCTGTCGCTGCCTTTTGGCAAGGTGTAGTAGCTTACCAGGTCCAGGCCGTCGCGGGCTTTTATGACTACTGGATGCATTTTTGCGAGAGGCTTGTTCTTTAGATTCTCTTTGTCCGTGAAGAGGAATGTGGCCATTCTTTGGCTGCGATCATAGAAGTAGTAGCGAAGAGGCCCATCATCCAAAGAATAAACCACAATCCACGTTCCGTCGTCCTGGGTTCGGCTCACAACGGTCATATCGCCGTCCTCCTGCCTCCGGAGAATATCAAAATCTGCGGCGACAGACGGATCGAGGACCTTCCAGTGCAGCCTTTCATAATTGAAGGCCACCGCCTGCACATACTTCTCTGTGGGATGGAGCATGCAGCCGCCAAAATCGGCGCGCGGATCTTCAGCGATGAGCATCTTCTCCGAATCGTCCAGGCCGAAGATGTAGAGCGCTGCCGTATTCCGATCGCGGCTGTCGATCAGGTACGCCTTTGTCCCTTCCTTGTTAAAGCCGATCGTGCCTGTAGTGAGCGCATCCTCCATGTCTACCTTCCAGAAGCTCTCCCAGCCGTCTCCCGCTCGCCGGAAAACCTCTGTGCCGCCGTCTGCGGTCATCTTGGAGGCCATGCGAAGGTGGAAATTGTCGTCGATATCAAATCCCGCAAACTCGCGGTTCTCCAGGAATGCAGTCAGCTCGCCGGTCTCGATGTTCAGCCGGAAGAGATCATGGTACTCAGGATCGCGCTTGTTGAGGCCGACGATGGCCTCTTTTGGGAATTTGGGGCTGAGGGCCAGGATTTGCGAGCGCACACCATCAAAAGGCGTGAGGTCTTTGATCTCGCCGCTATCGAGAATTACACAAAAAATTCTCCAGTTCTCATCCCCGTTTTTGTCCTGCAGATAAATGATGTGGCGGTTGGTGAACGCCCAGGCATAGCTGCGAATGCCGCGCGAGCTGTCGCAGGTCACGGGCTTGGCACCTTTGGGATCGCCGGAAGGACCCACCCACACATTGAGGACGCCGTTATGCGGAGCAAGGAAGCTGATCTTTGAGCCGTCCGGGCTGATGCGCGTCGTAATCCTGTCGGGATTGCCGAAGAGAAGGCTCCGGGGAATCAACGGGCGGTCATTTGCATTCCCAGCCATCGCAGCGCTGCGACTTATTTCATCAATTGCATTTGGATTTCTTTGGAAAGTTGGCCCAGACATCAGAAGAATAGTTGGAATAATGAGGGATAAGTCTTCTCATCAGGAATTCCGGAACGCTAAAGACCAGGGCGGCCTTAAGACGGGCGGCGGTCCAACGCCTCCGTGGCCATGAGAAATCCTATGGCCCGCTCCGCCAGAGGATATTGTCTCACCAGCGCCTTGAACTCCTGGCCGTGGTTCGGCTCCAGGAGATGGGCCAGCTCGTGAACGATCACATAATCCTCGACCCATTGAGGATACTTTGCCAGCCGGTCGCTTATCCTGATGGTCTTGGCATAGTAGCTGCATGAACCGCGCCGGTGCTCCTGGTGAGACGAGTAGCAAATGGAGTTCCAATTCAAGGCTCCCTGGAAATATTTCTGGTTCAGGAGGTTGGCCCGCTCTTGCAGGTGCTCGTCGCTTCTGGGGGATTCATGCTCTGCCATCCTTGCCTTCAGGCGCGAGATGTGATCCTGCAAGACGGCGTCGGAGATGTGCATCGGGGCCAAAACCTCCATCCTGCCCTGCACCATCCTGGCCTGAATGGTCTTCTTGCGTCTGCTGGATCGCTTGACGATGACCTCCATAGTGATGATTTCTCCCAAATTCGCTCAAATACTGATTTGTCGGCTCGATATTAATAACTTTCTTTCTTAAGTTCGGGAAGAATTTGCTGCAAAGATTTATTTTCAGGGCTGCGAGCGCACAACAAGCCAATATAATCCTAAAATATTTACATTATTATTCGAATTTTTCCCGACATTGTGGGAGTGATATTCATCAATTGATATTCTTCATTTATCATGTTCGTTTTTGCCCAATCAAAACCAGGGAACAAAGACGAAAATGATTATTCTAGTATAAGAAAAAAACACAAGATATTTATGCATCTTCCGTCTAAATGTGATTGGTGGTCTTGCGATGGCAAATGATGTTTTAAAACTGATACAAAATAAAATAAGCGAAAAGGGCCAATCCTGGACGGCGGGCACAACGCCCCTCTCCGGGCTCTCCCAGGAGGAGAAGAAAAAATACCTCGGCCTGGTAATTCCGGAAGACGAGATGAAGATGATCCGGGAGATGGCCAGCCGCGAGGAGGCTTTTATCGCCAGACAGGGACGCGCCTTCGTCTATGCTTCAAGCTGGGACTGGAGGTCGGTCAACGGCACCAACTGGACCACGCCCATTCGCAATCAGAGCGGATGCGGAGCCTGCGTTGCCTTCGCCACCGTTGCCACCGTCGAGGCCAACTTGAAGCTATTCCGGAGAACTCCCGCCACCGATCCCAACCTTTCCGAGGCGGACCTCTTCTTTCGGGGCTGCGGGGCTTGCTGCCAGAGTGGCTGGAACTTTGCGCCTGCCTTGAATTACGCCCGCAACAGCGGCATTCCCGATGAAGCCTGCTGGCCTTACAACAGCGATCAGAATCAATCCTGCGCCAACAGAGATCAGCGTATCGTGAAGATCGAGAGCTGGAAGACACTTTCCGGAGCAGCCCAGGCCAAGGAGTGGCTGAACCTCAAAGGCCCCATCATGTCCGGCCTCTATGTTTATGATGATTTCTACTGGTATACCGGCGGAATTTATCAGAACGCCAGCGGCGGCTACCTCGGAAACCATGCCGTCTGCATCGTGGGCTACAATGATGCAGGAGGGTACTGGATCTGCAAGAACAGCTGGAGCACGCAGTGGGGCGACGACGGATGGTTCAAGATCAAGTACGGCGAATGCGGCATGGGAACCAGCTTTGCCTTTTATGCCGTGCAGTTCACCACGGACGATGATCTGATCATGCCCAAAGCCGGAAGGGTCATCGCCCGTCTCAAGGAGGTCAACACCGCCCTTGCCGACGAGATATGTCTCAGCTATCCCGGGGAGAAGACTATATTCAAGGCGGAGGCATCCCAGATCGGCAAATCTTTCGAGATAGGTACATTCTCATCAGGTTCGCGCCTCACATTGGCCCTGAAGGCATCGGACGGCAACACAACCAATACATATTACACGAACCAGTCCCTGAATGCCGATGCCTGCGACCATGTCAAGAAGGTTCAGACCGGGACATACAAGTGGGAGCTGCGCTGGGAGGACCTCTTGGGCCTTGGCGAGCAGGACTACAACGACGTGGTCATGGAGATCGAGGTCTTCAGCCCGACCACCGAGGATATCACTCTAACCAAAGACGGAAGGGTCTTCGTAACCCTGAAGAGCATGATCGCATCATCGTTCACGCAGTTTGGCCTCGCCTCTCCCCAGGAGCTGACGGTCTTCCGGTCCGGCGATGCGGCAGGAAAGACGGTCGATTTGGGTGCTTATTCGTCCGGCCAGAAGCTGAGATTTTGCCTGGAGGCTGCGAACGGCTATACCTACTACACCGACCAGGTGATAAATCCTGATTCCCTGAGCCACGTTCGCAAGCTTCCCACGGCCTACAACAGATGGGAACTGCGCTGGGAGGAAGCCTTCGGGCTGAAGAACAAGGACTACAAGGACCTCATCGTCACCGTCGAGTCGCTTCCCATAAGCATCGACGACATTGTCCTGACCCGCAAGGCCCGGGTAGTGGCCAGGTTCGTCAGCAAGAATACTCTCAAGACAAATCAGTTCTGGATTCATCAGCCGAATGGACATAAGATCTTCGATGCCACCAAGGAAAACCTTCGCAAGAGTTTTGACCTGGGGGAATATGAAGCGGGAACCGGGCTTATCTTCTCGATTCTGACGGATGACGGATATACCTACTGCACGAACAGCAATCTCAACCCCGATTCGAGAGTGCACGTAACCAAGCTGCCGCTTGGCACCAGCAAGTATCTGCTGCGCTGGGAGGATCAGTTTGGGCTTAAAGATCGCGATTATAACGATCTGGTGGTGGAGATCTCATTGATTCCGAAATAGGATCAGGCTGGAACCGGAAGGATTCTGACTGGAATCGATTTGATTGGGCTTTAGACTTGACCGGAATTAAAATAGGGCTGGAATCGAACCCGACCGAAATTGACTGGATTGGAATCAGAGCCGACAGGAATAGATCTGATAGAAATAGAAACCGAATGACGTAGGGTCCGACCGGCGGAAGTGGCCGGTCTCAAGCAGTTTTTTGCGCAGCAAAAGCATTATCGAAAGCTATAAGTTTGCAGGTTCTAATAGTATTTACGAAAGTCGCGGCATTTGCCGCGACTCCGCAGGAAACCAAAATGAGCAACACAAATATCACACCGGAGAAAAAGCGGAACCTGGTCGAGTACTTGATCATCTCTCTGATCAGCCTCGCGGTCCAGGTCAGCGTCCTTGGCATGCTCAGCCTGCACATCTCCGGCCTTACGGTAAGCACTCTCGAAGGCGCATTCTTCTTTGTGCTCATCTTGGGATTGGCCAACAGTTTTTTCATCCCGCCACTTGTCAGTTTTTCCGTGCGCTTTCACCCGCTACTCTTTCCTTTTCTCGTCTTCCTCATGAACGGGCTGCTGGTCTGGCTGATAGGCTCCCTGATGCCGGGCATCCTGATCTCGTCATTGTGGGCGGCCATCAGCGTATCCGTGCTGGTATCGATGACGGGCATGATGGTGGGTGGCGCATTTGCTGCTGACGATGTGGCCGGTTACGAGCGCTTTGTGGTCCAGCCGCTCATCAAGCGCTACGGAATAGCGAAAAAGATATCCGAGCCGGGCGTGATGTTCCTGGAGATCGACGGGCTCTCCCAGAATGTGCTGCAGAAGGCTTTGCAGGGCGGGTACATGCCCACCGTCAAGAGATGGCTGGAGGGCGGCAGCCACAGGCTTACAGGATGGGAAACGGACCTCTCCTGCCAGACGGGTGGGTGCCAGCCCGGGATCTTGCACGGCAACAACTCCAACATTCCCGCGTTCCGCTGGTACGAAAAAGGTTCGGGAAAGCTCTTTTCCTCAGACGCGCCGGGAAATGTGGCGGAGGTTGAGAAAAGGGTCTCGAACGGCCTTGGCCTGCTGGCAAACAACGGCACCAGCCGGGCCAATATGTACTCGGGAGATGCACGCGAGAGCATTCTCACCATCAGCACCATCGGTTCTGCGAAGCGAAATACAATGGAGTATTTTCTCTTCTTCGCCAATCCCTACATGACGGCCAGAGTCATCGGCATATTCCTCTCTCACTTCATGGTGGAGGTCTTCGAGGGCTGGCTTCAGCTTGCCAGGAACGAGAGGCCGCGCGTCCATCGGGCAGGTTTCTTTCCCTTCACCCGCGCCGTCACCACGGGCATCCTGCGCGAGTTGAGTCTCTTTGCATTGGTAGGTGACATGCTGCGGGGCCTGCCTTCCATGTACGCCACCTTTGTCGGCTACGACGAGGTGGCCCACCATGCCGGTATTGCCCGCAAAGATGCCCTGCGGGTCTTGACGGGGCTTGACAGAACCTTCGAATGGCTGGAAAGGTTTGCCGGGGCTGCAAACCGGCCTTACTATTTCGTGGTGCTCTCGGACCACGGCCAGAGCAACGGAGCCACGTTTTTCCAGAGAACCGGCAAGACGCTCCAGAGGGTCGTGGAAGAGCTGGCAGACCTGAAGACCTTCTCACCGCCCTCGAACGACGAGACCTGGCTGCGCATCAACGCTCTTCTCACCGATGTTTCTCGCGAGGACAGCAGCGGAGGCAAGCTGATGAGCCTCGCCACGAAGAACAGGACAAAAGACGGCACGGTGAACTTCGGACCGAAAGGCCAGCCGGAAGGCCGGGGCAAGGAGAGAAGCGAGGCCATTGTTCTTGCATCGGGTAACCTCGGACTGATCTATTTTGTGGCCTGGAAGGAGCGCATGAGCCTGGAAGCGATTAACCGGGCATTTCCCGGACTAATCCCTGGTCTCTTGAAATATCGCGAGATTGGTTTTTTAATGGTTCGATCCGAGGCACACGGCCCGCTGATCATCGGATCGAAAGGAATTCGCCATTTGCGGGACGGCACGCTGGAAGGAGACGATCCTCTGGCAGGCTTCGGAGCGAATGCGGCCAAGCACCTCTGCTTTGAGGACAGCTTCACCAACTGCCCCGATATCCTGATCAACAGCCATTATTGGGCGGAAACTGATGAGGTGGCCGCCTTTGAGGAGCTGGTCGGCTCGCACGGGGGCCTCGGCGGCCCTCAGTCGAAAGCGATTTTAATCTATCCGTCCGGCCTTGAAATTGAGGCAGAGCCAATCGTCGGTGCCGGTTCCTTGCATAAAGTGATCAAGCAATGGGTTCCTGCGGACTAGTGGAAGAGTACCGGGAATTTGATATACTCGAACGCCTTTCTTTGAGCCATGCCGGACAAGAAGTACAGGGAACGCAGGACGGAAGTATACTTCCCCTCTGAAAAATTCTTAGAGAAGTGGAAAGGGCTTGCAAAGTCCAAAAAGATGCCCTTATCATCTTGGATTTTTTCGACAGTGGAAAGGGCGCTGGATGATTCCGCCGTGCCGACCCAGGATATCACAAAAGAAAAGATAACCCTACAGGAAGAGAATCGCACCCTCCGCAGAGATCTGGAGAGCGTCACAAAGCTCATGGAGGCCTACAAGACCGAGGCCTTCACCCTGCGCAATGAGATCTTTCTGCAGAAGGACCTGAGGGGAAGCGGAGAGTTCGACGAACACCTCGTGCGGGCGCTTCGTTCAGGCGGTGTCTGGCGAGCTCCGGATCTCCTCAAGGAGATGGATGTTGATATGAAAGACATTGAAGCCATCCGGATCGTCACAAAGCAACTCCATACTCTCCAGGACCTCGGGATTGTGCGGGAAAGCGCTATGGGCTGGAAGTGGGTGGGATGAAGTCCCCCGTTTCTCGCAATTCGCTGAGTTTGCCCGAGATTGTGCCTCAGGATCCGGCCCGCTGGTGCGAGGAAGATCTAACAAAAATCGGCCTGGAGAAGTTTTATACCGATCTGCAGCTGCGCGGCCAGGCCCCCGTCTCAAGTGATACGAAGCTCAGAGTGGCGCGGAGATATTGCAAATGGTCGCTCGCGCGCGGCATTGATCCTCGAAGCTCGGGGCGCGAGGACCTCCTGGCCTATCTGGCGGACATGCGTGCAAGGGGATTGATGCAGTCCTCTCTGAAGAAGGACTTCTCCTGCCTTTCGGTGTGGTTTGAATATCTCGTGGATGCCGGCCAGATCGACCTGAACCCTATTCCTGACATACAGAAGAAGTACTTGCGCAGCTTCAAGGAAGGAAGCCGGCAGCGTCAGCTCATAAGCGTCGAGGAGGCCGCGAACATGGTCGGGGCAACGATCGATACCAGGGACCGGGCCATTCTTATTCTGTTATTCAAGACCGGCATCAGGCGTACTGAGCTTGTGACACTTGATGTGGATGATATCAATCTGCAGGAGCAGACGCTCAGGCTGAAGCCTACCGCAAAACGCAGCAACAGAAATCTCTTTTTCGATGGGGAGACGGCTCTGGCACTTCATCGATGGCTCTGCCAGAGAGAGATTAGGGTTATAAAAAAGGGATGCGAGAGAGTACTATTTGTCGCTCGTGATGGGTCACGCCTCAAGGGGAGCGGTGTCCTGCATGCCGTTACGCAGGCTGCAGAGCGCGTGGGGCTGCATGACCCAAAGTCGACGAACCTGGAGGATCACTTCAGCCCTCATTGCTGTCGGCACTGGTTCACTACCCACCTCAGGCGAGCAGGGATGCCGCGTGAATTCATCCAGGAGTTGCGGGGCGATGTGCGGCGCGAGGCGATCGATATCTATGATCACATCGATAGAGAAGAGCTGAAAAAAAGCTATTTGGCGCATATACCGCAGCTGGGCGCTTGAGCCGATTCAGGGGCTGCCGTCTTGCGCCCGCTGGATGGCATTGAGAGATAGGCCGCGAAGGCTCAGGTGGAAGGGCCCTCTTCCCCTCGGCATGCAAGGTGATCCGCTCGGAATAGACGGGATAAAAAATGCCATGTTTCGTGTACTGTTGCATCCTATGTTGGTGGCCCTGAAAAGTCCTGGCGCTGAAGACGAGTCGTGGCGATCTTACCGATAGTTTGCAAGCTTGTCAGTGGTTTGCTTGTGAGAATCACTACGCTTCACAAGGCGTATGCAACAGCCCCGTGTTTCTTCCAGCTCTGTAGTTGGACTTGTTGCCAACTGCAGTTCATAGAGTCCCGTTCCATCGAGCGAGTAGATTTATCTTTATCTTTCAATGATATATTTGATGAGCCCTGGACTGATCCTAATCTTCTCTTTCATCTGGCCGGCGATATCATCTATGCTTACATCGCCCCCTGCCAACCTTCGGATCTCTTCGATAATGGCATCGTCTATGATGAAATCATCTTTAAGATCTTTCCTGTAGCCCCATACATCACCCTCAAGAGTTACAATATCTTGCTGTTGGAAAATATATTGGCTTATATTAGACATGGTTTTGTAGTAAGAATGGGGCAGCTGGACCATTCTCAATCCAGGACATCTCCGAATCAGGTTGATGAAGTCTACATTGCTTGGTCGGAAGCCCAAGTGGACAAATTTTTCGCTTGGATTGAGAGTTGGGATTTCGTCTCTTTTGCTGATGATCTTAAGCTTCATGCATAATCAAATCAAATTTTGTTATTAAGCCCATTATAAATAAGTAATGCAATGGACTGCACCCGTGATAGCTACGCTCGTTAAGACAATCCACATAATTTTGTGATGAATATTGAATTCCCTGATCCGAATGTGAATAAGTCCTTATGTTGATTCTGACCAGCGGTTTCCTGATGCCTTGGCCAGAACATTTATGGTCAGTTGGCTGTCTATGTTTCTTCTCAGATCCCGTCGATGCATTTTCTGCTGTAAATACCTGGGATCACTGCGAGATAGATGTGCTAATTGACAACTGGACGTATGATGTACGGGTTTCATAAATGCGTTCGTGTAAATGGTGAGACCATTGGATGATTGGGCACAATCTAGAATTCCAGTGATGAAGTGAAGGCAGGATATATCCACGAGAAAATATTTAATCTTCAAGCAGATGTATCCTGTGTGACCCT
>Ga0074199_1002450_pt1 | contig 11132 bp, 1 predicted proteins | sample EPASupsiteSAE347_FD_64528 | JGI IMG/M metagenome (GOLD analysis project Ga0074199, IMG submission 64528) | Bioremediated contaminated groundwater from EPA Superfund site, New Mexico - Sample SAE3-47 | ecosystem: Environmental > Aquatic > Deep subsurface > Groundwater > Contaminated ...
CCGTGCTGTAGAACCCGGGCTTGTTGTTTGCCACCGTGCCTTGCGTCTTGACATAGTCGTTAATGCCATCAAAGCTGAGCGCACCGCCAACCTTCCCGCTCGTCCATACCGGCCCGTTCACCAACGTGCCGGGACGATAATTATAAGGTGTGTCAAATGCAACTGTCCCAATGGTCTCATCCAACTTCAGCCAGGTCACCGGGTCTGTCGGCCGCGCCACTTCGGCCGCCGTCAGCTTCGCTCGCCAAATCCGCAGGTCGTCAATCATCCCCTTGAATCTGGATGCGCCACCCACGCCCGACGATGACCACTGCGGCGTTGCGTTCCGGCTAAGGCTCGCCGAACCCATGCGCAGGGTCAGCGTCTGCTCCACGCCGTCAATGTAAATCTTCGCATTCGTGGCGTCAGGCACGCCATTCGGAAACACTGCCGCCACATGCGCCCACCGGTTGCCCAAACCTTCCGATGAAATACCAAGGATATCGCCATTGCCGGTGGTAATGCCCAGCGAGCCGTTACACAAGTAAATCCCGTAGCCGTTGTCCCAGGCAAACGGCATCTGGTCGTTACCCCCATCCCACTTCATCCAGAAGTACACCGTGTTGGTGGCGCCGTTAGCCGTATCCACCGGCACGTTGTCCGCCCCAACCTGCGCGCTGACGCCGCCATCCAGGCGCACGGCGCCGTTGACATTGCCGACCGGGAGCCATGCCGCGCCACCACTTAAAGCCGCGTTGTTGCCCAGCCCGGAAGAGTCCAGCGCGCTTATCCCGTTGGTCTGGTCAAACAGCCACCAGCCTACCAGTGACGTGATGATGGCGTGCCCTTGCACGGCGCCGTTCTTGCCTCCCGAACTGGCCGTGACGGTGAACAGACCATATGTGCCCGAGGCCGTGTATAGCCCGGCTGAATTAATGGCGCCTTTGCCGGAGGTTACCGTCCAGGTAAACGCGGGTTGCGGATCAAGCAGACTTCCAAACTGGTCCAAGGCTAAAGCCGTATATTGCAGGCTCCCGCCTAACGACACCAGCGCGTCGGTGGGCGTGACCGCTATTAAAGTCGGTGTATAACCCATCGCCGCCAAGGCCGTCACTTCACCAAAATACAGCTCGCGCCCGTATATCCGCACGTCATCCATCACGCCACCGAACTTATAGGTAGCGTTCGTATCCCACCCGGAAATGAACTGCGTGGATGTCGCGCTCCGGCTGATGGTCGTTACGCCCATCCGGTTGGTCAAGGTCTGCAGGACACCGTTGATATAGATCTTCGCGTTTGTGGCGTTCGGCACGCCATTCGGGAACACTGCCGCAACATGCACCCACCGGTTGGACATGCCCTCCGAGGATATCCCAAAAACATTGTTCTCGCCGGTATTAAACCCGAATGATCCGCCGCTTAACATCAGGTCGTAATACGTCCCGCCCCAGGCAAATGGAACCTGGTTGTTCCCGCCGTCCCACTTCATCCAGAAGGCCACCGTGCTGTAGAACCCGGGCTTGTTGTTTGCCACCGTGCCTTGCGTCTTGACATAGTCGTTAATGCCATCAAAGCTGAGCGCACCGCCAACCTTCCCGCTCGTCCATACCGGCCCGTTCACCAGCGTGCCGTTATGATAACCGTACGGTGTGTCAAACGCGTTCGTCCCGCTGTTCTCATCTAATTTCAACCAAGTTCCCGGATCAGTCGGCCGCGCCACTTCCGCCGCCGTCAGCTTCGCTCGCCAGATCCGCAGGTCGTCTATTGCGCCCTTGAACCTGGATACCCCGCCCACACCCGACGAGAACCACTGCGGCGTGGCGCTTCGGCACAGGCTCGCCGAACCCATGCGCAGGGTCAGCGTCTGCTCCACACCATCAATGTAAATCTTGCTGTTTGCCGCGCTGGGCGTTCCATTGGGGAATACCACCGCCACGTGCGCCCACCGGTTGCTCAAACCTTCCGATGAAATGCCGAGGATATCGCCGTTGCCGGTGGTAATGCCCAACGAGCCGTTAAGCAAATATAGCCCGTAGCCGCTATCCCAGGCAAACGGCATCTGGTCGTTACCCCCATCCCACTTCATCCAGAAGTACACCGTGTTGGTGGCGCCGCTCGCCATGTCCACCGGCACATTGTCCGCCCCAACCTGCGCGTTGACGCCGCCATCCAAGCGCACGGCGCCGTTGACCTGGGCAACCGGGAGCCATGTTGCGCCGCCGCTTAAGGCGGCGTTGTTGCCCAGCCCGGAAGAATCCAGCGCGCTTATCCCGTTGGTCTGGTCAAACAGCCACCAGCCTACCAGTGACGTAATAATGGCGTGCCCTTGCACGGCGCAACTCTTGCCTCCCGAACTTGCCGTGACGGTGAACAGACCATATGTGCCCGAGGCCGTGTATAATCCGGTCGAATTAATGGCGCCCTTCCCGGCGGTTACCGTCCAGGTAAACTCAGGTTGCGGGGAAACCAGATTCCCGAACTGATCCATAGCCTGTGCCATGTATTGCAGGCTCCCGCCTAACGACACCAGCGCGTTGGTGGGCGCGACCACTATCGTCGTGATTACCGGATCAACCGACGCATTCACTGTCAGGGTCCCATTTACGTATGTAACCGTGTAGTTTGCGGTAGCCGCCGCGCCCGAAGGCACGATCGGGTATGTCCCGACCGGACTTCCGGAGTTCGCCGCGCAGGCGAACGCAACCGTCAAACCGATAGAATCAGCCGTGTCACTGCCGACCAACCCCGCATACGCGGCGTTAAACGCCGGATTGGCCACGCCCACCATCCGGCTCTTGTCGTTGGCCGTCACTGTCAATGCCGCCTTGCCAACCGTAAGCGTCCGGCTCACATTCATGGCCGCGTTATAGTTCGCATTGCCCGCCTGGCTCGCGGTGATCACAGCCGTTCCTGCGCCCACGATCGTCACATTGGCGTCGGAGACCGTCGCCACGTTAGTGTTGTCGCTCGCGTATGACACCGGCAGGCCGCTGGAGGCGGTCGCCGTCAATTCAAATGCCGCGTCGCCATAGGTCTTGTCCGCCAAATCCGCAAACGTGATCGTTTGATCAAGCTTCCCAAGCGTCAGCGTCGCCACCGCGCTGGTCGCCTCGCCGTTCATATTGCCGACCACGCACCGGTAACTGCCCGCGTCGCCCGGGGCAACCGCGGCGATCATATAGGTTACGTTGGTTGCCAGGCTGATGTCGACCGCATTCTTCTGCCACTGGTAACTCAAAGGAACTGCCCCAACGGCTATTACCGTGAAGCTTGCCGAAGTCCCCGCCGTGTTGGTCAGCGATTGCGGCTGAGTGATGATCACCGGCGCCATCTGCAACAACGTCTGGATCTCATCGGCCGAGAGCGCCCTATTATATATGCGCAAGTCGTCAATCGCGCCCTTGAGCCTGTAATTTGATAGAGCTCCCCAGCCCGACAGGAAAAACTGTGGCGTGGCACCCCGGCTCATGCTCACTGCTTCCGGTAGCTGCGTCAGCATCTGCTCCACACCGTCAATGTATATCTTCGCACTTGTGGCATCAGGAGCGCCATTCGGGAACACCACCGCCACGTGTGCCCACCGGTTGCTCAAGCCCTCCGACGATATGCCCAGCAGGTCGCCATTGCCGGTATTGATTCCGAACAGACCATCAAACAAATACAGATCGTAGTAGGTGTTCCAGGCAAACGGTATCTGGTCATCCCCGCCATCCCACTTCATCCAGAAACACACCGTGTTGGATGCCCCGGGAGCCGTATCCACCGACACGTTGTCCGCCATGATGAACGCGTTGACGCCGCCATCCAGGTCCACCGCCCCGTTGGTCTTGCCGGAAGAAAGCCACGTTGCGCCACTGCCCAGGGCGGCGTTGTTGGCAAACCCGGATGCGTCTGACGCGCTCATCCCGGTAGTCTCGTCGAATTTCCACCAGCCTACCAGGCGCTCGTTGGTAACGCGCACTTGCGCGGTCGCGCTCTTGCCTCCGGCCGTAGCCGTGATAGTGAAGAGCCCCAGCGCGTTCGTGGCCGTGTATAGCCCGGTTACGTCAATGGCGCCGCCCCCGGCGGTAACTGCCCAGGCAAACTCAGGTTGCGGGGCAAGCAGGTTCCCAAACTGATCCTTGGCTACCGCCGTGAATTGCATGCTCCCGCCAACCACCGCCAGCGCGTTTGCGGGCGTAACCGCCAGCGTGGTTAAAACCTGGTTAACCGTCACATCCACCGCACTCGTTACGGATAACCCGCCGGCGTCCGCGATCGTCGCCTGCAGGGCATACGCTCCCGCCTTCGTGAAGGTGGCAGTTACGTTCTTGGCCGCGTTGTTGTTATTGGCACTGAAGCCGACTGCCGCTGGAGGAGTCCCGAGCGTCGCCCAGGTATACTTCAAGGCCGCCTCGCCGCCGTCATCCGCGCCAAACACGCTCAAAACCGTTGTTTTGTTCGTCACGGGATTTGGCGTGGCCACAGCAATCGTCGCCACCGTCGGCGCGCTGTTCAGCGTCAACGTCGCCACCGTGCTGGTCGCCGCGTTTATTGTGTTGCCGACCACGCAACGGTAACCGCCCGCGTCGCCCGGGGCAACCGCGGCAATCGCATAGGAAGCACTGTTAGCCGAAGGTATGTTTGCCAGATCCTTCTGCCACTGGTAGAACAACGGCGCCGTCCCGGAAGCCGTGACCGTGAAGGTTGCCGCGGCGCCGGGATTTTTGGTCGCCGATTGCGGATTGACCGTGATCGTCACCGGCGTATCCACCGGGGCGCTGTTAACCGTCAACACCGCCGACATACTCGTTACCTGTCCGGCCATGTTGCGGACGATGCATCGGTAACTGCCGGCGTCGTTGGTCGTGACCGCAGGAATCGTGTAGGTTGCGCTCGTTGATAGGCTGATATTGGTGGCATTCTTCTGCCACTGGTAGAACAGCGGCGAGGTCCCCGTCGCCGTCACCGTGAAGGTGGCTGCGGCCCCGAGATTGTTGGTCGTTGACTTCGGTTGAACCGTAATCACCGGCGCCACATTTACCGTCAGCGCCACCGCCGAGCTGATAACCTTGTTGATGCTGTTGCTGACCACGCAACGATAACTGCCGGCGTCGTTGGTCGTAACCGCGGCAATTGTGTAGGCCGCGTTGGTCGCCAAATTAATATTGGCAGTATTCTTCTGCCATTGGTAGAATAGCGGCGAGGTCCCCGTTGCCACGACCGTGAAACCGGCAAATGTGCCGGGATTGACGCTCAAAGCTTTCGGCTGGGTGGTGATCGCCGGTGCCACCGGCGCCACTGCCGCCAGCTCCTGGACCTCGTCGGACGAGAGAGCGCGATTGTAAATGCGAAGGTCGTCAATCGTGCCCTTGAACTTATAGCACGCGGGATTATACCCGCAACCGGAGACGAAAATACGCGGGGTGGCGCTCCGGCTTTGGCTGGCAACGCTCAGTCGGCTGCTCAATGCCTGGGCAACGCCATTGATATAAATTTTGGCGCTTGCGGCGTCTGGCGCGCCATTGGGGAACACCACCGCAACATGCTTCCACTGATTGCTGAAGCCCGTTGAGGCAATGCCAAGGATGTCGCCCACGCCCGTATTGATTCCAAACGAGCCGGAAGAAAAACAAACATTGTAGAAATCATTCCAGCCGAACGGCATCTGGAGGTCAGCGCCATCCCACTTCATCCAGAAGGCCACCGTGTTGCACCCGCCGGCATTCGTATTCACCGGCACGTTATCCGCCATAACCTGCGCGGTGGCGCTACCATCCAGGAACGCCGCCCCGTTGACCTTGCCGCTGTTGGTCCAGGACGCCCCCACCCCAAGCGCGCCGCTGTTGCCGTTGCCGGATGAATCCGCCGCCAAGACCCCGTTGGTCTCATCCAGCTTCCACCAGCCCGCCAGCTTGCCAATATACACCATCGCCGCGCCTTGCTTGCCTCCGGCCGAGGCCGTAATCGTGTAGGGCCCGCCCGGGTTCGCGCCGGCCGTGAAGAGACCACTGTTGGTGTCAATCGTCCCGCCGCCGGATACCTGCCAGGTGATGGCCGGCTGGGGCGCCAAGACGGTGCCAAACTGGTCCTTAACCACGGCAGTGAACTGCTGGGCGGCGTTGGCGGCCAGATAGGCGGTGGCCGGGGAAACCACTATATCCAAGGTCTGGGTTACCGTCACTTTCAGGCCGGCGGACGCGTAAAACCCGTCGGCATCGGCGACGGTCAAAGCCAGGTTATACTCGCCGGGCTTGGTGAATATGGCGCCGTTCGTCACCAACATGACATTGTTCGGACTGAAACTCACCGGGGCGGGCGGCGTGCCCACCACGGACCAGGTATAGGTCAAGTTTGTGCCGTATCCCACGCCCAGCACCTGCAGTAACGCCCGCGTCCCCGTCACCGGATTGGGAGTGGCCGAAACCGAGATGCCCTTGCTGATGGCCTGGCATAAACTCTCAATCGTCCCGGGCGCGCCCTTGATGAAAAGCGGGAAGGGCGACATGGGAATAACAGTGCCGCCATTGGCGTCCTGCGGGAAGGTGGTTTCGTTTTCCATCAGGTCAATGAATTGGAGTGCCTGACCGCCGAAATTGAACGTGTATTGCGGCGGAGCTTCTTTCCAGCGATCCACGGTTTCCTTGTGGCCCCAGATCGCCACAATCGGCGCGCCGTTCGTGTCGTTCTGAAACACGTAGCACCGGCAGAAGGGCGCGAAGCGGATATCCTTGTAGAAGGAGACATCGCCAAGCAGGCGTCCGAGCGTGTTGGGCATTTTATCAATGGCCAGGGGCGTGAAGTCAATATCCAGCTGACGATTCAGCATCTGAAAATTTACCATGCAATCAATCCGGTTTTGGTATTTCAGACCGACCAGCCAACTCCTGGCGCTCCAGGCCACGGAAATTCGCTCGCCCTTGCCGATATGATACGAAGGTGGCGCAATATACCAGGGATTGGCAGATTGCACAATGTATGGGGTGAGGCCCAGCTGTGGAATATTCAAAGGGCTGTAATTGCCACCCTCGCTCAGGTCCACGGAATAATTAGTGCATCCGTTGCGGTCGAGCATTTTTATATATTCGCCGATGTTTACATCCAAATCGTAGCTTTCCGGCTGATTGCAATAATAATGACCGCCCACACCGGAATATTGCGGGATGGCGGAGGGATCAAGCGCCTTAACGGCCTGAATATAGCCCTCCATCCATTTGTTCCCCGTGCCAGCCGCGATGGTGTGCGGGCCGCCATCCAGCAAGACCTGCGCATTCGGATTGCCTCGTTTCATGCCGTACAGGGTGGCCAGATTAAATTTCGCGTAGGATTCAGGATATGATTGCAGGGGATCCATTCCCGGCCTGCCTTCGCTTGTGAAATACCACCCCTGTGACCATGGGCGGTTTGTCGCCCTGATCTCGCAGATGCTTTCGTACCTGGCCAGATCTTCAGCGGTGGGATTGACCATTTGTTTCACATTTGCCATTGCCAGATCGTTGTTTTCATCAACAACCTCGCGTGATTGCGTTGTCATACTCCGCCCTAATGGTTCGATACCATATTTATCAAAGAGCAGTATGCGCTCTTCCTCAAGGGGCCGCTCCGCGGCAGCACCATAACCCATTAGATTCCCTGCAACCGAGCCAATGCCACGGGCTCGTTCTCTCTGCAGGTATCGTTCCATGTTCGGTCCGCTGACCGAATTATAGATATTCGCAAATATATTTTTATTTTTATGTTTGTTCTCCAGGAAATTCATCACCGAAAAGCGGAAATAGTCCTTGTATGACCGGGCATCGCCGGCGATTTGCAACGTCGCATTTACGGCAAACACGCCGCGTAGATTCTCGCTTGCTATTTTGGCGTCAAGCGCGGAAAGCGTTATGGTGGCCTTGCCTGCGGCATCAGTATTGAACGGGAAATCCTGTTGCATTACGGTGCGGAAAAAGAAGTCCTTGACAAAGAGCGATACCGTCCCTGCGGCGTTCGGAAGCGACTGGAGGACAAGCCGAAAATCCGGCGGTTGGCCGTACTCCAGGAAATTCCCGCGCGCCGCGCTCAGCAATTGCATCCTGCAAGGCGCCTGCTGGAAATCCGTCATGGCCCCCTTCTCAATCTGCACATCGTCCACCCAGGCATATCCCTCAGCATCCAGGCTTAATGCCATGGGCTTGAAATATATGGTTATGAAGTTTTCAAGCGCCCTAAAGGAAAAGCTGAAACGTTGCCATTCTGCCCCAATTGCAAAGTCTCCCACTGTAGAAAAACAGTTGGTAGTCGTTCCAAATGGCAGACTACTCATACCCCCGCGCCCGGTCACATACAATGACTGCCCGGTGGCAACTGAACCTTTGGCGTAAAAACTCAGGGTGTAATTTTCACCGACAGCACACGGCACGGGAGTATTACCCAACGGCCAGCCATCATTTACTGACCGGGCAAGCGTCCTGATGCGCAGAGCATTCTGGCCGGAATGCGCCACCGTGGTGTCCAGTTCATAGATGTTCGTATACTTGAGCGGCATGGGGATGCCCTGGCATAGCTGATAGCCCCAGTAACGAAGTCCGGTTTCAAAAGACGGGTTCTGGACCAGGTTGGACGAGGCCCCGTAGTCAGGAAAATGCATCCGGTCCACTTTCCAGGTATTTATCCCATTCGGCAAGGTCTCCGCATTGTCAATGTTTTTCCCGCCGGATATGTCAATAAAAAAGCTGATGACGCCGTTTGTATCGGGCAAAAAAGACAGTCTGTTGTTATAAACAATAAGTTTCGAACATTGGCCGGGCTGAATTGAAATTCGGGCGTCCGGATTATCGGGAAAGAAAGTTATTTTAAGGCCTTCCAAATCATTGGTGTTAAATGTCCGGCCTAATGTATTAACAAACGCAACGGTGGTGCCATCCTTGAGCGTGTAAAAGCCTTGCAAAGGCAGATATGCCGGGAGAAATAAATAGTATGTCCTGCTTTTGAGCTTGGAAGGATCGTCGAGCACGAGACGGCTGGCGACTTTGGCCAAGCCGTTATCAAGATACGCGAGCGAGAGCTGATATTTTCCAAGTATCTCCGAACTGGCGGTACTCGCGCGCGCATCCGCGGTATAGATCGTGCTGTTTCCCGAGAAGATTTCTTTCGAGTTGAGATAAAATACCGGCGAGAGGGGTCCCGCGCCAAGATCCAAGCTCTCGCCTCCATTGCAGATATCTTCACCCTGCAGCATGCCGGTCAGGGCGTAATACGGCGGAGACGAAAGATTCTGTTTGATGCTTTTGACGCCGCAGACAATTTGTCCGTCCGCAGTCAACTCCGGTTTCTCGTCGGGGAAATCAACCGAGTTTGTGTCCGCCTTTAACAAAGAGGGCGCTATAAGTGAAATGGCGAGCAGGGAAACCAGCGCGAACGGAAGCCAGAATGTTTTTGATGCTGTCATTGGGTTACTCCTCTTTGTTTCATTGCTTTTAGCGCTTTGAATTAGGTCCGGCTAAAGCCGGACAACTATGAAAATCCTGGATTCCTGATCAAGTCGGGAATGACAAAAATGCGTCGCCACCCTGTCATTCCCGCGCAAGCGGGAATCCAGAACACATATTACTTTGTCCGCCGGAGGCGGATCCGCCTCTGGCGGAAAATTCCTTAGCATCAAGTTAGGCCCCGCCACGCTTTACATGTGCCCCTTGCGCCACACTCATTAACCATGAACCATCTGCCATTAACCATTGACCATGGATTTAGAATTCCCATTCCACCTTTACGATGATAACCCTAATCGGTAATCCCCATCTTGGGAATTGTCATTTTACGGAAATTTTATTAACGTTTCCCGACATATGAAAAACATTGTCCGCATCGGATTGGTTTTTGACGCCCGCTATGGCAATAACCGCGACATAGTCCGCGGCGTGATTGCCTTCGCCCGGTCACAAGGACTCGCTTGGATTTTCACCGGCGGGGTTTCGTCAGCCCAAACCTGGCAAATGTTGCGCCGGTGGCATCCGTCCGGCATTGTGGGAACCGTACCGCCGGGCGCCATGCCAAACAACATTCCTTCAGTGGTACCGCCCAACAATGTCTTGATGGACAACGCAATCGGGCGGATTGCGGCCGAGCACCTGATTGAGCGCAGGTTCCATCACCTGGCATTCGTCGGTGAAAAAGGCTTGCTCTGGTCCACAAGATGGGCCAAGGGATTCCAAATGTGTTGGAAGACGAAGCTTGCAAATCATCCGGACGCCACGTTCCATCGGTTAGATATTGCGCGAGTGCAAAGCGGCGACTGGCAACCGGCTGGCGGCAAACTAACGAGCTGGCTCCGGACCCTGCCGAAGCCCGTTGGAATCTTTGCGAGCCGCGATCTTTGCGCTCGCAAGGTATCCCAAGCCTGCCGCATGGCCGGCTTGCATGTTCCGGAGGATGTTGCCATCGTAGGAACTGGCAATGACGATTTCCTGTGCGAACTGATGGATCCGCCGCTTTCCAGCATCAGCGTGCCATGGGACCAGATCGGATATCAAATGGGCGCGCAACTGCATGGCCTCCTGCAGGGACGCCGACGGCCAAAACACTTTCCGACAGTCGTGCCGATCAGCATCCAGGTGCGGCGCTCTTCGGAAATATACGCTGTCGCGGATGAGGCGCTGAAGCGGGCCTGCCGTTATATGCAGGATCATGCCTATGAGCCGCAACTAAACATGGAAGCGGTAGCACGAACATCCGGGGTTTCATGCCGCGGACTTGAACGCCGTTTCCACCGCGAATTGGGCCGTTCGCCCTATGCCGAAATCCAACGGCTGCGGCTTGAGCGCGCCAGGCAGATGCTGCGCGAGACGTCATTGCCTCTTACTGTCATTGCGGAGCGTTGTGGCTGGTCTTCAGTCCAGCGGTTCATGGCGGCCTTCAAGGCACGGCTGGGCCGGACACCCGGCCAATTCCGGTTGTCCGGCAAGTTCAATGCGCTGGCGTAGCTGACAGAAATTTTCCGACGATTTGCCCGCCGTAGCTTCAGCCCGAATGATTCATGACCGATTATGACAGGGCTGTGTCATTCTACCATATGAACGCCGCGTGAGGGCACGCGGCCTTCCATGAGAAGGCTTGTCAAGAAGCGACCGACGTGGCGGGCGCTGGTTTTCGATCCTGAGGCATGTCATGCTTCCATTCGCACTCTATAATGGGTCATT
>Ga0074199_1002451_pt1 | contig 11130 bp, 5 predicted proteins | sample EPASupsiteSAE347_FD_64528 | JGI IMG/M metagenome (GOLD analysis project Ga0074199, IMG submission 64528) | Bioremediated contaminated groundwater from EPA Superfund site, New Mexico - Sample SAE3-47 | ecosystem: Environmental > Aquatic > Deep subsurface > Groundwater > Contaminated ...
TGGTTTTATCAAAGGCCTCGATTATAGTAGAACAAAGAGTGTCTGCTTTGTCCGGGGTGGTAACCACCACAAAGTCGTCTCCGCCTATATGGCCGATAAAATCTTCCGCCTGGCCGGTCTCCCGTGTTGAGCGGATGAGGATGCGGGCTACTTCGCGGATCACGTCATCCCCGTGCTCGAATCCGTAAGTATCGTTATAAGCCTTGAATTTATCCAGGTCCACGTAACAAACCGCGAAAGGCAGTTTACTTTCCAGGCGCTGGGAAAGCTCATTCAGGATAGAGACATTGCCCGGCAGCCTGCTTAAAGGATTCGCTTCCAGGTCGCGTTCGGTGCGCCGGACAACCATGCGGATCCTGGCCAGTAATTCTTTGGGCTCGAAAGGTTTTACTATATAATCGTCCGCGCCGGAATCAATGCCGTCGATCTTGTCGGAGATCTCGCCTTTGCCGGTGACCATAATCACCGGGAGATGCCGCAGCAGGATATCTTTTTTTATCCTGGCGCAAAGTTCCAGCCCGGTCATTTTCGGCATTTTGTAATCAAGCAAGGCCAGGTCAAAGGTTTTGTTCAGTATCGCCTTAAGCCCTTCCTCGCCGTTTTCCGCCTCGTACACCTCGTATTTTTCGTCTTCCAGGGTAATCCTCAGCACATCCCGGATATCCGGGTCGTCATCAACGATAAGTATTTTTATGGCCATATTTTTTAGATAGGTTAGAACGCGTTAGGCAGGGTAAAGCTGAAAGTCGATCCTTCTCCGACCGTGCTTTTTACCCAGATCTTTCCTTTGTGCGCCTCGATTATGTTTTTCACCAGAGCCAGGCCCAGCCCGGTTCCTTTTACGTCCTGGTTAAGGGAGCTGTCAACCCGGTAAAATTCCTCGAATATCTTGTCCAGCGCGTTTTCGGGGATACCGCATCCCGTATCCGAGACATCCACCTGCACCTGCCCGTCCAATTTAACTACCCGGACCAGGATCTTTCCTTTTGGGGTGTATTTTATGGCGTTGTTGATCAGGTTTATGAATACCCGCTTGATCTGGTCTTTGTCGATAAGGACTTCCGGCAAGTCCGCCGCCAATTCGCTGGAGAAGGTTATTTCTTTTTCTTTTAAGAGCACTGACAGCATGTCCGAGATTTCCTCAAGGATAACCTTTAATCCCTGCGGGACAAGTTTCATTGACGCTTTCCCGGATTCGATACGCGAGATGTCCAGCAGGTCGTTAACGAACTGCACCAGTTCATCAGAATGCTTATTGATCTTTTCCAGCCGTTTATGCACCTCTTCAGGCACTGCCCCGAGTTTGCCCGCCAGCAGTATTGAGGCATAGCCTTTAATGGAAGTGAGGGGGGTGCGCAATTCATGGGATACGCTGGAGACGAAATCACTTTTTCTTTTACTGACTATTTTTACCTCTTCCAGAGCCCGGCTGAGTTCCCGAGTTCTTTCTTCCACGCGGTTTTCCAGTTCCTGATGCGCGTGCCAGGTTTTTTCGAAAAGCCTGGCGTTTTCCAGGGCCTGGCCTAGTTGATTGGACATGATGGTGATCAGTTCTTCGTCTCCGATGGTGATTAGGGGGTTTTTATCCGAGCCCACGAAAAGGAATCCCCGGCTGCCTTCTTTCGGCAGTATCGGAGAGATCACAAATGAGTTCGTCTTGAATAATGCCTTTATGCGTTCTTTTTCCTGGTTTTCCAGGAGCATGCTTATGGAAGAGAGTGTTTTTTCGTTCCGCACGCTTTCCCAATAAGTGTGTTTGTTCGCATCCACCTGGGACTTTATGCCCGCGCAGGAATCTTCGGTATATCCGATATTCAAGCGCAGGGAGAATTTTCTTTCTTTGTCTTCCCATAAGAAGGCCAGGGCTTTTTCAAAGCCGATCTCTTCCAGGTCCGCGATGTCTATCTTCTGGAAGATCTGTTCTTCGTCGAACGTGGAGGAGATGGTCCGGGAGAGCCTCTGCAGGGTATATAAACCGGTCAGTTTTTTGTCCAGCTCTTCCTGAGTTTTGTTCAGCTCTATATCCGTGCGCACGACAAGCTTGGCTTGCTCGTCCATTTCGTCCAGCGAACGTTTCAGGTTGTTGACGGATTCCTGCAACTGGTTGATATTGTGGGATTTTAAAAGCAGGACGAAGAACAGCGCGATCGCCGATATCAGGCTCATCAGGCCGAGCAGATTGAACAGGTTCTCGCTGTTAATGTAGGATATCATTATCCCTCAAGGAGCAAGACGGAAATCGTCTGGTTATGGAGATAAGACTGTCCGCGGTAACCCAGGGCCATTAAAGGCGCTAATTGGCAGCATGAATACATGCCTATTATCGGCGTATTCGGCGCCAGGCTTTCCCGGATGATCTCTAATTCCCTGTTTGCGTCTTTTCGAAGTAGATTGTACCTTGAAAAAGAGCTGAATGCAATAGCCAGTTGAGAGGTTTTTGTTTTGCTGAACTTTACCATCGGGTTAGATGCGGCATTAACCGCTTCGGCAACAGCTTCATAAGTGGCCTTCAGGCAGGTTTCTTTTGTGCTGATCATCAGCCGGATCGTGCTCCCTTCGGGTATATGCCCCTGGCATATCAGCGATCCGTCATCCGCTACGTTATGAACGCTGCGCAATATGTATTCCGTTTCTCCCGGGGCAAATACGCCGATCGGGTAAGATACGGAAAGGGTTTTTATCTCTTTCTTCAGCCGGTTCAGGTCGCAGGCCAGGTATTCTTCATAGAGTTTTACCGCAGGCTGGCCGTCTATGGTTTTTATGATATTTGCCGCTGCGGCGCTTACGGTATGCGGCTTGCCCAGAGGCTTCCATCCGTGCTTCGTCCCCACTCCGCAGGAGATCTTGCCGCCCAGGATTATCCCGGCGCAGCCATCGGTGACGATGGACTGGTTAAAATACAAAGATGTCCTTATGGGGTGGAAATGGTCGGAAGGGAAGATGCCCCAGCAGGGGAAACTTCGCCCTAAATGGTCCTGCAGCCCGGATATGATGCTGGGCCCGTCTTCGACCAGCCGGTCGAAGAATAATAACCCCAGGCTGCGGGTAATATTTCTAAATCCGTAGAGGAGTTTATCGCCGATCTCTTCGCCGGAATCGAGCCCCGGTTTGGCTTTTATGTCTTTTACGCACGCGCTGCTGAAAAGCGCCCCTTCCGGAAGGCTTATCAGCATTAATACTGCGCCGTGTTTAAATATACCCTGGTTGCAGATAACCGCCGGGCCGGTTAATCCGACTATCGGGATCCCCCCGAGCATGTTGTTGATCGTTTTGAGGAAATTTGCCGAGGAAAACTCCGGCGAGGTGAATAGTAATGCCAGGTCGGCCTTACTATTAGTCGGTTTATTGGCTTTGGCCTGGCGGGAGATCTCTTCCGCAGCTGTCGCGGCATTCTTCCCGGAACTTATACCTATTCCTATATCTAGCATGATATTGAGTATATAATAGCCCCGGAAAGCGGTCAACAAATTTAATTGACCTTCGACGGAATTATGTTATATTAATTATTACTAAAACGGCCCCATAGTCTAGCCTGGTCCAGGACGGATGGTTCTCAGCCATTAAACACCGGTTCAAATCCGGTTGGGGCTACCAAATTTTCCCTTCATTTAAAGGAGTTGGCTTTGAAGAACAGAAAAACTCCCGGTCAGATTGCAGTCATCATCACCCTCTTTATCGCAGTTATAATACTCTTATCCGTTGTTATAATCAATATCGGCAAGGTCAGCGACGCCAAGGTTAACACCTCGCAAATATCCGATCGCGCTGCCCTGAGTCTATGTTCTCAATTAGGTACATACGTTGGTCTGCTGAACAAAAAAGTTGATGAAAGGGCTAATTGGATTCTCCAGGTGCTTCATCTCAGCAGTAATTGCGCGCCTAATCTTGGGTTGATCCTTATTGCCGCCGCGATTGTCGTTGGTTTGGTTAGCGGTCCTGCCGGATGGGCGGCTTTAGTAATGACGGGGTTAGTCGGTGGCGGGCTTTATATGCACCTCTCCGAGACAAATTCTACCCAGGCCAGGGCTTTTTCAGACGGGGCGTATCTGATGTCGTCATATACGGGGTTCAGAGAATCGACCATACAATCCATGCTTACATCTATGAATAGAGACGCGCAGACGGTAGAAAGGCATGCGACTAAAGCTTACACTTTAGTCGATACGAGCACTAACCCTGAAACGACATATGAGCTAGGCAAGGATAATCCGGGTTGGTGGGCAATCGATCAGGAGTTGAAGAAGGGCAAACACGCATACAGGTTCAATGCCTGGTATTGGAGCAGGCGTTGGCCGCATATAGCAGAAGCCGGGATCCTGAACGAGTATATCAACCAATTTATCACAATGCTAACCGATAATACCAAGATTGATCATTGGGATCCGGATAAATGGCAGATCGATAAACTTTCTTTAAAAACGGAATTATGCGGTAATGCTATTACCGCCCAGAACGCTGATTGGATTATCGATGATAATTCGATCAGGGTGGTAGGCCCGGTTGGGCTCGGGGATTGGCTCGCGGATTATTTTAGCATAGATCTGTTTACTGCGGAAGGGGGGTTTCTGATCACTAAATTCAAAACTCTGACCGAGCGGATACTTAATGATGTGTGTTTTGATCAAACATGCGAATCGGGGAACCCCGTTATAACTTATTCTAAACAGGTAACCGGCTGGACAATACCGTTTTTAAACTGGACGGTTGGCGCTACATATAATCACGAGCAGATATATCAAGTAAATGACGATATCCGGGTGTTTTTGACCCGGGCGATGGAGACATTAAATATCCCGGTTTCTTACCGGGTTAACGGGGTTAATAACTGGCTGCAGGTTTTTTATAATAATAAAAGTCATGGTAATGTCACCGACCGCACCGCAGCTTCATTCCCTGATGATGTGTATTCCCGGTTAATGTGGGATCAAGAAACGATCCAGGATTGGATCAATCAATTGACTTTGGTTGACCATCAAATAACACCGATTATTGCTGCTGACAATGGATCTGATTGTAAAGACGGGGCTGGCGATGGCGTTGGGCATTGCCCTAATTCTTGGTGCTGTAATGATACTTCTTGCTGGTGTTGTTCGGATACAACCTGTTCTTGGTCTGGACGTTTTTGCACCTGCCCGCCTTCGACCTCGAGCCAGTTATGCGGGGAAGGCGATTTATATGGCGGAAAACCCGGAGAATGCCCGCATACAAATCCTGACCCTGGATGTACCTGCGGCTGTTCAAGCGAACATGGCCCTACTGATCAGGGGATCCGGGCCTGTCATTTTCAGGGGCAGATGAATTGGGAAACTCCTTATGGCCCTACTGAAGTAAAACAGGCGGTTAAGGTTTTGGAAGCTTTAAAAAATACTTTAAAAGAAATTACCGATACGATCGAGGAGTTAGCTGAAAAAACCAAGGAAACATTGGAATCCAACAGCGACCTGAAGAATGAGGCGGTTTACGGTTGGGAAGAAAAAGAACATGAAAATTACTATATAGTCCGGGTTAAGTTGGCGGATTATCCTGAATATTCTTCAACTAGCGCGACTAAAGGATTCCCGTATATCAAAGAAACCACCGAGCTTTTCAGTTTTCTGAAATGCTGGACAGTGACTGGACAGACCTCGGGAACTATCAAGACTACTGTCTCCAGTTATACCAATGATGTTCCTACCGGATGGTGGGATTTGAAAGTGCGCAGGAAGACCAGCGGAGCTGAATTCCCCAGAAACGACCTCAAGGCGATCATTGAAGAGGTGCACACTAATACTGTTGGCGGCGGGGCAGTAACTGCCCATAAGGGATCTTTGGACACGCTGATCAACGATTATGCCATAAGCAGCGCCACTACCGGTCATTATGGCGCAACCAAAGAAGATATCTATATACAGAAAGCTGCTCCGTAATGGCCCGTCTGGTTCTTTTATCCGCGCTTTTTTTTTAACCTTCCGCTCATTTAGCCACGCGGCAATCGACATCCTTGTCCTATCTCCTCATCCTGACGACGAGACTCTAGCCTGCGGACAGTTGATAAGCCAGGCGGTAAAAAACAAACAAAAAGTAAAGGTGGTTTTCCTGACTAACGGCGACGCCTCCGCGGAAACCGCTAGTTGTTTCTTAGACAAAGCCGCATCTAAGCTTGAAGCAAGGGATTATCTCGCTTTAGGCCGGGCGCGTCAACAGGAAGCTGTACGGGCGGCGGCAAAGTTGGGTTTACCCCCAAATGACCTGATATTTTTAAGCTACCCGGATAATGGTTTGTCTTCTTTGTGGAGTCAGGCAGGCGGGGAAAAATACCGTTCTGGGTATACTGATTCGGACAGGTCTGTTTACGAACAATCCTGGGGCCGGGCAAATGATGGATATACTCGAGGTAACCTGATCAGTGATATCAAGGACCTGCTGAAAACGTTAAAGCCGCGAAGCGTTTACCTTCCTTCTCCGCAGGACAGGCATAGGGATCATGTTGCCTGCGCTGATTTTTTGAATAAGGCGCTCGATGATCTCCGACGAGAACGCAAGAATAGATTTATCTGCCCAGGGGTTTTTTATTATTTTATCCATTTATCTAACCCTTCAGACAATCCTTCCTTGGATCCTGATCTAAATCGGCAATCCGACAGTACTGACTCTCGAACAGCCAAAGCCGCGGCAATACAAGAATACCGTTCGCAGTTGTTTTCTGAAGCGGTAAGGAAGATCGCCGAGCGAGTCATTGATAACGAGGAGACATTTTATAAAGTCCCGGATCTGCCGGGGCCTTATCTTGAATCAGTGTCCCGGCAATGGTCTGTCGCCGCAGGGGAGATGAAAAGTCGCGGGTATGGATCAAATTTCGGCGTGGTCGCGGATGTCGCCGGCGATATAAACGACCAACGCATAGATCTGGTAAGGAAACAGAAGATTTTTTCCGATGACCCTGAAGAAACGGCATTATTGGTGGATAGGATAGCAACAGCCATGGGTTCCCAGGGGGTTATCCCCGTAGTAAAACATTTCCCGGGATTAGGCGGGGTTCTTAGTGATACCCATAAAAGGCTGGCTGTGGTTAATTCTCCCTTGGGCGAGTTATATAAGAAAAACCTGGTCCCTTATAAAGAGCTGATCCGCAACAAACGGCATTTTATGGTTATGACCAGCCATGCCGTATATCCCAGCCTGGACGATGAACCCGCGTCTTTGTCTTATAAGATCCAAAGCCTTATTTTAAGGAAGGAACTGGGTTTTCAAGGATTGATAATCTCGGATGAGTTAGGGATGCAGGCTTTAGAGGAATATGCTATTCAACGGGATATTCCGCCTCCTTATATCGCAGAACTGGCTGTTTTATCTTTTTGCGCCGGCACGGATATGGCTATCATTTATCCGGAACCGGAAAGGGCGGATAAGATCATCCTTTCTATTATCTCGGCGGTCAAACAAGCCGTAAAAGAAGGCCGGCTGAGCCAGAAAGCGCTCGATGAATCGGTAAGCAGGATCTTAAAAGAAAAAGGGGACTTTTTCAATAAAGATCTGGCGGTTTTATTGAATAGTATGACCATTGATGAGAAGATTTGTCAGAAACTTATTGTTGATACTTACGCCGATCCGGCAATAGCGGTTAAATACGGCCTTGGCGGAGTGCACGCGCGGGATTATAAGATAATTCCCGAAATTCAAGCCAAGATCAATATCCCTGTTTTTATTTTTGGGCAGTATGAAGGGGGGGATATAATCGAGGATGGGCTTACTCCTTGTGTTGAAACCGGATATCTTATTGGGCGGGAATTTGCTCGGGCCATCAAATCGCGCGTATCCCGGCATAGGAATAATTATGACAGGAAAGAGGCTCTTGAGCCGCTCCAGGAGCCGTTTCTTGATTTTAACCAGCTGAGTGTGGAAGAACGCGCTAAGATCGTAAATATACTCGCCGCTTCTGTAGATGGCCATATCCGATTTTATGAACATCTGCTGGCGAAAAAAGGGTTGCCTTTGCCTAATCCGGAACATCTCTCGCCTTTGACTATGGATACCGAAGAGGGGTTCCCCGGGATAAAATTCCGGGATTACCAAGAACTTCCGGTATCCTGGTTGAAAAATTTTCCGGGCCGCGATATTGCCATTTGCGCGTATCTGGTCTTTAAGAAAACTTTTGAGGAATGGGCGCAAAAAGAAAGGGCATTGAGTGATAACGGGGAAGGTGCCCGTGATGCAAAAATACTCGCCAGGCTTAACCGGCTTAAAGCCATGCTCCTGGGGCTAAAATGAAACTTAACTCTGACGCTAAAATAATCTGTTTTATATTATTATTGACTATTTTGTTCGCTGTTTGGGCCGGGCCGCACCGCGAAGGTGACGGCGTTTCATATTATATGATGGCCAGTTCGCTGGTTAAAGACGGCGATCTTGTTGTGGATGAGCGCGAAGCAGCCAGGTGGAACAAAGAGAATTTTGAAGGCGTGCCCGTGGGCGTGTATGTCAGGTTCGATATGGAAGGCAAAATGCGTTACGCCAAACCTGCGTTTTATCCGGTGATCGCCGCTCCTTTTTTGCTGGTTTTCGGCAAGATTGGTTTAGTTGTCTTGAATGGATTGCTGCTGGGATTATGCATAGTCTTCGCTTATCTTTCTTTGCGCCAGTATGTTTCTCCGCCGGCATCGCTTTTGATCGCCGCGGGATTCTTCGCGTTTAGTTTCATTCCTGCTTATATAAGTTGGCTTACTCCGGATATCCTTTTATTTTTCTCCTGCAGTTTATGTATTTATCTGCTCTATAAGGGCAACCTTGTTGTTTGCGCTTTGGTAATCGGTTTGATCGCTGCGGAAAAGCCGGCGTTCCTGGTAATGGCTATACCTCTGGCAGCATTCCTTAATGTTCAAAAGAAAGTTAACCTCATTCCCATGGTATTAACGGCTTGCTTTCTAGGCCTGGTTGCGGCATTGGTTATGAACCACTTTTTTCTTAAAACCGTCTTTGCTTATAGCGACCCTAAATACATGGTATCCGGCGGAATGGTTCCACATACCTTGGAGGAATTACGCAATAGGCTGGTGGTTGCTCCGCCCGAACTTTTTGATATGCGGTTTAACAGTTGGCAGCTTTTTGTCAGGAATATTGTTAATTTCTCCGCCGGCCGGTTCAGCGGGATGTTCTGGTACGGTTTTCCAGCCGCGGTCTGCGTATTTATTTATTTGTGGCGCAGGAAGATGCTGGCGCCGGAAGAAAAAGTCCGGAATGACAGCATTTTGTCCGCGGCGGTCTTGTTAATGGCAATATTGTTATTTTTCCGGCCGTTGAATTATTTCGGCGGGCCGGGTTTTTGGGGCAGCAGGTATTTTTATATTTTCCCGGTTTTGCTTTTGCCCGCGGCTTTTAAAGGAATGAAAAGGCCATGGCTGGTCTTTCTGTTTTTTCTGCCGGCGCTCTGGATCAGTTCACAAGTTTTGAGCAGTTCTTTGTCCATAAGGGCTTGGGGAAGCAGTTTGTGGCGGGCAAAAAATGTATTGTCTTTTAGCGTGCATACCTGCAAGGCCCCGCTGAGATACGCGCCGTTAGAAATAAACACGATAGAAAACCTCATGGTTTACGAGATGGATCTGGGGGAAGGCTTGACTTTATATGCTCCTCTGGGGACTCAGAAGGATCTTGGCGGTTTGCTTATATTTGAGAAAGGCCAGGAGATGGTTTTTCTCGCGCGTAAAAAACAATCCGGTCTGGTGTTGCAGACCACTGCCGGCGAGTTTACCTTGCGTTCGGTTTTAAGCCTTATTGATAAATCCGGGCAGGAACAAAAGGCGTTTTTTTATTTTAAACCCGACCAACATCTGGAATTGATAAAAGCTGTTCCTTTTTAATCTTAATGTTTTTCAGCCTCCCCGTCTTTTTCATATATAATATCAGATCCTGGGTATAATAACATGGCCATTTTTTGTTTTGAGGAAGAAAGCTTGTTATTGGCTGCCGAAGCAAAGGCGGGTTTATTAAGGCTCTTTGAATAGATATTGCAGCCGCTTTGCGGTAATCTGCCAGAATAACAGAGGTGAGTTCCGGGGAATAGCTTTGGAACCTGCCTAGTAATATCAATCCCGGCTTGTATTTTTGCAAAACCTGCGTAGCGAGTTCTGCTGTGGGCATTCTTTTTACGGTCAATACCGCTGTTTCAGGCGGGACAAGAATACCGTTGTTAAAGGCGTAAATAGGCAGGTCAGTGAATATCCAGCGGTCGTTAGTTTTGGATCTTGCTATTAGCTCCAAAGCCTTATTCTCTTCCCTTTTGCCGGCAAGGCTCAATAAAAAACAAGTATCAAAAAGTTTAAACGGCAGCATTATCGCTGCCAGGATTATCAACGGTAAGGCTGCATAATAAAAGAATTTTTTGTCCTTTTTTGCTTTCCGCAATGATCCTGTAAAGAAAATAGCAGCCAGCCAACACAGTGGCAGAGAAATAAGCAGGTAGTAATGATCCCAGACAGGCCGGTGCAGGGTTAAAAACAAAAGCGTCATGCCCAGCCATAACACGGGTAATAAGATATGTCTGGTTTTTTTTGCACGCATATTCATTATCAGCCCGAATATTGCCAGGATGGCTAGATCAAAGTCTTGAATCAGCAGCCTGAGAATAACCGAAAAATCAGCCTGCGGGATGTTTATCTTGGCTATGTGGGGTTTAAAAAGCTGGCCGGTAAACAGGCATAGTTCAGGATAAAAATAAGCGATAATAATCAGGGAATAAGCTAATGTGACGTCTGAAAGCCAGAATATTCCCGGTAATAAAACCCGGGCAGAAGCCTTTTTATCCCGGTCTTTCCGTAAGATTATCTCCAACAGAATAAGAGGGAGCATAAATACTGTAAAAAATTTGGTCAAAAGAGAGAAAGCCATGAGTATCGCGGATAAGAAGAGTTCGGTTTTACGCCCTGAATAGGAGTACGCGGTTGCGCAATAAAGGGAAAGCATGGCCAGGGCCAGGCTGGGTAGTCCGATCATGACCGAGATGCTTAAGATCAAGAATTGCGCGGATAAGATCAGGAAAATGCATGCGATCCGGGCGGTTAAGATATCTGTTCTTATCTTAATGTTCTGGTAAAATCCCCAGAGCAAAAGTATAGAGAACAACAGCACTAAAATCCTCCCGGAATAAACGCCTGAACC
>Ga0074199_1002454_pt1 | contig 11107 bp, 4 predicted proteins | sample EPASupsiteSAE347_FD_64528 | JGI IMG/M metagenome (GOLD analysis project Ga0074199, IMG submission 64528) | Bioremediated contaminated groundwater from EPA Superfund site, New Mexico - Sample SAE3-47 | ecosystem: Environmental > Aquatic > Deep subsurface > Groundwater > Contaminated ...
ATCCGGCTGATTGATCAGCTCACCAAAGAGTATGGATACAATGATTGGGGGGAGTGTTTCACGTTCGCTGATCCTTATGAGACCTGGCATTTCGAGATTATGGGACCTGGCAAGGGCAAAAAAGGGGCGGTTTGGGCCGCCGTCAGGATTCCCGATGATGAGATCGGGGTTTCCGCCAATGCCAGCCGGATCAGGACCCTGAACCTGGCCGACAAGGATCATTACATGGCATCCGACAACGTTTTTTCGCTGGCGCAGGAGCTGGGATTCTGGAATCCCGAAATGGGGCCGTTTGAATTCTGCTATGCCTATGCCGACCGGAAAAGTATGGGATGCCGGCGGCGTGAATGGAGGGTGCTGAGCCTGGTGGCCCCGTCACTGAACCTCGATCCCAACGGAGAAAACTTCCCGATGTCGGTCAAGCCCGATAAGAAAGTCACCGTACCGGATGTCCTCGCCATTTTCAGGAACTATTATCAGGATACACCCTTCGACATGACCGCTTCACTCAAAACAACAGACCGGAGCGGCAAACTGGTAAAAAGCCCGGTGGCCAATCCGTTCATGACGGGTGAATTGCGGAACCTGCTAAAGGTGCCCGGGGAGCGGACTATCTGCTGCGCACGGGCAACGTACCTTCAGATTACCCAATCGCGAAGCTGGCTGCCCGATCCGATCGGGGGTGTGGTTTGGCTGGGATACGATAATCCGGCTACTACTCCGCACACTCCCTTTTATTGCGGAATTACCGCCATGCCTGAATCCTATATGGTTGACGGACGCGCGAAATACCGCCGGGATTGCGCCTGGTGGGCATTCCGGCAGGTGAGTCAATTGTGTATGCTGAGGTATCAGCCTATGAGTCAGGATGTTGCAGAAGTTTGGAAACCCATCGAGGATTCCGCTTTTTCACAGCAAGCCGCGTTCGAGGAAGAGGTGGTTAAGTTGTATAAGAAAAGCCCGGAACAGGCAAAGGAAAGACTGACGAAATACTGCACAGATCTAGCCAACGCCTCCGTTGACCGCTACTGGGTGCTGGCCGAGGAGCTTTGGACGAAATATACCAGCGTCTTTTAGAGTTGTCAACTTTTATAAAGTTGACAACTCTACCACCTCGGTGGCCGACTTAGTCGGATCGCTTTCGGAGGTGGCTGTCAGGATGATTCTGGCTGTGCCGGAATTCCCGTTCGATTTCGATACATAAACCGGGATATTCACAGTTTCGCCGAATTTAACCGTTGCCAGGGCATTTCGCACCTGTGCATCCCACCCGGTGCCTTCCACCCTTACGGATATCCGGTAAATATCCTGATCCAGGTATTTTTGAACATCCATCGGATGCAGGTTTGCAGAAACTGCAGCAGCTTTTCCCGTGTTCTCGAGAGTAAAGCTGACAACTGACCCGGGTTTCCGGGAATCGGCCAGCTTCGGTGCCGCGAGATTAAGCCCTCTTTTTTGCGGACCTGACCCATCGAGCGATTTGACGCCCAGCGTATAAGAAAGGATCCCCTGAGAGTCGTGATGAATGTCGATAATATAAAAATGGAGACGGTTTGGCGTATCTTCCCATTCATAAAAGGATCCGGAATTCAGGCCTGCATGGAACAAGGCATCGTTTAACTGGCGGTAATCGGCAACCGTCCTCATCACCGGAGTTCCGTCCGGCCTGACGAAATCGACCCTGTTGATATCTTCCGGGTGAGCATCGATCACCCAGGTAAAGCAGTTATATCCGCAGGACGGGCTTTCATTGTTTTTGTTTTTTGCTATCAGGACGCCCTGGTCAGGGGTATAAGAATCATACCCGATTCGCTGGACCACTTCGAGCGAATAAAAATGGAAAACGGATGATCCGGGGCACCAGGGATCCTTATTCCGGTCGCACTCCGGGGTTCTGTCCTTCGGCTCCGCTCCATCCAGGTTGACCGTAATCCCGGCCATCTCTCCGGTAAGGGGTTCAACCGCGCGGGCTGTGACGCGGACAACCGCGAGACTCGATTCAGCCAGTCCGTTACGGTTAAGATTCAATACCTGATCCTTTTTGACAAAATCATACTTGATCCGGTTCCGGAGCATAAATCCGGCCGGCATGGCAGCACCATCGGTAGCCGGAACCACCCATCGGCGGTGCGGGCCGCCGGGTCCGTTGAAGGACCCGGGATCCATGATGTCCCATACTCCCGAGCCCACACGCCTGAAAGGTTCGACGTAGGGATTGTTGTTGTTGTCGCCTGTGTCAAAGGCATAATGGGCGATTTCGTGGGTGATGGTACCTGAATTCTCTCCCTGCCGCATGGATGAAAGGCCCCACTGTTCCTGACCGGCCTTCCAGGATGTCCATGGCACATAGCGGGTTGTGACCCAGCGCGGTTTGGTCGTATCCGGATTACCCCATTCTGCAGGGATGTCTTCTTTGGTATTGAACTTCATCTCGCCAAACTCCTGCCACACACCGGTCTCATCATATCCGGCATAGATCCGGAGTACGATGTCATATTTCTCCAGGATGTCTTTCCCGGCATCGGTTTTCCAGAGTGCATCACAGTCCGGTTCAATCCGGCCGTCGCAGGTATATCCGGTGGGACATCCGCCGCGCTGCCCAAACTCGTTCAGTCCGTATTGAAACAACTTTTTGGGCATCCGGTAAGGACCGTAATAATCCATGGGCGGTATCCCGACCATCCCCCTCGATTGCTCCATCCAATATCCGTTGATCGTTTGCCCGTTATTGACCGCGCCCGGCTTGTTGTAAAAATCAGCATAGAATTTCGGCACTGAATCTCTCGGAACAGGATCAATCTGAGGATTTCCGTACAGATCGGAATGCTTGGGCAGGGTGATCACGAATGGCTGATCGTCAAAGTCCACAGCCACCAGTGCAATCTTAAGGGTGCGCTGCGCAACAAGCGACGGATCGGCCCAATTCTTGCCGGGAATGGGGTGATAATCCGCCCGGGTCATCTCCTGCTGATCCTGCCATTTTTGAGGATCCAGCGGACTGAGTGGCTTGCCTTTCTGCTGGGCATTGAGATTCAAAGAAAAAAGAAGAATGACCGGGAGGATCGCTGTAGTTTTCATATTGTTCATTCATTTTAGAGTTGTCAACTTTTTAGAGTTGTCAACTTTTTAAAAGTTGACAACTCTATTACAGTCTGACAGTTAGTCCCACTTTACCGCCGCCGAAAAGCAGTCCTCCGCCGGTTCATCATTGAAAAATCAGATCTTTCCGTACATATTTTTCTTTCGATTCCGGGAATACAAATTCATGCTCAATGATTTGTCCCGATTTGATCAGCCGGATCCTGCCGGGTGTACCGCTGAGGCCTTCGACTTTTACAATATAATTATTCCCGATAAGCTCATCGCTGATAATCTTCAACCCGGTGGAGGAATCACCCGGTTCAGGGTGGTGAACAACCGGAAGAACGGAGATGCCGCCTTCATGAGAGATCACCACGGTGATGTCCTTAGCGGGTTTCAGCTCCACAGCGATACCTTCCTGAACCATCGAATATTCGTGACTCTGGCCATTGACGGTGCAGGCGGTCACCTTGGTGCCCTTAGGAAGGGGAATGGTAATGTGGGTTGAGAAGGTTGAGAAGGTTGAGGATGTTGAGGAGGTTGAGGACCTGAGGTATAGTGAGGTGTGGTTAAGGTTTCGGACTAGCCTGAATGAAATGGAATGGTCACCGACCTTTATGTTCTCTGATGTAACGGAATTCCAGTCGAAGGGGAAGTTGAGCGTCAGGCCGAGCGTGTTGGTCATGGCATCTGGCTTCAGTCCTAGCATCCCGTCGATAGCGGGCTGCAGGACCATGGTTTCGCTCCAGCACTGGTGCCGGCAGACACCAAAATACTTGTACTGGGTACCGTGGAGCACCTCCTCAATATATCCGAGCGACCAGTGCTTGTAGATCAGCAGGTTGCTCATCATCTTGGAGAATCCCTGTACAGAGTTTCCTGAAGCAAAATCACCGAGTGAGGCCCAGCCGGTAAAGAGCGGCCAGACGCTGCCCGTATGATAACCGCCCGGGGCAAAGAATTTTGCTTTCTCGCTGACGATCCGTGTGCCCCAATCGGTGGTGAAATTGCACGATGCGAGCTGTGCCGACACGTTTGCTGATTTTTCCGGATCGATAATCTGACCCCAATGTAAGGGGATTGCCGTCATCACCGAGGGTTCGGCCAGGTAGGTGCCATCCTTGAAGAGGCCGTGGTTGAAGAATTTTGTCTCCGGATTCCAGAATTCATTGTTGAGTTTACCGAGGACGATGGAAGCTTCTTTGGAATATTGTGTTTCCAGCTCCTTTAATCCGATATATTTGGCCATATATTCGGCCTGCTTCAGAGCCTCAGCCCAACAGGAAACCATATACTGTGTAGTATGTGTTACGTACAGATCACCACCCTCTTCCCAACCGTGTCCCTGCTGGGTATTCTCGATCAGGTGATCGCCGTCGGTATCGGTGGAATAGCAGAAATCGATTGCTTTTTTAATGGCATTCCACTCCTTGCGGATAAAGGCCGTGTCGCCTGAATGGTGTAAATATTTACCTGCCAGCACAATATAGAGAGGTGTGGCATCTGCGGCATCGAAATGGGCAATGCCCGAGGTAGTCAGTTCGTGATAGATCTTTCCAGATACATCCTGATATCTGGAAAACAGTTCGAGGATTGTCTTAACGCGATCGAAATCACCATAATCCAATACGGCAAAACCGCTCCACACGGCGTCACGGCCAAAATACCATGCATATCCCGGCCGGCCGTTGACTTTCTGGGCTCCGTTCCAGCCATAATCGGTAGTTGCATAGCCGGCCACGAGTGAACGGCCTACGCCCGGAGTATTGACAATGAAGCGATCGGTTCCAACCAGGGCCCATTTGTATCCGGTATTAAAATTCTCATCCGGGCTCGTGATGGTTAGCTTTCCGTTGAACAGTGACTTTGCATAATCCACAGCGGCAGCATAAACAGCATCGGGGGCATTGATCGCTCTCCTGTATGCCGATATCGCTTCCGTCACACCGGTAGCCGAGGTACCCAACACAATATCAGCCATCCCTGCGGGCTTGACCGGTATGGTCATTCGAACTGCAACGCAGAGGCCGGAGTCCGGATTTCCGGATTGTGCGGTTACAGGTACATTAACCCCGATAATCGTAGCAAAACTGTTGGTCTTATCCCATATCAGCCAGGCATTCTGAGCTTGATCCCAGCAATAATGTATTTCACCGGTCACTTTCTCGGAGTAGGGCCACATGAATCGAAGGTTGCTTTTCATACTGATCTGCAATTCAATGGCTTCCTTTCCGGAATATTCATAATGAATCACCGCATTCCCGTCGGTAGGGTGCACGGTGATGATCTCCCTGAGCTGGCCTCCCGGGACCGGGTAATTCCTGGTAAAGGATTCCGGCCTGACTTCAATGCCCGCTTTCAGGTTGTTCAGCGGAACTTCCCTTGCCGGATTCTGGGTTCTGACCGTAACCGTGTAATCCCTCAGAGCCATGACCGGATGAGCCCAGACTTCATCAATTCCGCCTGCTTCCTTGCCCATGAGGACCATCCGCTCACCGGCAATGTCCCACCTGTTTTTCGGCTCCGCTTGACTCTTCAAGACGATATCCGAACTTCCCTGCTGCCAAATCACCGATTCCCCACTTTCTCCTTTCTCCTTCCTCCTTTCTCCTTGTTCCTCTACCACCCGGTTCAGGCCAAAGTCCCAATGCCTCATCTCGGTCGCCGAAGGTATCCCGGCGAGGTAGTTCAGCACGTTTTTCATGAATTTCTCCAGATGCGCCCGGTTGAAATTGGGCTGATCAAAATAGAGATAAGCCCCGACAGCCAGGATCTTTCCTTTTCCAAGGGTATACTCCGTGATCAGTTTCGTGTTCTCATGCAGGAAGATATAGGCCCAATCCACGCCGATCACCTTGCCTTCCGGGACAATGTCCCCGAACCAGCCGACCCGGCGTACGTTCACATCAACTCTGGGTGCATATACGTATGCTCCTCCAAGCATTCCATCGAATATGGGGTGACTGCGGAATGAGTGCAGCCCGAGTTTCCGTCCGTCTCCGTTATCAACCAGTTTCGTATAGTTGACCGCCGGTGCCTGCTTCTCAACCCCAAGGTATGGCAACAGCCTCACGGCATCAAGTGTCAGCAGGAGGCTCCCGCCCTGTTCAACGTACTTTTTCAGCGGCCCGGCCAGCTTTTCTGCCTCCCTGGCGATATCCACCGTTGAATCCGGCTGATGGTACCAGATTACATCGGGCTTATGCTTGAGAGGGAAGTTGTCAATGTAAAGAAGGTTTGGTTGAGAAGGTTGAGGAGGTTGAGATAGGAGGAGTTGCAGGCACTGATAGGCGGCCAGTTGTTCGGGATTGTCTCCTGTTCCGGACATGAGATAGGATACAGAAGGCGTTCTACTTTTTCCTTTCTCCTTTCTCCTTTCTCCTTTATGCTCTAAGGCTATCGCTTGCTCCCAGTTGACTACATAATGCCACCAGTTATTCAGATGCCCGTCACCCAGATTGATCCCTTCAAAATGCGGAATATGGCTGAACCACCAGTCCATATAGCCTTCATGAGAGCAATTCCATTCGCTGCAATCCATGGTCCGGGTCATATCTGACTTAATATCAGGATAATATTGCCATCCATCGGCACAGGAAGTAACGGGAGTCTTATTGATCCAGTCGTAGTCGTGCATTCCGTTCGGCGGGAAGTGGATGTTTCCGATATGGGCCAGGCCCGGATGCGTTTTATTAAAGCGGGTATATTTCTCCCAGTTGTTCGGATCGGAAGCATTATAGTCCCAGCGGTCATACAGATGCCACATCACCGATTCAAACCGGTGACCGTAGCTTTCCAGGGCTAGCGACATTTTGCGTTCATAATTCAGCCCCATGACCACCAGCAGCTCCTTGTTACCCGTGGTTGTTGTAGGTTCCGAATTGAGCCAGAAGCCGGTAGCCCCGCAATAGTTCGACTCCCACATTCCCCCGTAAGGAAACGACCAGACCCACACCTCGCTGACCTCGTTCCGGTCGCGCATTTTATCAAATCCGTAATACTCGACGAAAGCCTTATAATCGAAATAGGTGCCCGATCCCTTCAGAGTACCCCAGTCGGGTTCCATCAGAAGTCTTACCATCTCATCGGTCGACAGCATTTGATTGTTGTCATTCCGGCGTGAGAAAAATTTCCCGTCGTCGATGATCTTTACCACCTCATACTGAACGGTGCCGTGACTGATCTTTTCCAAGGCTGCTTCATATTCCTTATTCAGGATATACGGATCATTCCATTCGAAGGTTCGTCCCGGGGTTTTTACCACCTGGTGCAACCGTTTGCCTCCGTATTGGGGCAAAACGGGATCCTGGATAACGACGGCAACTTTAACCTTTATCGGTTTGGCGGAAGGAAGCTGACCAAAGGCAGGAGGGCAGGAGGGCAGGAGGGCAGGAAGGAAAGCAAATAAGAACAAAGAATGAGGGTAAGATCTTATCCTTTTCATTGCAGTGAAATTTGGAAAATAAAGGTAAGAAAAATCGCTGGCGGTGGAGGCTTTGGGAGCTTTCAGGCTGCGTCAGATGCCGAGAAACCGTTTAACGTTGACCCGGGCGATTGGGTCAAACTCTATTTCCGGATGAACATTTCCAGGTTATATTCCCGCTCTTCCCCGGGCTCAAGGAAGATGAGGGTACCGCTTTCGCGTGCCGGGCCCTGGCCCATGGGCGGATTGGTTGCCGGCTCGAGTGCAGTAACATATTCTCCTTTACCCCAGTGTTGCCAGTTGATCAGCCAGGGCAACTGTTCCTTGCGGTATTTCAGGCCGAAATTCACACCGATATTCCGGTTATGGAGCCCGCATTCGCACCAACCCTTTGCATCCGCTTTTTGATCGATGAAAACACACGCCTCACCTGTACCGCAATGGAGATCGATCGGTGGCTGGCATTTTTTGAAGTCGGCTCCTTCGTAAAAGATGAGATCATCGTGCTCTCCTCCGCGGGAATCCCATTCACCATCCCACAGGATGTCTGCTCCCTCGTCCACCAGTGGCCATCCCAGATTTACATGATAGAGGATCATATGCGGTGCAGGAATGTTACCCATGTTGGTGACTTTATCATGAATATGGATAACCGGATCACCGAGCTTCCCCGAGAGGGTGCGTTCCAGTTCCAGTCTCATTCCCAAAACCATTGATTGTTGCATCACGCCGGTGATGCTGAAATCCATTTTACCCCGGGCCGGGTCAGGTTGGTTGATGCAGCGGACCGAGGCTGGGCTGAAACTGATCTGGCCGTGTAAGCCACGGTTTCCGTATTCGTCATTTTCAGGGCTCCCGACATGGTCGAGCCCGCAGGTGGTCATCAATCCTCCACCCATGTGCCGGAGCCAGTCAAGCCCGGCCTGAAAACTCACGGGAGGGGATTGCACGCCACCGTGACTGATCCAGGCCAGGCCATACTGGTTGTAATAAGCTTCCGCAATGTCCATCCCCCGGTCGAGAACCACTTTATAACGCAACCCTGATCCTGTATTGATCCAGGCGATCCTGACACCCCGACTGTTGCCGTCATCGAGTACCGAGGTCTCAATCCCCCCAAACTGGAAGGGATGGCATATTTTATCGTTAACCTTCATTATACCTTCTTGTAGCTGATTAATAAAGAGCTTCGTTTTTCTTTCAGATAAAGATCGAGATTATTCTCTAATTCTTTCCCGGTTTTTTTTACCCTGATGTTCTCATCCTCGAAGTAAAGTTCATATGTGGCAACCGGATCAAGTCCCCTGACTTTCACATGGATCTTGTCGTTCAGACAGCCAGGCCTGCGGAAAGCCAGGATTATGCCGTCACCCTGGTCGGGACGGTTCATCTGATAAGCCAGCCAGACACTGTCGGATGTGATGTTTTTGTTCGGGGTGAGCGGATAGAAATCTCCGTAATAGTAAGGCCTCAACCTTTTAAAATCCGCCATCACTTTCTGATAGTATTCCTGGGAGTAAGGGCCGCGCTCGATATCCCAGCTGGTAACCATCGCGGTACTCATGCTTGACCGGAAGTCATAGGGTTCCGGGACCAGGTTAGCCGTACCATGCAGCGGAAGATAATAATTCAGGCTGTAGGTTTGGCTCTGATAGCCACTGCATTCGCCTGCAGAATAATCGGTCCGCCACAACGGTGAGCTGCGTGATATGGTTTCGAGGTCGAGGCGACGGCCACCTCCTGCACAGTTGTCTATGAGCAGGTTTGGGAAATTCTTAAGGAGCCCGTCCCAGTAGGCATAGAGTCCCTCCGTGTACCGGATCTCAGATATTCCGATCCGGCCCGGTTTATCATTGTACCTCCAATACGGAAGGGGATCAAAGTTCATATCCTGGCGGTAGTAATCTACCCCATTTTCCCTGATCAGGCCTGAAATGTAATTGATGAGCCATTGGCAGGCTTCAGGATTCCCGAGATTGAACAGGTACATGTTGCTGATGAACGATCCGACTTCGGGATTGGTAACCGTATCCGGTATCCGGATCATGAATGAGGGATCCAGGCTGGCAAATTGAGTACCTTCAACGATACGCTCGGGCTCGAACCACAGGATCAGTTTTGCACCTACCCGATGGACCGCATCTGAAACGGGTTTCAGCCCATTGGGAAAAGCTGATTTGTTAACCGTCCAGTTTCCTGCTTTCTCCCACCACGACCCGCATCCGGTATACCACCCGGCATCGATCCAGAGGACTTCGGGAACGACATTGAATTGCTTATAGCGTTCGGCCACATCGATGCACCAGCTTTCGGTGGCGCAATTGAACTGATCGCAGGGGGCAATGCCGCCTCCGCCCAGTGTTGCAGCCAACGGCAACTCCGCAAACTTTCCGTCGATCTGCCGTGTATGATGTTTCAGGACAAACTGACGGAATAGGTTATGGCCGATGATCCGGTCGTCACCCTTCCAGAAGAGCAGGCAGATCCTTGGAGTCCGGATCTCTTCATCGGGATAAAGGAAGAGCTTCATCGTCTCCATTCCTGCAGCCAGCGAACAGCTTTTAAGATCGGGTTGTTTTACATCGGCAAACCATTTGCCGGTCCATCCGATGGCCGTCAGCACTCCCTGGCCACCGGGCATTTCAATATTAAAGAAAGGGAACGCCGAGGTATGTGACGAACGGCCCCGGATCGGGGTCATATAAATGTTACCGCCTACCGGCAGGACATCCTCGGAGCTTTCAAAATCTGATTTTTCTCCGCTGCTTCCCCGCGAATGGGCCAGGGTAACCGAGCCTTCTTTGTCGAACCGGAACGTGTGATCCACGGCCCTGACCTTTTCCAGCAAGGGGGTATGGGTCTCCGATGTGTTTTTGAATTCCAGTATCCACTCTGCCACGGGAAAATCAGTAAATTCGGTTACGGTACATTTGACGAGCAAGCCGGTTTTCGGATCCTTCCAGGTATAGAGGAATCTGATGGTTCCTGTTTCACTGGCAATCAATGATTCCTTCCTGAAATCCCAGGACCTGATAAAGGTCCGTGAATCTTTCCCTCCATAGGTAAATGAGAAGGGTGGAACCTGGCCTTTTGCGAAATTCTTGTTGATCCAGGTACGGGAACTGCTCTCCGGTCCGGCAAAACCCGCAAGGGTACATGCCAGGCAGATCAGGCAGGCAACAGATATTCTCTTCACGTTTTGGAGATCTTCGGTTTACTTTATGCTACTGGACTTTCCTATAACTGATTAACAGTGATTTTGTCGCTTCCTTCAGCATCAGATCCAAATTCTGCTTTAATTCTTTTCCTGTTTTGTTTACCCTGATATTTTCATCCTCGAAGAAAAGCTCATACGTGGCGCTATCTTCCAATCCCCTGAGTTTCACACTGATTTTTTCAGTGGGACATTCCGGGCGGCGGAAAGCCAGGATGATACCATCACCCTGCTTCGAACGGTTAAGCTGATAAGAGAGCCAGATTTTATCGGAAGTGATGTTCTCGTTCGGTGTCAAAGGATAATAATCTCCATAGTAGAAGGGCCGGAGCCTTTTGAAATCGGCAATGTATTTCTGCAGGTCGGGTATGGCATATCCGCCCCTGTCG
>Ga0074199_1002456_pt1 | contig 11100 bp, 9 predicted proteins | sample EPASupsiteSAE347_FD_64528 | JGI IMG/M metagenome (GOLD analysis project Ga0074199, IMG submission 64528) | Bioremediated contaminated groundwater from EPA Superfund site, New Mexico - Sample SAE3-47 | ecosystem: Environmental > Aquatic > Deep subsurface > Groundwater > Contaminated ...
CCTTGGATATGGCATCTTATTTGCCCCTCACTGATGGGGAATTATAATTGTCGTCGGTGGGGAATTATAGTTGTCGCCGCGCAGACAAGGAAATACGGCGTTGGATGGGCACGCCCGAGCCGCCGCGCAAAGGCTCCATTTTTGTCTATCTCTGGATCCTGTTTGCCCTCATGGCGTTCATGGTTTGCAGTTTCCGGCCGGAATATATCATGCCCAACAGCCTGGTAACGGTCTGTTTGCAGGTGCTCGGCATCTTTTTCGGCAGTAAGGCTTCAAAATATGTCTGCGAAAAACGCTCAGGTTCTGGCGAGGTGGATCCCGGTCGTGAAAAGCTGGTTCTGGATATGATCGCCGACAAGGGGCAGGTTACGCGGCAAATGGTATGCGATGAACTGAAGATTTCCCGGTCCGTAGCCGGCCGGTTATTGGCAGGGCTTGAGGCCAGGGGTGCTATTGTGCGTAAAGGAGAAGGCAAAGGCATTTACTATGTCCTTTCTCCTGTTCAGCCCATTCAGTCCTGATCTACCCATTGCGACCCGATTCTACCCGTTGCGGCTCAGTACGACTCACTTTTACCCAATTCCCGGTCAATATTCCACCCATTGTAACCCATTACGACCCGTTGCGTCCCAAATGTTAAGCAAACAGGATAATCACTCTATGGGACTACTTCCTGCGAAAGGCCCTATTCAAAGACGGGACATGGCTCAAACGGGGAGAAACGAGCACGAGTTATGCGGAGATTCAGAACGACCTTTCCTGGTGTATCGGCTGGCGTAAAGAGCGGTATTCGAAGTCCCAATGCGAAAGCGCGATGAAATGGCTCAAGAAGATCACCGCACGGAGAAGCACACACGGTTTGATTGTAACAGTGTGCAGTTACGGTAAGTAGCAGGACCCTGGAAATTATGAGAACCACGAACGGACAAACGACGGTGATAAATCGATATTGAATAATAAAATGCCAGAGTGTATCGTTCGCAATAGCTTTATTGATGAGACGGCGGCATAGTAAATACATTCTAGGAAATGAATCTAAATTTTGCCGTTTAAGGCAATCCGTCAGACAAAAACCAGGTCAAAATAAGTGACAAACAAGTGACAGTTAAGGGAAAAGAGAGGCCAAAATTGACTAAAATGTAAAAATGCAGATCAAAGCGGTATTATTTGAATATTAACAAGTTGCAAAGTAAAAAAACATTGATATTTTAAGGCGCTGAAAGGGGTGGTTTGCGCTTGGGGTGCAAAAGGTCTCGAGTTCTCAGCCTTAAGCTGATCCGCTTCAGGCGGAAAATCCTTGACCTGCGTAGCCACGAAAGGCGGAGCAGGTTCATCGCCCAGATTCTTTATCCCGCTCAGACGATATGAATCATCGCATTCAATCAAAATTGCTGGTCGCCGACCAATGGACCGATTACGAACTGCTTGACTGCGGCGACGGCCAGAAGCTGGAACGGTGGGGAAAATATGTTTTCATCAGGCCCGATCCGCAGGTTATCTGGCCAAAAGCCGCTCCCGGCCTATGGAAAAATTACGACGCTATTTATCAGCGCAGTTCCAGCGGCGGCGGAGCCTGGAATTTTATCCGTAAAATCCCCGAATATTGGACAATAAATTACCGCTTCCTTAAATTCAAAGTCCGGCCGACCGGGTTCAAACATCTCGGCCTCTTTCCCGAACAGCAGGCCAATTGGGACTGGATCATTGACACGATAAAAAACGCGCAAAGGCCGGTCTCGGCCCTGAATCTTTTCGGATATACAGGAGGCGCCACACTGGCCGCGGCCGCGGCAGATGCCGCGGTTTGCCATGTTGACGCCGCGCGGGGCATGGTGGATTGGTGCCGTGAAAATGCCGCCTTGTGCGGGTTGGAAAATGCCCCGATTAAATATATTGTTGATGACTGCCTCGGCTTTATCCGCCGTGAAATACGGCGTGGTAAATCTTATGACGCGATTATCATGGACCCGCCGTCGTTCGGCCGCGGCAAGCGCGGCGAAGTCTGGAAGCTGGAAGATAATTTATGGGAGCTCCTGGATGAATGCCGGAAATTGTTTTCAAAAAATCCGCTTTTCATGCTCATTAACGCTTACACCGCCAATCTTTCGCCGCTTGTCCTGGCCAATATGACGGGCGCCGCCTTGAAAGACCGGGGCGGCCGCATGGAAAGCGGGGAGATCGGCCTGCCAGTCAAAAGCGATGGAAAAATACTGCCCTGCGGCATTTATTGCCGCTGGCTGGCGATAAATGCGTGAAGCGTATTTTTGGCCCTGTCACAGGTTTAACAGCAGATGGTTATTTTTTAACCAGCGCCTCGCCTGCTGGTAATCCGGAAAAATAGCGCGAACTTTTTGCCAGAAACGCGCAGAATGGTTGTGCTCCTCAAGATGCGCCAGCTCATGGACAATCACATAATCCACCACCGCTAAAGGCGTCATTGCCAAACGCCATGTAAAATTAAGCCTGCCCTTCAAGCTGCACGATCCCCAGCGCTTCCTGGCGCTGGTAATGGAGATATGGGTGTATTTCAATCCGGTCCTTTCTGCGTATTGCCTTGTCCGGTTGTGCACGATCTCAAATGTTTTTTCCTTGTACCATTTTTCAAACAAGCGCCGTGCATTCGATAAATGCGTCTCCGAAAGCACAAATTCATTTTCGTTAAAAACAAGCGGAGGGCTTGCGCCGGGAACCACAAGCAATTTGCGCCATTCCCCCAGATACATGAATTCCTCGCCAGCAACAAATTTAACCGGAGGCCGGAATGTTTCCCGTGCCATCCGCTGTTTTTTCAGGATCCAGGGCATTTTCTTTTGAACCGCCTTCCGGATCATTCCTTCAGAAGCCCTGGCGGGAGCGCGGATAATCAGGCGGGCGTCCGGCATTATCTGCAATACCAGCGTTCTTCGTTTTGTGCGGATAATCTGACTGATTACGTCCTGTTCCATAACATAAGATGGGGGGTCGCCTTTTGCCGAATGCAAAGATAATATCTTCAAGAGGCAAGGTCAAACCCAGAGCTTATCCGTAAATTAACTTGAGTCATGATAATTCATGGATAAGCTCCTGGAACCTAACCCGGCTATGCGAGGTTAGGTTCTAATCAAAAATCAGTTGTGAGAAAGGTTGGGGATGGACAAACCATGACTCATTATCTATTATCAAGAACAAATTTGGAGTACGTCTCTCTGGTTTGGACAGCGGGAATCGTCCGCGATTGACTTTATTAATCAGGTACAGGAGAAGATGTTATGGGCAGTAAGATCAGTTCAGTGCGAAAAACAGGATTGGTTCGCTTTGGCGTGGTGGGCGCCGGCGGAATGGGGATAGGGCATTGCCAGTCTTTAAAAAATGTGGACAACGCCAGGTTGACGGCTGTCTGCGATGTGAATTTTGCCGCCGCTGAAAAGGCGGCGCAGACTTTAGGCGTGGAGGCTTTTGATGATCACCGCAAGCTTATCAAGAGCGGGCTCTGCGATGCGGCGCTGATTGCCACTCCGCATCCTTTTCATCCCCGGGCGGCCATTGACTGCATGAATGCCGGGCTGCACGTGATTTCGGAAAAGCCGCTTTCTGAACGGGTGTCCACCGCCGAAGAAATGGTCCGGGCCGCCGGAAAAAACCGGGTGGCTTTTGCCGTCATGTTCCAGCGCCGTTTTGAGCCGGCAATTCTCAAGGCCATGGAATTGATCCGCGGCGGCCGGGTCGGCGAGATCTACCGGACGGCCCTGTTTTCCAACGAATTCCGCGCTCAGTCCTACTATGATTCCGGAAGCTGGCGGGCGACATGGAGCGGTGAGGGCGGCGGGGTGCTTATCAATCAGTCGCCGCATGTGATAGATCTTTTTATTCAGATGGCCGGCATGCCAGGCGAAGTATTGGGAATGGTTGCCACCCGTATGCACAGGATTGAGGTGGAAGACCGGGCGGATGCCATCCTGCGCTATCCGAACGGCGGAATCGGCTATCTGTGTTGTTCCACCATTGAAGCCGGTCCGGGGCAGATGATTGAAATTTCCGGTGATAAGGGCAAATTAACCTGGCGTGATGAAAAATTGTCATTTTACCGGTTTCCAACGCCGATCCGCAAAGCGATCAAAACCGCGGCCAAGTGGGATCACAATGAGGCGATAGAAGAACCGCTGAAACTGGAGCAGAAACCTGCTGGTTCCGCCTGTGTGGTGAGTAATTTTGTGCGGCATTTGCTGTGTGGTGAAAAACTGGTTACTCCCGGCGCGAGCGGCGTTGCATCGCTGGAACTGGCCAATGCGATTACGCTTTCTTCGTTTGAGAGGCGCTGGGTCAGGATGCCCATCAGCCGCCGGAAATACGATCAATTGCTCGATTCATTGCGCCGGAATTCCAAATTCGTCAAGGGCAAGGTGCGGGAAGAATGCACGACCGATCCGCGTGTTAAAAAACAAATCATCCAATCCGTCTGAAAATTATTGGGACAGTTTTTTAAATGAACTGGGGCGTATTCTGGTCTTTTCTGAGCGCGTTTTTATGGAGCACGACGTTTGTCTGTGCCCGGTATTTGCTGGCCGGCCGTAGTGTTGATCCCATTACACTCGCGGCGCTGCGTTTTGTTCTTGGCGGCGGTTGCCTGCTGGCATTCGGCTGGTTCTGGCGCCGGCGCCAGATCACCGCAATCCGTTGGGCGGATTTTGCGCGCTGTTTGTTATTGGCTTTGTTTGGCATTGTCGGGATGAGCGTTTTTTTATTTTTCGGCCAGCAGCGCACCGGCGCCATCAACAGCTCCATCATCATGCAGTCCAGCCCTGTATTTATCGCCCTGTTGGGTGTTCTGATAGGCGAACGGCTGACCTTGACGGGGTTGGGTGGCGTCCTTCTTGGTCTGCTTGGCACGGCAATGATAATGAACGTGTTGAGCAGGCATGGCTTGCAGATGGTGTCCGGTCAGAATAGCAGCGGCGATCTGCTGGTGTTGGCGAGCGCCGTATGCTGGGCGGTTTATTCAGTATTCAGCAAGCCGCTGGTGGATAAACTTGGCGGCTATGCCTCCACCACCTGGGTCATGGTCGCCGGCGCTCTGGAATTGATTGTTCTGTGGTGTCTCTGGCCGGCGCCGGCCGTCTGGCCCGACAATGTTCATAAATGGACGGCGGTCATATATCTGGCGTTATTCCCGACCGCCATCGCCTACTTTGCGTGGTATGAGGCAATGGGGCTGATTAAATTGTCGTTGTTGAACGTCATGCAGTATCTGACGCCGGTTTTTACAATTTTGCTGGCCTGGACAATTTTAAGCGAGCGGATAACCCTCTGGCAATCGGCCGGCATCGGCGTCGTCATGTTGGGTATTATATTGGTTTCCTGGCGGCGAAATCCGTGCCGGACATGAAACGCATGGCGGATCAAGCTGGCGGCTGTTTGCTATCGTCTTTCAGTCCCAGAATCAATTTCTCGAATTCGTCCTCGTTGAGAACGGGAATGCCGAGTTCTTTTGCCTTCTTCAGCTTTGAGCCGGGGTCGGCGCCGGCGACCAAAAAAGATGTCTTTTTTGAAACGGCGGAAGCGGTCTGGCCGCCGAGCTTCCGTATAAATTCTTCGGCTTCCGGGCGCGAATGGCCGGCCAGCGCGCCGGTGAGCACAAATATTTTCCCGGCCAGCCTTAAGCCGTCCTCTTGTTTCTTCACGCTTGCTTCGCAGTTCAGGCCGGCCTTTTTCAGCCGGGCAATCAAGAGCTGGTTGCGCTCCGATTTAAAGAAGGTAAAAATGCTCGCGGCCGCCACCGGCCCCAGGTCCGGGATTCTTTCCAGTGTTTCCTGACTGGCGGCCATAAGTTCGTCAATGTTTTGAAACCGGTTTTCAAGCGTTTGGGCCATTTTTGCGCCGACCTGCCGGATGCCGAGCGCAAAGACGAGCCGCCATAAATCGCGTTTTTTGCTGGCTTCAATGGCGGCAAAAAGGTTGGCCGCCGATTTTTCCGCCATCCGTTCCAGGCCGGCGATATCTTCTTTTTTCAAGGAATACAAATCAGCCGGGGTTTGCGCGATCTTCCGGTCAACAAGTTGATCAATCAGGGCCGGTCCAAGCCCTTCAATGTCCAGCGCGCCGCGCGCGGCAAAGTGGCACAGCCACCTTTTTAACTGAGCCGGGCATTGCAAATTCTCGCAGCGGGAAGCCACTTCTTCCGCGCGGCGGGTTATTTCGCCGCCGCAAACCGGACATTTTTCCGGCATTGTGAATTTTTTTTCCTGTCCTTTGCGGACGGCGGCATTGACGCCGGTTACTTCCGGAATAACCTCGCCGGCTTTTTCAATAAAAACGCGGTCGCCGATGCGGATATCCTTTCTTTCGATTTCCTCGGCATTGTGCAATGTGGCGCGGTTGATGGTGGAGCCGGAAAGAAAAACCGGCTCCAATTCCGCCACCGGAGTAAGCACTCCCGTTCGGCCGACCTGGATGGTGATGGCTTTAAGCGTGGTTTCGGCTCGTTCCGGCTCGTACTTGAAAGCCACGGCCCAGCGCGGACTTTTGGCCGTTGCGCCCAGCTGTTCATAAAGCGCGCGTTCATTGACTTTCAGGACGCCGCCATCCATTTCAAATGGAAAACCGGAACGCATTGATTCCAACTCGTCCAGGGCCTTGAAGACTTCTTCAATGGAAAAACATTTCCAATGTTTTGGCGGTGTTTTCAAGCCGAATGCTTTTAAGGTTGAAATCATTTCTTCATGGGTGGCAAAGTCCATGCCGGAAATTTCGCCGACGCCGTAGATAATCGCGTCCAGCGGTCTTTTGCTTACCTCGCGCGGATCAAGGAGTTTTAACGAGCCGGCGGCGGCGTTGCGCGGATTGGCGAACAGTTCCCAGCCCGCTTTTTCGCGCTCGTGGTTCAACGCCAAAAATTCTTCACGTGTAATGAACACTTCGCCTCTTGCTTCAAGCACAGGCGGCGGTTTGCCGTTGCCGGCCAGGCGCAGGGGGATTGATTTGATCGTGCGCAGATTGGCGGTGATGTCATCGCCGGTCCTGCCGTCGCCGCGGGTGCTTCCAAGCGCGAGGCGTCCGTTTTCATAGCGTAACGAAATGGCCACCCCGTCAATTTTCGGCTCAAGCACGTAACTGAATTTTTGTTCTGGCAGGAGCCGGCGGAGACGTTCGTGAAAGTTGGTCAATTCGTCGCGGCTGTAGGTGTTGGTCAGGCTCATCATGGGCACGCGGTGGCGTACCTGCCGGAATTCTTTCAAAGGCTCTCCGCCGACCCGCTGGGTCGGCGAGTCGGAAGCGAGAAGGGCGGGGAATTGTTTTTCAAGCTCTTCCAGTTCCGCATAAAGCCGGTCATATTCGCGGTCTGGAATTTCAGGGCGGTTCAGGACGTAATAGAGGCGGTTGTGCCGCTCAACGGCTTCGCGCAGATGGTTTATTCTCTTTTCCGCTTCCGTAATATTCATGGGCTCTGATATTAACAGAGGAAATAAAAAATTACGATATTGTTTTTGGTTTTAAATTGTGATATTTTGTGTTTGTGAAGATCAAAGATTATCTGGAATTCATGCTAAAATGGACGGCGTTAACGGCCTTTGTCTTTATTTTATTATCAGTTTATGGGGAGGAACAGAAAATGAATGAGAACAATCGCAGAATAGTGCGCGCGGCGCGCGGGGCGGGACGCTGGTTCCCGTCCGGAAAAGCCGAACTCCAGAAAATGGTCAACGGATTCATTGACAAAGCCGGGGTAAGCGGGTTGAAGGGCAGTATTGTCGGCGCAATATCGCCGCATGCCGGCTATGTTTATTCCGGCCCCATTGCAGGTTATGTGTTCAAGGCCGTCAAAGAACAGGCGGAGGAAGGCAACGCGCCGGATACGGTCGTGATTCTCGGCTTCAGTCACCGGGGAGGATTTCCGGGCGTGGCCCTGATGGATGGCGATGCCATCGCCACTCCGCTTGGCGAAACGCTCCTTGACCGTGAGGCGGCTCAGGTTCTGATGAGGAATCGCAGTGCAATCAAGCTTGATTATGAGCCTCATAACGGCGAGCATTCGGCCGAAAATCAGATTCCGTTCGTCCAGGCGGCGCTTCCCAGGGCCAAGCTGGTGGTCGCCCTGATTGGCGGCCATAATCCGCAGACGATTAATCAGCTTGTCGGGGGTCTTGCCGATTTGGCCGGGCAGAAAAAAATACTGGTGGTGGCAAGCTCCGACATGCTGCACGATCCTGATTATGATCTCGTAACCCGCACGGATAAGGCCACCCTCAAAATTGTTGAGGCAATGGATGATAAAAAATTGTTGCAGGAATGGAATTACGACCGACAGACATTTTGCGGCATGGCGCCGGTTGTGGCTGCCATGCGTTTCGCGGCCGCTCAGGGGTGCAAAAAGGGGGTCGTTTTAAAATATGAGAACAGCGGCGACATGCATCCCGAAAGCCGCGGCCAGTGGGTCGTTGGTTATGGCGCCGTTGTGTTCCCCGCCCTGACCAAATAGGTCTGTCATACCAAAGGCAGTTTGATGCTTTTGCCTTCCCGGGCGGAGATTTCCGCCGCGAGGCAGATTTCATGCGTTTTAATGGCATCCGCCATATTGACAAAAGATTCCTTGTTATTTAAAACACAATCAACCATGTGGTCTATTTCGCCCTGGTATGGATGCTGGCTCACATCGCCGCTATCCGGCAGGATGGTGGGTATCACCGCAAATCCTTTCTGTCCCGGCATTTTATGAGGGGCATATACCTGGTTATTGCGGATTGCTCCCTTTTCGCCGAGCAGATGAATGTTGAAGACATAAGGCATGACACATTCAAGCGAGGAGGCGACTTTTCCAATCGTCCCGCGTTTGAATTTTATGATGGTAACCACGGTGGGGTCATATTCATAAGATTTAAAGTTTGGATTACGACCGCGGGTTGAATAGGCGGTAACTTCCGCCGCTTCGTCGTTCACAAACCATCGCAACCCGTCAACCGCATGGCATCCGGCCGAAAGCAGACTGTTGCCGCCGACCGCCTTTTTAATGTTCCACTCAAACTGTTTGTACCAGGGGCCGATGCCGTGATAATAATCAACTTCACCGTAGAAAATTTTACCGATGGCATCATCCTCCAGCAATGGCTTGATGGTTTGAAAAAGCGGATTCCAGCGCAGAACAAAGCCAGCCACTGTTTTGACTTTGACGGCTCTCAGGGCGGATTTGAGTTTCTTCAGTTCCTTCACATTCAAAGCGATTGGTTTTTCCAGGAGGAAATGTTTCCCGGCCTGGGCGGTCATAATCGCTTCTTCAACATGACGATCGTTAGGCGTGCAAATGGATACAATATCAATATCATCGCGTTTAAGCATCTGCTCGTAATCAGTATAAACGGCGCAGTCCGCAAGCCCGATTTCCTTCAGTTTTGCATTGGTTCTGCCTTCATCCCGGCCGCAGACGGCCAGCACCGCGCAGCGGGGATTATTCATATATGCCTTAATATGCTCGCCTCCAGACCACCCCGGGCCGACAACACCCACGCCTAGTTTTTTCTTCATGCTCATAATTCTTTTTCCTTAGAATGCGGACATTTTTATTTTTTATCGTTTAAATATCATTATCATAAACCTTATCATAAACCATTTTGGCGCCGTCAAGAATTGTGGGTACAATTATGGGCGGCGCTGGATGTTCGTCGGCGGGCGGGGAAATTCGGCGCTTCCCGGATGCATTGCCCGAGGATTTTCATCGCCTGGCGGAAATGTTGTCTGCTCTCCAGCCGGTATTCAGGCCGGATTTCTTCCGTCTTTAAGCCGACCGTGCTGTCCGCCACCGGCGGGTTGCAGACGGGCCAGCCCGGCGAAACCAGGTCATCAGGCGGCAAGGCCAGCTGTTCCCAGTTATGGAAAAGCTTTCCCCAGTCGCTTTGCAGGGCTTTTTGCAGAAGTTCCTGATGGGCCGGATACCAGTAAAAATCGTGATATAAGATGCTGGCAATATAAGCCCATGGGGCCAGAATTGTTTTCAACGACCATTCCACAGGCTTTTTTAACGGCCCCCAGTAAATTTTGTGCTGCATCCGGCTGGCAAAAGTCATTTTCTGGAATGGGCCCGTGAAATGCCAGTTTTCCTTGGCCGCCTCAAGATCGCCTCTGATTTCAATATCGGCCGGATTGCCGCAGCCCAAGCCGCGCTCATGAGCAAGGCGGATGAATTTTATATCACGCATAGGATCAAACCCCATTAATTTTGCCGCGACCGCGTCAATCGCGACCTGGTCGGATGAGGCCAGGATGATGTTTTTAGGGTAGGGGGTCATACAGCGGGGGCCGGGGCCGTCGCCGGCAAACGTGCCGTCCATGACCGCGAAAATACCGCTGTGGATTTTCTGTTGAATCATCAGGAGGTCAACCAGCGTCTCGTGAATCACCGGGTGGGTCCAATGGCGTTTTTCGTTCAGCAGTCCGCCAAAAGCGTTCTTCATCGCACCGGTGGTGGTGGTGAAAACATGGGTTTTAACGGTCGGCAGGTGAATGATGTTTTCGCCGATGAATGATTTTGGAATATGGAAGCCTTCGGGATAGACTTCGTTCAGGACGAGGAATTTATCGGCGAGCGCGCCGACGGCGTCTCTTACGTTAATCCATTCCCGGCCCTCATCATATAGATGCGTATTTGCAAGATTATGGGCCTGGATAACATTGATTTGCTTGTTTTCGCGTTCCCCAAGCCGTGCGTCAATAACCACTGTCCGGTTATGGCAGGCATGGATTTTTTTGCTGTCGTAACCGTCGCGTTTCAGGGCGCGGATGACTCCATCCAACTGCCACGGCGTGGTTGAACTGCCGGGGAAAAAGAAATGCCAGCTGATATTTATTTTTAACGCCGTCTCGGAGGTTTTCGGCAGGGCCGACTGATAGTCCGCCAGATTCATCAGCCGGTGATAGTCCTCAAGCACGGCCGCGGGCGATGTTTTCAGAATCGCCACAATTGACTTGTTTGTTTTCATTCGATCTTGTCCTCCGGAATCCCGGCCGGGAGTTTTACGCGGACAGCGGCTTCCATTCCTCGTCAATGGTAACGGAGAATCCGCGTTCTATCCTGCATAGCAGATAGAACGCCCCAATCAACAGAAAATTTGTGGCTACATGGGCGATGCCAAACAC
>Ga0074199_1002458_pt1 | contig 11095 bp, 7 predicted proteins | sample EPASupsiteSAE347_FD_64528 | JGI IMG/M metagenome (GOLD analysis project Ga0074199, IMG submission 64528) | Bioremediated contaminated groundwater from EPA Superfund site, New Mexico - Sample SAE3-47 | ecosystem: Environmental > Aquatic > Deep subsurface > Groundwater > Contaminated ...
GAGCTTGGCAAAGAAGGTATTGTCCTTCAGGTCGCAGACTTCGATTCTTTTGAGGCGGCATTCCAGATTGTCCATCAGGGATTTGAGAAGATCGTGGGTCAGCGGCCTTGGGGGGCTGACCTCCTCCAGAACAAAGGCAATCGCCTGCGCCTCGGTTGCGCCGATAAATATCGGCAGAGTGCGCTCGCCGCGTTCTTCCTTGAGAAAAACCACGAATCCCATGTTGGAGAGCGATATTTGCGTTACTTTGACCGGGATCATTTGTTTTATTCAGAATCAAATATATTCCTTTTTTCCGTATCTGCCAAGTTATTTCCAGGCCAAACATGGGAAACGTTGGGTACATCGTGACCCCCCTCTTGGGAAGGTAAAGGTAATATATGGGAATATAATGAAGGAGATTATTGGCCACCTCCGGAGGTGGCCAATAACCGACCTCGATAAGCTATTATCGGGGCATGGAAACAATAAAGTATTATAAGATCTATCGTATGGGTGGGAAAAGATACTTATTAAGGCAGGAGCTCGTAAGGATTGCGAAAAATAAGGGGATAAAGGCGGCGGCGTGGCTATGCGGCTGTTCACGGAATACTGTGCGGAAATGGCTGCGGCGATATCAAGAGAATCAATTAGATGCTTTGATATCCAAATCCACCCGGCCACATCATTGTCCTCATCAGACACCTACAGCGGTGGAGGCACAAGTTGTTCGCCATCGCAATAGGACCGGGTATGGCGCGGAACGATTGAAAATGGAATTCAACTTGCCATGCGGAGTGTCGGCGATCCAGAGGATTTTAAAGCAACGGAAGTTAGTCCGACCCAAAAAGAAAAAACATAAGACAAAGAGAATTCTGCGAGATATAAAACAGACTTGGAAACTGTTCGGTCATTTGTCTGCGGACACGAAATATCTGTGCGATATCCCGAATTATTGGGGGTTTATGAAGCATTTGCGGTTGCCTGAATTTCAATATACGGTGCGTGAAGTTGTGAGCGGAGCCACCTTTATTGGTTACGCAGATGACCGCTCAAAGAGTTATGCGGTATTAATGGCAAAGCTTGTCAGTTTTCACCTGGCTCGTTGCGGAGTTACCCTTCGGCAGGTGGAGTGGCAAACCGATAATGGACCCGAATTCAAAGATAATTTACGTGATCGCGGTTTGCCATCCATAGTCCGAGCTTTTGGATCCGGACATCACTATATCCCTCCTAAAGCCCATACCTGGCAAAGCGATGTTGAAACAGTCCACAGCCTGGAAGAAACCGAGTTTTTTGATCGGGAAGCATTCGGTTCACCGGCGGACTTCTGGGAAAAGGTTAGCACTTACTGGTTGCATTTTAATCTCACGCGAAAAAACCGCAATAAAGGCTGGCGAAGTCCATTGCAGATTATTCAAGAAAAAGACCCAAAAATCAGCCCAGCCATCGCCTCATGGGTTCCTCTTGACTTGGCACGCATTCATGATTTATATGTCCCTCATAGACCCCGCCAAGGGGGTCATGATCTACCCATCTATCCCTTTTTACAGAGTCTTTTACAGAGTTTACCGCTGATTTATTTTTGAGTTACCTTCTTGATTTTCTTGGAGTTACGAAAGAAAAGGCTTTTTGATGGTTTTTTATGTTCATGGCGTCATAAAAACCGGTGGTGGTGGCTAGGCGTTTGTTTGGCTGGCGCATAATCCAATGCACCACAAAGCTGTTAGCCGACCGCCGGAACAGGCTGAGATTAAAAGCCGCTTTAGGCGTTCTGACCCGGCTTTTGTCTTCACCGGCGCTGACGTCGAGCCGGTGATGCAATCCGCTTTCGACTCCCCAGTATTTACGGTCAAGCGCAAGCATGTCGGCGGCGCCGAGTTCAGCCTCCCTCAAACTGGTTAAGAGATATTCGCGTTCAACCTCCAGTTCCTTTTCCGTTTTCCGCTCGCAGAAGCGCAACAGTTCCGCAGCTTGCTCCACATACGGAAAACCGGCTTGGGACGGGGTCATATCGAAACGCAACAGACTCCGCGCTTCCGGCCGGCTACGATTGATTTCATATTGCTGCGCCAGATCATCCTGAGGGGGAAAAAGCGTGCCGCAGGTTTTTGCGGCACGCTGCCAGAGTTTCGGCAATGCCGGCTTGATTGCCTTTGACACTCAGCAGGTAATCCCCGCCTTTCTCCTGAACTATAGTTTGCGCCGTTTCCGCATTGGTATGCAAGGCGTCGAGCGTCACGCGTTGCCCCTCCAAATCCAGTCGTTTTATTAATTCGCGGGCCGCCGGTATTTCATTGGATTTCCTGGCAACCGCTTCACTCCCAAGCCACCGTCCGCTTTTCACCGCATAGGCATTCACCGTTTCCTGCCCCTGACTGGAACGCAGCTTCTTGCCGTCAATCGCTATGACGTTATCCTCGGCTTTCCTTTTCCCAAGCCGATCTTCCTGCCAGGCCAACAACGCCGCTTCCAATTCCAGCGAATCCACCCCATTCAGCAACCGGTAAAACGTTGTCTCTCCGGGCGACTTATATCGCCGATGTCCATTGATCTTCTTCTTCCGAAATTTCAACGCCTTAAGCTGCGCCGGGCTTAACGTCCGCGCATAGGCCGCCAAATCCCGCTGCCCGCGTTGCACCCCGCACAACGACGCGCTCGCTACCAACGCCAACAGCCCCGCGCACGGATAATCCACGATTGTCATCCGGCACCGCCAGTCCGACACTTTCTCAAAGTATTCACGGCTCTCAGCCAGTTCTTCCGCGCTTTCTTCACAGATCGCGCCGGCGCGTTTCTCAACCACCGCATAGGCTTCCGACAATGTTCGCGCCTTCAATAACTCACGCCCACCTTTCTTCAACTCACGCACCCATAACTGCTTCGGCCGATCGTGTTTAACGTAAAAATCCTCGGCATCCCTCCCATACCCCTGCGTCATACCCAGCATCAGCCACCCGCTCGCCTTGTAGCTTGTCCCTCGAAACAGTTGCCCATCCACAAAACTTTCCGCCATTAACAAGCCATGCCCATAACGGCGCTCCCAGTCACCGCTCAGTCGTTTACAGCATTCACTCATTACCCGACTCGCCAGATTCGGGTAATGCCAATCCGGCATGATTAAAAACCGACTGTTATTTACCAATAACCCCAACCGCTTCAGCCTCTGCGCCTCTTTCCACCCAATCCACTTCTCCCGCGCTTTCAGCCGATACGCCGGTGCGCTCCAACTCAATAATGCCGCCCATTCCCCTTTGTACTCCGCCACGTAACATATCCGTTCCCCAAACATATCCGCACTATGCAGATAATGATGTTCTATCAGCAGCCGATTAAACCGCTCCTGTTCTTCCTTGCCCTCTATCAACCGCACGATTACACCGTTTATGACTTCTTGTTCGTTCCAGCTCGTTTTCCGGTCCAGTGTTGTTTTCATGCAGACATTTAGACAAATGTCCTTGTCCCTGTCTAGCCTTTTTTTATAAATCCTTACTTCATAAACCATTACTCTATACCAAAATCCGCCCTATGGAATGGGTGCCGCTCGAAAATACCGCTGGATTCTCCGGAAAATGATGATATAGTCCTCTGGAATGTTGGCGCCCGCAAGCGGCCGGATTAGGCCCTGTCCAAAAATAAAGGTTACAATGACACGATCTGTTTTGCCGGGGAGAGATGCCTGATGAGCGCGGACGACCTTTTTTTCTATGTCTGGTTTTTTTTCCGTCTGCTGTTTATTTTTCTGGTGATTGTCTTTCTCGTCAGCGGGCTGGACGACCTGTTCATCGATCTGGTTTATTATTTCAGAAAAATCTACCGCGCGCTGTTTTGCCGCCACCTGATCGTGCCGGTCACGCGCGACCATCTGTTTATCCGCCCCGAAAAACCCATTGCCATGATGATCCCGGCCTGGGACGAGTCCGAAGTCATAGGCAAGATGCTGATCAACACCATTACGACCCTCGATTATCACAACTACCATATTTTCGTGGGCACCTACCCCAACGACGAAAAAACCTTCCTGGCCGTGGAAAAGGTCCACGAAATTTATCCGCAGATATCCGCCGTGGTCACTCCGTCCGACGGCCCGACCAACAAGGCCGACTGTCTGAACTGGATCATACAGAACATTTTTGCGTATGAAAAAGGACGCGGCGTGAAATTCGATATTTTTGTAATGCATGACGCCGAGGACATCATCCACCCGCTTTCGTTCAGGTATTTCAACTATCTCATCCGGCGCGTGCACATGATCCAACTCCCCGTTTTTGCCCTGGAATGGAAGCATTCGCTAGGCGTGGCCGGCGTTTATATAGACGAGTTCGCCGAACACCACGGCAAGGACCTGCGCGCGCGCGAAATCCTGGCCGGTGCCATGCCTTCCGCCGGCGTGGGCACGGCCCTGAGCAGGGCGGCGGTTGATTTCCTGGCGCAGAAACATCAGCAGCAGGTTTTCGACGTGCGCACCCTGACCGAGGATTACCAGCTCGGCCTTCAGTTGCGCGACTTGCAGGGCAAGAAGATTTTTCTGCAACAGGCGATCGAACGCGTCGAAACGCATAAACACTGGCTGACCGGGAAACAGGTTGAGCGCAAGATTCTCGATCCGATCGCCACGCGGGAATTTTTCCCCAACAACTTCGGCGCCGCCGTGCGCCAGCGCGCGCGCTGGATCATGGGCATTGCCATCCAGGGCTGGCGCATGGGCTGGACCAACTCTTTGGGCGCCAACTATTGCCTTTTCCGCGACCGGAAGGGACTTGTCACCAACCTGCTCACGCTGCTCGGTTATCCGATCGTCATTTTCTGGTGCGCGGTCTGGCTGGCGGAACGGCTCAACCCGGGCCTGGTCGTGCCGCCCCTCGTGGAGCCGCACGAAATTTATTACACCCTGATGTGGATCGTTCTCGGCCTGCTGGTCTGGCGCCTGCTGAACCGCATGGTCAGCGTGGGGAACCATTACGGAATCGTCCAGGCGTTTTTCTCGGTGCCGCGCCTGGTAATAGGAAACTTCGTCAATTTCTGGGCGACGGTGCAGGCCATCCGCCGGTTCATCCACAGCCGTCTCACCGGCCGGAGTCCGGCCTGGCTCAAGACCGCCCACGCCTATCCCAGCGAAGACCAGTTGCGCGCGTTCCACCGCAGGATCGGCGACCTCCTGATAAACCGGCGCCTGGTCACGGCCAAACAACTGGAAGAGGCGCTGCTTGAACAGAAAAAAACCGGCCGGATGCTGGGCGATATTCTGGTGGCCCGGGGCGCGCTGCGCGAGGAGGACCTCGTCTCCGTGCTGGCGCACCAGCTCCAGGTGAAGGCCGCGGAAATAGATCCTTATGCCGCGCCGCCGGAATTGCTGCGGCAGGTGCCGGAAGTCATGGCGCGCAAATACCGCGTTTATCCGCTCGGCATGGAAGGCAACGCCGTGCTTCTGGCAACCGACGCCTCCGATACGATAAATAAAAAGAACGAGCTGGAAAAACTGCTCGGCCGGCCCGTGATTTTCCGCCTGACGTTCCCCGCCGACATCCAGTTTGCGCTGGCCCGCGGTTATACGCTCCAACGCATTATCGCCGCCGCGCCAGGCGAGCGTCTGGGAGAACTGCTGGTAAAGGCCAATAAAATCACGCCGGACCAGCTCCGCGAGGCCCTGCGCCGCCAGAAGCGCGTCGATCGCAGGCTGGGAGACGTCCTGAAGGAAATGGATATCGTGACCGAGGCGGATATCCTGGAAGTATTGGGAAAAAAATGAATTGCAATAGACCGTGAAAATAATCCTGACAAAACCATTGCTTGCGCTGGCAGTGTGGGGTGCAGCGGCCGTCCTATACGCGGCGCCGCAAAAACTGCCGCCCACCTCCGGACGCTACGGCATAGTTCAAACGCAGCGCATCCGATTCAGGAATGCGCCCCTGTTTCAGAAAGCCGCCGACGCCGTCGCAAAAGAGGATTACGCCGCGGCCGACCGCCTTTTCAACGAAATCCTGCGGAACGATCCTGGCAACAATTCAGCCAAACTTTCACTCATCACCGTTTATGACCGCCTGGGCAGGCAGGAAGCCGCCCTGCGGCTGTGCGACGAACTCATCAGGCAATATCCTGATTTCAGCGACACCTATCTGACCAAGGGGTACCTGGCCATGAAAACCGGACAAGACGGGCTCGCGATCGAGGCCTGGGAAAAGGGACTGCGAAACGCGCCCAAGGATTTCCCGCGCCGCCGCGAAATACTCTTGAACCTGGGACAGACCTATGCCCGGGACCGGCGATATGCCGAGGCTAAAAACGCCTATGACCAGGCCCTGGCCGCTTCTTTCGACCCATCCACGGCCCTGGCTTATTTTTACATCCTGAAAAACATGCGGCAAGAGGAACAGGGGCGGGAAACACTGGAACGCGTCCTGGCCGGAACGGCGCCGACTTCCATAAAACTGACCGCGGCTTACGAACTAGCCCAGCTCGACCGCCGCGCCGGCCGGACGGATGAATTTTTCAGGCGCATGGAAATCCTTCTGCGTGACGAAACCGATGCGGCGCGGCTTTATGAAGGCGCCCTTCAATCATATGCCGCCGGCAACCACGACCTGACGCTCCGCATTCTGTCAAAGGCCTTTGAACTTGAAAGCGATTTGAACAAAAAATTCGAAATCGGCCTTTTCGCCGCCGAAGTCTTCCTGCAGCAGAAACGTCCCGCCGAAGCGCGGACCTGGCTCGGCAAATTGAAGGTTCCCGCCGGAGCGGACCGGCACTGGACGCTGGTCATGGCGCGCGCGGACTATCTGGAAGGCAATTACCGCGCCGCAGCGCAACGGCTGGAGTCCCTGAAAAACAGGACGGCCCCGGCCGATCTGCTGCTTGGATTCGCCTTCATGAAATCAGGCATGGCCGGACCGGCGCTGGAAGTGTTGGATGAAATCGACGACGCTGGCGCGCTTGCCTTTGACGAACGCCTGAGCCTTTACCGCAACCGGGCTTACCTGAATTTCGACCAGAATCAGTATCAGGCGTCACAAAGCGACGCCGAAAAGGCCCTGGCAATGGAACCGGCCGCCGACATTGCCCTGGTCCATTTAAAAGCGCTTGCGAACCAAAAAGAATATGGAATCGTGGAAACAAATGCCTTGTTTCTGCTGAATTCTTCCTTGGGTGGCCCGGCCGCTTGCTACTCTGCGAAGTCAGCGGAGGCCGCCTTCGCTACGAAGCACGAGCCGCGGACGGTCATTTCTGCAGGCAAATCCGCCGCGGCGGAGCGCGACGGCCACCTAAGAATTGACTTATCGCCCAACGAACAGGCGCAGGTCCACCTGATTATCGGACGCTGTTGTTATCAACAGAAAAGATATGAGGCGGCAATCTCAAACCTGACCGCGGCGCTGGGGGAGGATAAATCGCTGGCCGAGGCGCATTACCTGCGCGGCCTGGCATACCATGCGCTCGGCAAGTCCGGCGAAGCCATGACGAATTATCAGGAAAGCCTTCTTCTGGCAACCAATCCTCCGGCAGGTTTCTGGGGCGATCTGGGTCAGGCCCAGGGCGCGCAAAAGGATTATAAAAACGGAACTTTTTCCCTGGAAAAGGCGCTTGCCTGGCATTCCGTGGACGTGGGCATGCTCGCGAACCAGGGCTACCAGTTCATGAAATGGAACCATAACCGCGAAGCCCAGGAATCTTTCCGGCGCGCCATTGATTTATACGCCGACCTGGTTCCGCGCGTGCCGACGAACGAAACCTCCAGCTATCGCAACGGCCAAACGGTCGCGAAAGAGGAATACACCAAGCTGGATAAAATGTTCGGTATCCAGGGCTATCTGAGCCAGAACACCTATGATCTTCCGACGGAATCGGCCATCTCCTCCGTGCAGGGCGCGCTGCCCTCGCAATACGGCCTGGAACTCACCCTAAGGCCGCCCATGCTCGGACTGCGGGACGAAAAAACCCTGGAAGCCTTCGGAGACTTTCTGGGCAACTTCAAGAAAAACTCATGGTCGCCGGACCGGGATTCCTATCAAGGCATGGCCGGACTGCGCTACAAACCCCTGGCAAAAGTGAACTTCAACACTTCATTCGCCAGACTCATGAGAATCGGCGATAATTCCGAAAACAACTGGCTCTGGCGGAACATGGCTTCCTGGGAATGCGGCGGAAAACCAGAGCCGGACAAATCTGTCAAATCGAACGTCAGACTTTTCGGCGATGCCGGATATTATCTTGAAGAGCGTACCCGCTGGTACGCCTATCTGGACGGCCGCGCCGGGCCGGCCATAAAACTCAACCGGAACGCGCTCTTGACCGTTCCGCAGGCCATGGGCATACTGCGCGGCGAAAGCAATGACAGCACCGACCTGGGGTCCTATGGCCTGATGGGCCTCGGCGGCACGCTCAGGCTTTTCGAGCCGGAAAGACGTTATACAGTCTATCGCATGTATGTGGATATTTTTATATATTACACCGTCGGCCAATTCATATCCACGCCGGAAGGTTTTAGCCGGCCGGGATTCGACGGTTTCATGTTCGGAGTCAATCTGGTAAAATGAAGTTTATTTATATTGCAATACTTGTGGCCGCGCTTGGAAGCAGCCGGCCGGCTTTTGCCGGGGGCGTTTCCGGAACGTTCATCCAGCTCAACCGGGCGACGGCTGAAAAAACAACCGGGCAATGGAAAGAGATGTTGAACCGGATGAGCGCCGCCGGCATTAACACCCTGATCGTTCAATGGACAGCCGAAACGCCGGTTGTTTATTTCAAAAACAACGGCCTTGACTTCAAAGAAAAATACGACGCGCTCGAGCGACTCTTTGCGGCGGCCGAAGGCCGAAATTTCCAGTTCATGCTCGGACTGCAGAATGACGAAGCGTTCTGGAGGGAAATCACGGCCGGCAACAAGGTTTTGCGCGACTATTTCCTGATCAGGCTTGCCCAGAACGAGCGGCTTCAAAAGGCATTGTTGAAATCTTTCGGAAAACGGACTGACTGGGTCGGGTATTATATTCCGGATGAAATTGACGATCTTTCCTGGCGTGAGTTGACTCGGCAGAAGATTTTGAAGGATTATTTGCGCTTGACCATCCGGACCCTGCGCGCGAACGACGCAACCCGTTCGATTGCAATCAGCGCCTTTATCCGCATGCGGACCGCTCCGCAGATTGCCGCCAAAACATTAAGCTCTCTGACCTCGGACATTGGCCTGGATTATCTTTTAATCCAGGATGGCGCCGGCCTTAACGACCCCCCACCCGATATCATTCCCCGTTATTACGGCGCTTTAAACGCGGGTCAACAATGGCAAAAAACCCGGCTTTGGATCGTGCTTGAAGCCTTCCGGCAGACATCCGGCCCTGACGAACGGTTCGCGGCCGAACCGGCAACGCCGGAAAGATTTTTCCGGCAGATGCAGGCGGCCTCCGGGTTCGAACGACTGATTATCTTCTCATTCCCGGACTATGTTGATCCGGATAGGGGAAAAGCGGCCAAGGCGCTATATGAAAGCCTGAAGCCGTAATGTTTCGGAAAATTTCTGTCGCGGAAAATTTCTTTACAGGCCTTAAGTGTTATTATTCAATAGGGGTGGCAATACCGCCGGAGATTATGCATGATGAAAACAAGAGCAGGAATGCGTAATGATAAAGCCCCGGGAGGCGCTCCTCATTCAAAAGAGAGCGCTTTGGCCGAGAACATCATCGCCACAGTGCGGGAACCTTTGTTAGTCATGGATGCTGACATGAAGGTAGTCTTCGCCAATCAGGCTTTTTTCCGGGTCTTTCAGGTAACACCCGAAGATACGATAGGACGGCTGATCTACGATTTGGGCAATCGCCAGTGGAATATCCCTAAACTGAAAAAGCTCCTGGAAGAGATCCTGCCCAATATTAACGTCTTGGAGAACTACGAGGTTGAGCACAATTTTGAGACCATTGGACCGAAAACAATGCTCCTGAATGCCCGTCGCGTTGACTCCGCGAAAATGATCCTCCTTGCCATTGAAGACATCACCGAGCGCAAGCGTTTGCAAGAAGAATTGAAGGAGTCTGAGGAGCGTTATCGCAGGGCCTTTGAAACATCGCGGGATGGGTTATTGCTTATTCATAAGACCAAAGGCGACATTCTTAATTCCAACGAATCTATTCGGGAGTTGCTGGGTTATTTCCCGGAGGAGTTTTTGAAAAAGAAGTTATGGGAAATCGGCGTGGTTAAAGACGACCAGGACTTTCAAGCGGCGGTGGGAAGATTGGAAAAAGATGGCGTAATTCATTACGAAGACACACCGGTAAAAACCAAAAAAGGCCTGAGCATAAATACGGAGGTTTTTTTAGTCAACAAGGCCAAAGTTGTCCAATGCAACATCCGTGACATCACCATGCGCAAGCAGGCGGAGGAGGCGTTGCGGGCGAGCGAAGAAAAATTTCGGGCCCTCGTTGAAACGACCTCCGACTGGATCTGGGAGGTGGATTCTCAATGGCATTACACCTACACCTGCCCCCGTGTTAAAAATATCCTCGGCTATGAACCGGCAGAAATCATCGGCAAAACCTTCTTTGATTTAATGCCGGCGGAGGAAGCCCGGCGCATAGGTGAAATATTCAAGTCTTTGGCGGCCAATCAGCAGGCCATCGTTGCTTTAGAAAACGTCAATCTCCACAAAGACGGACACCAGGTTGTCCTGGAAACCAACGGGGTGCCGATTTTTGATGAAAAAGGGCAACTAACCGGATACCGCGGCATCGACCGCGACATCACCGAGCACAAACGGATTGCGGAGGATTTGTTGCGGGTAGTGCAGAAAGAGTTAGCGACACTTATTGAAAGTCTTCCTCAAAAGATATTTCTGAAAGACAAGAACTCGACTTACATATCCTGTAATAAAAACTACGCAAACGACTTAAAGATCAAACCGGCGGATATTGTCGGAAAGACGGATTATGATTTTTTTCCCAAAGAACTGGCCGACAAATACACCGCGGATGACAAAAAGATTATGACGTCCGGCAAGGCGGAGGAAATAGTACCTGAAACCTGAGGAACAGCGAAGGAAAACAAGAAAAGGCTTTTCCGCCCCGGCGGATCCGCACAGGCGGAACCACGGAGTCAGCCGGAGACACGGAGAAGATCGAGTTTGAAACCG
>Ga0074199_1002461_pt1 | contig 11067 bp, 15 predicted proteins | sample EPASupsiteSAE347_FD_64528 | JGI IMG/M metagenome (GOLD analysis project Ga0074199, IMG submission 64528) | Bioremediated contaminated groundwater from EPA Superfund site, New Mexico - Sample SAE3-47 | ecosystem: Environmental > Aquatic > Deep subsurface > Groundwater > Contaminated ...
ATTGTTTCCTGAATTGATCTTCGTTTATAATATCTGAAAAATCTTTTAGGTTTATAGATTCATGAAGATATTTTCTTGCAGATTTCATTGTTCCTTTTGATTGTCCCCTAACTGCCGAATTGCCTACTGAAATATTGGCTACTCTTTTCTGGATAAGGTGTATTGGTGGCATGTTTAAATCTAAACTATATATATCAAAATAAATATTTTAAACTATCTGGCTTTGCTAAGGCTTTATTGATGCGTCTCCCCCATCAACCGACTTTTGACACGTGTCGCAATCAACCGATAACTTGATAGAACCCGGCTGGTCAAAGAAGTAATGCCTGAAAAAAGAAGTGACGTTTTTTATTCCAGTTCAAACCTCATCGTGCACTCGCCTACAACACCGGTCTTGTCAATGCCTTTTGTCACCACGTTCCTCCCGATCTTCCTGACAGCCGCATATTTAGCCGCCTGCGCTATTGGGCACGCTGTCGCCATGCCTTCCTGCCTCAGTATCTCGTTCCCGTGGCAGATGGCGCATCCCTTGATGTCCAGGGTATAGTTCCTGTCGTCGCAGCTTACCTTCACGGATTTTGCGAACTCAAGCTTGTTCTGCAGGTAATCCCCGAAGCTCTCTGCGAACCCGGCGCTGCTGCTGAACGTTCCGGCGCTATCCGCCCACTTATCAGCCATTATCGAGCCGACCTTTGCATTCACTTTCTTTGCATCCCCACCCAGCGCTTTTATCACGGTGCTGTGGTACTGTTTAAAGAAATTCAGGCTTGTTGTCATACAACTCCTCTTTTATAGTTTTGACAAAACTATACATAACCGTAAACGGATATAAAGATTTTGGTTTGAGCCGGCGTCATGGTCTTATAATGGTCTATATCAGCGCTCCCGATGTATGCCCCCTGTATTGCTTAAAACCCACTCTTTGAATAGAATCTCATTCCGAAGTGTTCGCACTGCCCGCTTTCACAGTCATCGCCGTGGCGTCTCTCGCAGTGCGATAGCGTCAGAAGTCTTATTGCCATATCATGTTTCTCGCAATAAGGTGATACTATCATCTAATACCTCCTGTATTAACGATTTTTAATTAATCGTTAACAAAAAGTCTATGCACCCGTTAGTATATAATATTAACCTATATTTATATAATTGTGAGCATCATCACAATCATAGGAACGCCTGAGAAGAACGCTCACCAGCTCACTCCGAATTTTTCGCGAAAAGCAAGGTGCGAGAGAGCTTTTCTCTCCGAGACCCGATCCTTTCGAACAGGATGACCTGAAGCGACAACTGCCATTAATTCATAAGATTCGGGAGCACCGAGGACTTGATTCACCTTCTCTTTGTTCTTCAGGATTTCACCGAGCCACACTCCGCCAAGCCCCAGCGAATGAAGTGCAAGAAGCATGTTCTGGATGCATGCGCCCACGGACTGCACATCCTTCGTATAATGGTACATGTGGTCCTTATCAAGGAACACCACTACCAGCACAGGCGCACTCTTGATGGTCGGACCGTATTCAGTGAGCTTTGAGAGAGCAAGCCTTGTGTCATGGCTCCGCACAACTATGAACCTCCATGCCTGGTTATTCAGACCCGAAGGAGCCCACCTTCCTGCATCTAAAACCTGTTCGATAATTTCGTCGCTTATGTCCTCGTCAGTAAATCCCCTGATGCTCCTTCGTGTTTTAATGGCTTCTATCGTATCCACAGTATCATCCGTACATTTGAGGATCGGGCGGATGCTTTTGTAAAAGCGGCATAAGTTCCTCCAGGGATATGGGGAACACGGCGACCACCTCTTTCCCGCATGCCAGGCATTTTTTCGACAGCCGAAGAGGGGTTATGGAAATGGTCTCATCATAAACAGCCTCGGATATGAAAGGACTGATCGCGGTCGTAGGCTCTCCGATGTTGAACTCTCCGCCGGTCAGGAAATCATAATATGTAATGCACTGCGAACGACCGCACTTGCATTTAAGTTCGATCTTATTCTTTAAGAACCTGTTGTCCTTGTTCTTCCGTGATAAAGAAATGACCGCATCTTTCATCAGTACAATATTGGGGCTTTTTGTACTAAATCCCTTCGGATTTTCTCCGCGGTTTATAAAGTATTTTTTTATCTCATGCCGCTTTGCCTTTCTCCTCCAGCCAGTCCCCTATGAACGTGCCGATTATGAAGAGTATTGCAAGGATTATTACCTCAACAAATACGACTATCCCCACCACACTGCTGACAAGCAGGAATTTTATATTCACCAGCACACCCAGTCCCGTCAGGATGAGACCAAGTATTACGCCGATCAATACTCCTTTTTTGAGCAGGTCTGTACGGTCTTCCTTGCCGGGTTTTAAGTAGCCATAGACTGCTCCTGCCGCAATTGTTACAACCTCTAATAAGACCATGATTCCTCCTATCTATCGATTACGTGCACCACCTGTGTATTTAAATTTTTCTAAAAGTTCCCGGCCTCAAAATACTCGTACAGAGTTCCCTGCACTCTGCCCCTTGCCATCCCGTCCAGCTTTTTCTCTGTGTATCCGAAAGGAAGGAGTATGCTCTCTGCCGCACTCAGGAGATGTTCGCAGTACTTTGCGCGGTCGTATCCGGTCGTCTCATCAGCAAACTCAGGGATCTTCACACGCTTCTGGTAGCTCTTCGATCTGTGGTCGGTTATTATGTAGCGCACGCTCTGACCGGGCTGTATCTCTATACCTTCCTGCCTGTACTGCAGCAGCGCAGCCGCCTGGTTATTGAACTGCCTGTAATCACCGCAGCCCCTGGATACGCGCGTCTCGAATACGAGGTCGGTGAGCGCACACCCATTATCCCGCACTTTTTGCATATAATCCCGCAATATCTGTACGGCTTCAGGGATTTTGCGGTAGAACTCAGAGGCGGTTTTCGCCTCTGCAAGCCGCCCCAGCATATCTCCCTGAAGTTTCCTGATAATCCCGGGGGTATCGCTGCGCCGCATCTCTATGCCGCGCACCTTCAGCCTGCCGTTGCTCATGATGCCGTAGTACCTGTTCAGCGCACCTGTACCGTTTGACCTGTTGGGCAGGAACACAATCCACCTGAACTCGCCTTTAAGCTCAAGAAGTATGCCGGTTTTGTGCGTCACAAGTTCGCAGAGCTTCTCAGGGTCATTCCCTTTCACCCAGAGGCTGTCCACTATGCCGTGCAGTATCTCAAAACCCATGCTGTCAGCCGCCTCCATAGTCGAGAGCAGTAGCTCGCGACCGTAGGCTGTTATCGACTCATGGCACTCAATCCTCCCGAAGCGCGCCTTGTTAAAACCCATGTACCCGAAGCTTGTCACGAGCAGCCATTTGAGCAGGTTCTGTTTCATCTCGTACTCCTTTGCCCTCCCCGGATCCTCCGTAATGCGCCTCTTATAGGTCATACGCCTCTCTATCAGGGGCGCAAGCACACGCGGGATAAGCCCGATACGCCGCTGGCAGACGTTATAGTGTATGAACGGCACGCGGTGGCTCGAATCGGGACAGCAGTCGCACAGCACGGTCTCTGGCGAGATATTATGGTTCACCATGATATTGGGAAAGAGGGAAGCAAAATCTACCTCGAATACGTTCTCATGCAGTCCCACTTTCGGTTCTATTACCAGCGCCCCCCTGTCAGCGGCGAGCAACTCCTCAGCCGTCTTCCAGTACTCAGCGAGGTTGCGCTTCCAGGGCACGAGCACGCCGTCGCGGAGAGCCTGGTTGACCTGGAGTGCCGTAACGGCGCTTCCCGGGCTCAGGCGCGACAGCTCCTGCACAGGTATGCCCGTTATGCGCGCAAGGTCTATAAGACCGAAAAGCCCGCCCTCCCTGAAGAGAAAAGAGGACGTGTCAAGGTGCAGCCGTCCGGACAGTACATACCCTCCGGGTTTGTAGAGTATCCTGCCGTAGCTGAAGTAAGACCTTCCGCCTTTATCTGTAAGGTTATCTTTCTCCCTGCCGAGCTGAAGCCCGATGCCGTGCAGTGCCGCGCGGTGGTAGAGATAGGGAAAATCGAAGCTATCCCCGCGGTCGGTGAGCAGGATATCAGGATCTGATGTTTCGATCTTGCGGGATAAACCCGCGAGTATCTCTGCCTCATCATCGCTCTCGATCGCCGTATCGCCAAGATTTATCCTGCGGATTGGGTCGTCCATATCAGTTATTCCCCTATCCCTTTCAGGTATGACCGAGAGCTTTATCATAGTGAGTTCAGGCACCTCGTAATCAAGCGCGTACTGGTCATCATCAGGTTCGCCGCCTCTTAGCTTTGCCATAGGGAAAAGCCCGCGCTTGAGGGCATACTGCCTCACAGGATCAAGATCGATATTGTAGAGCCCGAGCCCTTTTGCCTCAAGCATGGAAGCAGTATCATAGACCGAGCCGGGATCTATGGTGGCGCAGAGCACCTCCTCAGGCTTGCAGCCGTTCTCATCTTTTATCCATTTCGTTATCGTGCTGCTCTTCGGGTCGTACCTTATGTCCAGCAGGAACATGTGTGTCAGCCCCCTGCAGTGAGTTGAGTTCTTTTTGCTGCTCAACAAGTATGGATAAGAAGATAGCATCCATTGGGTCAAGGGCAGGTGCAACAGTGCAGGATGATGCATGCTCCCTTGCCTTGTTCATGAGCTTATCGAACGCGGCTTTATCCTCGCCGCGCAGGGCTCTCCTGAATATCGAGAGTTCCTGTATTATCTCCTCAAGCAGGATGCGAAATGATGGCACTGTCCTGCCCATATGCATCACCTCCTGCGAAATCAGCGAACCTTCTCTGTCCGGGGGGCACAGGTACGTATTCCAGAACATGCCCATCATCGTTTATCCTGATAAGTTTCTTTCTCTCGTCGATGCGTATAACACGGTCAGCAGAAGATGCAAGCAGCCTGTCGCAGTGCCACGACCCGCCGAAGCTTGTCACGGCTGTTATAATGCCTGAGGCACATGTCAGCGACTTCAGACGGGAGAGCAAAGGCTCAAACAGTCTTCCTCCGTCAGCACCTGAGAACAGGGTCGGAAAGTAGGATACCGCGAGTACAGAAGGGTGCCAGCGAGGAAGTGCTTCCTCCAGGTTCCCTACCAGCGCATCCATCTGGTATTCGGTGAAGGCGCGGGCAACGTGGATGCGGGAAAGCACCTCCCGCTTCGCCCCGAACGACCTTGCTATCCCTGATACTGCGTAGGGATTAAAACTGTTCCAGCCGTCCAGGAATATAGCGTCCCTGCCTGATACCGCGGCGAGAGCGCACAGGCGGAACAGGACGGCAGGCACAATACCTGACGACCCTTCGATGACCGTTATGCATGACGGCTTGAAGCCCTGAAGGTCCAGTGGAAGACTGCCTGGGCTGAGACTGGACATTTTTTCATATCCGACCATAGTGAGCAGTGTTTGGCTGCAGGTCTTAAAAGCAGTTGGAAAGTGGGGCAAAAGTATTCGGCATGTATTTCGCTATAGAAAAATCATAGCGAGCCGTGATCATCCTATCATCAGCATTGCTATCCTTACGATTATCAGTACCCATCCCACAGCCACGATGATCCATATCGCTCTCTTTGCCACTTCCGCTATCGCAAGGAAGATGGTCAGTATCACGAGCAATCCGATGGCATCAACTATCGACTGGGGGATTGCGACCCCTGCAATGGACTGGATCAATCCGACTATCTTCTCGCCGAGCCAGTGCCCTATTGTATATATAAAAGTCAGAACGTCGTTCAGTATATCTTCTGCCATAGTTTCACCTTCAATCCATGTGCCTGGTTATCAGTAGATGAGCCGGGTGGTATATATATTTCTGTAGTGAGGTACAGTCTCTACATCACAGTTCATGGAATGGCGGAAAACTCTTAAGGTTAATGTCCAGAGACCTTCCGCAGTAAATTTATTTAAATCATCTGGTGTATTTGTAACTACAAATCAATACTATGTCTGAAATGAATGTATATAAATGGGAAGATATCCGAAAATATTTTCCACCTGAAAAGGTGGCTGAAATTCGAGCCAAAATCCTTGAACTGCGAGAGTCCGAAAAATACGCCGATAAAGAACTATGGGAAATGTATGGGATGAGCGAACGTACTTTCTATGATCTTGTTGGACGAGCAAAAGACGGAAGTACGGCAGAAGATTTGAAAGACAAGCCTTCGAAGCCTAAAAATCCATATAGGAAGCTTACAAATGAAGATAAAGCTGAAATAATAAATCTCCGTTTGGATGATACAAACAGAATCGAATCATCTAAACTTGCGTTTGTTGAATCAATGGAAAAGGCAAACCGTGTCTTAAAGCCAGAGAAGGTACAGCGATTGTTGGAATTGATGGATAAAGCCATAAAAGGAGTTCGAAGAATTGCCGCTTTATTTAGCAGAAAAAAGGAGAATGAAAAAAGTTCAGTCCGTGTAAGCAAATCATGGGTTCACCACCTACTTACTGCCGCTGGACTGACTGGAAAACGGAAGGCGGCTACAGAACCCAAACATCTTCACCGCCCACAAGAACCATTGAGTTCATTCAATATGGACTATACTCAACGGAGAATTGGAAGTGGCGAGAAGGTATACGCTTTTGGTGTGCTCGATATGTATAACAGCGGTATTGTAATCCTTGATGCTCATAAGACGAAATCTGGTGCGAACGTCGTAGAATCTCTTTGTCAGTTACGTAAAATGATACCTCAAGATGTGGTAATAGAAATCCGATCTGATGGGGGTTTAGAGTTTAATAATGCGACTGTGCGTGAATATTGTAATAAAAATAGTATCATACACAATATTCTTCCAAAGGCACATCCATGGTTAAACGCTTTTATTGAACGGGCAATAGAGACACTGCAATATGAATTCATAAATTTACAATACCACGCAACGTTTGAAGATTTCCAAAAATTTCTTTTGAATGCGAAGAATGGATACAATTTACGTGAACATTCATCATTTAATTATCGAAGTCCACTGAATATATGGAATTCCTCAGGAGTTTCATTGGATGTTACTGCAGGAGGTCTGTGGACATGAACACTAAGTATCCAAGCCCGGAGCTGCTCCCTATCCTGCTAAAAGAGGGGATAGTTTCCGGTGCCGGGGTTCCTCTCATTGCAAAGGAAAAAATCGTGGGGGCTATGACCCTTGTATCCCGGCGACAACGCATATTTTCCAGGGATTACCTTGACCTTTTGGCTTCCATAGGAAGCCAAATAGGAGTCGCAGTCGAAAACTCTCAATTGTTTAACGAATTAGAGAAGCATCATAAAATGCTTGAGACTCTTTACGCTATTGAAAGCGTGGTCAGCAAATCGTTGAACCTTGAAGAGATATTCAAAGTGGCTTTGTCAAAAGCACTCGAAGTGACTGATACAGAAGCAGGTACGCTGTATTCCCTTGATGGCGAAGTTTTACGCCTGGAAGCTTCTGAAGGACTTTCTCCTGAATTTAAAGAAAAAGCACTTATCAGAGAGATGGGTGAAGGGATACCTGGAATCGCAGCCCAGTCAAAAAAATCCATAACAATGGACATCTCTCAATTCCCAAGCCCTCTCTTATTTCCTTACGTGACAAAAGAAGGACTTGTTTCATTTATCGGGACTCCTCTTTTATCAAAAGGGAAAGTAGTAGGAGCAATGGCTCTTGGTACAAAGAAAAAGCGAATATTCTCACAGGATGACCTTGATTTATTGTTCTCAATCGGAAATGAGATAGGCATCGCTGCAGAGAATGCACAGCTATACAAGGAATCGGTAGAAAACTTACAAAAATTACAAAAAGCATATGAAGAGCTGCAAACACTCGATAGAATGAAGGATGAGTTCATCGCAAATGTTTCCCATGAATTAAAAACACCGCTTATCTCAATAAAAGGACACGGGGAATTATTATACGATGAAAAACTAGATGGCATTTCAGATAAGCAGAGAAAGAGTCTTGAAGCTATTCTAAGGAACGCGGACAGATTGATCCGTTTGATAGATTCTATCCTGCTCATTAGCAAGTTGCAGGCCGGAAAAATCGAATTCTACATCGAACCACTGGATCTGGATGAAATAGTTCAGATATGTGTGGGCGATTTTAAAAGCACGATGGAAAAGAAACATATTACTTTTGAAAAGGACATACTTGCAATATCAAAAGTTAAGGGGGATAAGGATAGATTCATAGAAGTGATTAGCAATCTTCTTGATAATGCAATAAAATTCACACCTGAGGGGGGGAAAGTCTCAATAAAAGCATGGGATGAAGCTGAGAATGTTCATTTCACAGTATCCGATAGCGGGATAGGTATTCCTGCGGATATTATACCAAAACTGTTCACGCGTTTTTATCAGCTTGATGCATCAACAGCAAGAAGGTATGGCGGTACTGGTCTTGGGCTGTACATAACAAAGAATATTATAGATGCCTTTGGAGGTAAAATCTGGATTGAAAGTGAGGTTGGAAAAGGGACTACGGTTCACATACTCGTACCTATCGCAAAGGAGGATGGTTAGCTATAGATACTGTTTATATTCATGAATACGATGAGTTCTATTTTTAATTCAGATATGAACGAGTTAGTAAAATCACACCTGTTTAAGAGGTTAACAGGATGAAAGATAGAAATAAGACAAAAGATCGGTGTAAAGATGAATTGGTAGAATTGCGCCAAAGGATTACTGAATTAGAAAAATCAGAAAGCCAGCGCAAGTGGGTTGAGGAAGTACTGCGAAAAGAGAGAGATAAAGCACAAAAATATCTTGGTATTGCAGAGGTTATAATTGTGGTTATCGATGCTGATCAAAAAGTCACCCTTATAAATAAAAAGGGTTGTGAGATTTTAGAATACAAAGAAGAGGAGATTATTGGCAAAAACTGGTTCGATACCTTTATTCCAGAAAGAATCAGGGATGAAGTAAAAGCCACTTTTGCAAAGTTGATGGTTGGAGATATTGAGCCAGTTGAATATTTTGAAAACCCTATTTTGTCCAAGAGTGGTGAAGAGAAAATTATTGCGTGGCACAATACTTTACTGAGAGATGATGCAGACAATATCATCAGTACCCTCAGTTCAGGAGAAGACATCACAGAGCGCAAGAGGGTTGAGGAGACACTGAAAAACTATGCAGCAAAGCTCGAAGAGGCAAACCGCCTCAAAGATCTATTCACGGATATAATGCGTCATGACCTGTTGAATCCGCTGGGTGTTATAAAAACTGCAACGGAACAAATTCTGCTTATAGAGACAAAAGATGAAAGAATGTGCAATACGCTGTTGATGATAAAGCGCAATGCTGATAAACTGATCGATATGATTAAAAGCGCGAGCATGTACGCTATGCTGGAGAGCGCTGAAAAACTGGAGAGGACAAAGCTTGATTTGAACGAGATTTTCAGAGAAGTCGTGAACAACTTCAAGTCCCAACTGGAAGAAAAAAACATGAAGCTGGAATATATATCAAAGGGCGGATGCTGTGTAATGGCGAATCCATTGATTGATGCAGTTTTTTCAAACCTTCTAAGCAACGCGATAAAGTATTCACCTGCTGGAAAGAAGATCGAGGTAAATATTATAGAAGAGAAAGAACACTTCAAGATATATGTCAAGGACTGGGGTTATGGAATAAAAGATGAAGATAAACTGAAGATCTTTACCCGTTTTCAGAGAGTGGAAAAGAAGGGAGTAAAGGGTACAGGGTTGGGGCTTGCGATCGCTAAGCGTGTTGTGGATTTGCATGGAGGTAAGGTATGGATTGAGGATAATCCGGAGGGTGGGAGCGTCTTTTGTGTGAAGATTCCAAAAGATAGAAAAACCAAAAAATAAGAAGATAATAAAATTAAAATTTGTGTTATAGCGAGTATTAATCTATTTTAGATAGGGGTAGTGTTGGTATCTTCACATCCCTCATAGTTTTCGGTTCTGCATCATTCCACATTTTACGGATTTTTTTCAATGCATCAGGGTCGGTGAATTTATCAATAATTTCCTTCATGCTATGTTTTACTACCATTTTCGTTTCCTCCTGTTCCGGCCATATTAGGTAACACATATCTGATTACATGAGTTCCAGCCTCAGTAGCAATATACTTTCGTAACCATGATCTCATAACCTCATAAACTTCTTTATATTCAGTATTCATACAACATGATTTCTCCCCCAAGACTTTTTTTGCTTCCTTATAGGTGATTACGTATTGGTGTGTAGGATATTCATCACTTAATTTCCCCACGATATTCTCTGCATTATCTTTAAAACTGCTTTTATCATGCTAATTACCTAACTCGACAACACTTCGGCCATGATCTAAACTTAAAGTAAAACCGTATTTACTTAAAAAATCAACGCCTAAAACAGAGGGTAATTTATATCCGTTGTCCTGTTTTAGGACGACAAGGTTTTCTCCGGGCACTTCAAACAAACCGTTATTACTTACAAATTTTGTATAATATTCCTTAATAAATCCAAGTTGATAGTTGGGAATTAACCCGCCGACTCCACACATTTGAAGGAACGGTGGTGGGCTTGGTAAATCATCTAAGATAATTCCTATCGATTCTGCGTCAGTAGGTGAAAGAAAACTCATCTCCGAGCCCGTATCAATAAGAAATAAGACGGGTTTTGAGGTGTAACCAGGTATTCTTATTGATGAAGCCACATAGGGTCTTTTAACTGTAGGCCTACTCGGGTCGCCCCTCAAGATGCATTTTATTTTAACCACTTATTCACCGATAGCCGGAGTGATTATACCAAAAGAACTTCTTCAGCTTTCGGTATGTATCCAATATATAGTTCTTTTGCGTTCAAGTATCCTTCTGGGATTTTACTCATAAGGCTTCTATATTCTGTATCGGTTTCGATAACCTTCCGCCCGCATATAGCCACGAAGCTGCCCTGATACATCTCTCTGACAGTATCTGCTAGTTCCACATTCTCCATAAACGCAGACAACTGTTTAGCCTCATCATCTGCCTCGGTGTTCATTTTTTTATGTCCTACCATTCTTATACCTCCTAGTGTTTATTGTGTCACATGTATATAGGAGTCCTACAATGTAGTTCGAAAATGAACTACTGTATTTCACCGTAATATATAAACGTTT
>Ga0074199_1002464_pt1 | contig 11056 bp, 12 predicted proteins | sample EPASupsiteSAE347_FD_64528 | JGI IMG/M metagenome (GOLD analysis project Ga0074199, IMG submission 64528) | Bioremediated contaminated groundwater from EPA Superfund site, New Mexico - Sample SAE3-47 | ecosystem: Environmental > Aquatic > Deep subsurface > Groundwater > Contaminated ...
TCCGCCTTCGCCCTGACGACCCTCGACACGACCAACCGGATCGCCCGGTACTGCCTCGTGGAGATGCTGGCCCCGGTGAAGGACAAGGTTGAGGGGCTCTACAACATCCTGACGAACCGCTGGATCGCCTCGCTGATTCCGGCCGTCCTCGGCATCTATCTGGCCTGGAGCAAGCAGTTCACCATCGTCTGGCCGTCCTTCGGGGCCGCCAACCAGCTCATCGCCTCCATCGCCCTGATGACGGGGGCCGCCTATGTGGCCAAGAAGCTCAATTCCAAGTTCGCCGTCATGGCGGTCATTCCCGCCTGGTTCCTCTGGGTCACGGTGACGGCGGCCATCATCTGGTTCATGATCGTGGTCATGCCCGCCAACATCGCCAAGGCCCCCGGGCAGGGCTGGACAGTCCAGATCATCATGGGGATCATGCTTATTATGAACATCATCTTCATCGTGGACTTTGTGAAATCGCGGAAAAAAGAGTAACGTCAAGAATTTACAACCATTTGCTTCTCATCCTCTCCTGACGGGGGAGGATGAGAAGCTTTTTTCCTCCCCTTCAAGGGGAGGGCCGCTGTGCGGATGGGGTTCAGGTGTAAATGACTTCTTCGTTTCTCGGTTATTGCCGGCAGATAATAACGGACGTGGGCACGGCCCAGCGGGAGAGCCTCGTTTCCCTGACCTGCCTGGAGGTGCAGGAACTGGAAAACATCTTCGCCCTCCTCCTGATGGGCTCTTTTATCGGCCTCCCCGCCCCGCCGACCTTTCTGTCCGTCGAACTCCTGCCCTTCATGGAACGGGAGATGAGAATCCTCCACCAGCGGGCCGAAGACTCCCATGACATGCTCGCCGAGCTCCTGGGCACCCTCGGAATCGATTGATGCGGATCATTTTCTTCACCGGCAAGGGCGGGGTGGGAAAGTCCACCATCGCGGCGGCGGCGGCCTGGCAGCTTGCCCGGCAGCATCGGGTCCTCATCGTTTCCCTCGACCCGGCCCACAATCTGGGGGACATCTTCAATGTTACCCTCAACAGCAGGCGCAAGCGTTTCAGTGCCAATCTCTATCTCCAGGAAGTAGACCTCCGGCAGATGGCCCGGGCCTATCTGGAGAAGGAAACACGCGTTCTTTCCGATACCTATAATTACCTGAAGGCCCTGAACCTCGACCACTATTTCTCCGTCCTCAAGTATTCTCCGGGGATCGAGGAATACGCCCTCCTGACCAGCATCGAAAAGGCGATTCGGGAGGATACGGATTTCGACTACCTCCTCTTCGATACACCGCCGACAGGCCTGACGCTCCGGTTTTTGGCCCTCCCTCAGGTGACGGCGACGTGGATCGAACGCCTCACCGCCATTCGCCGGCAGATTCTGGAGAAGCGCTACACGATCATGAAGATCCGCCGCCCCCTGAAAGACGGGGAAGAAAGAAAGGAAATCCGTCTGAGCTACAACGAAAAGGATGACGACATTTTGAACCGCCTGCTCGTCCTTCAGGAGAACTACGGCAAGCTCACCGCCGTCCTCCAGGGGTCAACCTGCGGCATTGTCCTCGTCTTCAACCCGGACCTCTTGTCCCTCCGGGAGTCGGAGCGCCTCATCGAGGGTCTGGGAGATCTGAAGCTCCCCCTGCGGCTCCTGGTCCAGAACAAGGTTACCGAAGAGAACCGCGCCATCGCCGACCAGGTGGCCGTGGCCCTGCAGAAGGCGTCCGGACACAAAGGCCCGACCCGATATATCGCCCTGAATCAGGACATCGCCCTGAAAGGGGCTACTTTGTACAATATTACGGAAGACTTGAGGTCCGATCTTGAATTTTAATTTTTTCCCATACGAACACCTGGCAAAGGAGCCCCTGTTTTTTCTCTTCGTTGCCTTCTCCGCTTTACTTGGCTACGGTTTTTTCTGGGGTAAAAGGATTAATCACCGCCTGTTCATGTCCGCCTTTGAGGACATGGTCAGCGTCGTCCGGCCTGTGGATCAGACCTTTACCAACATCGGCGGGCTCATCGGCTATCACGCCACTCTCACCCCGCCCAAGACGGATCCCGTCTCCCAGGTGGACGCCACCATTACTTTCCTGCCCCGTCATTCCTGGCTGTGGATGCCCATCTCCATGCTGATCCGCAAATACGACCGCCTCTTTATAACGATCTATTTCCGCCGGGCGCCCATTGCCGAGGGGCACCTCATTGAAAAGGGTTACGCCGGCTTCCGGGGACCGAAAATCACCAACGCCGAGCGCCTTCAACAGGAAAACATCAAATGGGGTTCCTACGACTTCATCCTGTATTTCGGAAGTGAACCGATCAGGCAGAAGCTCCGGCAAATCGTCAACCGGCAGGCCGATCCGGGCACGGTCCGCCATATCGCCGTCGTCCCGGAGCAGCAGAAGAGCTTTATCTTTATGATTCCGAAAAAGGGGACGGTGGCAACCTGCCTCTCCCCCATCTACCAGTGGCTGCCGTCGCTGTTGAAACAGGAAGGAAAGGGAAAATGAAAAGATTTCGTGATTTAATTTATTTATTTACAGTATGTTTAACTATGACGGCTCTAATCGCCGGCTGTGGGGAATCGGGCAAGCAACCGCCGCCGGGACCGGCACCCAAACAGGAAGCCCCCGCGCCCCAGGCGACGGCCCCCCAAGCAACCGGGCCAGCCGCGACTACGCCCGCCGCCCCCGGGGCGGTGAAACAGCAGTCCTGCTACGATATCGGCTACAAGACGGGACGCTGCGTCGCCAAGAGCATGAGCAATCTCCCCTGCGAACCCGGCGAGGATATTCCCATGCCGGCGGAATGCAAGGGAAAACCGGAGACGGAGAAAGGTCTCGCCGAGGGTCGGAAGTCCGTTTATTAGGAGCATGCCGGGTACATGATTTAAGGTTTTTTTACGATCATGGCCCGGAACCGGAAGTGATAAGGGAAATGGAATGATTAACAATCAGAACTGAGGAGGAGGTCAAGCTATGGCTAAAAAACAGGATTTAGGCGTGTTTGATTTCGCCGTCAAGGCGGAAAAGGATGGCATGGACTTTTACATGAAGGCGGCCAAAAAATTCTCCGGCAACGAAGACCTCAAGAAACTCTTTGTCTCGCTCGCCAAAGAGGAAGCCGCCCACATGAAGATATTCATGGATTTCAAGATCAAGGCGGAAGGCAAGGGCGTGGATCAGTGCCTGAAGAGCCCGGAGATCGACGCCTATCTGGAAGCGATCGTTCAGGATGGGCTGTTCCCCAAAGGCGAGACGATCAACAAGCGCCTGGAAGCGGTGGAAACAGTCGCCCAGGCGGCGGCCATCGCCATGGCAGCGGAAAAGAACGCCATCCTTCTCTATACGGAATTGGCCAAACTTGCCAAAGACAAGGAGCAAAAGAAGTTTTTCGAGAAGATCGCCAAGGAAGAAAAATCGCACCTCGTCATGGTCAGCGGGCTGCGGGCCGATAATGATCCCATGTACGCCGCCCTGAGATTCGGACGGTTTTTTTAGACGAATTCGATGGCAAGTTCGGGGAATTCCTTTTCAAACTCAGCCGTCAGATCCCGGATGATCGTGGCTACGATCGTCCGGGCGATGGCGGCGCAGGTGACGCATTTGGGCAGGTGTTGATATACATTCGTAAAGACGTATAGCTTCTTTTCCTTCTCGCTGTACCGGAGGCGTTTGACCAACCCCAATTGGGCAATGGACAGGTTGCTCTCCGGGTCTTTCACCCGCTCCAGAACGGCGTCAATCTTTTCAATCATCTCCGGCGGCATAGCTTGTCCCTCCTGTCGGACTGCTTTCTCAAATGCCCCTGTCCGGCAACCTCGCCCCGGACGGTATCATCATGACCATCACCCCGGCGCCAATGATCCGGTCGTAAATATAGCATCATTAACCGTGTCCGACAAGGACGGTTTTTACAGGATTTCCTGGCGATACAGGGCAGGAAACCATCTTGTCGAAAGCAAGGATAGGGGGAAGAAAGGGGGGATAAGAATAAGTTGACCGGGGGAGGTCTTGAATCAAAGACGTTGCAAATAGACCGGCCATATCGTAAGGAGGGGCGCATGAAGAAACCTCTCATCACCCTTACGAACGTGGAACCCGATTCCACCTGGAGCGGCATCGTCAAGGCTATGGGGCTCGTCTTCGGCGATATCGGCACCAGCCCCATCTATACCCTCGCGGTGGTCTTCGCCCTCACGAAGCCTACACATGACCATGTATTGGGCATCCTTTCTCTGGTGGTCTGGACGCTTACGATTCTGGTCACCATTGAATACGCCTGGCTCGCCACCAGCCTCTCCTATAAAGGGGAAGGCGGGGCGATTGTGCTCAGGGAAATCCTCGTCCCCCTGCTCAAGTCCGGGCGGGCGGCGGCTTTTGTCGGCATTCTTACCTTCGTCGGCGTATCCCTGCTGCTGGGGGACGGCGTCATCACCCCCGCCATCAGTATCCTTTCCGCCGTGGAGGGCATTGTGATCATCCCGGGAATGGGAGGCACGGGAAGCCATGTGCTGCTCGCCATTGCCATGTGCATCGCCGTGGTCCTCTTTCTGTTCCAGTACCGGGGAACGGACCGGATCGCCTGGAGCTTCGGTCCCGTCATGCTCATCTGGTTTATCGCCCTTGCCGCCTCGGGACTCGCCTCCATTCTTACCATGCCCGCGATCGTCAAAGCCGTCAGTCCCTGGTACGCGGTCAAGTTTCTCGCCGACAACGGAATGGCGGGCTTCTTTGTCCTCTCCGAGGTAATCCTCTGTGCCACCGGAGGAGAAGCCCTCTACGCAGACATGGGACACCTCGGCCGCAAACCGATCGTCCATGCCTGGTATTTTGTCTGGGTCGCCCTGATGATCAACTATCTCGGCCAGGGGGTCTTCGCCCTGCAGCATCCGGAGGCAAAGGTAATGCTCTTCGGGCTGGTCCATCACCAGGCCCCGTTGCTCTACATCCCCTTTCTCATTTTATCCATTGCCGCCACAATCATCGCCTCCCAGGCCATGATCAGCGGCGTCTTTTCCGTGGTCTATCAGGCGATCACGACCCGGGCGCTGCCCCTGATGAAGATCAGCTTTACCTCTACGGCCATCCAATCCCAGATCTACATCGGCGCCGTGAACTGGATCCTTATGTTGAGCGTCCTCATGATGATGCTCGTCTTCCAGAAGTCTGAAAACCTGGCCGCCGCCTACGGATTGGCCGTGACGGGTTCCATGACCATCACGGGGATCGCCATGATCATGATCTTCCACCATAAGACCAAGTGGAAGGTTCCCATTGCCGCCGCCGTAGCCGTCGTCGATCTCTGCTACCTCGCATCCACCTTCTACAAGATCCCCCACGGCGCCTACTGGTCCCTGGTCATTGCCGCCTTTCCCCTGGCGATCATGCTCATCTGGACCCAGGGACAGAAACATCTTTTCCGGCGCCTGATGCCCCTCCCTTTCGAAACCTTCCTGGTCGGCTACGAACAGGTGTACGGCAAAGGAAGGACCATCCCCGGGACGGCCCTCTTCTTCACCCGCAGCATGGACCTTATCCCGCCCTACGTCGTCCACTGCATCCTGAGCAGCAATATCATCTATGAGAAAAACATCCTCACCTCCATTGTCCGGACGGATCAGCCCTACGGTATGAAGGTCGATTACCGCCGGGATATCGGAACGGGCCTGGATTACTTCGAAATACGGGCCGGCTACATGACCTTTGTCAACGTGGAGGCCCTTTTGGACCATTACGGGATCAAGGAAAAGATCATCTTCTACGGCGTGGAGGACATCATTGCGAAAAATCCCGTCTGGTGGATCTTCAGCACCATCCGGAAGCAATCGGCCAATTTCGTCCAGTTCCACAAGCTCCCGGCTAGCAAGCTCCACGGCGTCGTCACCCGCATCGAGATGTAGGGCTGGCGCTTTGATTTAAAATTGGAATATATAGAACCGTTTCCGGGAAAACAAGGTCGCCTTTGTTTGCCGTCTTCATTCCTTTTCAACTTTCACCATTTTCCAGTAAATACCAATAAATATAACGACAATTGACAATAGAACCAAAGGAATTATGAAGCGGTGCGAGTACATATAAACAAGGCGCCATTTCTCGCCCAGGAAATAACCAAGACTCACCAGCGTAACCGTCCATAAAAAACCGCCGGTGTAGGCAAACAATGCGAAGGTGCGGTAGGGCATAAGAGAAGCGCCTGCAAAAATTGCCGTCAAATGCCGCACCCCGGGAATAAAGTAGCCGATGAATAATGCGAATTTACCATATCTATTATAAAAATGTTCCGCATATTTAATGTCGTCCGGATTCACGTGCATCTTGGCTGCGTATCTTTTTATGAACGGGTTGCCAAATGTCCTGCCAAGAACATACCCGATCGTAATGCCGCATGAAGTTCCCATAAAGGCAATCATAATGGCACCGGGATAGTTTATTATGCCTTGAAAAACCAGAAAACCTGCGTATGCCATCAAGGTCTCATCAGGTATGGGCAAACCCAGGATGCCAAGCCCCAGGGCAATGAAAATTTCGAAGTAATAATATTTGGTGATGCCCAGCAACAGCGATTGCATCGCTTGCTCCCACCGTTAACGTCGCGGCATGTTTGACCCGGAATACTTGGCATAATGCAGATCCGTTTTGTTTCTATATCCGGTGAAAAACATCTTGGCAATAAAGTCCACCAGCGGATCGGTTACACCGTTCAAGAAGGTATAACTCACGTTATCTTTAACATGATGCCTGGCATGTACTCGTTTCGACAATAACAATTTGATGCGGATCAGAAACTTTACGATTGCCGAATTAGAATTGTGGCACAGATAATGTGAAACTTCTGCTAGCGATGATAGAATGCCTACATATGTCAGGGTATATAAAATGGCGGGATTGCTATCGGGCAGATGAAATAAAATAGCCACGGCAACAAGATAGAAAACCAGCCATATTTTCGATCCCGTTTCATTAAAATACACCACGAGCAAGTTGTTGTCCTGGTATCTCGGCGTTTTATGGTGCAGGTGAAAATTTGCAATTAAAGGGCCAGCCAATGACTCATAATTATCATTGTCATCCATGTATAAATGCACCAGGCCGTTAATGAAGTCCGCTATTAAGTAAGCTGTGATTATGGATACTATTTGCCGCCAAAATCCTATGGCAAGCTTGAGCGCGCATGACAAGGTATATATTTGCAGTGAGATATTTGTAACCGCAACGACTCTGCCGAGTAATTTATATCTCTTCCTGCTTTCATACAATTCCATCGCCGAGTTAAACTGCTTTTGCTTTGATTCTAAATTCATGAATTTATACTCGCTTTTGATCCAAGAGAGGTGAACAATTTAGTGCTGAATATAGCATCATTTACCGTGACGGGCAAGGGGGGGGTAATATATAAGTTTTAGACTTATTCCTGCCTCCTGATAAATTCACCCCAAAATGGTGTCGTGTGGCTTTGACATCTCCGGGGTTTTGTGTCATCTTTACGTACCGAACAGATAGGAAACGAACTTGACCGACCGATACCATAGATTCATGACGCTTTTTTTATGCGTTTGCGCATACGGAATTATCCTGTCCCCCGGTGCGGCCCTGGCCCTGCAGGAGGGGGCAGGCGATGCGGTTGCCATCGGCAGGGTCCTTCCCCTCTGGACAATCATTCCTTTCGTCGGCATCCTGCTGTCCATTGCCCTGTGTCCGCTCTTGACGCCCCGTTTCTGGCATCGGCATTTCGGAAAGGTGTCGGCGTTATGGGCCTTTCTGTTTGCCCTGCCCTTTCTCGTCGTCTACCGGGGGGTAGCCTTCTATGAAATTCTCCATATCCTGCTCATCGACTATATCCCCTTCATTATCCTTCTATGGGGGCTTTTCACGATTTCCGGCGGCATCGTCGTAAAAGGCGCCCTCCGGGGCACCCCCGCCGTCAACACCAGCATGCTGCTGATCGGCACGATCCTGGCGTCCTGGGTCGGGACAACAGGCGCGGCCATGGTGATGATCCGGCCGGTCCTCCGGGCCAATAAAGATCGCGTCAAGAAAGCACACATCATCTGCTTTTTCATCTTCCTGGTGGCCAACATCGGCGGCTCCCTCACGCCCCTCGGAGACCCGCCCCTCTTTCTGGGGTTCCTGCACAACGTCCCCTTTTTCTGGGTCACCACCCACGTCCTGCCCCATATGGCGGCGGCGGCCCTGATCCTGCTGGGAATCTTCTATGCCGTGGATCTGCACTTCTTCCGCAGGGAGGAGCCCCTGACGCCGGAGACGGGAACGGATAAGGGTGCCCCTTCCGGAATCGACGGCGTCTATAATTTCGCCCTCCTGGCCGGAGTGGTAGCCGTTATTCTGATCAGCGGCTACTGGCGGCCCGGCCACCTGTCGGTCCTCGGCGTCGAGGTCCATTACCAGAACTTGTTTCGGGACGGGGCGATCATCATCTTGGGGCTCCTGTCCCTGCATTTCACGCCGAAAACACTCCGGGAAGCCAACGAGTTCAGTTGGGGTCCCATTCTGGAGGTGGCAAAGCTCTTTGCCGGCATCTTTATAACCATCATCCCGGCCCTGGCCATCTTGAAGGCGGGCACGGAGGGTGCGATGTCGGGTTTCATCAGGACCATCGAGACGCCGGCCCATTACTTCTGGGCCTCGGGCATCCTGTCGTCCTTCCTGGACAACGCCCCCACCTACCTGACCTTTTTCAACATGGCCCTGGGGAAAGTCGGGCTTTCCGAGGCGGCCGTACCGGCCGCGCTTGCCGCCGGCACGGCCACGGCAAATCCCGTTTTCATCGATTATCTCACGGCCATCTCTGCGGGTGCGGTTTTCATGGGGGCCAACACTTATATAGGAAATGCCCCCAATTTCATGGTGAAATCCATCGCCGAAGAGGCAGGGGTGAACATGCCCAGCTTTTTTGGCTACATGTTCAAATATTCCATACCGATCCTGATTCCCGTCTTTATTATCGTAACTTATGTCTTCTTTTGACCATGGGCAGGCCGGAATTGCGTGGCCGCTTGGGGAGGATATGTCATGAATGAAAACTATTACGAGGTGACCATCGAGGGCGGTATCGAACTCATGAAGGGGTTTGTCGCCGGGTTCCTGGAAGGGCGCGGTGTCGCGGGGGATGTCTTTTTTGGCGACGACTACCATATCGACGGGGAAAACCCGGCGGGTCTCCTCCTGCGGCTGACGGGGATTCGCGGCAAGACCTGTACGATCATTGTCGGAGCGGGACTTCACAACCTCCTTGCCGCGGCCCTGGAGAAGCGCCGACGGGTGGTCCCGCTGAAAATACTGAAGGTCCGGGAGATCGTTGAGGCGGCCTTTGAGGTCGCCTTCCGGACCTATTCACGGGAGGTCGGGAAGGAGCTTAAAGGTCTGCTGGAAAGCCTTCCGGAGGGGGTTGGCAGAGAAGGCGCTTTCAAGATGCACGAAGTGTTCGTTCCCGAAGGCAAAGGGGTCGAAGCCTATGCCCCGCTTCACGAATATGAGCTGGACGGGAAGGGGAGGATATCCGGCCCCGTAAAAGGCGTCTTTGGACTTTATCACCAACTGGGACGCTTCGATGTCGCCGAGTTGGGGGACATCGAACTCACCTACGGACAACCCTTGTGAATTCGGGCTTGGCCGGTGAGCATCATTACCCCGGACGCCTGAGAAGCGGACTTAGGGAATAGGCATTCTCATGGAGCATCTCGACAGCACGTTCATCTGAACAATCATAATGGAACATCAGTCTGCCGATCCTTTACGGCGATAGTCATTGACATGGCATTCAACAACATGTATTTATTGGCTTAACTATGATCTTTGAGAGGAGGTTTCATATGGATGAAAACGAAAAAACGACGGCAACATTAACGAGACGACGTTTTTTGAAGACCACGGGCGGAGCGGCCGCCGTGGCGGGGATGACGCTTAGCGGTATCTCCCTTCAGACCAAAGATGCTTCTGCCGCCGTGGGCGATGTCATGCCTAAGAAGTGGGATGAGACCTATGATGTGGTTGTCATCGGCAGTGGATTCGCGGGGCTTGCCGCCGCTATTGAGGCGCGAAATGCCGGAGCCAACGTGATGGTGATTGAAAAAATGCCTGTTTACGGAGGCAATTCGATCATTAACGGCGGTGATTTTTGCGCGCCGGGGACAAAAATGCAGAAGGAAGCAGGAGTCCAAGACTCTCCCGACCTCATGTTAAAAGACATGCTGAAAGCGGGGCTTTACCTGAACCACGTTGAACTGGCCAGGATCGTCGCCGATCAGGCCAACAGCGCCCTCGAATGGAGCGAACAATATTGCGGCGCCCGATTTACGCGGCTCAACTATCACGGCGGCCACTCAGTCAAGAGGGCCCACCAGACCATCAACGCTTCCGGGTCTGAACTGGTCAACAAGATGCTGACTAAAGCCAAGGAACTAGGGGTGAAACTACAGACCCGCACCAAGTTGGTGCGATTCCTGTCCGATAAGGACGGGCGGATTGTCGGCATGGAGGTGCGGAAGGGGTACAAATTCCCCGATGACAGCACGGGGAAGCCCGCTTTCATCAAAGCCCGGAGGGCCGTCGTCCTGAGTTCGGGCGGTTTTTCCCGGGACGTCAGGCTGCGCCAGGTGCACGATCCCCGCCTCAACGAGAGATTCGAATCCACCAACCAACCCGGCGCCACGGGTGAGGCATTACTGGCTGCATGCATGGCCAGAGCCATGGATGTCCAGATGGACTGGATACAGCTTGGCCCCTGGACAAGTCCGGATGAAAAGGGCTTCGGTCACGTGCCCCTGTTCTGTGAAAGACTCGTCGGCTATGGACCCATGATCGATCCCAAGACGGGCAAGCGTTTTTTCAAGGAAACGGGAAACCGGAAGGAACGGGCGGACGCGATCATCCTCATCGGACATCCGGTCATTATTTTCGGCGATTCCTATGCCGTACCCAAACAGGTATTTCCCAAAGCCCTGGAGAAAGGCATGCAGGTTGGGGCCATTAAGAAATTCGACAGTCTGGAAGCGCTGGCTAAAAACTACGATATGCCCGTCGCCCCCGTCCTGGAATAAACCGCCCTC
>Ga0074199_1002465_pt1 | contig 11048 bp, 8 predicted proteins | sample EPASupsiteSAE347_FD_64528 | JGI IMG/M metagenome (GOLD analysis project Ga0074199, IMG submission 64528) | Bioremediated contaminated groundwater from EPA Superfund site, New Mexico - Sample SAE3-47 | ecosystem: Environmental > Aquatic > Deep subsurface > Groundwater > Contaminated ...
TCCCGAAGCACAATGGGCGCCGCCCAGGTGGTCGTGGACATGAACAAGGTCGGGGAGATCCTCATCGTCGGCGCGGACGAGACAGCCGAGATCGGCAGGGACATCGACAAGGGGGTCGTCGTCGCCAGCATAGTGCGCGACTCGCGCCGTATAGGCAGAGAGGCCGTGCGGGCATTCTCCCTCGCGAAAGAGTCAGGACAGCCGCCCATCCCGGTCGAAGTCGGTTTCTTCGTGAAGACCGCAAAGGGTGCGAACGAATGAAGTCCGGTACGGTCAGGGGGAAGATAATCTCGAATTCGGCCATGATCCTCCTCGTCATGACCATCGCGACGCTGTATCTGGGGCTCGCATCCTCCGAACTGGCGAGGAGTGTCGAGATTCTTTTCCGCAACAACATCCTGATGAAGGATCTCGGAGGGTCCCTCGACGATACCCGGAGCAGCCTTTCCGGATACCTGACCTCCAAAAGCTCGGATTCGCTCAAGGGCTACATCATGTATTCGACGCGCCTTTCCGATCAGGCTCGAAGGCTCAACCGGGAAATCAGGCGTGACGAATCCCTCCTCCTCCAGCGGGATTTGGCGCGCCTCGTCGACAGGTACCTCGAAGATGCGGAGGCGGGTGTCAGGGCGAAACGGGGCCGCGATGTCGCCGGCTATACGGAGCGCTTCGAAAGCTCGGAGATGACCGCCGACCTGATCCGCGTCCTGGTCGCGAAAATCGAGGCAATCTACCTGTCCGATTCCCTGAAAGCCTTTTCCGGTTTCGATTCGCGCATACCCGCGGTGCTCATGACCGACGCGGCGCTCATCCTGGCGGCTTCCCTCATGGGTCTCATGCTGGTCATCCGGTATTCGTACAAACTTACGGATCCTCTTTCCAAACTTGCGGAAGCCGCACGAGCCGTCGGTCGCGGCGACTACGGCCACGAGTTGCCCGCTCCGGATTCCGCCGACGAGATAGGGACGATGGCCGAGGCGTTTTCGTCCATGCGCGACAACGTGCAAAGCGCATTCGAAGAACTCAGGTCCAAGTCGGAAGTCGAGAAGAGGCTCATGGAGGAACGCATGCGCGTGCTGGACATGGGCCACAAACTCAAGGATGCGGAGCTTCTGGCGCTCCAGACCCAGATCAATCCGCATTTCCTCTTCAACACACTGTCGGCGGGAATGCAGTTGGCGCTCTCCGAAGGCGGGGACAGGACAGCCGAGTTCATGGAAAAGCTGGCGGGATTCATGCGCTATGTCCTCAAACCGCCATCGCGGTCCGTACTCGTTTCCGATGAGATCGAGTGCGCCGAACGCTATATCTGGCTCCTGCGCCTCAGGTTCGGCGAACGATACACCTTCGATCTGTCCGCGGAAGATGACGTCCTCGGAGTGGAAACGCCCGCTCTCCTCCTCCAGCCTCTGGTGGAGAACGCCGTCACGCATGGCCTGAAGGACAGGGAAAAGGGCGGCGAAGTGCGCATCTCCGCCAGGCTCGAGGACGGCATGGCGGTTCTGTCGGTGGAAGACAACGGGGAGGGCATGGATCCTGCCGATGTCGAGAAGTTCCGGGCCGAAGGAACGGACGACGGTCTCGAGGAAGGCAGGATCGGTCTGCGAAATGTCATCAAGCGGATCGCCCTCGCCACGGGAGGAGAAGGCATCGTCGAACTGCAAAGCTCTCCGAGCCTGGGAACCACGGTGCGGATCCGTCTTCCCGCGGGAGGTTCCGTTTGAAGAGGATAATGGTTGTCGACGACGAACGCCCCGTAGTCGAAGGGATATCGCTCATCGTCAGGAGGGAACTCGCGGGCGAATTCGAAGTGGCGGGGACCGCGGTTTCGGGCAGGGAGGCGATCGAAAAGATCGCATCCCTGGCGCCCGACATCGTCCTGATGGACGTTCGGATGCCGGGCCTTTCCGGGCTGGACGCGATAAGGGAAATGCGCGCCAGGGGAGCGACGCAGGCATTCATCCTCGTAACCGCCTACGAGCGGTTCGATATCGCCAGGGAAGCGGTTGGCCTCGGCGTGATCGACTACCTCCTCAAGCCAGTATCCAAGGACTCTCTGGCGCTTTCCCTGCGCGCGGCTTCCGAACTGCTGGACCGGCGCATCGAGGTGGAAAGGCGCGAGATCGAGCATCGGGACGCCGAGGAGAGAATGCGCGGTTTCGTCGAATCGTCCTTTCTGTATGCCATCGCCCTTGGCGTCCCCACCGCCGCCGACCTGCCGAAATACCGGACAGCGCTGGGCTTGCAGGAGAAATTCGCTTTCGCCGCTATCGCCGCATACCTTCCCGCCGCGGGCACGACGCACCCCGAGGCCGATGTGCGTGCATTCCATGCGTCGTTCCGCGAGGCCCTGCGCTACAAGACCAAGGTTTTGACGGCGTCGGTCTTCGCAGGATATTCGCTCGCCCTCGTCCCCATCGCCGATTCGGACGAAGCTCCCTCCTCGGCCGCGCTTCTTGAATCGATCGCGGCCGAAGCGTATGGCGCCGGGAATCGGGGAGGAGCCCTGAAACTGGGCTTCGGCTCTGTCATGCCCCTGGATTCCGCCGACATTTCCTGGTCGGAGGCGCTTGCCGACCTTCTGGGCGCGGGAGGTGGAAAATACAGCAGCGTTCGCGGCGATGAAACCGAATACAATACTGGCCGCAGGGATCGCGCGGACGAAGCCGGTATCGAAGAAAAACCTTTCGAGGACGACGAGAATTTCCTCGAAGCGGTCAAGGAAGGATCGCCCGGACGCGCCGGATTCGACCTCGAGCGCATACTGGCGGCCGAAGGCTTCGATTCCGCGGAACGCGACCGGAAGGAGAATAGGGCGGGCTTGTACAGAATCATCGCGCTTTTGGGTGAAGCCTGTCGGTCCCTTGCAAGGAGAGGTCTTCTCGATCCGCCCGGCTGGCTGTCCTTGCTCGATATGGAAGGCATCACCGCCGCATGGGGCAGCCCGGTCTTCACGTCCGTCGTCAGGACGCGCTTCGCGACACTGTCTCAGGCGGCCGGCAGGGCGCCCCGGCATTCACCTCCCGTGGCCGGAGCCATTGCGTATGTCAAAGAATCCTTCGGAGGGGCTTTGAGCCTCGAAACGGCCGCCGATTCGGTCGGCATCTCGCCGCATCGGCTCTCGAGGCTTTTCGTCGAAGAGACCGGAAAGGGTTTCTCCGATTATCTGATCGAATTCCGCATCGGGAAGGCGAAGGAAATGCTTCTCGAACCTTCCGCTTCCGTCAAAGCGGTGAGCATGGCATGCGGGTATCCCGACCCCAACTACTTTTCGAGGCTTTTCAAGAAAGTCACAGGGTGTACGCCGACTGCTTTTTCCCTGGGGACTGCGGAGGGAAGCGATGGGACGGTTTGACAAGACCACGGCCAAAGCTGCGTCCGCATTCGCGGTCGCGGCGCGATGTGCCGTCTGCGCGGGCTTCGTCGCCCTGGCAGTTTTTTCCTTCGCGGCGACCGGCTGCAAGGCGAAACGGCACAGCTTTCCGGCCGGCAAGACTCCCCTGATAGGGTTTTCCCTGGATTCGCTCGTAGTCGAGCGCTGGCAGCGCGATGTCGACATTTTCACGAAGGCCGCGCGGGACCTGGGCGCCGAAGTCATTCTCAGAGTCGCCGACCAGGACCCCGCCGTCCAGGAAGAACAGGTGAGGGAACTCATCGCGAAAGACATCGACGTGCTCGTCATCGTGCCCAACGATGCCGACAGGCTCTCCGCCGTGGTCTCCGAAGCGAAGGCGAAGGGAATTCCCGTCCTGAGTTATGACCGGCTCGTCCGGCGCGCGGGCGTCGATCTTTATGTATCCTTCGACAACGAGCGCGTCGGCAGTCTGATGGCCGATGCAGTCTCCCGCGCGGTGCCATCCGGATCCTATGTCGTCATCAATGGCGCGAAGACCGACAACAATGCGGTCCTGATCAATGCGGGCATCCATGGTGTGCTCGACAAGCTGACCGCCGCCGGAAAAGTGCGGATCGCGGCGGAGATCTGGCCAAACGAGTGGGACTCCGGCGAAGTGAAGGCGCAGTTCGAAGCGGTGATCGCTTCGGACAGGCGCATCGACGCGGTGATAGCGGGCAACGATATGCTGGCCGAGGCCGCGATAGGCGTCCTCGCGGAAAACAGGATGGTGGGAACGGTGAGGGTGACCGGGCAGGACGCGGAGTTGTCGGCATGCCAGCGCATTGCGGAAGGTACTCAGTACGCGACCGTGTACAAGCCGATCGACAGGCTCGCCCTCAAGGCGGCGGGCTTCGCGGTCATGCTCGCCAAAGGAGAGCAAATCGACACCGACGCGTTCATCGACGACGGGAGGGGCAAGGTGCCTTTTGTCAGGCTCGAACCCATTCTCGTCACGAAAGACCTGCTTGATGCGACGGTGATCAAGGACGGATTCCACACTGAGGAAGAAGTGTACAGAAACGTCGTGCGTTGAAGGCGGGTCGCATATCTGGATTTTTCCGTCACGTTGTTCGCGGTAAAGTGCTATCCGGCATTCCAGCCCATCCCGGTGGCGGCGAAGTATAGCGCAATGCGGAAACATTCCTGCAGACTGTTTCATGAAACTGGCCCGATACTGACCGTACGCGGCTTTCCGCCGCCCGCGGCCCTCGGTCGCGACATGTTCAAGGAGGGGTTATCATGAAACGTTCCATCGCTCTCGTGTGCGCCATCCTGTTCGCGCTCGCTTTCGGAGCCTCGGCTTTCGCCCAGACCCAGGTCGGTATCATACTTCCCACCAAGGACGAACCTCGCTGGATCCAGGATCAGACCCGGTTCCTCGATGCCCTCAAGAGCGCCGGCATCAGCGCGAAAGTACTCTTCAGCCAGGGTGATTCGGCCAAGGAAAAAGCCAACGTCGAATCCCTGATCACCGAGAAGATCAAAGTCCTCGTTATTTGTCCGCAGGACGGAACCGCCGCGGCCGCCGCGGCCGACGAAGCCCGCAAAGCCGGGGTTAAGGTCATTTCCTACGACCGACTGATCCGCGACACCGCCTCGGTCGACTACTATGTGACATTCGACAGCTTCCAGGTCGGCGCGGCCTGGGGCACGTACCTCGTGAGCAAGGTTCCCGCGGGCAGCAAGGGCAACAACCTCTACCTGTATGCCGGCGCGGCTTCCGACAACAACGCCTTCATCTTCTTCGACGGCGCCTGGAGCGTCCTCCAGCCCAAGATCGCCGACGGCACTTTCGTAGTCCAGAATTCCGACAAGGCTGTCGGCCTCTCCAAGAAGCTCAAGCTGACTCGTGAAGAGCAGTCCAGCATCATCGGGCAGGTCACCACCAACTGGAACTTCGCCGATGCCAAGAACAAGGCCGAAGCCAACCTCACCTCCGCCCCCACCAAAGCCAAGGGCACCGTATACATCTGCGCCCCGAACGACGGCACCGCGCGCGCAATCGCCGACACATTCGCCGCCGACAAGGAAGTGACGAAGTACTACATCACCGGCCAGGACGCCGAAATCGCCTCCGTCCAGTACATCATCGACGGCAAGCAGTCCATGACCGTCCTCAAAGACGTGCGAACCCTCGTGGCCGACGCCATCGCCGCCGCCGTGGCCTATATCAAAGGACAGACTCCGCCCAAGACCACGACGTACAACAACGGCAAGATCGAAGTCCCCGCGAAGCCGACCGCCATCGTCACCGTCACCCAGGAAAACGTGAAGAAAGCCATAGTCGATTCCGGCTACTGGCCCGCCTCCGATTTCACCAACCTGAAGTGACGTCTTTCCAGTCTCCGTCTTGAGTGAGAGAATAGCGGCGGGAGACCGCCGCTATTCTTGCGTTCCACTGAATGCTTGCCGACTCGGGAGGTTCCGGTCGCAATGAACACCCCAATCCTTGAAATGAAGGGAATCACCAAGACATTCCCGGGCGTCAAAGCGCTGAGCGATGTCCGTTTCAGCGTCGCGAAAGGGGAAATCCACTGCCTCGTCGGAGAAAACGGGGCGGGAAAATCCACGCTGATGAAAGTCTTAAGCGGCCTGTATCCGCACGGCAGTTTCGAGGGGGAGATTCTCCTCGAAGGCAAGCCCCAGCGGTTCCGGGGCGTAGCCGACAGCGAAAAGGCCGGTATCGCCGTCATATACCAGGAACTCGCCCTTGTTCCCGAGATGACCGTATATGAAAACATCGTCCTTGGCCACGAGATCAGGAAGGGCATCGCCATCGACCTGAACGAGACGATCAGGAAGGCCACGGACATGCTGAAGCGCGTGCGGCTGGATCTGAATCCCTCGATCCGCGTGAAGGATCTCGGCGTAGGGAAACAGCAGCTCATCGAGATTGCGAAAGCACTCTCGAGGGACGTTTCGATCCTCATTCTCGACGAACCCACGGCCGCCCTCAACGAAGACGATTGCGACAATCTCCTCAAGATCCTCGGCGAGCTCAAGGCCCAGGGCGTCACATGCGTGATGATCTCGCACAAACTCCGCGAAGTGATCCGGATCGCCGACACGGTGACCGTCCTGCGCGACGGAAAGACAGTCTGCACCCTCGACGCGAAGAAAGATGAAGTGAACGAGAGTACCCTGATCCGCCACATGGTTGGAAGGGAGATCGACAATATTTACCCGAAGCGGACACAGCTTCCCTCCGAAGAAGTTGTCCTGGAAATCCGGAATTGGGGTGCCACAGATCCGGGGACGGGCAGGAAAGTCCTCAAACAGATGAACCTGAAACTGAAAAAGGGAGAAATACTCGGCATCGCCGGCCTGATGGGCTCGGGTCGCACCGAGCTTGCCAGGAGCATTTTCGGAAATCCGGACGGATACGGGCTGGAGGGCGAACTCCTCGTCAAGGGGACTCTCCGCCGTTTCGGAGGTCCGAAAGACGCGATTCTGGCCGGTGTCGCCTACGCGTCGGAAGACAGGAAAAAAAACGGCCTCATACTGATCCAGGATGTCATGCAGAACATCACGCTTGCGAACTTGCGCGAGATTTCCGCCCGCGGCGTACTGGATTCGGGCAAGGAAATCCAGGCGGCAAACCACTACAGGGATGCCCTCAACATCAAAACGCCGAGCATCAATCAGACTGTGATGAATCTTTCGGGCGGTAACCAGCAGAAGGTTTCCGTGGCGAAATGGCTTTTCGTCGAGCCGGACGTCCTCATATTCGACGAGCCGACGCGAGGCATCGACGTGGGCGCCAAATACGAGATCTATCTGATAATGAACAGGCTCGTCGAGCAAGGCATGAGCATCATCATGATCTCGTCGGAACTTCCGGAAATCCTGGGAATGAGCGACAGGATCTACACTGTGTCCTCGGGCAGGATCACGGGCGAATTGGCCGTCGGCGAAGCCACCCAGGAAAAAATCATGCGGCTTGCGACGAGCTAGGGAGGGAATGAAGTGATTGTAGACGACCTGCGCAAAGCCGTGAAGAAAAACATCCGCGATTACGGCATGTATATCGCCCTCATCGTGATCATGGGCATCTTTACCATACTCACGAAGGGTATCTTCATTTCGTCCCGCAATATTTCCAACCTCTTGAACCAGACCGGTTACATCGCCGTCCTCGCGGTCGGCATGACGCTTGTCATCGTCATCCGGCATATCGATTTGTCGGTCGGTTTCCTGTCGGGCTTCCTGGGAGCGATAGCGGCGATCGCGATGGTGTCGTGGCATATGCCTGTCTGGGCCACGATCCTTCTCGTCCTCGGCCTCGGCGTTTTAGGGGGGCTGATCACCGCCCTTCCCGTCGCGCAGCTCGGCGTCCCCGCCTTCGTGGCCTCGCTCGCGGGCTGGCTCATTTACCGCGGCGCCCAGGTCATGGTGACCGCCTCGACCGGCACGATCATCATTCCGAACGCGTCATTCAACGCGATCGGAAACGGCTATATCCCGGACATATTCCCGAAGGGTTCCTTCCTGCCGGGCGTGCACAAGCTCACCCTCATACTCGGCGCGCTGACCATACTCTGGTTCGTGTTTTCCGAACTGCGGAGCAGAAAGAACAAACTGGCGTACAAGTTCGAAGTACCGTCAGCGGGAATGCTCGCGATCAAGCTGGTCTTGATCTCGGTTGTGATCGGGCTCATCACATGGGTGCTCGCCGGCTACAACGGCCTTTCGTGGACGGTCGTCATCGTCCTCGCCGTCGTCGCGATATACGATTTCGTGACGAGAAAGACGGTGTTGGGCAGGCATATCTACGCGGTGGGAGGAAATCCCGAAGCGGCCGAACTCTCCGGCATAAGCGTGAAAAGGATCACCTACCTGGTGTTCGGATCGATGGGGCTCCTTTCTGGGCTTTCCGGAATTCTGTTCGCGTCCCGACTCCAATCGGCGATACCGACGGCCGGCACACTCTTCGAGATGGACGCGATCGCGGCCGCCTACATAGGCGGGGTCTCGGCGGCGGGTGGTGTGGGAAAGGTGACGGGTTCGATGATCGGCGCCCTTGTGTATATGTCCCTCATGAACGGCATGAACCTTCTCGGCACCGACATTTCCCTGCAATATGTAATCAGGGGCGCCGTGCTCGCCGGAGCGGTAATCTTCGACGTAGTGACCCGCAAAAGGAAGGCATAAGCAGTAGCGTGAAAGGCGTATGGCGGCGCAAATATGGCACTCTGACTTCATTCGCAGGCGGGTCCATACCCCGAAATTCTGCTTCTAGATGCGGTATTTTTTCGTGAGGCCCGCGAGGAAATTGCGCAGGAACTGGTCGCCGCAGGGCCTGTAATTGCCCTGATCCTTCTTGCGGAACAGGGCATTGATCTCGGCTTTGGACGCGGTGACGCCGGCAAGGCGCATGATGGCTGCGATATCGTCGTCCCGAAGTTCGAGGGCGATGCGTACGGCCTTGAGTACATCATTGTTCGAAGGATTTTCGGACCGGGAGGGCCTGGAGTCCGCGGCGCCGTCTCTCCGGCCGCGTCTGCTGGTCACCAGTCCTTCGAGGAAAGCGGCAAGGGTCGCGCCGTCGCATTCGCGGAAGCCTTCCTCGTCCTCTTTCAGGAAAAGGGGGCGGAGCTCCTCGACGGTCATGTTCCGGCCTGCCGCGGCGAAAAGCTCGACCAGCTTGAGGTCGGTGATGTTGAGAGCATAACGCAGCCGGATCAGGATATCGTTGTTGATCATGTGTTTCTCCGATGCGGGTTTCGTCGCGGTTTCATGCGCCCGGCGCGGCGATTCCCGCAAGCTTGAGCCCTGCGAAGGTCAAGGCCAGCCCGAGTCCGCCACCGAGCGCAACCATCAGCAGGTTTTTCATGGTCCGCAGCTTCCGTAGCGCATCATGGACCGCGGCCTTGCGCTTGCGCAAGGCCGCGCCCGGCGAGGGGAGAGGGCGCTTGCCTCCGGGTATCGGTGTGCGCCGCTTGGCACATACTTGAACAAACCGCAAGGAATGCGATATATTGTAAGAAATTCGCCGGTCCGCGCTGCATGAATCGACTTCCATTGTTTCGTAAGTCGGGCGCCATCGTTTCGAACTCGCTACCGGCCGTCCCGTACGGCTCCACATTGATTGACCGGGTTTTCATGCCGCTCAAGCAAAACAAACAAGGATTCCCGAGTGGATCTTTCCTCATTTTCCTCATTTTCTTTTGACCCGCGCGTAACGGCGGGCATCGATGCCGCAGGCTACGAGACTCCGACGCCTGTCCAGGCCCAGGCCATTCCGGCCATCCTCGAAGGCCGCGACCTTTTGGGCCTCGCCCAGACGGGAACCGGCAAAACGGCCGCATTCGTCCTGCCCATCCTTCAGCGCCTTCTTGGCGGCGATCGCTGCAGACCCCGCGTACTTATCGTTTCTCCGACCAGAGAGCTCGCCGAGCAGACTCACAATTCGATTGAAAAGCTGGCCGCCGAAACCGGATTCCGCTCCATGACCATGTACGGCGGTGTCACTACCAAGTCGCAGGTGAAAATTCTGCGTACGCGCTTGCCCGAAATCATCGTCGCATGCCCCGGCCGCCTTCTGGATTTGATGGGCCAGGGTTTCGTCGATCTCAAGGCGATCGAAATGTTTGTCCTTGACGAAGCCGACCAGATGTTCGACATGGGATTCCTGCCCTCGATCCGGAAAATCGCCGCTGCCCTGCCCCCCAAACGCCAGACCATGCTTTTTTCGGCGACGATGCCTTCCGAAATCCGCGCTTTGGCGCGCGAATTCCAGCGCGACCCTGTCCGCGTCGAAATCTCCATCACAAAACCCCTCGAAACGGTAAGCCACTTCGTGTACCCCGTGGCGCAGGGCGATAAATACGAAATGCTGCGGCTTCTTCTGCCCCAGACCGAAGGCGGACAGGCGCTCATCTTTACCCGCACCAAACACCGCGCCAAAAAGCTCGCGCTGCAGTTGTCGAACGGCGGCCACAATGCCACGTCCCTGCAGGGAAATCTGTCGCAGGGACAGCGCGAAAAGGCGATGGAGAGTTTCCGTTCGGGCAGAGTGAAAGTGATGGTGGCGACCGACATCGCGGCACGCGGCATCGACATTTCGCTGATTTCCCATGTGATCAACTTCGACATTCCGGACACTGCGGAAGCATACACGCACCGCATCGGCCGCACGGGGCGCATGCTCCGCAAGGGAACCGCTCTCACGTTCGTCACGCCGGAAGGCGGCGCCATGCTCAAGACCATCGAAAAGGCCATCGGTTCGCCGATCGCCCGCCGGTCGATCGAGGGTTTCACGCCTTCCACCCATCACGAGGTCGAGGAAAACTCCCGCCCGGCTCAAGCCAGGCGCCCGGCCGAACCTCGCCGTTCCACGGAACCGCGTCGTTCCACGGAACCACGCCATTCCACGGAACCGCGTCGTTCCACGGAACCACGCCATTCCACGGAGCTTCGACGGTCAGCCGTCGCGTCGCAACGCAATGCGAGCGCCGCCGATATCGATGCGGTGACCGGCCGGATTCCCTCCGCGGGCCACGCTCCGGTCCGATATTCAGGCCGCCCGTGGGCTCGTTCTTCGGTTTCCGACGGCGCTTCGAATCGGGATCAGTCCGGATATCAGTCCGGACAGCAGTCCGGCAGATACCAGAGCGGAAAACCGGCGTCACAGGGAAAAACGCCTGCGGGC
>Ga0074199_1002467_pt1 | contig 11032 bp, 11 predicted proteins | sample EPASupsiteSAE347_FD_64528 | JGI IMG/M metagenome (GOLD analysis project Ga0074199, IMG submission 64528) | Bioremediated contaminated groundwater from EPA Superfund site, New Mexico - Sample SAE3-47 | ecosystem: Environmental > Aquatic > Deep subsurface > Groundwater > Contaminated ...
CCTTATTAATATTTAAAATTATATTTTTATCTTCTTCTATAGCATCGAACTGGATGGAAAAATCACCCATGTCCTCTGAAATTGTACTCTCGTTCATGTCTTCGATAGTTATCAAAGCTTCAAAAAGTGGTCTATCATCAATATCGATGACCTTTCCTTTCAAAACAGTCATTCCTTCAGGAAAGGGATAATTGGCTTTTGGTTCCAATAATACATCCACAAAGGGCAAGGCTGGCTGGATAGTGCTGGTATCAACTTCAAAACTTTTCTGTTGATAATACTCCCCGCCAGCTATGAGATTGTATTTCCCTTCCGGAAAGTCTATGAAAAGAAAATAGCCTGTGCTGTGTTCAATTATTGGTCTCTTTACTTCCTGAGCTTTTACGAACACAGATCCAACAACCCTGTTATCCGGTGTCAGAACATCTTTTGGCAATACAGCCATGGTCAACCTTTTCTTTATCCTTTCAAGGAATACCATTTTCCGCTCAGGTAGTGTCATTTTTCAACCTCAAGCCTGTGCATTCCGATATTTCTCTCTATGACTCTCGTAATCGTGGCGATGGGCTTTCCGGACGGGACTCTAACAGGACTGAGAATGTAGGAAACAGAAAGTTTAAAATCTTTGTTTGGAAATCCCTGCCAGAGTTTGCTTGTTTCCTCAAATGTGAAGTTGTTGGGAATGATCCTTATCTCATTATTTCCGCTGTCTTTCAAGCTATCCTCAAGAATTTCCCCCTTTAGAACAGAATGATCATAAAGTACCTGCATGAGACCCTCCAGAATTATGAGCTCTGTAGCTATCTCTTTACAGAACGGTGTAAAGAGATAGTATAAATCAAGTGTAAGAGGTGGAGGCTTCATTTTATCTAAACCTATCGGTTCTGGCTCCACATTCCTGAAGTTGCTGTTTTCGACAATCCTGTATAAATAGACTGATAGCTTTGCATCCTTCGCTGCAGTGATATCCGCAGGCGAATCAAAGATGATCCCATCTTTTTCAAGATTCGGGATTTCCTGGCTATCGATAAGCTTCTTTAGAGTCTCACCAACATCTCTTATTATTGCCATACTATCTATCTTCCGCCTCTATTAGGTCATAATACGGCTCAAAGTCCGTCTTTAAGAAAGTTTTTCCAATCTTCTGGTACTCTCTCTTTGATGCATGCATGATATGGCGCATTCTTATTTCGCAGGATTCTTCAGCAGCGTGAAATGCCGCTGCCAGGGCAATATTCTTGATATTTCCACCGGCAAGCTTCAATTTCTTTGAGAGAAAATCATAATCTATATCCTCAGCCCGTGGTGTTTCTTTTGGGAACACTCCAGACCATATTGATTTCCGTTGCACTTCATCAGGTAATGGGAACTCTATCATAAATTGCATTCTTCTTGAAAATGCATCATCGATGTTTTTACTGAGATTTGTTGCAAGTATTACAACGCCTTCATATTCTTCCATTTTCTGCAGCAGATACCCTATTTCTATGTTGGCGTACCTGTCATGGGCATCCTTTACTTCAGAACGTTTCCCGAAAAGGGCATCTGCCTCATCAAAGAACAGTATGGCGTTGCTGGTCTCAGCTTCTTTAAAGATCTTGCCAAGATTTTTTTCTGTTTCGCCGATATATTTGCTGACCACATTAGACAGATCGATTTTATAGAGGTCAAGTCCAGCTTCTCTGGCGATTATCTCGGCAGCCATGGTCTTGCCCGTTCCGGATGGTCCGGAGAAAAGGACGTTCAGCCCTTTTCCCAGCGACAATTTCTTATCAAATCCCCAATCGGTGTATACGATCTCCCTGTTCTTAATGTGCCCTGATATCTCTTTTAACTGCTCTTTTTTATCCTTTGGAAGGACAATGTCTTCCCATATATAGCGGGGCTCTATCTTTCTGGCAAAAGTGGAAAGATTCCTGTTGGACTGAGATTTGCAGCCGTAATAAATATCTTCCGTGGATATTCTGGAACTGCCTCTTGCTGATGCTGCATTGAATGCTGTAAATATGGCATCTTTTATCTGCCCGCCGCTGAATTTGAATCTAGCTGCAAGCGCGTAGATATCAATCCCTTCTGAATTTCCATCAAGGAACGATTCCCATAACCTTTTGCGAAATGTGAAAGAAGGAAGCTGGAACGGGATTCTCATAAACCTGTGATTTTCCAAAATCCCGGGTGGTTCCCATTGATGTTCTCCGGACAGGAAAATCCAGTTTGGAAAAGCGTCTAACTCATGGATCAGATTTGCAACATTGATCCCATCTTTCTCTTTCCACAGGGCATCAATTCCTTCAATATATATGTACGAATTCTGCAGCAGGGCCTCGCGCAGGGTAACACCTAACGTTTCAAAGGATTCGTCTTTCATCAAAGCCTTTGCATTTACGAGGAGCAGAGGCTTTCCCAGTTCTCTGCAAACAACCTCTGCAAACATTTTTTTCCCGGTGCCGTATCCTCCATGAAGAAAGATTATCAGCGGAGCTTTTGACCTGGAAAGCTGTTTTATCAGTTCAACTAACCTGTTTTTATGATCGTCTTCAAAAATGACATCGTTGACCGATCTTTTCGGCTCTATTATTGTTGAGAAATTCTCTATCCTTCTGTCGATGCCATCTGTTCCCACCAGGAAGCTAATTATCCTCTCATCTATCTTGATGGCTTTTGATAATAAGGGCAGCTCCTGCCCGTCTCCAATAAGATGAACAAGGCGGTTCTTGATAAGGGGTGCAGTCGTTGTGAAGTACCCTCTTGCCCTGAGCTTTTCTTCCAGCGAGGGACAGATGAGATTAATCACCAGGTCAACGCCGGGTCGTTTCTTCGTTATGTCATCCTGAAGATAGGAATATAATTTTTCGTATTTCAGGTTTAATTCGGGCGCAAGGCATATCAAGAGAGCATCTATCTCGAAAGGGCTGAGATGGAAGAGTTCAGACAAGGTGTGAAGCCGCAGTTCTTTTCCCTGTTTTATGCTCTCTGATTTTTTTATGTTAATTTTCCAGGCTGCAGTTTCAACCTCCTGATCATGATTAGCCTCTCCTTTTATCTCACACGGGTGAGTTCGAAGGATTGATTCTACTTCATCCTCTGAGATGTATAAGCCGCGAAGGTCATCAAATCCTGTTTGTTGCTCTGACCGCCACTTCTCAACTCTGTTGCGAACTATCAGGTCGATTCGATGAAGCTCATCAAGGAGATGCTCAAGGCCGTTCTCATAGGCATCTGGTGTTCCGGCAACTGCACGCGACCCGTAGTTTTCTACGGATTCAGCGGTCGCTCTGGTTACTATTTGTTTCCCTATCTGAGATTCGTTTACCATCGGATTTTGCTCCCTCCTCGCAATTTTCGAAGAATGAACCGGTATCAGGCAGTATGAAAAACATCTTTGGATGTCCTTTTATTGACCAGATTCGTATAAAGAGACCATGTGGAGTTTAAGGCGTAACCTCTGCCCGGGAGTTTCATCGCCCCTTTGCTCGCTCCTGATTTATACCATTACTATAATGAATAACAGTTAACATGCTCATATATATGTGTTTCGAGTTCCGACCTCTATTTCCTATGGAACCGCCCAGCTCATCTACAGCCTGTGGAATGCAGCAACCAGTATGTCCAGATCAGAAAGATTACCATTTGATTTGAGTCTATCGACTTCGATCAGGAATCTCTCGCTGTTTTCTCTGCCCATATTATTTCTCTCCGCAAATCTGACCGCGAGGCTCTTCAGTTCTTTCCTGGACGAATATCTCTTCGGCATCTTACCATCAATAAAATTGAATATGTGCCCGCATTTTTTGTGACCTAAGGTCGGAGTTGATGGATTCGCAGAAGTCTTTATGTAGTCCCTAAAAGTACAGCCCTCGATAATCTCTCCACATTCGCATATTATCGTTTTAACACCACCATACGTTTTTAAATAATACCGGCTAATCGAAGGAGTTTCATCGCCCCATCGCTCGCTCCTGATTAATCGTTATTATTATAATTATAGATGTACATGTGCATGAGCATATATATCAATTTCGGTTGCTAAGCCTGTTATATACTGAGGGTCTATTTGACCCAGGGGCTGGATCATAGTATTTTGCAAAAGCAGTTAGATAACATAAGAATCCATACATAACTGGTGAGGAGGGAGAAGATATAACATAGATTGCACGGATGACACGGATACGCACGGATTAACGTATCTGTGTAAATCCGTCCGATCCGTGTCATCCGTGTTCTGCTCTTCCATCGTATCTAAGACTTTCAGCAAAATACTGTAATCCTCAACATGAAGCCATGAAGCCAGTTAAAGATGCCAGTATTTGCTCTGAACGTTCTTTACCTGCCCCAGCCGCTCCCTCACCTTCGGGCCAAGCTCATCCGGTTCTTTTTTCTCAGGCTCCCGTCCCATGAACACCTCAAGGACAGAAGCTACAGAGCGGGCAAGAAGCCCAAGGTCGTAACCTCCTTCAAGCACTGCTGCCACTTTCCCCTCGCATGTCTTTTCAGCTATCGAGCTCACGATAGATGCAAGTGCTGCAAAACCGTCCGCGCTCATCCTCATCTGAGCCAGCCCGTCACCTGCGGATGCATCCTGACCTGCTGAGACAATAACAATATCAGGTCTGAACTCAAGTGCTGCCGGGAGCAGTATCTCCCTGAACGCTGCAATGAAACCCGCATCTTCGGTGCCTGCGGGCAGGGGTACGTTGATGTTGTATCCTTCACCTTCCCCTGTCCCTACCTCATCGAGCCATCCTGTGCCGGGATAATGCGGATACTGGTGGGTGGAGAAATACAGTACCGTCGGGTCGCTGTAGAAGGCTTCCTGCGTCCCATTCCCGTGGTGTACGTCCCAGTCCGCGATCAGCACGCGCTTTCTCCCCTTCTTCTGAGCATGGCGCGCCGCGATAGCGGCATTGTTGAAGATGCAGAACCCCATACCCCTATCAGGCTCAGCATGGTGACCGGGCGGTCTCACAAGCGCGAACGAACTCCCGGCCCTGTCAAGCACTGTATCGACTGCCGCTATGGCGCCGCCTACCGCCAGAAGTGCGACGCTGTAGGAATCCTTACTCAGGACGGTATCAAGATCAAGCGGTATCTCAAGCTCGGAATACTTCTTTGCTTTCCTGACGTACTCAGGCGTATGGATGTATTCTATCTCGCTCAGTTCAGCAAACCTTGGCTCGATAAGCTCCAGCCGCTCCATTATCCCGGTTTCCCTGAGGTGGGTAATTATCGAGACTAACCGCTCCTTTCTCTCAGGATGTTCGCCGGTATCGTGTTTTAAGTAATCAGGATGATAAATTACCGCGGTTCTTTTCAGTGACACTGCCGTATAAAAATAAAAAGAGGATTATGCGAGCTTCTTACCCGCATTGGGTCCGTACGTCGCGTCGTATATCTCTTTTACATGGAATACAAAGGCTGCTTTTCCGGGCAGTTTCTTGGAATCCGCCATCTCTTTGGCGTTCGTGAACCTGTCGCCTCTGTTCTCTATATCCACCGTCCCTTTTATCTGGTAGGATCTCTTGGCATCGCCGTCATAGGCCACAAGCGCCAGGTTCGGATTCGCTTCTATGTTCTTGCGCGTTTTGTTGAAGAAATTATCCACGAACAGTATGGTCTCATCGTCAAGTATCTTCCACATGGTAACGAACACCACGTTCGGCTTTCCGCTCTTATCTGCAGTTGCTATGGGCAGGGGTTTTTGCTTCGCGACGATATCTTTTACTTCAGGAGGCATTTTCACCATAATTTATCACCTTTTTTCATTTAGTATGCGTTTGGGTATAAAGGTTTTGATTTTATTTAAGGACAGCATCCATAGCGTCAAGATTCTCTTGGATTTTATATAAATATAATTAAACAATTTCTGAACAGCCTTCCATCTCTAAAATAGATTGAAAAGAGGATATCAAAACACTATTCAGTTCATTATTCTCAAAAACCTCAATGAAATTTTCCAGAATACTTAACCTTTCTTCATCATCAATTGGAATAGTGTTCCCTCTTCTTGTTTCCCTATACTCATTTCTTAATCTTGGAAGATCCTTTACAAATGGGCTCAGAGAATGTCCCATATACACTACATCTTGAAGAATTTCTTTTTGATATGTCTCATTCCATAAGTTTGATAGAATTGCCAGTAGAATTGAGTTAGATGAATTTTATGAGAAAAAGAAAAATCATAGGTGGGATACGGTAATATCATAGGTGTAATACAGTAATATAAGGTGATTTTTATCTCCTACCCCTCCTAGAACCTCTTCGTCCTCGCATAATTCCTCTCCACGATTAGTATATCCCTGTAAAACTCCTCCTCATCCTCTCTCATCTTCCGAATCACGCGCGAAGCCGTATCGGGTCCAACCCCCCCGCGACGCAAGTGCAATCGCCGCTGTCTTCCCCTGCGAGAGCGCAAGGCTGGCATCGCGAAAAACCCGTGCAGTCATTTTTCCTCATACTTTTTTCTTTGTTAGGTTTATATACAAAGAGACGAAATGCAGTATAGCGGAGGATTGAACTTTTGGAAGCAATCAAACAAATTGTTCGGATACCCAAAAATCACGAAATAAAAATAAAAGTTCCTCAAGAATTTCCTGAAAATGAAACAATCGAAGTGATTTTAATTATTAAAAAAAGGCAGGAAAATTTCAACCAGAAAATTCAAGAATTAAGAAAAGCGGTAAAAGATAATCGTTTCATGAATGATCTGAGAGAAACATCTGAAGATTTTAGTACAGTTGATTCAGAAGGATGGCCGGAAGATGAGGTATAAATGGCATATATTTTGGTCCACTCTTGATCCTGTTGTTGGTTCTGAACAGGGAAAGACCCGTCCTGTCCTGATAATAAGCGAAGAAGAGATAAACCAGATTCTACCAGTAGAGAATGTTCTTCCTATTACGTCAAGAAAAACTGATACAAGAATTTTTCCGAACGAGGTTTTAATACCTGCTAATACTGGAGGACTTGAGAAAGAATCTATCGTGCTTTGCTACCAGATAAGAACTCTTGATAAAAAACGTCTGATTAAACCAATTGGCAAAATCGAAGATTTGAATTTACAGGAAGAAATAATTAATGCCTTATGTTTCCAACTGGGAATTATCAGATAAGATTACACTTCATCCATCCCAGAACCTCTTCGTCTTCGCATAAATCCTCTCCGCAATCAGAATATCCCGATAAAATTCTTCCTCATCTTCCCTCATCTTTCGAATCACGCGCGAAGCCGTCTCAGGTCCAATCCCCCTTGATGCAAGAGCAATCGCCGCCGTCTTCCCCTGCGAGAGCACGAGGCTGGCGTTGCGGTACACCCGCGCCGTCCTCTTCTTATCCTCCCCGGTCTTCTCTTTCTCAGGCTTCTTCACTATCTTGATCTCCTCCTCCTCCCAGGGCTTTAGCGCCGCGATCAACCGGCTACCGCACAGCGGGCACTCAGGGCGCTCAGGCACGCTCTTAACCATCTTATTGGATTTCCATTTCTTGCAGTTCACGCAGAACAGGATTACGTGGTCGTCCATAATCCTGCTCTTGAGCGCCATGATTATGGAGCTGTCAGCCCTTTCAGGAGCCATAAGCTCCCTTCCGCCCATGAAGCCTGCCTCGCCTATGGGGCTTGAGGGCTGGATTATTACCTCCAGCTTGCCGCCCTGGATGCCGCCCAGTACCTCTTTGGCTCTCGCCACGTCAAGCTTGTCGTGGAATATCTCGCGCACAGCCTCATCGTACATGGGCGTTCGCTCGAACACCTGGAGCAGTTTCTTCATGCTTATGCGCTCATAGTCTATGTCCCTGCTGAGGGCCCCGAACTTCCGCGCCACGTGCACCATCTTCCACTTGAGCAGCGTGGTATTCTTCAGGGTCAGCTCGATTATGGGCTCGATGTGGTCAGGGCTTGTTGCAAGGAGCATCTCTTTTATCCTCTCTGCCCTGAACATCCTCGGAAGCTCAAGCTTTATCCTGTACGGGTCGATCTCCATAGCCACGCTTGCCCCGAACCTGGCTGCGAGCAGCGAAGTCAGCACGCGTCCCAGGGTCTCGTTCACTCTGTGCCCGCCGCAGATGTTGAGCACGAGCGTTGCCCCGTCCTGCTCTATAATCACCGTCTCCTCGGTCGGCACGGCAAGACCTGCTTTTACCTGCTTCTTTATCAATTCAAGTATCTCACTTGCTGCTTCTTTATCCGCAGGATATTCTTTCCTGTAATCCTCAATGATCTTCCCGACGCTTTCGCCGGAGACAAGCTTCTCCAGCACCCGCCTCCTGATGCTCCCCACTTCCTGAGCCACCTCGTAGGGCACAGGTATCTCCTCGCCCACCCAGTTCGGGATCTCGCCGCCCGGGTCGCGGATGGGCTCGACCTTTATCCTGCTTTTATCTGTTATTATCTCGATTATGCGCCACATCTCCCCTTTCGCTATGAACACGGCGCCAGCCTCGGCAAAGTTCACCACGAACGCCTCATCCAGCGCTCCCACGGTTTTCCCGCTCACGATATCGAATATCTCAAACCTCTTCTCGTCGGGTATCATGGACAGGTTCTCGTAGAAATATTCCCAGGTCCTCCTCTTCTTGCTGAGCACACCGTTCTCGAACCGGATGAGGCGGTTGTCGTCCAACTGCTTCACCACCTCGCGCAATAGTTCTAGCCTGAGGTTGCGGTAAGGGTACGCCCTTTTAACTATCGTGTAGATGCTCTCAACTGAGATCTCCCCGAAATCAAGCACCATACCGCATATCTGGTTCGCAAGCGTATCCGTGCTGTTCTCGTGAAGGTCTATCGTCTCGATCTCCCCGGCCCTTGCTTTTCTTGTGATCGCCGAGGCTTCAGCCGCATCGTCTGCGCTCACTGTGATTACCGTACCGCTTGAGAGCCTGCCTATCCAGTGCCCTGAGCGCCCCACCCTCTGTATCAGGCGCGTCACCTCGCGCGGGGACATGTACTGTACCACATGTTCCACATCGCCTATATCTATCCCGAGTTCCATCGACGAGGTGCAGATGAGACCTGAGAGAATACCCCCTTTAAAACTGGTCTCAGCCTCGATACGGGCCTCCCGCGAGAGGGAACCGTGGTGCACTCCGATAGGGATATTGAGCATCCTGAACCTTGAGCCCAGCATCTCTGCAGCCTCTCTTGTATTCACAAATATGAGAGTGGATTTGTATCTTGAAACGATTTCTGAGATCACCCTCAGGCGAGAAGCGATTTCAGGAGAGCACAGGAGTTTCTTTGAACTTGCATGGTCTTCCGGGGTTGGCTGCGGGCATATCACGCTGAAATCCAGTTTTTTTATAAGGGAGACCTCAATAACGCGTGCAGTCCTGTTCGCTCCTGCAAGGAAGCGCGCAATCTCATCCGGTCTTCCGACAGTTGCTGAAAGACCTATCCTCTGGAACTCACCGCATACCTCCACAAGCCGCTCAAGTGCGATAGATAACTGCGCTCCCCTCTTTGATGAGGCAAGCTCATGGACCTCGTCAACGACAACGTGCGTAACCGTCCTGAGATTGTTCCGCAGCCTCTTCCCGGTCAGCATTACCTGCAGGGTCTCAGGTGTCGTGACAAGGAAATCTGGCGGCTTTAATGACTGCTTCTGCCGCTCATACGCTGTCGTATCCCCGTGCCTTACAGCCACCTTTATGTCCAGCTCTTTTCCCCACCACTCAAGTCGCGAGAGCATATCCCTGTTCAGGGCGCGCAGAGGGGTTATGTAGAGGACTGATATCCCTCTTCTCTTATCCTCTTTTTTCTGCATAATATGATCAAATACCGGAAGTACTGCGGATTCAGTTTTACCCGAGCCTGTGGGCGCGATCAGCAGCACATGCTCTCCAGCAAGCACAGCAGGTATTGTCTCTACCTGCGGCTCAGTTGGATCAGTGAAACCCTGCTTCAACAGTGCTTCCTGGAGTCCTGGATTAAGTAAGCCGAACACGCTCATAACTACTGGAAAAGATGATAGCGGTATATATATTTATTCTATTACAGACGAACAATCCCTGTTTATTTTTTCCCAAGGAACATTTCCAGGTACGACTCCCGCACTGTTGAGTCCCTATCTATTCCAAGCTTCTCGATGAACTTAAAAATAATTTCTACTTTCTCTTCGTAGTTCTTTGAGTCCTTAAGGTCAATCTCTACCTCTAGAAAGTCCCCAAGGCTCCGCACGCTGTCAAGGGCTATAAAAAAATCCCCTATCCTGTACCTTTTTCTTTTCTTGACTATGGTCGCTACAGGGGAAAAGCCCAGCGATGACAATATGTCCCCCATACTGTTCGCATCGTTTATCTCCACTTCGAATTCTTTCCTTGTTTTGGATACGGTATCCATCCTGGGACCTTTGTAGGTCAGGAAATATTTGTTATCCTGGACCCTGATCCTTAATGCCTCGTCTGTTTTTGCGAAATCATGGGATGATGCATTGTAATAAGTATCTGCCTGGTTCTCTATCCCGATAGGCGTCGCTCCAATTGCTATTATTGATCTCTCGATGTGCTTTGGGTCATCGATGCGCGCTTTTACCTCGACTTCTATCATCTACCATACGTTTATCATACCTGTATATGAAATTGTTTATTTTTTCTTGCCAGACTCAGTTAAATATATGTAGAATGGTTGTAATTCATCTGTACGTTAAGGGATGAGGTATGACAGAAGATAATGTGGTATATATTGGAAGCAAACCTGTGATGAACTATGTTCTCGCAGTGGTTACGCAGTTCAACAAGGGAGCATCGGAAGTTACAATCAAAGCAAGAGGAAAGGCAATATCAAGAGCAGTAGATGTAGCCGAAGTCACAAAGAACAGGTTTGTGGCAGAATCCAAAGTAAAGGATATAAAAATTGCCACCGAAAGGATTGCTTCTGACAGGGGAGAATCCAACATCTCTATAATGGAGATCGTAATAGTTAAATAAGTTATAAAACTTAAAAATAATGGGTTCAGCTCTGTGAACTACCACCCTACAAGTAGGGTGGCTTCCTGTTTCATCGTTTCTCTATTGAGATTACTCTGACAGGCTTCAATTCCCG
>Ga0074199_1002469_pt1 | contig 11018 bp, 6 predicted proteins | sample EPASupsiteSAE347_FD_64528 | JGI IMG/M metagenome (GOLD analysis project Ga0074199, IMG submission 64528) | Bioremediated contaminated groundwater from EPA Superfund site, New Mexico - Sample SAE3-47 | ecosystem: Environmental > Aquatic > Deep subsurface > Groundwater > Contaminated ...
TATATTTCAATGTCAGCGATCCGGCGCTGCCTTTCAGGGAGTGAAATGACCTGAAAAGAATATTAATGTTGTCGATATTAGCTTCGAATCCCGAACATCCGGACTGACTAAGCTCAACCAGCTTGCTTTCGATTTGGTCCAGTTGTTCTCGGGCTTCCGATACGAACAATTGCATTAATTCAGGATCAATAGCCACAATTACATTTCATCCAGGAAGATTGAGAAACATTTTTCCATTACATCCGTGTAATAAACGAAAAATATTTTACCAACTATGCCAGACGGCAAAGACGACATGAGTTATTATCGCATTTAGACTCCGTTAAAAGCAATCTGTTATTCTCAGCCGTTAAACCGAATCAGCGATTAAACTTCCCGGTTTTAAGCACAACAAAATCTTGTCGAGATTTTTTTTCAGTTCGTGACAGAATGAATTATTTGTGCTATAAATTTCATGTTTGTCCTATGGGAAATAATTCATTTCCTTTGGAAAAAAAAAGAAAGCTCATGGTTGGAAATGCTTTGGTATGTCCTCGTATAAATTGAGGTTGTCCCGCATTTCCGGATAAACTTGTCGATAAACACTGCTTTCAGCGCACTGCTTATAAGTATCGGATCATTCACCCAGCGGATGCGTATTTTGGACCTTTAAACCGGCCTGAACCGCTGGTGTGACGGTATTACTGTTTACTTCCATGGAAGTACTCAAAGGAATGACAGCGGGGATGACAGCAGGAACTTGATTATCTTGAGGAGTTCCGGTCAATCGCGAAGCGATCAGATGCGACAGGTAGTTTCCGAGCACTCCACCAGCCATACCGCCGATGACGGTTAAAGGCACGGCGACCGGAAGCAACACCGGACAAGCCGCTACCAACGCAAGAGCGGCGGTAGTACCCAACAATGAACCGACCGATTGCCCTGCCACGCCTGTCCAATCGACCCGTTTCAACACATTACCCGCGGAAAATTTGCCGTTTTTCAGTTCGCCGACGGTTTCGGCTCCGACCATACTTCCGACAGCGGCGCACAATACCGGGGCAAGAGCACCGACTACGGGAACACCCGCCAGAAATGGTACAACGAAGGCTCCTGCAGCAGCTCCGAGTGTGCCGCCGATCACGCTGCCGGCGAATTCCGCAGTAGCCACCGAACGCAACGCCGTTTCGACACTCGGTTTTTCCCCGTTCATCGTTTGAGAAATCAGATTCACGCCAACAGCTATTCCGGCGGTCACAAGCAGATTCTTGGGACTAAGTTCCAATTTGAGGCTGTTTTTAACGTTTTGTATCCCCAACTGGCTTTTGGAAACGGGCGGCGCAACTTCCATTACCATACCGGCACCGTTACCCAATGGTGATTCTTCATCCGACATAGCCATAAGCAATCGAGACTGTTCTTTTTCGGCTCCGGAGCCCGGAATGCTTTGATCGGCGTCTGCAACGACAGACTGTTCTTTTCCGGCTCCGGAACCCGGAATGCTTTGATCGGCGTCTGCAACAACAGACTGTTTCCCAGAAACATCTTTTGAAAGAGTGAAATCCCGTATGGATAAATATTCATCCACCTGGCTGACGTCGCCCTTTGCTGCGAGTGCTCTCAATTCGTCCGAAGTTAACTTCTGGAAAGTATGTTTATCGATAACATCAATAATCTCGGCCGTTTTCTCAGGATTTTTGGCAATGACATCTTCAACAACCCGACGAATATCGCAAGCGTTCTCTTGTGTATTCAAAATGGAGTCTTGAAGTTTTTCCACACCGACTACTTTTTCCATTCCGTAGAGAGTTTTGGCAGTAACCATCTCAACGCGCAACAAGTCACCACTGTTTACTCGTTCATCCCATGGCCGGTATCCGAGGTATTGGCGTTCCGTTCCCTCGACGACGATGCCATCCAACGGTTGAACCAACTCTTTCTGAACTACTGGCGAGTTCTCGCCTGCGGTTCTAGTTCCACGCCAGTCAGCAAGTCCTTCGGTATATGCCATCTGCCGACCCGCCTCTGGATCTCCTGATGAAGTTCGCGTCTCGATATCACGAATACTTCCAAGTCTCTCTTGCCCCCAATGCATACCGTCAGGGCCATAATCCCTGGCTTCAGCATCGCTGCAACCAACCCATTTTTTAGATTCCGGATCAATATACTTTCCCGATGGATCGGCCAAATGTTGCAACTCATGGAATAGACAATCAGAACTTGTCTCTTTGGGATGGCTTTCGTAATACGACGATGCCAAATTGATTTCCTTCCTCGAAGGCACACAACTTGGCCATAGAGCTTTTTCGATCGTATTCAACTCATCAGGAGTCAAACTCGAAGTTCGCGCAATTCCCGAAGCATCTTGAAGTTCTACGGTCAACTTTTTAGAACCCTGATTATAAAAGCCGCCTCGTTCGGCATAATCAAAGAATTCTTTTCCTTGAGGAGAACTTAGCGTATCATAGGCACCCAACAATTCCTGTTGACCATGGCTTAGCTTGGAAAGATCACCATCACTGGCTCCCAATAATTCCAGGAGATGCTGTCTGCTCGTCACAACCACAGGTTTCTGACTAGTCATCCATGCCCGATTACGCCCCAGGAATAACTCCTCATTGGATGGAAGAACTTCCCCCGGATCTTCTAACAAACGGACTAATATACGATAAAGAACTTCCGTGGTGACTTTCCCGGTTGAGGCTAGCGTTCCCCCATCAGCTGAAAACACAGGGCCGGGAAAGCCAATAAATACGATAAGGATGATAAAGAAAAGCTTTTGAATGTTACAGAACCCAACATTCACATTTATTGCATTCATTTTGTCACTTTCTTATGCGTTCGGTTTCTTGTCGGTTTTCTCCCGTGAATAATTATACTCGATACTAAGGAAAAGCGGAACTCACGCCCCAAAAATCGCGATGGATTTTGAAAAACAGGAATACTCACATTTGAGCTTCCACCGAAATTTCGTCTAACTTGAGGTCGTCCCCATTTCTGGAGAATAACTTTTTATGAATCTTCCCGAATCACCCTTTTTGAATTTCCAGGATATTTCCTATTTTGCTGAAGCTTTGGCTTTTTCGATTTCAGCCAAATTTTGAGTGTGTTGGTCGCTGCTTTCAATACACGCCAATTTTGTCGAACTCAAATCGAAAAGGTCTTTTAGCGCCATATATTCTTTAACTTCGTTTTTATTGTTGGTGTTCTCATCCGCCCAGTCGACATCCATTTCCGATGCTGCTTTTGTAATTGCTTTTGCCTCATCGACTCTTTCTTTAAACCCGATGTCGGTTTCGCCTTCGAATTTTGTCATTTTCGCGGGATCCAATTTTGAAAGTAAGCTTTCGTAGGTCTTCTTATCTTCGGGTTTTGCATTTTTTTGACCTTCTTCAAAAGCTTTTTGGTTGCGCATATCCTGAAGTTTGAGATTGAAAGCTTCGGAATAGATTTTCGCTGTTTTTTGATCTTTCATTATCGATTCCGCATTCCCGGACTTCAAGGATTTCTGCAGTAATTCCTTTTCTTTATTTGGAATTTCATCTTTTAAACTATCACAAATTTTTTTAACATCTTCAGCTGTTTTCGCATCTTTTAACTTGCCTTGAAGCCCGGTTGCCTTATTCCCTGAGGAGAAGAAATTTCCCCAAGAGTCGGGTTCAAATAAAGCTGAATCTTTTTCGGCGCTGATAGCTTCGATGGAATCATTCACTTGTGCCAATTGAGTAAGAGATCCGTTTAAGGCGTCCTGTTCCTGTTTTTTTAGAGCATCGAGTTTATCTTGCGACAAACCCTGCAATAATTCTTGAGTAAAAGCCGTGTCTCCGAGCATCAAATCTTCTTGAGCAGTCGAGGCGAACTTGGAGCCATCTAATCCGGTCAGTTCGACGACGGAAAGTTTCTTTTGATTAATGGTTTTATAATACTCATCACGAATAAAAATTGAAGCTTTTTCGGTATGTGACGTTAATTGACCGGTAATCGGAACTTTCATTTCACCTGTCAACGCAATGTCAAGACGAGCGCTACGGCCTTTCTCGGTATCCATGGTCGGAGTGTTGGCATCGGCGGCGTTAACTTCGGCGGCATCCCCTCTATCGATTTTCCAATCCGAAACATGCGTACACAACATTCGCGAGGGAGCAGCGGGGTCGGTGCTTGTCCTGCGTAAAACCGTCCCGCTGAGTTGGTAGGAAACCTTATATGTATTGTTCGATTCAAGTTTATTTTTAGCGGATTCACTCAACGCGAATCTTTCAAATGAAACATTAGCGGTGTCCTTTTCCGACGATTCCAATTTGAAAGTTTTCGCCTTCATGGCTTTGAAATCGGTAGCCATGACATCAAGAGCATGTCTAACCTCATGTTGAAGTGTCTGTCTGGCAGTGGCTAAAGCAAAATCCTTCCTGGTGGCGGAAAAAATACCGTATCCTGTTCCAAGGACAACGCCTGATAAAACAACTCCAACCATGATCTCTACAAGAGTAAATCCATTTTTTTTCATATGTTTCTCCTTGGCGCGAGAGTCATTCAGATTCAGGATTATGAATCGCATTACCAACCCAAACTTCTCGAGGTTTTTGATCGGTGGTCCCATCACCTTCTTTCCAAGTGATTTGGACTCTAATCCATATTTCCTTGATCTGATCGTTGTTTTCCGGATTCCGGATTATTTTCAATTCCGGTTTATATGTCAAAGACTTTATTTCAGATTGAAAGGCTTCAAACTCTTTTTTACTTTTGGGGTAGAAATCCTCGGAAACCAACTCCCAATTACCTTCAAGGAGATCTTTGTAAGTAGGAGTTTCCTGATAGATCTTAACGGGAACGTGTTTGCACTCTTCGATAAGACCCTGCGCGATATGAGTGGCTTTCGAGTAATTGTTGATTTTAACCGTAGACTTGTTGCCGAACTGAACCGTCGACATGATCGGGAAGAAAGCCATCGTGATTATGGCAACGGCAATGAGTATTTCAATCAATGTCAAACCTTTCGTAGATCCGTGATCGTTCATTTGATCTTCCAACTCTCCCAGCCCGGCGCTAGACTAACATGGTATCGTTCAGGATCGAATTTTCCTTTTTCCGGGTGAAGGGAATTAAGAGAACTACGTGTTTTGTAAGCGGTATAATCAACGACAACAAGGCTGTTAGGCGCAGCAGTCGCTTTTATGAATGAATTAGTCACCCAATTCCCCACGATTTTCAAAGCCTTTCCGCTGACAATAGCAATACCGCGGTCTGTGTAAACACATCCCTCGATTTTTGCCCTAGCTTCACCTTCATCGTAAATCAGTCCACCTTTCCTGAGAATCAACGAAAATACGGTTCTTGGAGTTTCAGGTTGACGCTCCTCTTCGTCTGTATATGCGTCTTCGATACTCCCACGAAGGAAACAGTTTCCCCCCGCCACGATCATTCCGGAACCGGAGACCAACAATGATTTTTCTTTCCATTCGGGAGGAGGAAGCTGTATGGAATTGGCAATAAATGTTACTCCATTAAGTTTCAAACATTCTTTGTCACCACTTTTCGTTTTGACCTTGATCAATCGATTGGGGATGTCTTTATAGAAGTCTTCGGCTGTGGGGTAGTAATATGAGGATTTTTTTGCATATTGCTCTATGGAATAAAGGTTGGGCGGCGAGTTTTCCATGTATTGGGGATCATAAACCCGAATCTCTTCGTCCACATTGCCGGCGAGATCTTTAGGGGGTTTTATCAAATAGAAATTATATTCATATTTATTAATGCAATCATGGGTATGCCAAAGTGGAATCGGAAAAGGAATCAAGCAAATCGGAGGAACAGTGGGAATGTAGATGACATTTCCCGAAGGCCACGGGATGCCTGGAGGAAATGCTACGAACCCAAAATGCCACTGTTTATACCGCTTCAATAGGTATCCCTCCACCTCTCGCGTCAGGGTTGGGGCAAGAGCTCCACCTCCAAAGAAATGGGTCACACCGCTTATATATCCGGGGAGAGGGAGGGTGAACTGCTCCCCCTGGCTAGTCCTGAGACCTCGGCCCATGTTCGGCCATTCCCAACGGGCCCATGCGTCAAATTCAGGAATGAGATGCGTGAAGATTTGATAAATTGTGATTCCCCAATCCATTGCGTTGACGGGGGGCATGAAATTCGGCCTCCTAAGCGACGGCAACAAACCCTTCATAGCACTTCCAATATCGAAAGGAATGCCGCCGATACCCGCTTTTTTTCCGGCGTTTTGGGCATTGAATTCATCGGCTTTCCCCGTATTATTATCACTTTCCGATACCCCGCCAGTGGAGGGTTGTGATGTTGATCCGGATCCTTTGGCTGAATCGGGAACCGTCCCGCTTCCCTTGGGGGACAAAGAAGCCATTTTGTAGGCGACCGTCTTCCCGGTGGTGATGCGAAACATGTTTAAACCAATATTCATGGTAAGAAGCAGTTCCGCTCCACGACCCATCTTTTTGAAAAAATTGTCGTTTTCGTCAAGATCCGGATCGCCCGGATTTCCGATAAATGATGTATCACAAATCATCGGTTTTGTACCATCAACTCTAACAAGCCCGGGAAATTCGCGTTTCTCTTCGGCTCCTTTGGGAGGACCGTCTTTCACGGCTGAGAATCCGGTAAAGTTGTTGACATAGAGATTTCCGCCTTTTAAAGAGTCATCGGGGCTAAAGACCAGAACATTATCCTTTAAATTAGACGCGAAGAAACTATACATGGGAGCGATGGGTTCAATGTCGGCACACTTGAATTCTTTCACGGCGGCAATTGTACGCGACATAGACCGATGGTCGGGAAAGGTTATGGTGGCCTTCGATTCGATGGCAAGGAATCCGAATTTTTCGACGACGTTTGTTTGGCTGAGGGTAGCTGATAGGTCTTTGGCGATTTTATCGGTTATCGGCGGAAAAATACCTCGCTCGAATGTGATCTTATAGGGATAAAAATTGGGAAAGAGGTTTTCAAGAATTTTATTCAAATAAATTATGTCTCCCAGGCCGGGGCACAAATTTTTGACGATAAAATCAGTCTGATCATATTTTATGCCCGGAATCTTGAAAGATAACCACTTGAAGTTGTCGGAAAGCCTCATTTCAAAAGCCAGGAAACCGTTGCCGTTGAGGAACTCTTTTACTCCGGAATGGCAATTCCAGATGCAGTCAACTCCGGGAACTTTATACTTATTGCCTTCAACACTTGGCCCCGGCGCGATTCGAAATGCCTTATCAAGTTTCATTTTTACCTCAAGCTCGTATTTCGCATCGGGATTTTCTCCAACGAACAATTTGAAAACCTCGTCCAGTTCTTTCCTCTCTTTGCCTTTTTTATCCGGCTTTTGAAGAGTATCCTTGTTCAAAATCAGTTCTCCGATGTTTTCAATCTTCAATAGTTCGTCTTTGCCGAGTTTGTCTGAAAGGCCTTCGGCGAACTCCGAAGTGACGTTCATCGGTTGCCGAAGTTTGAATCCGAAGCTGTTTTCATTTTTCCATTCATTGGGATCGTTCAATTGATCGGCCAATACTCCGACGGCTCTCTCCAAGGCGGCTTCGGCAAGCGACTGTGTTTGTATTCCTTGACGCGTGAATTCAGTTGCACCTTTCTCTTCGACCGTTGATTTCAATAAATAGGTTGCAAGCGTGAAAATGATTCCAAGAATGCAAATGATAATTATGAATACATTTCCTCTTTTTTTCACGACATGTCTCCTTTTCACCTCATCAAAACATCTTAGGCATCGTTGGTATGTTTTGGACTTCCTGCATCATTTGCTTGGTAAAATCTTGAATTGATATTTTTATTCCTTTCTTGTCGAGATATTCCTGCATACTTTTTTTGAGCACCGGATCATTTTCGATCCTGGAGAATATTGCGGGACCCCGCCGTAATTCCTGGAATCCCTTCTGCAGAGTGATACCCAATCCATCATTCTCAAATGCCTCAGTCATGAGTTTCAACATGCGATTGAATTCCTGCTCATACTCATTCTTTTTCCCTTGTTTTTCGTATACTTCGCAAAGGAGCAACGAAGCCGTATATTTCAAAATCGAGTTATCGATATCGGATTCAAGGATGTCTAAAAGACATGGCGTTGCTTCATCAAATTTTTCTTTATTCATGAACATTTGTGCACGAAACAACTTTGGATTGTATTGTGCTTCAAATATATTGCGCGCTTGAGGCGGAAGTCCTTCAAGATTCGGAATAACCGGAGGAGTTTCTTCAATGCGCTTAATTACGGAATCCCATTCGTTGTTTGCTTTCTCAGGGGTGAAAACACTTCCCGTGGTTTTCGCATGCAAATCATTCAATTTTTTTGCGTGATCCACGAAACTGAAACCTCTTCGGGCAACATTAAGTCTTTCTTTGGCTCCAGATGCTGCAAATCCGTCATCTCCGCCGGTTTTTATTATGAGAAGAAAAACAGCAATCGGAACTATGAGTAGAAACAAACCCAATAAGAGAATACGAATATCGCTGAAATCGATTTTTTTAAGGATTTTACTATCTTCCATTATCTATCCATTCGCTCTTAGTAGAGACTTATACCCTACTCTATTTTAACCGGGAAACCCCTTATTCGCAAATCGTACCCTCAATAAATAAAGATTCAGACAAACGCAAACCTTTTACTGATAGCTGCGAAATGAAAGCCGGCTTGGGTACCCGAAAAAGCACGCCATCCAGGCGTATTTCGGGTATCTACGCCATCCGTGGACGATATAGGGCGGATTAGGCTTCAGCGCCGTAATCCGCCAAGCTTGAGGAGATTTCGAAAGGCAGGACGCAATAGGCATAATCATCAGGTGTACCCGCCAGCAATTATGTACGAGTCGACGAAGTTAAGCCAAAAAATAAAAACTATGTTTTTGAAAAAAGTGATTTCCTTGAAATATCGTATACTGTAAGGCGGATTAGACACTTGTCGCTGTAATTCGCCAAGAAACATTTACAGTATCTTTAGCGGAGCGAAACCGATATAGTGCCACAAGGTAACGCAGTAAAAACCACATGGCCGTTTTGTAACCCTAGGCAAGCCAAATCAGCGAAGCATAACTTGCCGATTTGGCTGAAAAATTTTGATGCATTTGCCCTGATTTAATTTCCGCGTTTTTTGTGAGCCATTTCCCGCTTGCGTATGCGTACGGCCGCCGGCGTAACTTCCAACCACTCGTCGTCGGCTACGTATTCCAACGCCTGATCGAGTGAAAGCCTTCGCGGAGGAGTAATTCGATCGAGTTCTTCACGCGTTGAGCTGCGGACATTGGTAAGATGTTTTTTTCTGGCGATGTTCACAAACATGTCGTTCGATACCGAACGTTCGCCTACTACCATTCCGACGTAAACATCCTCACCCGGGCCATAAAAAAGCGTACCGCGCTCGACAAGATCCCGGATGGCATATTCCGTGGAACTTCCGGCTTCCATGGCAACCATTACGCCGTTACGCCGACCTATTATGTCTCCACGATACTTGTCGTATCCGCGAAAGCCCTGATTCATTACGGCGGTTCCGTTGGTCATGGTCAACAAGCTGGATCTGAACCCAAGCAAACCGCGCGCGGGAACATTGAATACCAGGCGCATTCCACCATCCGGCAGTTTCCTCGTCGATTCGCATATTGCGCGTCGAGGTCCGAGGATTTCCATGACGGTGCCGACATATGATTCGGGCACGTCAATGGACAACTCCTCAATAGGTTCGAGCGTCTCGCCTTTTTCATCCGTTACAAGAATCGGTTGAGGTTTTGATACCTGCATTTCGTAGCCCTCACGACGCATCGTCTCAAGAAGAATACCCAGATGTAGTTCTCCTCGACCTGATATTTTCACCATATCCGGCTGGTCGGTCGGTTCCATTTTCATGGCGACATTGCTTTCGAGTTCTTTGGTTAGGCGGGCTTGAATTTGACGGGCGGTTAGAAATCGACCGCTTCGTCCGGAAAAAGGGCTCTGATTTGGAGCGAAAAATATCGAAATTACCGGTCGATCGACGGCGATTACGGGCAATAAGCCGGAATCATTCTCCGAAACCGTGTCGCCGATACTCACGTCATCAATGCCGGAGATGGCGGCAAGATCGCCGGCACCGACACTCTCAACCTCGACTCTGCGGATACCTTGATAGCCGTATAAATGAGCAATTCGACACGGTTTCGGAGGTTTGTTTTCTCGAAGAATCCATATACTGCCGCGGGCACGAAGAGTGCCGTCGAAAACCCGACCTACTCCGATTCTTCCGACATAATCATTATAGTCGAGGCTGGTGACAAGCAATTTCCCGATACCATTCGGGTCACCCGGCGGCGCGGGAACATGTTTAACGATTGCATCGAAAAGAGGCCGTATGCTGTTGCGCGGTTCATCCAGTGTTAAACAGGCATAACCGTCTCTACCCGAGGCATAAAGCATCGGAAAATCAAGCGCCTCGTCTCCGACCCCGACATCGATAAACAAATCGACCACCTCGTCTACCACTTGCTCGGGTCGCGCATCCGGGCGATCGATCTTATTGATGACGACAATAGGACGTAGGCCTGCGGCCAATGCCTTTCGGAGAACGAATCGAGTCTGAGGTCTGGGACCTTCGAATGCATCAACCACTAGAAGGCAGCCATTTGCCATTTGTAAAACCCGTTCGACCTCGCCGCCGAAATCCACGTGTCCCGGAGTGTCGATGATATTTATCCGATGGCCTAGAAAGTCGAGCGACAGGTTTTTAGCCAGAATCGTAATGCCTCTTTCACGCTCCAAATCATTGCTGTCAAGAAAGCGCTCTTCCAGCGACTGGTTTTCACGAAACAAGCCGGACTGTCGAATCATTGCATCAACAAGCGTTGTTTTACCGTGATCGACGTGAGCAATTATAGCGACGTTACGAATCTTGGCGGGGTCGTATTTATTCTGTAATTCCATCATTACTATCCTTTAATTCTCTTAGAGCCTGTTAGAAAATAACCATTACAAATAGTTGTTTTCTTACAGGCTCTTATGGCCGGTCGATGAACGAAATTTGTTACAGTTATTTATTAACAAGGCAT
>Ga0074199_1002471_pt1 | contig 11007 bp, 14 predicted proteins | sample EPASupsiteSAE347_FD_64528 | JGI IMG/M metagenome (GOLD analysis project Ga0074199, IMG submission 64528) | Bioremediated contaminated groundwater from EPA Superfund site, New Mexico - Sample SAE3-47 | ecosystem: Environmental > Aquatic > Deep subsurface > Groundwater > Contaminated ...
TCTATTTCAGGCAGAATCAAAAGAGACAAATCATCATAAAATCAACTATGAAGAAATATTTACACGTGGCTTTTGGTCCATATTCCCAGGATATGCCAAGTTGGTATATCCTGGGAAATTTGTCCGATGTCAAGAAAATCGACTTTAAAGAATACTGTTCGAAAAAGTGCATATCCTCGAAAAATACTGCGCACTCCCTTTCAGGAAGTTCACACCCCTATAGATCGAGGATATTACCCAAAATGATTGCAGTTTTCAACCGGAACTCGGTGAATTTTCTCTTTCTACTTTCGCAGCAATGTTTTCAAATTGACTGATCTGAACGGACCCATCAGGAAATGTGGCGATGATCTCTAAGTCGCCTCCCATGGCCTTGATAAAATTTCTTAATGTGCTGATATACATATCTGTCCGTTTTTCAAGTTTTGATACAGCAGCTTGCTTGACAGACAATGTTTGTGCCAGTTGTTCCTGACTTAAATTCCTAGCATGACGCAATTCCTGCAAAGGCATTGCATTAATAAGGGACTTTGTCTTTTCCGCCGCTTTTTTTCTTGCTGCGGGTTTCATTTTTTCTCTCAGTATAGAGTACGGTTTGCTCATAATGCGCCCCCTTATTCATCTTTTAAAGACTTTAAATGTTCCTCATAAATTCTTTCAGCCAATGGGACGTATTTTTCGTACCAACTCTTACCGCCAGTCTTTCTGCCACCAATAAGTAGGATAGCCGCTCTACGGGGATCAAAGGCATAAAGGATTCTATACGGTTTACCTTTATGCTGAATTCTTAACTCCCTTATTGCGCCGTACTTAGCCCCTTTGATATCCGAACTGTAGGGATACGGCAGATGAGGCCCCTTTTCTTCCAATAACCCGACAGCCGCGTCAATTTCGATCTGTTCTTCCTCATTCAGGCTAACCCACCATGTTTCAAATTCGTCGGTATATTCAACATCCCATGCCATAGAAGGAATATAACCTCCAGGGAATGCTAAGTCAACATTTCTTTACATTGAGAAAAAAGGTGACAGATTTATTGTTTTACATCTGCCCGGTCTTTCTCTTCGCAAGCAAGCCCCATATAGCATGGATCATCAATTAAACAATTGTCCGCACTCTCTCCAACCAATAACATTTATTCCTTTATGCCGGTATGATTCGTCCCCACCGTAGATCAGCGCCGGGGTGGAGGCAGTCTCGCCGGCCAGGGCACACCATTTTTCTAATCCGGCAAAGGATTCATGTGTCAGGGTGCGGCCGGACTTGATCTCAACCGGCGTCAGTTTGGAATTTTCCTCAACGATGAGATCGACTTCGTTGCCGTTGCTGTCCCTCCAGAAAGAAAAGGCAGGCTTTTCGCCGATATTGAGTTTTGATTTGATCAGTTCCGAAATAATGAATGTCTCAAAGATATTGCCTCGCAATGGATGCGTTACCATTTGTTCCGCGATTCTGATCCCAAGAAACCACGCGGCAAGTCCGGCATCGTAGAAATAAAGTTTAGGCATCTTAACCAGTCGCTTATTGAAACTGACATGATGGGGACGCAGAAGAAAAATCAGATAGCTTGCTTCAAGTACGGATATCCAGGCTTTGGCGGTATTATGGGTAATACCGCAATCCGTCGCCAGGGAAGACAGATTGAGCAACTGCCCGGTGCGTCCCGCGCATAGTCTCACGAAGCGGTGGAAGGTCTCCAGTTCCTGAATCTTGAGCATCTGCCTGACATCGCGTTCTACGTACGCTGTCACATAGGCGCTATGCCAGGTCGCAGGCGCTAAGGCTCGATCATAAATCGGCGGATAAAAGCCGGTCAACATCATGTCATCAAGATCGGCAGGCAACTTGTCCGCCCGCACCAGTTCTGACATGGTAAATGGCAGCAGCTCCAAAAAGGCGGTTCGTCCGGCAAGGGATTGCGTTATCCCCGACATGAGGCCGAACTGCTGGGAGCCGGTCAATATATAAAGCCCCATCCGGCCATCGGCGTCTATGCGCGTTTGCAGATAGGATAGAATATCCGGGCTTCGCTGCACCTCACCCAAGACGGCGCCGTCTGGAAAACGCGCCAGAAATGAACGGGGGTCATCTTGAGCGGCCTGCCGTATATCCGGTTCTTCCAGCGAGGCATAGGGGCGATCTTTAAAAACCTCCCGGGCAAGGGTTGTCTTACCCGACTGACGCGGTCCCGTCAAAGTAACGCTGGGAAAGCCCCGCAGCAGATTCTGAATCGTTTTTTCCGCATTTCGCTTAATCATGACCAGTGCTTACCAGATGCTATGCAAATTGCCAATTACTTTTACAGAATGCATAGAACGACCACGCACGGTCCAGAAGCCAGCATGAAAGTGGGCACAACCAAACACAAAAAACCCCCAATCACCCTTTGACAAAGGGAGAATGGGGGTTTGAATTTAAAAACTCACGGGGAAAAAATGCGTTATGATCTAAAATCGCCTTCTGCCGCCACCGCCGCCGGCACCGCCGCCACCGCCGGGACCGCGCTTCCTGTTGAAACCGCCACCACCACCGGCGCCGCCGCGCCCGCCTTCGGCCCGGGGACGCGCTTCGTTGACATTCAGCGCCCGGCCGTTCATTTCCTTGCCGTTAAGCCCGCTGATGGCTGCCATGCCCTCAGCCTGTTCAGGCATTTCAACAAATCCGAATCCCTTGGACTGATTGCTGAATTGATCCCGGATAATATTCACCGATGCGACTTTTCCGAACCCCTCAAAAGCCTTCTGCAAATCTTCCTCACTGATGGTGTAAGCCAAATTCCCTACGTAAATATTCATTACATCCTCCTTTTATAAGGTAAATACCGTTCCCCTTTAAATGATAAATCCCTCTGCAACGACCTATAGATGGTAATTTGGCGCTACGAATCTCATCATCATCGACTATTCCGTCGGTCCCGTCGCTTCCTTCGGTTCCGCGTCCGCAGACTCAGGCTCCACAATCTGGATGCCTTCCCCTTCCGGCCCTTCCTGTTCTTCCTGCTTCTTCTTGCCTTGCCGACGGGCCATTTTCTCCTGGGCCTCCTGCCGGCGTTTGATCTCCTTTTGCCGTTTGAAAAATGTGTTCTGATTTCGTTTCGCCATAGTCCTCCTTATACGATCTTTTTTAAAGCCGATCTCTGAGCTTCATCAAGATCTGAGGTCAAAATAAAAAACCCCAGACGCCTTTCCTCTGGCTCTGGGATGACAATATTAAACCAAAACCGACTCAGAAGTAGCGCCAATATGTCTTTATTGAAGGTCTTTGTCAAGATATTTTTCCTCAATTACATTGGGCATTATCTTGCATCAATAGTTCGGTTTATTGCCCTTTGAATAAGGGGGGGCGTTTCTCTAAAAAGGCGCTTACCCCCTCCCGATGATCTTCCGTACCGAGACAGAACAACTGTATCCCCGTCTCCAGTTCGATGCCCGCCTGGAGATCCAGTTTATCACTCTGATTGAGGACCTTCTTCATAAGACCGATGGCAAGGGGGGCATAGCAAGCCAATTGCTCGGCAAAGCGCCGGGTCTCTTCCCATAGTTTCTCGTCTTCGACAACCCGGTTGACGAGACCGATTTGAAAGGCCTTGTCGGCGTTGATGATATCACCGGTAAACATAAGTTCCTTGGCCCGGTGGAGACCGATGGTCCGGGGCAGGAAATAGGTGGCGCTGCCGTCGGGGATCAGGCCGATCCGGACAAAGCTCTGGGAAAAGCGGGCGGCAGCGGCGCAAAAAATGAGGTCGCAGGACAGGGCCAGACTGAAGCCGGCGCCGGCGGCGACGCCGTTCACCATGGCAATGACGGGTTTGGACATCTGGACGATGGTATTGACGATGCGGGCGATGTCCTGAATATACTTTCTGGACTTGGATATGTTATCGAAGGTCAGGATATAGGGAAGATCCCCGCCGGCGCAAAAGGCCCGCCCTGCCCCGGTAAGAATAACGGCCCGGATTTCCGGGTCCTCATCCACCTCCCGCAGGGCCCCATGGGTATCGTCGAGGAGCGCCTGGGTCATGGAATTCAGGGACGCCGGATTGTTCATCGTAATTTTGGCAATATTGCCGATCCTTTCCAGTAAAGCCGCTTTTTCAGCCATCATCGCACCTCCATTTTTTGTTTTCCCCTTGCGGGTCCATTCCTCACCCTATCCTTGCGGTCATTATAACTATTTTTACCAAGAATTCAAAGGGCAAAGCAGCTTCCTCTTGACAAAAATACTCATTTAAATCATTTAAAGGCGGCAAGGAGAGGACATGAAAACAAACAACCAAAGACATTATCCTTTATTTATCCATGACCGTCTCCAAGTGCTCGGTCATCCTTTTTTTCATGTATATCTGGTCCGGGGCGAGACTGCTTCGGCCCTTATCGAAATGGGGGTATCCGCAACGGCGGACACGATCGTCGGACAATTGGCGGCGTTGAAGGTGAGGCCGGATTATCTCATCATCAGCCATCCCCACGGTGATCACATCAACGGCCTGCCGGCCCTGAGGCAGGCCTTCCCGGAGGCGCACGTCGTTGCCGGGGCCGGTGCAACCGAGTTTCTCAGTCACCCCCGCACCGGGCCGTCCCTGGTTCACGACGATCGTTACATGACCGCGTTCCTCAAGGATCGGGGCATAGTCAACAGCCGCCCTCCCCTCGCTGCGGGACCTCTCCTTGCCGACGACACGCTCATTGAAAGGGACGGAGACGTAATCGATCTCGGCGGCCTGACCCTCGAATTTCTCGTTGCCAAAGGCCATGCCCCGGGAAACCTGGCCGTACATATTCCCCGGCTCCGCACCCTGATGGTTTCCGACAGCCTGGGTTTCTATTTTATGCGTCACCGGTTTTTCCCCATCTATTTCACCGGCTACGCCGACTACATGGAGACTATTGATCGCCTGGAATCCCTGGCCCCCCATATCGTCGCCCCGGCCCATCAGACGATCTTTTCAGGGGCCGACGCGGGCCGGGCCTTTGATCTGGCCCGGTGGGAAGGGGAAACAATGAAAAAAAGAATTCTGAACCATAAGGGAGACGATGATCTCATCATTCGGGAGATCTACGAAGATTTTTACGGCGACGAACTGCTTCTGTACCCCCCGGAAAACATCATCGGCTGCTGCCGATTGCTCCTGCGCAGGAGCCGGGAAGTTTAAAATAACACAATAATGACGGAGGAAAAAAAACATGAAGGTTATCGCCCTGAACAGCAGCGCCAGGAAAAACGGCAACACCGCCATTCTCCTCAATCTCGTCCTCGATGAATTGAAGACGGAAGGGATAGAAACGGAACTCATCCAGATGGCGGGAACCGCCCTCCCCGGCTGCAAGGCCTGCTACAAATGCTTCAAAAACAAAAACAAACACTGCTCCGTCGAGACGGACATGCTCAATGAAATCATCGACAAAATGCTCGCGGCGGAGGGTATCCTCCTCGGTTCCCCGACCTATTTTTCCGACGTCACCGCCAATATGCGGGCCTTCATCGAGCGATGCGGATTCGTCGCCCGGGCCAACGACTACATGTTCAAGGGTAAAGTCGGGGCCGCGGTAGTAGCCGTCCGGCGAGCCGGGGCCATTCAAGCCTTCAGCGGTATGAATCTCTTTCTCCATTACATGCAGATGATGATGCCCGGGACGAGTTACTGGAGTATCGGTCTCGGTCGCGATATCGGCGACGTCCTCAAAGACGACGAGGGCATCCAGACGATGAAGGATCTCGGGAAGAACATGGCCTGGCTCATGAAGAAGGTCTACGCATAAAGCCGGCATTGAGGGCGGCCATCAATGCCGTTTGTCATTATTCTTCCCGAAAGAGAGCCTCCGGCGATTATGAAGCTGATTTTCCGATGGTTGTTGATGGCAGCCATGATTGGGGTTGCCGTTTTTTTGCATATGGATGTTCCGGCCGATGATCGGAGCGACGTTGCCCCCGCGGCGCCGGAGACATCCAATATTTCTGCCCAGGATGAAGGCGCCCGCGGCGACATTCCTTACCAATCCCCCTACAGCGTCAGCCTCCCCTACACGCCCCAGGAACTGATTCCGGACCTCCTTGAGGGTGAACGGGGGGATCCCCGCTTTGAATCCAAAGTTCCTCACCATAAGTGGTACGGTCACACGAGCAACCCCTGGATAGGGCCGTGGGGACCCCTGCCGAGAGATTATAAGCCCCCGCCCATCGCCCGGGGCAAGAGCGATGAATGGAAACGGGCCCGCATTATCGCGACTGCGCTCCGCTTCCTCGGCTATGACTACCGTCATCACCACATCCCCGACTGGAACCCGCCGCCCGGGTGGCATACACCCAAACCGGGGGGAACCAGGCACGACGGCAAAGGGGTTGATTGCAGCAATTTCACCTCCTTTGTCTACAACCAGGGTCTGGGCATCGGTTTCAGTTCCGATGTTCAGAAGCAGGCCGCCACCGAGATTGCCACGATACATGGTTCGGACCAAACTATCGCGGTCACCGTCATCCCCCGTCAAAACTCGATAGCGGAATGGAAGCAGGTCCTTAAACCGGGCGACCTCATCTTTATCCGTCCCCGTAACGGCGGCCGGATATCCCATGTGGTGATCTGGATAGGCGGCTGGGGTGTTCCTGCAGACGGCCCCCCGCTGATCATTGACAGCCACGGCGCCGATGTCCGTGATGCGGCAGGGGTATTGATCCCGGCAGGCATCCGCTTGCGGCCTTTTAAGGCCGGTTCGTGGTACGCCACCAACGCTGATCATGCTATCCGCATCATTGGTCAGTAGGGGACGCTAAGATGATTGCCGTCATGATGTAGAACGTTAGGACAAAATAATTGAAGAGGGACCGGTCATATGAAAAGAATTATGGTAATGGTTTGCATGGTTATGTCCTTTGGAATTTTTCTGATCCCCGGCGGGGCGGCGGCATTTGATGCAAAGCATTTTCAAGAATTAAAGGCTACCAATCAATGTCCCAATTGCGATTTATCCATGGCAGACCTGAACGGGGCAAGCTTGGGCGGGGCAAGTATGAGCGGGGCGAACCTGAAGGGGGCAAGCCTTATCGGGGCAAGCCTGAGCGGGGCGAACCTGACCAACGCAAACCTGAACGGGGCAAACCTGACCAGAGCAAGCCTTATCGGGGCAAGCCTGAGCGGGGCAAACCTAACCAACGCAGACCTGACCAATGCAAACCTGAGCGGGGCAATATGGATAGACGGAGCTAAATGTAAAGGGATGTCTTACGGAGCATGTTCAAAATAGTTGGTTTGTAGAGGATTTCACCATATTATATCATTATTTGCTATCAATCAATTTTCCGACATCCTCCTCTCTATCACCGTGATGGCCAATTTTCAGGGGAATAGCTTCCGGTACCGGCCGTACCCTTCCTTATCCAGGTCTTCCTTGGGGATGAAACGCAGGGCCGCCGAATTCATGCAATAGCGCCGACCCGTGGGTTTCGGTCCGTCGGGGAAAACATGACCGAGGTGAGAATCCCCCTGGCGGCTCCGGACTTCCGTACGGCTCGTAAAGAGTCGCCGGTCTTCCTTTTCCTTGATATTGGCGGGTTCCAGGGGCCTGGTGAAACTCGGCCACCCCGTCCCGGAATCATACTTGTCCAGGGAACTGAAGAGGGGTTCGCCGGAGACGATATCTACATAGATGCCTTCCCGTTTGTTATCCCAATACTCATTCCGGTAGGGCGGCTCGGTGCCTTCTTTCTGGGTGACCTCGAATTGCAGGGGCGTCAATCTCTTCTTCAGAGATTCCTCATCCGGTTTAGAGTAAGCTTGCTTTTTCGCCGCCGGCAGAGGAGCTTGCCCGCTTCCCCAGACTTTCTCCAGGAACTGGTCACGACCGGACCCATGCCGGTAATACTTATAGCGCAGGGGATTATTCCGGTAGTAGTCCTGATGATAGGCTTCCGCTTCATAGAACTTGCCGAAGGGGAGGATCTCCGTCCTCACCGGTTTATTGAACCGTCCGGATTTGTTCAGGGCTTCCTTTGACTTCTCGGCGGCCTGCCGCTGATCGTCATTGTGATAAAAGATCACACTGCGGTACTGGGAACCCCGGTCTACAAACTGCCCCCCTCCGTCAGTGGGATCTACATGTCGCCAGAAGGCGTCAAGAAGTTGATCGTAGCTAATCTTTGCCGGGTCGTAATGAACCTGAACGGCCTCCACATGTCCGGATTTCCCCGCCGACACTTCCTCATAAGTCGGATTGTCCTTCGAGCCGCCCGTATATCCGGAAATGACCTTCAAGACCCCGGGAATCTTTTCAAAATCGGCCTCCGTACACCAGAAACAGCCCCCGGCAAAAGTAGCCGTTTTAACCTGAGTATTGTTCGTCTCCATGACGTTTTTGGCCTCCTGTTTGTCGCCATTGGCGTTCTGGCAGCCGACCGCCAGACCGATAACGATAAGGAATAAGTAACTGAATATTTTCTTCATCGCTTCTCTCCAATAAATACTTTTACCTAAGATAGGATGCCGGTGTTAATTGTCAACTGCCCCGGAAGTGAAACCCCTTGCTAATTAATTGTGAGTGTGTAATTTCATTGACAAATATTTTATAACAAATCATATCATCAACATTACCGATTCAGGAGGCGGCGCTTACCGTAAGCGGCTATGCTCGAAATTGAAATCAAGGCGGTCCTCGCCGATACCGAGGCCATGAAGGAGTTCCTCAGACAGGCGGGGGCGGGGGTGGGGCCGCTCCTTCAGGAAACTGATTTTTATTATCAGCATCCGTCCCGAGATTTCGGCCGGACCGGCGAAGCCCTGCGTCTGCGGATTACAAACGGCCGATGTCGCATTACCTACAAAGGGCCGAAGATGGCAGGAACGGCCAAGATTCGCTTTGAAGCGGAAACGGAGATCGGGGATTATGAAACGATGAAGTCCATCCTGGAAAGATTGGACTTCCGTCCCGTCGGCATGGTTGAAAAAACACGCGCTGTTTTCTATCTGGAGGGCGCCACCGTCTGTCTCGACGAGGTCGTGGGGCTGGGCACCTATATAGAACTGGAAAAGATGGGGGAGGACAAAGAAGTTATTGAGCAGGAAATCCTTGCCCTGGCAGGAAAGCTGGGGATCAGAATTTTCGAGCCCCGGACCTATCTCGCCATGATCCTGTCGAAGTGATGATAGTCCTTCATGGACTTGAAGTTGGCCCCCCACTGCCAGCCCCGCCGGAGTAATTCCTCCACAACGGGATGTTCGGTCGTCAGCACGCCGGGGTCGCCGGGCCGGTAAACAGCGCCGCGAGGCGATATCCGCCCGCTGTTATAAACCACGGGATTTTGGCAGGGGTTGATGTCCACGGCCAGGCCACAGGCATGACGGGAGAGTCGTTTCGTCCCCGCCACGGTCCGGTAGTTGAAAGCGGAGGTGTTGTTATCCGCCATGGAGGCGTCGTCGGACCAGCCATAGACGACGATGGGGACGGCCTTGTTGACGGGAAACCTCAGCCTTTCGATAAGCCGGAAAATCTCCTCGACATCCGCCCGGACATCCTTGTGAACTACCAATTGCCCTTGATGGAGCATCCCGTCAAAGGAATAATAACGGACATCCACCAGGCATAGCTCCCGCGCGACATCGGTTGGCGCCCTGGTCCCTTCCAGGGCCTCCCGGAGAGTCATCCGACTGTCCATAATGGGCGCGGTTCCATGTTGTTCCTTCGTCATACCGGATCCTCCCGTAAGTAGAATAAATAATGCAAAAACTATAAATTGCCTTTTCATCTTCAGGGGCACGTAGCTTTAACTATTTAACATGTCTTATGATTTCTTCAATCGTCTCCGACGGCAAGGATACGTCCCGATAGATCTCTTCGGCAAGGGCCGGGGTCATTTTAAGGAAATCCTCCTCCCGGATCGTAATGAGCAAACCGCCCATCTCCACGGCCCCGGGCGTCACAAGAACGCTTTCTTCCCCTTCCCGGTAATAGGCGTCGGGGCGATGTTTCCGGCGGGGGAAAAGGAGGAGCCGCCACCACCCTTCTTTTTGTGTACAGATAAGATTGAGCATGGGTTCTTCCGCGCCGCCCAGGACCTCTCCCATTGTCCCGATCAGCCGCTTCAAGAATGCCTCCAAAACTTCCGGGACGCTTCCTTCCATGAACAGGGCGTTTCTCCCCGGCAGCCTCAGAACGCCAAAGGCCAAGCCCTCCCGATCCGTGTGCAGGACATCCCGTTCTCCTGCTTCCCAAGCCTTTTCGGCAGGGATCATTCCCGCCGGGCAGACCTGAAAGTGATGATGATCCGGGGCGGAGGCCCCGCAGCGGGGGCCGTTGTAAAAGACCGTGAAGGCCGGTCCCAGGTCATGGGCCAGGGCCAGGAGGGCGCCGATATGTCCAGCAAGCTCCTGGGGTTCATGGTTAACATGGACGACGGTATAATGGGGCGAAAAGATCGGGTAGGGATTGACAAGGATGAGAAAGCTCTTCCGGTAAAGGACCGCCTTCTGGGCCGCCGGCAGATGGTGGACACAGAGAAAGCAGGGGCGTTTTCTGACGGTCTCCGCGTCGAGAGCGGCAGTGGCGCTGACAGTCCGGCCCTGATTGAACTGAACCAGCAGGGTATGCGGCCCGGAGGTTATCTCCCGGAGCCAGGCCCCTTTCATAGCCATATGGGCGACGGCGAACTCCTGCCAGTTAAAGATCTGCTGAGAAAAAAGCTCCCCGCACATGGTGGTCAGGGATGTCCCCCCCGGGGCGCCGTCATATTCACTCCATACCCTTTCCGGTGCTAATACGTAATTCGATGTATTATTCAAGCATCACCTCTTGTCTTTTTTTAATGAACTCATTAAACTTCTAAAAATTTGACATAATCGACGGCTGCGTAAAAGATCCGCAGGCAAGGCGCGCAAAGCCTGAGTCATGAGGCGTACTTGGCGTACGCCGCAGTGACGAAGGATGCAGCGCAACGCAGCATCCGGATCTTTTACGTAGCCGTCTTTTTTTGTCTGGCCATGATCTCCAGAGTCCGGAGCCTGTCTTTGTAGGCATCGTTCCC
>Ga0074199_1002473_pt1 | contig 10971 bp, 6 predicted proteins | sample EPASupsiteSAE347_FD_64528 | JGI IMG/M metagenome (GOLD analysis project Ga0074199, IMG submission 64528) | Bioremediated contaminated groundwater from EPA Superfund site, New Mexico - Sample SAE3-47 | ecosystem: Environmental > Aquatic > Deep subsurface > Groundwater > Contaminated ...
GGAGCCTGACTGTGAGAGAGACATCTCGATCAGGGACGAAAGTCGGTCTTAGTGATCCGGCGGTTCCGCATGGAAGGGCCGTCGCTCAACGGATAAAAGGTACGCCGGGGATAACAGGCTGATCTCCCCCAAGAGTTCACATCGACGGGGAGGTTTGGCACCTCGATGTCGGCTCATCGCATCCTGGGGCTGGAGCAGGTCCCAAGGGTTCGGCTGTTCGCCGATTAAAGCGGTACGTGAGCTGGGTTTAAAACGTCGTGAGACAGTTTGGTCCCTATCTACCGTGGGCGCAGGAATTTTGAGGGGATCTGTCCCTAGTACGAGAGGACCGGGATGGACGAACCTCTGGTGTACCAGTTGTTCCGCCAGGGGCAGCGCTGGGTAGCTACGTTCGGAAGGGATAACCGCTGAAAGCATCTAAGCGGGAAACCCACCCCAAGATTAGAATTCCCCTCGGGAGCAATCCCGGCTAAAGGCCCCTCGTAGACCACGAGGTTGATAGGTCGGGTGTGGAAGCGCAGTAATGCGTGAAGCTAACCGATACTAATGGGCCGTGCGGCTTGACCATCCTCTTTCAAGAGGCAATTGATTGAAATCAGCAAATCATGTGAAAGACCCCTATTCGGTTGTGAGTGCCCTCTAAGTCAATCCCTTAGGGGCGGTGGTTCCAGCGAGGAGGCCACACCCGTTCCCATCCCGAACACGGAAGTTAAGCTCCTCTGCGCCGATGGTACTGCGTGGGCAACTGCGTGGGAGAGTAGGGCGCCGCCGCCCCTTTCTTTTTTATCCCGGTTTTTCCCCCTGCTACGTTCCTTCTTTTTTCCAGATCCAAAGGCGCCGTCGCGCTGCCTGCCTTGAATCCTTTTATCTTTCCTAACGCAATACCCCAAAAGTCATCTTTCAAACACGAAGGCACGAAGGATGCGAAGCGAGAAACCTATTTTTTCGTGTCCTTCGTGCCTTCGTGTTTAAAAAGCCAATCCGCGCCTGGTGAGCTTTGCGGTATTGCCTTCCTATTCTTTCCGGAAAATCTGATGTCCCCAGAGCCATTCATCCTGCCAGACCAGGACAGATTCCCTCTTGCTTTAAATTTGGAGCTTTTCCATGTGATTTCAATTGACAAAAGCTTATCACTTCCCTGAAATGGCGAAGTAGTTTTCAAGGGGGCATAAATAGGGAGAAATTTGGAGCATTTTGTGTAAAGATAACTAAGGGAAGCTGAGACTTTGACCCTTACCGACTATCAAGCCAAGTTCATTGCCCACGATCTAACCCGCCGCTTCCCACCTGACAGCGTCGAGAAGCTCACTGCAACGCTCGTTGATGCGCAGGTCGATCTGAATCCACATCAGATCGATGCTGCCTTGTTCGCTTTTAAATCACCGCTCTCCAAGGGAGCGCTGCTGGCCGATGAAGTGGGCCTTGGCAAAACCATAGAGGCCGGCTTGGTGCTCTCTCAAAAATGGGCGGAGCGCAAGCGGCGTATTCTGGTCATCACACCGTCCAATTTGCGCAAGCAATGGCATCAGGAGCTAACCGAGAAGTTCTTTCTGCCCTGCCGTCTGCTGGAGTCCAAATCTTACAAAATCGCCCTCAGGCGAGGCCATTTCCGTCCGTTTGAAGCTCCGGAGATCGTCATCTGCTCCTACCACTTCGCCAGGAACAAGGCGAGTGACATCCATGCCATGCCGTGGGATTTGGTGGTTATCGACGAAGCCCACCGTTTGCGCAATGTCTATAAACCGTCGAATGTCATTGCCAATACACTCAAGATTGCGCTCGAAGGCAAGGACAAGCTCCTGCTTACAGCTACACCGCTACAGAATTCCCTGCTGGAGCTATTCGGCTTGGTGAGCTTCATCGATGTGCACACCTTCGGCGATCTGAAAAGCTTCCGCGAGCAATTCGCTTACCTTAATCAGGAGCAAGTATTCCGCACACTCAAGGCAAGGCTCAAGCCCATCTGCCACCGTACGTTACGTCGCCAGGTGCTGCCCTACGTCAAGTACACCCAGAGGCTGCCACTGGTGCAGGAGTTCACGCCGGAGGAGAGCGAAGATCGGCTCTATAATCTGGTTTCCGACTACCTGCAACGAGACAATCTGCAAGCCCTGCCCGCCGGCCAGCGCTCCCTCATGACACTGGTGCTACGAAAACTCCTGGCCTCCTCTACTTTCGCCATCGCAGGCGCGCTGACTTCAATTTCCAATCGGCTGAAAGCCAAGCTTGCTAAAATAGAATCGGCCGAATCGCTTGAACAAGAGCTGGATGAGGATTACGAAGCTCTTGATGAAACAGCGGAAGAATGGAGCGACTATCAGCCTGGAGTCCTGCTTTCCGAGGCTGACCGCGCAGCCATTGAACGGGAGATCGCCGACCTGGATGCGTTTGCCGGGCTTGCCACCTCAATTGAGCACAACGCCAAGGGTAAGGCCCTGCTACAGGCGCTGGATATCGCTTTTGCCAAGGCAGCCAAGATCGGCGCGGCACAAAAGGCTGTCATCTTCACCGAATCACGACGTACCCAGAACTATTTGTTGCGCCTGCTCTCAGACAGTCCTTTTGCTGAAGGCATCGTTTTGTTCAACGGATCCAACATAGACGCCGGCTCGAAACAGATCTATGCCGATTGGGTGCAGCGCAATCAGGGTACGGATCACGTCACCGGTTCGCGCACTGCGGATCTGCGTTCGGCCCTCGTGGATTACTTTCGCGAGCAGGGCCGCATCATGATTGCCACCGAAGCCGGGGCCGAGGGCATAAACCTCCAGTTCAGCTCCCTCGTCGTAAACTATGACCTTCCCTGGAACCCCCAACGCATTGAGCAGCGAATCGGGCGCTGCCACCGCTACGGCCAGGAGCATGATGTAGTGGTGGTCAACTTCCTCAACCGTTCCAATGCCGCCGACCAGCGCGTCTTCGAGCTTTTGTCCGAGAAGTTCAAGCTGTTTGAAGGTGTTTTCGGCGCAAGCGATGAAGTGCTCGGAGCTATCGAGTCCGGAGTGGATTTCGAAAAGCGCATAGCCTCCATCTATCAACGTTGCCGCAAACCCGACGAGATCCAGGCAGCCTTCGACCAGCTTCAGCTCGAACTGAGCGTGGAGATCAACGAAGCAATGATCCGTACGCGTCAGCAACTCCTGGAAAACTTTGACGATGAGGTGAGAGAGAAGCTCAAAATCCGCGATGAGGCCTCCAAGGCTTACCTCAACCGCTTTGAGCGGTTGCTCATGCAGCTCACGCGTCACGAACTGAACGGGCACGCCGAGTTCTTGTCCGATTCCACGTTCCGGCTGACAACACAGCCCTTCCCAAGGCAGGCCAACCGCATTCCACTCGGGCTTTATGAATTGCCGCGCCGCTCTGGTGAGGCACATCTTTACCGTCTGAACCACCCGCTTGCCGATGCTCTGCTGGAGCGCGCCAAGAGCCGGGAGCTGTCACCTGCCGAAATCCAATTCGATTATGCTCGGCACGACGGCAAGGTCTCCATCCTGGAATCTTACATCGGCCACTCGGGTTGGCTTACAGCTTCCGTCTTCACTGTCGAATCACTTGACCAAATCGAGGACCATCTTATTCTGGCGGCTATCAGCGATGAAGGTCGTCCATTGGATGAGGAAACCGCTACCCGGCTTCTCAGCTTGCCAGCTGAAGTCGTGGGCACAGTAGCAGGCCCATCCAATAGCGATATTTTAGAGGAGCTCACCAGGCAACGTCAAGCTGCCATCCAAAAAGAGATCTCGGAGCGCAACGCCCGCTTCTTCGAGGCCGAAGCCGAGAAGCTCGACGGCTGGGCTGATGACCTCAAACTCGCCCTGGAGCGAGAGATCAAAGAACTGGACCGTCAAATTAAGGAAGCTCGCCGTGCAGCTACTGTAGCGCTGACCCTGGAGGAAAAGCTCGCCGGACAGAAACAGATCAGAACCCTCGAAATCCAGCGCAACCAGAAGCGGCGATCTCTATTCGATGCGCAGGATGAAGTTGACCAGCAACGGGAGGCACTTATTAAGAGTATCGAAGGAAAACTGGCTCAGCGGGTCTCTCTGGACCGCCTTTTTACAATGAACTGGAACATCAGTTAGGGGGTGAGTTTATGGAAACACCATCTCATGGGCTGGCTGTAAGGATCATTGAACGGTTGGTTGAAGAAAAGCTTCTAACGGATCAGTACGGTAGCAGGCTTTTGCCTAAGCTTGCGGAGGGAAAGTTGCGTCAGGAGGATTGGCGTCTTGCTATTGAGCTCAGCATTGCCAAGGAGGTCAAGCCATGAGTACTCTCAAGCGACTCAACATCGACCATCTTCGGGGCTCGGTTGTGCCGTTTTCGCTTTCATTTGAGAAGGGAAAGAAGCTCACCGTCATATACGGTGAAAACGCCACCGGTAAGTCTACCATCTGCGACGCGTTTGATTTCTTGGGCAAAGGTCGAGTGGGTTCTTTGGAGAATCGTGGTTTGGGTAAAACAAATCGCTACTGGCATTCTTTGGGCAAAAAGTCATCGGATGTATGTGTAAGCCTTGAGATGGCAAGTTCTACCTGCCGGGCTACGGTCGGCAAGAGTGATGTGATTGTAATGCCGACTGAGGCCCGCCCGCGAGTGGAAGTGCTCCGCAGGAGCCAGATCTTATCCGTCATAGAGGCAAAGGCGGCGGATCGTTACGCGGCCATAAGTCGGTTTGTGGATGTTTCTGCCGTCGAGGCATCTGAAGCAACTCTCCGACGTCTGATTGATGACCTGACCAAAGGGCGAGAAGTGGCAGTCGCGCGGGTGCAGGAGAATCAAGACGAACTTCGTCGTTCTTGGGAGACGGCAGGCAAACCGGGAAAAGATGTATTCTTTTGGGCGTATAGGGAAGCTAATCGCAAAACCGAAATCTTTGATGCCGAGATCAATGCGATTGGAGCTCTGAAGACAGCCTACAACCGCCTGACCGATTACCCGGAGCAACTGAAGTCTGCGGAACGGGCCGTGAAAACCGCTCAAGAATCGGTATCCGCCACCGAAGCACGTGCTAAGGAGTGTCTTCAAAATATTTCTCGAGATTCAGTGGAGATTGTTAAAGTTCTTGAAGCCGCCCAGACCTACCTGATCAAGTATCCATCGCCTTCAGCCTGCCCCCTTTGTGAGAGCTCGGATAGGACTGCTGATTTGGCAAATCGAATCACCGAAAGACTAAAAGCGTTTTCTTCACTTCAAGTAGCGCAGACCCGGAAAATAACAGCAGAACAATCCGTGCAGCGGGCTGCACAGCTCGTGCAGGCCCTACGTGAAAGCGCAAAGCAACACGCCATTGCTTTTGAAGAATGTCGTGCCGCACATGCCTGGCCGAGTGATGTTGCGTTGCCGACCTCACCCGCTCCTGAAGATGCATTCGCTTTGACTGATTGGCTCTCAACCTTTGCCGATCTGCCAGGTGAATGGAAGAAGGCAGAAGCCACTCGATACGACAAAAAGCAATTCATAAGTAACCTGAAAAAAGCGCTGAAGACTTGGCACGACAATACTCAGGCTCAAAAGGAGCTCGACCTTTTACTCCCACGGCTTCAAAAGGCACTCGATATCGTGCAAGAAGAGCGCCGATCCTTCACGGATGTTGTTCTTGCCAATATTGCTAAAGAAGTGGGGCGCCTTTACGAAGCTGTCCATCCTGGTGAGGGGCTTGAAAAGATCAGCCTTCAGCTCGACCCAACCAAGCGTGCTTCCTTGGAGATCGGTGCCAGCTTCTGCGGTCGGAACGCACCGCCACAGGCATACTTCAGCGATTCCCATCTCGATACCCTGGGTTTGTGCGTATTTCTTGCCTTATCTGCCCTGGATCAGCCGCAAAACACGATTCTGGCTCTCGACGATGTTTTGGCTAGCGTGGATGAGCCGCATGTGGAGCGCCTTATCGAGATGCTTTATTCCGAAACAACGAAGTTTCGCCATTGCGTAATCACTACTCACTACGGACCTTGGAAGCACAAGCTCCGTTGGGGATGGCTAAAAAGTGGTCAATGCCAGTTCGTGGAGCTGGCGAAGTGGACCAATCAAAGTGGTTTAACTGTAATCCGGACAGTTCCGGACATCGAACGTCTTAGGCTCTTGCTCACAGAGCAATCTCCCGATACACAGCTAATCTGCTCTAAAGCAGGGTTCGTATTGGAAGCAGCTCTTAACTTCCTTACGCTGCTTTATGAATGCGCGGTACCACGCAAGTCCGAGGACCGCTACACCATCGGCGACCTCTTGCCCGCGATCAACAAAAAGCTTCGACAGGCACTGAAAGTTGATGTGCTTACTGGCAGAGACGAGGCTGGCCGCCTCACTTACAACTCCATCAGTCTGACACCGATGATAGATGAGCTTACGCGAATCGCCGAGGCGCGGAATGTCTTTGGATGCCATTTCAAGACTATTTCTTTCGAATTGCTGGATAGCGACGCTTTGGTGTTCGGCAAGCAGGTCCTGTTATTGATGGAAGTCCTGACTGATCCGGATGCCGGTTGGCCGAAAAACGACAAATCCGGTCAGTACTGGGCAACCTCTGGCGAAACACGCAGACTGTATCCTTTAAGGAAGCCAGCTTGATCCCACACTCCTGGATGAACGACTTCAAGGTGAGCTTTCGTTTCAAGAGCAGTGCGCAAGACGTATGAAGGCAGATGTCCTGATGATGCATCGTCTTTGTGTGAGATTATTCAGTGATCAACCAAACGGTCAAAATCACGGTTCAGGAGGGGACGTGTGGAAAAACAAGTAGTTGTGCGATTGCATAAAAGCTTTGAAGATGCCGCCTATGAACAAGACGGCGTAGAATATTGGCTGGCGCGTGATATCCAGGTGCTGCTTGGATACGATGAATGGCGCAACTTTGCGCATGTGATCGAGAAAGCCAGGACGGCATGCGGAAATGCGGGTCAAAACGTCTTTGACCATTTTGTTGACGTCAACAAAATGGTCAAGCTGGGCTCAGGCAGTGAAAGATCGATCTATGATCTCATGTTGACACGCTATGCTTGTTATCTGATTGCCCAAAACGGCGACCCGCGCAAGGAACAGATAGCCTTTGCTCAGAGCTACTTCGCATTGCAAACGCGCAAACAGGAGCTCCTCGAGCAAAGAATCGAATTGGTAGAGCGGTTGCATGCCCGTGAAAAGCTGGTGGCAACCGAAACCGAGTTATCGAAGCTCATTTATGAGCGTGGTGTGGACAATCAGGGTTTCGGCCGTATTCGGAGTAAAGGCGATCAGGCACTCTTCGGAGGATTCACTACCCTACAGATGAAAAAGAAGCTCGGGATTCCCGACAACCGACCCCTCGCCGATTTCCTGCCCACGATCACCATCAAGGCCAAAGACCTTGCGACCGAAATAACCAATTTCAACGTGAAAAAGAAGAACCTGCGCGGCGAACCGACCATTACCAATGAACACGTAACGAATAACCGGGATGTTCGTGGCGTGCTTGCGAAAAGTGGCATCAAACCCGAGGAATTACCCCCGGAAGAAGACCTCAAAAAACTTGAGCGGCGGGTCAAATCCGAAGAGAAGCGGGTTCTGAAAGAAACAGGAAAGTTGATAAAAATCTAGGAGTCAAATGGATGACAAGACAAGGCTGAACAATGATTTGTAAGAAGCAAAAACTTGAGCTCACCTGGATAGGCAAGGAGAACCGTCCGAAGCTGGAGCCTCGAATTCTGCTGGAAGACCCGGAGAAGTCCTACCATGCGAAGCACCGGGTGTCGGACAAGGATATTTTCGACAACCGGCTGATCTTCGGCGATAACCTGCTGGCGCTGAAGGCGTTGGAGGCGGAGTTCGCGGGCAAGGTGAAATGCGTATTCATCGATCCGCCATACAACACCGGCAGCGCTTTCACCCATTACGACGACGGGCTGGAGCATTCCCTCTGGTTGAGCCTTATACGTGATCGAATGGAGATCATTCAGCGACTGTTGTCAGACGATGGTTCGCTATGGATTACCATCGACGATAACGAGGCGCATTACCTGAAAGTGTTATGCGATGAGGTGCTTGGGAGGGGAAATTTCATTGCGAATGTGTTGTGGCAGAAACGCACATCGCCGGAAGCACGGCTGCAACTTGGTGCCGCCCATGATCATGTGCTTGTCTACGGTCGGTCAGCCGGAAATATCAAATTCAATAAACTTTCACTATCCGACGAACAAACGAAGAACTTCAAGAATCCGGATAACGATCCCCGTGGCCCTTGGGCATCAACAGATTTTAGTGCGCAAGGATGGCGCCCAAATCAGATGTACAAATTGGCTACGCCAGCAGGTACGGAATATGAACCACCTCCCGGTCGCTGCTGGGCAAATCTTGAGAGTGAATTCAACCGCCTCTGTTCGGAAGGGCGTATTTGGTTTGGCAAGGATGGAACATCACGCCCCCGCGTGAAGAATTATCTGAATGAAGCCACTGGCGTTAGCGTATGGACTTGGTGGCCGAATTCTGAAGTTGGGCACAATCAAGAAGCAAAGAAAGAAATCAATCGGCTGTTCGGAGCTGATGATGCTTTCGTCACACCTAAACCTGAACGGCTGTTGAAGCGTGTTATTGAAATCGCTACCAATCCCGGTGACCTAGTCCTTGATTCCTTCGCTGGCTCCGGCACCACAGGCGCAGTTGCCCACAAGCTAGGCCGGCGCTGGATCATGGTGGAGCTGGGCGAGCACTGCCATACCCACATCATTCCGCGCCTGAAAAAAGTCATTGACGGTGAAGATCCGGGTGGCATCACAAAGACGGTGGACTGGAAAGGCGGAGGCGGCTTCCGCTATTATCGGCTCGCGCCATCGCTGCTGGAAAAAGACAAGTGGGGCAACTGGGTCATCAACAAGACTTACAACGCCACCATGCTGGCCGAGGCTCTCTGCAAGCTGGAAGGCTTCACCTTCGCTCCGAGCGATTCGATCTACTGGCAGCACGGCTACTCCACCGAACAGGATTTCATCTACGTCACCACCGCCAATCTGACCCATGAGCAGCTTCAGCAGCTTTCCGACGAGGTGGGGCCGGAGCGCACTCTACTGGTGCTTTGCACCGCCTTCCGCGGTAGCGGCGATTATTCCAACCTGACGGTGAAGAAAATCCCCAGGCAAGTGCTCTCCCGTTGCGAGTGGGGCCACGACGACTATAGCCTGAGAGTGGAGAATCTGCCCGGCCCCGCCCCATTCTCGTCTTCCGAGGTGTGTGAGGATTCGGAAGAAGGCACTTTTCCGGAGAAAGAGGGGAACAGGCAAAGGTTGAAGCAAATGTCGCTTTTCGGGCAACCCAAGAAGTAGGGAGGGCAGATTGTCTCTGCGCTGCGGAGACAATTAGTTTCACGCGAAGACGCGAAGGCGCGAAGAAGAAAGTAAGCCGAAGAAAGATAAGCCATGGAAATTGAAGAGATCGCCCGTGAGGCTGTGGATTGTGGATACAAGTTGCATAAGGGGTTGGGACCAGGTTTGTTGGAGTCGGTCTATGAAGCGGTTCTGGCGAAATTGCTCACCGAGCGCGGCTTGCTCGTTGAACGGCAAAAATCGATTCCGATAGTTTTCGAAGGGCTGCAATTCGACGAAGGCTTCCGGAGTGATCTACTTGTGGAAGGGAAGCTTTTGATCGAGCTCAAATCCGTTGAGAATCTGGCTCCTGTTCACAGCAAACAAACGCTCACTTACCTTCGTCTTCTTGGCCTCCCGTTGGGCTTTCTCATGAATTTTGGAGCCCCTACTTTCAAAGACGGTATCAAACGGATCGTTAACAACCACCTTGACTTCGCGTCTTCGCGTCTTCGCGTGCACCAGAAGCTGGAGCCACAACGATGAATCGACACGTAAACGCCATTGCCGGCCGCCTCTCGCTACGCCCGCCTCAGCGCCGGTCGCTGGAAATTCTCGATCTCATTGCGGAGCTTGCCCCGCCCGGTAAGGAAACAGACCCGGCCGTCGTGCTGACCGCCATTTGCAGCGAGTTTCCGTCGGTCACGGACTTCGAGCGCGAGTTTCCCTCTCTTTGCTTTGCGCTTGCCACCGGTGTGGGAAAGACGCGGCTCATGGGCGCCTTTATCGGCTACCTGTACCTGGCGCACGGCATCAGAAACTTCTTCGTGCTGGCGCCCAATCTGACCATCTACAACAAGCTGATAACCGACTTTGCGCCCAACACGCCGAAGTATGTATTCAAAGGCATTGCGGAGTTTGTCACCACCCCGCCGCAAATCATCACCGGAGACAACTACGAGCAGCGCGCAGCCCACATTCAACCCAGCTTGTTTCAGTCCATAACGGTCAATCTGTTCAATATCTCCAAGATCAACTCGGAAGTGCGCGGCGGCAAGTCGCCCCGCATCAAGCGATTGTCCGAGTACATCGGCGAGAGCTACTTCGATTATCTCGCCGGCTTGCCCGACCTGGTGCTGCTGATGGACGAATCGCACCGCTACCGGGCCAGTGCGGGGGTGCGTGCCATCAATGAGCTGAAGCCGATTCTGGGGCTGGAGCTTACGGCCACGCCTTTCGTGGAAACAAATCGCGGTCCGGTGCCGTTCAAAAACGTGATCTACGACTATCCTCTCGGCAAGGCCATGGCCGACGGCTTCGTGAAAGAGCCTGCGGTGGTGACGCGCAAAGACTTCAACCCGGCCGGTATGTCGCATGACGAGATCGAGCTTCTCAAACTGGAGGATGGCATCCGCCTGCACGAGAGCGTTAAGGTGGAGCTTGAGACCTATGCGCGGGAAAGCGACAATCAGATCGTAAAGCCCTTCCTGCTGATTATCGCCAGGGACACGACGCATGCTGCTCAGTTGCTGCAATTGATCCAGTCGGACGGCTTTTTCGAGGGGTGCTATAGGGAAAAGGTTATCCAGGTTGACTCTAGATCATCGCGCCGTAAATTCGTCCCCCCCTTAGATTGTGAGAGGACGGCCTTTGTATGTCCACTTAAACGGTTTGGCCATCGTATCGTTGAAGAAGTCGA
>Ga0074199_1002475_pt1 | contig 10960 bp, 8 predicted proteins | sample EPASupsiteSAE347_FD_64528 | JGI IMG/M metagenome (GOLD analysis project Ga0074199, IMG submission 64528) | Bioremediated contaminated groundwater from EPA Superfund site, New Mexico - Sample SAE3-47 | ecosystem: Environmental > Aquatic > Deep subsurface > Groundwater > Contaminated ...
TCATGCTGAGCGTAGCGAAGCATCTCAATTATAACGAGATTCCTCGCCTTCGCTCGGAATGACAACGCACTTTTTAAAGGTGTTTTTCAGTGTCATATGTTCAGTTAATTTAGTTACACTACACTAGCCGACCAGGCCGCCTTTGCAATGGACAGGAACAATACCGTTGTGTATATTTGCGACATTGAAAGGCAATAAATTGCCATGATCAACCTCTCTTTCGATCCCGGTTTGCGGCCGGCGCTTTGCAATTATATGGCGCTGAACGCCGCGCCCGGTCACTGGAATATGCCATCCTGGAAGGCGCCGGTCTGGCGCGTTCATTGGACCAATTCATCGGGCGCGGCGATTAAGCTTGGCCGGCAAATTTTACCCCTCCAGCCGAGCCGGATATACGTCATTCCGCCGGACACGGACTTCGGCTCGATTCATAAGGGCAACTGCCGGCAATTTTATCTTCATTTTCAAATCCGCCGGCCCTATTCGCTCCGCGGGCCAAAAATCGTCGCTTTACCCATGACAAAACAAAGGCGTTATTTTGTGCGCCGCATCATCGCCGCACAAGAGGGCGACGAAAACTTAAAATCCTCGGCCGGCCTCCTGGCGCGCGCCTTCCTCGAAATGCTCATTGCCGATCTGATGGAGGACAAAATCCTGTTCTTCCGGCAAATCGACAAGCGCCTGCTGGACACGCTCAACTATCTTGAACAACATTTGGAGCAGGCGATTGACAACCCCGCCCTGGCCGCCTCAATGCACGTGCACCCTCAAACCATTCTGAGATTGTTCAAAACCGAACTCGGCAAATCGCCGCAGGCCTATTTGCGCCAGTTGCGCGTGGACAAGGCCTGCGGCCTGCTGCAACTTTCGGAAGCCTCCATCAAAAGCATCGCGGAACAAACCGGATTTTGCGACCGTTATCATTTCACCAAGGTATTCACAAAGATGACCGGCCAAAGCCCGGCCCGTTTCCGCGAATCGGTCACCTGAGAAGGCGTTGCCTGAGTCCGGTGCGGCGTTCGGCGGTTTGGTTGTTCCGGATGGCGATCATCACCGCCTTTTTCGAGCCGACCAGGCAGACCAGTTTTCGGGCGCGCGTGACGGCCGTATAAAGCAAATTGCGCTGCAGCAGCTTGAAATGCTGTGTGGTCATCAGTATGACCACCGCCGGATACTCGCTGCCCTGCGCCTTGTGAATTGTGGAAGCATAGGCCAGGCCAAGCTCATCGGTCTCATTAAAATCATAGGTCACCATCCGGCCGTCGTAATCCACCGTCAGTTCCTGCTCCTCGGGCAGAATCTCGCGAATGACGCCTATATCGCCGTTGAACACGTCCTTGTCATAATTGTTGCGCAATTGCATGACCCGGTCGTTGGCGCGGTAAATCCTTCCGAACCGGTTGAATTCCCGGCCCTGCGGATTAATGACGCCCTGCAGCACCGCGTTCATGTTGTCCGCGCCAAGCTGGAAGCGGCGCATCGGCGTCAGAATCTGGATGTCGGTGCGCGGACTCAAGTTAAATTTGCGCGGGATGCGTTTGGCGACCAGTTCTACGACCTGAGCGATAACGCGCTCCGGATCGTCCTCTTCGATGAAATAAAAATCGCCATTTTCGTTCTCGACGGCCGGTTGAAAAAAGCTGCCGGAATTGATCAAATGCGCGTTGCGGACAATCAGGCTTCCCCCGGATTGGCGGAAAATCTTGTCAAGCTTTATGGAAGGCATTGTTCCTGAATCAAGCAGGTCGCGCAGGACGTTTCCCGGACCCACGCTCGGCAACTGGTCGGCGTCGCCTATGAGCAGCAGGCGCGCGTGCTCGGGCAGCGCCTTGAGAAAGGAATTCATCAACACCACGTCGAGCATCGAGACCTCGTCCAATATAAAGACATCTCCCGACAGGCGTTTGCCGGCCCCGTATTCAAATCTTTCTTTGCCGGGCTGGAATTTCAGGAGCCGGTGAATGGTCATGGCCTGATGCGCCGTGGCCTCCTCCATGCGCTTGGCCGCCCGGCCGGTGGGAGCTGCCAGGCAAACCCGCATCTTTTTCGCCGAAAATATGTCCACGAGCGCCCTGATGATCGTGGTCTTGCCCACGCCCGGTCCGCCGGTGATGATGGCGACTTTTTCGGTCAAGGCCATATTGAGCGCCTCGGCCTGCGCCGGCGAAAAAACAATCTTCATGCGGCCGGCCGCCCATTCGATCGCTTTGGCCGCATTGATGCGCACACTTTCCCCGCCGCCACAATCCCGGATGCGTTTTAAATTAGATGCGCAGCCGGTTTCGGCGTAATAAAGCGGGGGCAGGTAAATATTGTCCCCCTCGGCAATCAGCGTGTTGGTCGCCAGTTCCAGCGCAAGGGCCTCTTCCAAAAGGGAACAGCCGATTTCAAGCTGCTTTTCCGCCAGGGCGATCAATTCGCCCTTCGGACAATAGCAATGTCCCTCCTCGGCCAGCGATTGCAGGATAAAGGCGAGGCTGGCGCGGGCGCGGACAATCGACTGGACCGGAACGCCCAGGTTCATCGCTATTTTATCTGCCGACTTGAAGCCGATGCCCCAGATATCCGCGGCCAGGCGATATGGATTTTTTTTCAGGATCGCGATGGATTCGTCGCCGTAAGCGCGGTAAATTCTGGAGGCCTGCGAGGCGCTGATGTCGTGACCGTGCAAAAAAATCATTATCTCGCGCACGGCTTTCTGCTCGACCCAGGCCTGCCTGATGCGCTCGCGCTTCTTGCGGCCGATGCCTTGCACGGACTCCAGGCTGGCGGATTCCTGGTCGATGATGCGCAGGGTTTCAGCGCCGAATTTCTTAACCAGTCTTTCGGCCAGCATTTCGCCCACGCCGGGAATCAGGCCGCTGGCCAGATATTTTTTAATGCCCGCTATGGAATGCGGCTCGATGCAAACGAACTTTTCGGCATTGAACTGGACCCCGTGCTGTTTATGCCGCCCCCATCTGCCGGTGGCCTCGAGGCGCTCGCCGGGCCAGATCGAAACGCAGTTTCCCACCACAATGACCTCGGCGTGATGGTCCGGAGACTTCAGGGCGCAAACGGTGTAGCCGGTGTCCTCGGCGCGGTAAATGATGCGCTCCACCGTTCCGGAAACTGTCTCGTTAGCATTGGCATGTGACGATAGATTCATGTTCCTCGCATCTTTAATAAGCGAGAAAGTGAGGATGAAGTTCTTTTTAGCGGATAGCGTTTAGCGCCTTCCTTATGCCAGCGCTATACGCTCTTTTTTCTATCCGCTCTACGCCATTTATAGTGACGGGATCGGCATGCGCAATTTGAGGTCTTCCGAGGCAAGGGCCGGGACAAAAGCGGTTTTCGCCGCTCCTTCGGTCCGCTGTTTTTCCCTTCCGGCCGCATCGGCGGGAATATCCTCATTGAGCCGCGCGTTAAGTTCTTCTATGGCCTTTTGCTGTTTCTTGAGCTTTTCCCGGACTTCATCCGAAATATTCTGCGGCTTGTTTTGAAGCAGGTCGGATGTTTCCATGATGTTTTGCTCAAGTTTGGCCACCGACTCTCTGTTTTGAGCCGCCAAATGGGCCTGGCGGCCCGCCATTTGCGCGCCTTGCGCCGACGCTTCTGAAAGATCGGCGGGCAAGTCCGGAGCGTCTGAAAATTTTCTGGCCGGACTCTTCTGCATGCCGGAGGCCATCATCTGCCACGTCTGCTCCGTGATACGGCGCTCCTCGCGCAACTGGGTCAGGAGCTGCCGCGCAAACCAAATTCCGGCCGCCAGCATCACCAGCAGAAAAATGAGAAACATTGAGCTGCCCCTGATAAACTCAAGACGGGCGCGCTTGCGCTCGTTTGCCAGTATCTGCTCGATGATTTGTTTCAAGACTTCCGCGGCCTGGGATGAAGCCGGTACGGCCGGCAGGCGTTCGCCTTCGCCCAGATGAACGACGTTTGGTCCGGACTGTTCCCTGGCATTATTATCGCTGTTCATATTTTGGAAGCTTAATCGTGGTTGCGGGAATGTCAAGCGTTTGTGATTAACCCGCGATGCAAGATCGTGGGGATCACCTGAAATAATGTTTCGTTTCACTTACGATCACCGGCGTGAGGACGATGAGCGAGACCAGGTTGGGGACCGCCATCAGGCCGTTGGCAATGTCCGCAAACGACCAGACGGCCGGCAACGTGGCGACCGATCCCACCATGACCGCCGCAATCCAGATATACCGGTAGGGCTTGACCGCCCTGGTTCCGAACAGATATTCCACGGCCTTTTCACCGTAATAGGCCCACCCAAGTATAGTGGAAAAAACAAAGGTGAGCAGGCCGACTGTGAGAACGACCGGGCCGATGTAAGGGATGTCGGCAAACGCGCTCTTGGACAAGGCAGGACCTGAAAGCCCCTGCGTCCAATCTCCGGAACTGACAATAACCAGACCGGTCATGGCGCAGATGACCACCGTGTCCCAAAAAGTTCCGGTGCAGGACACCAGCGCCTGGCGAACGGGCGTTCTGGTTTGCGCGGCCGCGGCCACGATCGGAGCGGATCCCAAACCCGACTCGTTTGAAAAAAGTCCGCGCGCCACGCCGTAGCGCACCGCCTCTTTTACGCCCGCGCCGATAAAACCGCCAATGGCCGCCTGCCCGCTGAAAGCGGAATTGAAAATCAACAGGAGACTGCCGGGAATAGACTTGTAATTGATCGCCAGGATAGTCAGGCAGCCTAAAATGTAAAAAATTGCCATGAACGGGACCAGGCCGCTGCAGGTTCTGGCGATTGATTTGATGCCGCCCAGAATCACGATCGCGGCAAGGAAAGTCATCACCGAGCCGCTGAGCCAGGGCGACACATGAAAAGTGTCCTTCATGAGCACGGAAATCGAATTAGCCTGGACCATGTTCCCGATGCCGAACGCGGCCACGGCCGTGAACAACGCAAAAACTATTCCGAGCCATTTTTGCCCCATGCCGCGCTCAAGCACATACATCGGACCGCCGGCCATTGCGCCGTCAGGCTCGGTTACGCGGTATTTAACCGCCAGAAGCGCCTCGGAATATTTGGTGGCGATCCCGAATACGCCGGTCAGCCACATCCATAAAACCGCGCCAGGACCGCCGGAGGCCACGGCCGTAGCCACGCCGACAATGTTGCCGGTTCCGATCGTGGCGGCCAGGGCCGTCATAAGCGAGGCGAACTGGCTGATATCGCCCGCCCCTTCCCGCTTGCGGCTGAATGAAATTTTTATGGCCCTGACAATATGACGCTGGATGAATTTCAGCCGGATGGTGAGATAAATGTGCGTGCCGAAAAGCAGGACAATCAAAGGCCAGCTCCAAACCAGGTCCGACGCCCTGTTCAACATGTTTTCAAATCCGTGCATGTGCTTGCCTTATAAACTGCCATACGCTATTCTTAAAAACAACTCTTATTTGGAAGGTGGCAGCCTGTCCGGCGTAGCCTGAAAGGCGAAGACGGAAGTGGCCTAACGCGGCGGTCTTGTCACGTGATGTCCGCCGCAGGCGGACAAACGTGATCGCGCTTGGCGCCACGGGCGCCATCACGCGAAAAACCGGTCATGAGTTTTATTTGATAAGGAGAGGTGGCAGAGCGGCCTAACGCGGCGGTCTTGAAAACCGTTGACCCGCAAGGGTCCGGGGGTTCGAATCCCTCCCTCTCCGCCAGCGACTTATGTATTACTGTTATGTTTTAAGAAGTCAGAATAGTGGAAAGTTGTACATTGGCAGTTCGGCAAACCCAACAGAACGTTTGAACGCCCATAACAGCGGGAAAAGTATCTGGGCACGAAGATATCGGCCTTGGCGCCAGGTTCTATTGGAAAAATATAATGAGCGTAACGAAGCCATCCGGAGGGAACGGTATTTAAAATCCGGATGGGGACGGCGCTGGCTAAAGGCAACATTGAATTTCTTATGCCTTCAGGTTATCATGCGCCCGTTCCGGCCGGCAGCGAGGCGGCGACCAAGGCCGCGTCCGTGCTTTTCAGCCTGTCCGCCATTTCCTTCAGGAGCGCCAGAACAATGTCCGGATTCTCGCGCATGATCGTGTTAAAATTGCCGGCATTGATGGCGATGAGTCGCGTTTCTTCCTCCGCCGCACGTGCGGTGGCCGTGCGCGGCACCTTTAGCAGCATCGACATCTCGCCGAAATATTCGCCCGGTTCGATACGTTTAAGAACAGTACCGCCCTTGATCAAATCAACCGCTCCCGCAACCACGAAATACATCTCGCCGCCAGGCTCATTCTCGATAAAAATATCTTCCGCCATCCAATATTCCCTGGCCAATTTGTCCAGCAGCATCCGGGAAAGCGCGCCGGCCTTCAGATGCGCGCCGTGAAAGAGTCCCTTCAAGAGCAAGGCCTCGCGCCGCCGGACAACGGAAATCACGACCGCGCCGAACAGGATGACCACAAAAGTGTAGTAAAACCAGATGAGCACCAGGAAAATCGTCTTGAGCGAACCGAAGGCATAACCGTATTCTGGATTATATTTCAAGAACCAGCCGAAAAGCGGGCGCATCACGGTCAAAAGCGCCGCCGCCGTGAAAATCCCGGCCAGCAGTTCCCGAAAACGCATGCGCACCGGACAAAACACCAGATAAAAGAAAATGAGCGCCGCCATGACCATGAGCGGCGCGACAATGTCGTCGGCATAAGAAGACACAAAACCGACCCTGGCCGAGATGAAGGGCGCCTTGAGGGCATAATATATTTTCCCGGCCACCAGCGCGATGAAAAGCGCCAGCAACCCGACCACGGCGGCAAAGTCGAAAAGTTTATCGATCATGAAGTGCCGTTTCTGTTCCGACTGAAAGAACCTTCCCAAGGCGTAGCGCGCTGTGCCGGCAAAAGGAACAATGGACCAGAGTAATAAAACAATGCCGACCACTCCCCAGGTTTTCCGGTGCGCCAGAGAGGTCAGATCCTCCAGGATCTCGCTGCTGAACGCCGGAAAGGCCGCGCTTGCCAGGCCGTCCATGGCCGAAAGGATCGCGTCGGATGACCGCATGAACAACCCCAGCAGAAAGAAGACCAGCAGGAGGAAAGGCATCAGCGAAAGAAAGCCGTAATAAGCCAGCGTGGCCGAGAATTCGAAGCCGTTATTAAAGGAAAAACCCTTGATCGATTCGCGCCCCACCAGCCAGACCAGGGCCAGGCGATGCAACAAGCCGGAGACAAGATAGTTTTTTTTCATAGCGCCGGCTATTTTGCCGTGAAGTGGAATATAACAATTTTTTTAATTTACGCCCACAAAATAAACTGGTAAATTGCCGACATTAATTTCTACCCAAAAATGCCGTAAGAGGAGAAAAAAAATATGGCCACCATTGATATCAAGGAAATAATGGAGATCCTGCCGCATCGTTATCCCATGTTGCTGGTAGACCGGATCATCGAGTGCGACAACAAAAAACATATTGTCGGCGTCAAAAACGTGACGGCGAACGAGCCTTTTTTCCAGGGACACTTCCCCACCACGCCGATCATGCCGGGCGTGCTCCAACTCGAAGTTATGGCGCAGGTGGGCGGAATATTGCTCAGCAAAGTGACGGACGAGCGCAGTTATATCCCGCTCTTCATGTCCATCGACAAGGCTAAATTCCGCAAGGGCATCTTCCCGGGCGACCAAATGCGCATAGAGGTTGAACTGGCCAATTTGCGCGGTAGGATCGCCAAAATGACAGGCAAGGTACTGACCGACGGCAAGCTTGCCTCGGAAGCCAACTTGTTGTTCATGCTGACCAAGGAAAAATGACCAAGATTCATCCAACGGCCATAATAGCCAAAGGCGCCGAACTTGACGAAGGCGTTGAAGTCGGCCCCTACAGCGTTATCGGCGAACATGTCAAGATCGGCAAAGGCACGAAAATCATGGCCCATGTCTATCTCGACGGCTGGACAACCATCGGGGACGAATGCGCCATATTCCCCTTTGCCAGCATTGGAACGCAAACGCAGGACCTGAAATTCAAGGGCGGGGTGACCTTCGTTGAAATCGGCGAAAAGACGACCCTGCGCGAATATGTGACGGTCAATTCCGGCACGAACGAGGGCGACGTCACGCGCGTGGGAACGCGCTGCCATATTCTCGCCTATAATCACATCGCCCACCAATGTTTGATCGGCAACGACGTCATCATGTCCAATGCCTGTCAACTGGCCGGACACGTGATCGTTGAAGATTGCGCGGTCTTCGGCGGCATGGTCGGCGTGCACCAATTTGTGCGCATCGGCCGCATGTGCATGATCGGCGGATGTTCAAAGGCCACGCAGGATATTCCGCCGTTCATGATGGCGGATGGAAACCCATTGACCATTAACGGCCTTAATCTTGTGGGCATGCAAAGGCGCAACATCCCGGATGAAGCATGCAAGACCCTCAAGGAAGCGTTTCGCATCGTTTACCGCCAGAACCTTACCGTCCGCCAGGCATTGGAAAAAATCAAGACTGATTTGTCCCCCTGCCCCGAGCTGGAACATTTCTCGGCGTTTATCGCCTCATCCGAGCGCGGCATTGCGCGGTAAAGTGGACGATTTTAATATTGGCCCACCCCGCCTTTCAGGCACCCCCTTCCAGGGAGGGGATCAGGACGGTCCAGTTCCCCTCCTACGGAGGGGTGGCCGGAGGCCCAGGGTGGGTCGACGATTTCATATTGACGCCGCGGCCCAAAAAGGGCATAAATGATCGAAATAATGAATCAATACCTTTGTCCGCTTATTCTGCTTCTCTCACTCATAAGCGCTTCGTGCCTGGCTCAGGCGGTTTCTTCGAATCAACCGGCCGCGCCAGGAGTCGCGGCCGCAAGCGCCCCGGCCGCGGCCGCCGCCGAACCGGACGCAACATCCATAACCGCCACGAACACCCAGCAGGGCACTTTTGTCAATTTTAATTTTGACCAGGTCGACATCAAGTTTCTCGTCAAGCTGGTCGGCGAACTGACCGGTAAAAAATTCATCGTTGACAAGGAAATTGACGGAAAAGTCACGGTGGTCACTCCGCCGCAAATTCCCATCAGCGAAGTTTACCCCCTCTTCCTTTCGCTCCTCGAGGCGAGCGGTTGCGGGGTCGTGGAAAAGGACGGCGTGTACCGCATCATTGCCCGGGAGCGCCGCCAGACGCCGGTGGCGCCAGTGCTTGGGGCCGAGGAGAAAATATTTCCCTCGGGCGTCATTACCAAGGTGTTCCATCTCAACAACCTGAACGCTGCCGAGGTAAAAAAAATACTTGAGCCCATGGTGGACCAGGGCAAGACCGGCGCGATCGGGCTCCTCGAAAGCACGAACCACCTGATCATCACCGACACCGCCGACAACCTCCGGCGCATAGAACAAATCATCTGCCAGATCGACAAGCCCGGTCTGACGCGCATGATTGAAATTTATCCACTGCAACATGCCACTGCCGCGGACATGGCCAATGAACTTAACCAGGCCATGTCCGGCGCTTCGGCCGCCAAATCCGAAACACAGGGCGACCGGATCAAACAACGTTTGCCCAAGCCGGACGGCTCCACGGAAGGAATATCGGTCCCCGGCGATGCCATGATTGTGGCCGCCCCCCATTCCAACAGCCTTATCCTGGTCGGCACCCAAAGCCAGATTGACAATCTCAAACGGCTGATCGCCGGCATGGATGTCGAACCCAAAAGCGGTTACGGCCACTTGAAAGCCATTCCCCTGAAATACCTGGCGGCGGACGAGGCCGCCAAAAGCCTGACTTCGCTCCTGGCGCGCGGGGTGGACAAGCCGCAGAACCAGAAAATCGCAATCGAGGCGAGCATGGCCAACAACTCGCTGATCGTGGACGCGGCGCCGCAGGATTTTGAAATGGTCGACCAACTCATTCAACAGCTTGATACGCCGCCCCAGCAGGTTTTGATCGAGGTCTTGATTGCGGAATTGACCCTGGATAAAGGCCAGGAACTTGGCGCCGAATTTCTCTCAGGCGGCATTCCCGGCGTCGGTTCGACCATTGCCATGGGCGGCGTGAACAATTCCGGAAGCGACAGCGCTCTCATGCAAAATGTAATCAATGGCGTTGTGCCCAATGGCCTGACATTCGGCGTGGCGAAGGGCAGTTACGTGGACGCCAACGGGAATGTTGTGCCGCGTTTCCCGGCCCTGCTCAATATCGTGGCCCAGAAGACCAGGGGCAAAATAAAGATCGTCTCCAACATGCCGCTTTGGACCCAGAACAACCAGCAGGCCAACGTCAACATCGGCAAAAACATTCCCCTGCTGAAATCGACCGTCTCGGCCGGAGCCGGCACGGCGCGCGACTATATTCAAAACATAGATCGCATCGATGTCGGCACCAAGCTGACCGTCACCCCCCACGTCAATCCAAACAACGAAATCTTGATGAAAATCAACCCGAGCATTGAGGCAATCTTGCAGGAATCGTCCGGCGGACTGCCTTTCACGCCTACCATTGCCAAACGGGAAATTACCACCACCATTACCGTCCCGGACGGCGACACGGTCATTATCAGCGGTTTGATCAGCGAAAACAATGTGCGCCAGGAAACCAAGGTGCCCATCCTGGGCTCGATTCCGCTCCTAGGTTTCTTTTTCCGCCACACCACGGAGGCCGTGGAACGCTCGAATCTGCTTGTGTTCGTCACTCCGCACTCCACTACCAATGCCCTGAAAAGAGCGGAATTGGACGAAAAAATCACGGCGCGCACTGGACTGAAAGGCATGGAGACGGTCGAGCCGGTCAAGGAAGATGAAGAATAAATTCGTGATTCCGTCATCCTGAGTGAAACGAAGGATCTCGGCAATATTTTTACCTACTGTTGAGATTTCTCGCTACGCTCAAAATGACAATGGTTTTGATGCCGAAACAAGTTCAGATTTCCTGATCCGGGCTGAAAAAATAAAGGTGTTTTTGAATACTGCCCGGAAAATAAAATGGCACATTTCGATGACCACATGGAGGGCGAAGCTGCGCTGAGCCGCGGTTTTAGC